>Ga0208197_1000101_pt1 | contig 112581 bp, 75 predicted proteins | sample AD_JPNNA4_MetaG_FD_184444 | JGI IMG/M metagenome (GOLD analysis project Ga0208197, IMG submission 184444) | Active sludge microbial communities of municipal wastewater-treating anaerobic digesters from Japan - AD_JPNNA4_MetaG (SPAdes) (version 2) | ecosystem: Engineered > Bioreactor > Anaerobic...
TGGCCCTTGCCGATCGTGCGGAAGTTGGGCTTGATGATGTAGTTCGTGAGGGCGCCGCCATCGGAGAGCATCGTGACGGCCTTCACGTTCAGCTCCTCCATGACGATGGCCTGCATTGCCTCGAGGGCCGCACGGTCGGCGGCCTCGGGAGCCACGACCTTCATTTCGGCGAGCGGCTGGCGAACTTTCAGGTTGTCTTCGTTGCGCGCGGCGCGGCCGAGCTGGACGACGCGCATCACGAAGCCCATGCGGCGTTCGAGCATCTCGTCGAGCTGCGCCGTTTCGACGACGGGGTAGTCGCACAGGTGGACGCTGCGCGGCGCCTTCGCGTCGATGCGGGCAACAAGGTTCTGATAAATACTTTCAGATATAAATGGCGTGAAGGGCGCCACGAGCCGCGAGAAGCCGACCAGCACCTCCCACAGTGTGACGAACGCCGACAAGCTTTCTGCATCGGCGATCGAACCCCAGAACCGGCGCCGACTGCGGCGCACATACCAGTTCGACAGTTCGTCGACGAACGTCTCCATCGCCGCCGTCGCGCGGGTCACCTCGAACGCGTCCATCGCGGTGCGCACGTCGCCCACGACGCGGTTGAACCGCGAGACGATCCAGCGGTCGAGTTCGGTCCGCTGCGCGAGCGGCATCGTGTGCTGTTTCGGATCGAAGTTCTCGGTGTTGGCATACATGACGAAGAAGCTGTAGACGTTTTGCAGAGTGCCCAGGAAGCGGCTCTGCGCCTCGGCGATGCCGTCTTCGAAGAACCGGCGCGTGTTCCACGGCGCGGTGCTCGAGTAGAGGAACCAGCGGACCGCGTCGGCGCCGTATTTGTCGAACAGCTGCATGCAGTCGAGAACGTTTCCCTTCGACTTGCTCATCTTGATGCCGTTCTTGTCGCAGATCAGGCCCAGCACGACGACGTTCTTGTAGGCCGGGGCCTTGTGCAGGAACGTGCTGGTTACCAGCAGGCTGTAGAACCAGCCGCGCGTCTGGTCGACGGCTTCGCAGATGAAGTCGGCGGGAAACTGGCTCTTGAACTTCTCGACGTTCTCGAAGGGGTAGTGCCACTGCGCGGTGTGCATCGCTCCGGAATCGAACCAGCAGTCGATGACCTCGGGAACGCGCTTCATCAGGTCGCCGCACTTGTCGCACGCGATCTCGACCTCGTCGACGTAGGGTTTGTGCAGCTCGATCTCGTCGAACTTCTTCAGGGCGCGCTTCTTCAGCTCTTCCTTGCTGCCGATGAGAATCTGATGGCCGCAGTGGCATTTCCAGATCGGGAGCGGCGTTCCCCAGTAACGGTCGCGCGAGATCGCCCAGTCGATCATGTTCTCGAGGAAGTTGCCGAACCGGCCGTCCCGGATGTGCTCGGGATACCAGTTTATCTTCTTGTTGTTGGCGATAATCTCGTCCTTGATCGCCGTGGTGCGAATGAACCACGAGTGCCGCGCGTAATAGAGCAGGGGGCTGTCGCACCGCCAGCAGAAGGGGTAGGTGTGCTTGATGCGGCCCGACGAGAACAGCTTTCCCGACGCCTTCAGGTCACGGATGATGTCGCCGTCGGCCTCTTTCACGAAACGGCCGGCCCAGGGCGTGACCTCGGGCTTGAACTTGCCCTCGAGGTTTACCATCTGGACGACCGGCAGGTTGTTGGCCTGGCCGACGCGGTAGTCGTCCTCGCCGAACGCGGGGGCGATGTGGACGATACCGGTGCCGTCCTCGGTCGAGACGAAGTCGCCGAGAATGACGAAATGCGCTTTCTTTTCGAGCTTCGCGAACGTGTAGAGCGGCTCGTAGTCCATGCCGGCCAGGTCGGCGCCGGTGCAACGGGAGCCGATCTCGAAGCCTTCCTTCAGGACGGCCTCGACGCGGGCCCGTGCCATGATGAGCGTCTGCTCGCCGTGCTTCACGCGCACGTATTCGACGTCCTTGCCGACCGCGAGCGCGACGTTCGACAGCAGGGTCCAGGGCGTCGTGGTCCATACCAGGAAGTATGTATTCTCCTCGCCCTTCACCTTGAACCGCACGAAGACCGACGGATCCTCGACCTCGTCGTAGCCCTGCGCGACCTCGTGCGAGCTGAGCGCTGTGCCGCAGCGCGGACAGTAGGGAACGACCTTGTGGCCCTCGTACAGCAGGCCCTTCTCCCAGAATTTGCTGAGGATCCACCAGACGGTCTCGATATACCCGTCGGTGCAGGTGATGTAGGGGTCCTCCATGTCGATCCAGAAGCCGCCCCGGGTGACCATGCGGCGCCACTCGCTCTCGTATTTGAAAACGCTCTCGCGGCACTTCTTGATGAACGCCTCTATTCCATAGCGCTCGATATCCTGTTTGCAGGTCAGGCCGAGCTGTTTCTCGACCTCGAGCTCGACGGGCAGGCCGTGGGTGTCCCAGCCGGCCTTGCGGCCGACGTGGCAGCCGCACATCGTCTTGTAGCGCGGGACCAGGTCCTTCATGGCCTTGGTGAGCACGTGGCCGGGATGGGGCATGCCGTTGGCGGTCGGCGGCCCCTCGAAGAACACGAACGGCTTGCAGCCCTCGCGGTTCTTGACCGACTGCTGGAAGATGCGTTCCTTGTTCCAGAAATCGAGGATCTCTTCCTCGCGCTTGGCGGTGACGACGGAGGCGGTTTTTTCGAACTGCATGTGGGTCCTCGTGGTGCGAATTTACGCCCGCAGCATGCCGGCCTGGTGGGCCAGGAGCAGGATGTGGGCGGAGTGGTCGAAACTGCTTGTCCAGTGGAAGGCTTCCTCGAGATCGGCACCGATCGCGAACGTGCCGTGGCCGCGGACGACGACGATCGGAACCCTCTTCAGCAGAGGAACGACGGCGGCCGCCACCTCGCTGGAGGCGATCGAGTTGGCCACCTCGATGACCGGCGCGCCCTCGGGGAAGTAGTAGCGCCCCTCGCCGTCGGCCGGGACGATGCGGTCGAAGCGGAAGCCGAGCGCGATGGCGTGTGGCGCGTGCGCATGGACGATCGCGCCGGCGGAGGTTCCGTCATATATCGCCCGATGTACCGGAATTTCGCGGGAGGCTCGTTTCGTCTCGGCATCCTCGCCGTCGATCAGCGTCTCGACGATGTCGGTCGCGGCAAGCCGGTGAAGCATGCTTCCGGTGCGGGTGATGGCCATCATGCGGTTGTCGCGCATGCTGAGGTTGCCGGAATGGGAGTTGTTGAGGCCGGCGGTGAACAGGTCCGCGCCGACGGTCTGGAAGGCCCGGAGATGGTTCACGCCTCACCCCCAATAGTTTTCGCTATAGAATCACGGTATGGAGGCCGCAGGGTGCCGCGGTTGGTGAAGATGGCGGTGACGAGTTCTGGCGGCGTCACATCAAAAGCCGGGTTGCAGACCGGCATCTCGGCCGGCGCGGTGGGCACGCCGCGGATTTCGCGCACTTCCCCGGGATCGCGCTCCTCGATGACGATTTCGAGACCGTGGCCGAGCTTCAGGTCGAACGTCGAATCCGGCGCGGCGACGTAAAAGGGGATGCCGTGATATCTTGCGAGAACGGCGACGCCGTACGTGCCGATCTTGTTGGCGACGAAGCCCTCGGCGGTGATGCGGTCGGCGCCGACCACCACGCCCTGAATGCGGCCTGCGGCCATGAGGCTGGCGGCCATGTTGTCGCAGATCAACGTCGCGTCGATGCCTTCCTGCAACAGCTCCCACGCCGTGAGACGCGAGCCCTGCAGCAGCGGCCGGGTCTCGTCGACAAACACCCGGAACTTCTTCCCCTGTTCCTGGGCGGCCCGGAACACGCCGAGGGCCGTGCCATAGCCGCCAGTGGCGAGCGCGCCGGCGTTGCAGTGCGTCAGCCAGGTCTCGCCGTCCTTCAGGCAGGCGGCGCCCTCGCGGCCGATCGCGCGGCACATCTCGATATCCTCGGCCAGGACCGCTTCGGCTTCCTTCAGGGCGGCATCGAGAGCGGCTTTCCGCCGGTCCCCGGGAGAGGCGGCGGCCAGGGCGGCGCGAATCACCGCCTGGACACGCTCGAGCGCCCAGAACAGGTTCACCGCCGTCGGCCGCGTGGCGGCCAGCATGCCGACCAGTTCGTCAAGGCGACCGACCAGCTTCGCATCGTCGCCGTCCCAGTTTTTCAGGCCGAGCCAGACGCCGAACGCCGCCGCCACCCCGATCGCGGGGGCACCGCGCACCTGGAGCGTCCGGATGGCATGCGCCATCTGTTCCGGCGTATGGCAGGTCAGAATGACGTGTTCGGTGGGAAGGCGCGTCTGGTCGACGATGTCGACGGCATCCAACGCCTGGTTGTAGGCAACGGTGTCTATCATGCGCGCTCCGGAGCGGGGTCTGAACGGCCTCAAATGCCGCTTTGAAGCGACTTTTCGGGCTGGCGCATCATACCAGACTCTTCCTCTCCCGGTCAAGGAACAGCCGGCCAGGCGCATCAGTGCATTTCGTCCAGATCACGGAGAGCGAGACATACGGTATAATCTCCGCATGGCACATTCCACGGACACGGCCAGCGTCTCACCGATGACACCCGACACGAGTGAATCGGGTTCGCTGCTCGTACGGCTGTTCCTGTTCGTCACGATCGTCGTCCTGCCGCTCTCGATCGCCGCCTTCGCCTTTCACACGATGTACCGCGAAGAACTGGCCGCCGGGAAAGTCCTTCTCCGGCAGAAGCTGGCTGTCCAGTCCGGGATCGTGGCGCGCGTTTCCCAACCGGAATACCAGATCCGACGCCTCACCGAGCGACTGGTCGACAAAGGCCTCGTTCACGCGCCGGCTTCCCGCATCGAGAAGTTCGTCAACGGTCTCGAACGCCGCTTCCCAGGCGCTTTCAAATGGGTCGTCTGGGACGAAAACGGCACGGTCCGCGCCATCAACTCCCCGGCGATGCTTTCGGGCCAGAAGACGTGGGAAGCGGTCATCCGGCTGTTCCTGGACCACATGCGCATCGTGAGCGCCCGCGAGACGGATAAAACCAAAACCAATCAGAGCGCCGCGATCGCGACGAACCCGGCGACGTGGCGCCTCCAGCGCGCGCTCGGGCCGTCTCTCAAGATCGAACAGCTTCTCGCAGGCTACAAGCGCGTGCTTCCGGCGAGCTGGCTCGGGAAAAACTGCCGGATCACGTGGTCCGTCGAGGCCACCGAGTATACCGTCGACGGAAACCCCTGCAAGATCAAGGGCGGCTTCCTGCTGATGGTGTTCCCCGAGCTTCTGCCGCCCAACTTCTGGCTGAAGTCGTTCATCTCTTCCCGCCCGAACCAGCGCCGGCAGACCCCCTACCCGGTGATGATGATGAACCTGCGCGACCGGTCCGAATTCTTCCTGGACCCGGCCCTGAAGCATCTGCCGGCGTTCGCCGGGAACACCCTCGCGGCGTATCTCGACCGGGAGGAGGAGGTCTTCGAACGCGATTCCTGGCTGCTTCACGCCGTGGCGCCCGAGACGGAAAGTCCGCTTCGCGTGGTCTCCTGCGCAAACTTCACCCCGCTATCCGAAGCCTATCGGACACGCCTCGCACGGCTGTATCTGATCTTGGCATTCTTGCTACTCCTGGCCGCCGGGGCTGCCGCATCCGGCGCTTTCAGGGTCCAGCTGCCGCTCCGCGGCCGCATCACCGGTTTTTTCGTCATCGCCATCATCTTCCCCGTTGCCGGCATCATCACCATCGGCAGATCGTTTGTCGCCCACGAGGAAGCACGCCTGCGCGACGAAGCCCGCAAGGACATGCGCGGCACGATCGAGGCCGTCAACATGCGGTATCACGACATCGCCCTGTCGATGGAACAGACCATTTTCAAGCGCCTCACCGACCTCATCGGCACCGCCCCCCTCACGCTCTCCCGGCTCGAAGCCGCGATCCGAACCGCCGAAGACGAGGAGCTGATCGCGAACTACTTCCTCTCCGACGAAAAGGGCGCCATCGCCCGACACGACAGGGCAACGGAAAACATCGGCCTCATGACGGCCCTGCCGATCGCGATGAAGCAGATCATCCGCCTCGAGAGAACGGCGCTCGAAAACAACGTGTTCATGGATGCCGTCCAGGACGAGCTTTCCCAGAGCCAGATCATCGGGACGATCGTCCAGACGCTCTGCCGGCCGAGCCACCTGAACTACTACTGTTTCGGCGATCTCCACCTGTATCTGATGAGCATGCGCGTCTTCATCGACGGAAAAGTGCGGGCCATGATCGTGAACACCCCCGCCCAGTTTCTCGAACGGTTCTTCGCGACCCGCGAGTTCACCTCGGCCCGCCACGCCCGCGAACTCGCCCCGAGCAGATACGCGTCGAACGAGCTGTTCTTCTACGCCCGGGTGAAGCGATTCGCGCACCTGCCCGAGCAAATACCGCTCTGGAAGATGCTCGAGAAGCATTTCCAGCGAGCCGGCGCCCTGAATGTTTCCGAAGAAGGGGAAGTGACGATCGACGGCGAGTCGTTCCTCTACCTGATCTCACCTCTGCAAGCCATGATAACGCGCTCGTACATTCCCTGCGTGCTCACGTCGCTCAAACCGATCCAGAACCGGATTCTCCAGCTGAGGCATTTTCTCGTGATCCTGGTATTCCTCGCGCTCGTGACAGCCGTGGCCCTCGGCGGCGCGCTGGCCGGAAGCCTGCTTGCCCCGATACGCCGCATGGATCGGGCCGTCCAGCGCGTCGGCACGGGAAATCTCGACGTTCAGCTCCCGGTCACGTCCCAGGATGAGTTCGGCCGGTTGTCAGGCACGTTCAACACGATGGTTCGGGGTCTGCGCGAGCGGGAGCGCATGCGGGCATACGTTTCCGAAACCGTGCTGGAAGCGGTTCGCGACGACGCGGGCAGCCGCACCGCCGAAGGCGAGTTCCTCGAGGCCTCGATCCTGTTCTCGGACATCCGCGGCTTCACGAGCCTGTCCGAACGGTATCCGCCCAAAGATATCTTCGCGATGCTCAACGCATTCATGAGCGAGGTCGAGCCGATCATTCGATGCAACGAAGGCCGCGTCGACAAATTCATCGGCGACGCCGTCATGGCCGTGTTCCACGCCGGAGCCCAGCACCATGCGATCCGCGCCGTTCTGACGGCCGTCTCGATGATGCGGTTCCTCGAGGATTTCAACGCTTCACGCGCGGAACGGGGCCTGTTCACGATCCGGATCGGCATCGGCGTCAACACCGGCCGGGTCATGCTCGGCGACGTCGGCAGCGCCGCCCGCAAGGATCTGACCGTCATCGGCGACGAGGTGAACCTCGCATCGCGGCTCGAAACGGCCTCGAAGAAAGGCAGGCACACGCGCATCGTCCTTTCCGAAAGCACGTTCAACGCCGTTTCCGCGCTGGTCGAAGCCGAGGAGATGCCGTTCACGGAAGTGACGGGAAAACAGCAACCGGTCCGCATGTTCGAGCTAATCCGCCTCCGCCCCGTCTCCGAAACGCGGCCCGCATAACGGTTCAGCCGCTCAGGCAAACGGCGATACCGTCCGATAAGGGAAGCGGATTTCAAAGGAGCCGTGCATGAATTCTCGCTGGTGCCGCGTTTTCCTTTTCTGGAGCGTCTTTCTGGTCGCCCGTGCAGGGCTGTTTCCCGATTCTGCGGCCGCGCGACCGGTCTCGAACCCGGCGATCCTCTGGCAGGCTTGCGTGGGCAGTCATGCGGATGACACGTATCATGCCGTCGAGCCCACCCCCGACGGTGGCTGTATCGCGGTCGGCTTCACGACCCTGCCGCCCGTCGACACCCGCACCGTTCACGGCCGGCGCGAGCTGCTCGCCGTGAAATACGCGAAAAGCGGAGCCCAGGAATGGAAGAAGACGTTCGGAGGCGTCGAGAACGACGAAGCCTGCGATCTCGTCGTGCTCGCCGACGGAAGCTCGCTCGTCGTCGGCTCGACCGGCTCGCCGCAGGGCGACGTCTCGGGATATCACGGTTGTAACGACCTCTGGGCGGTGCGGCTCGACGCTTCGGGGAATATCCGCTGGCAGAAGGCGTTCGGCGGCAGCCTCGAGGATTTCGGCTTCAGCGTGGTCACCGCCTCGGACGGCAGTTTCGTCATCGCCGGGGCCACCTCGTCGACGGACGGGGACGTGCGAGGAAACCACGGAGGCAGCGACGCTTGGCTGATCCGCATCGACGACGCGGGCAACCTGCTCTGGCAGGCCTGCGTCGGCGGCAAGGGCGACGACATGGCTTTCGACGTCATCCGGGGCATCGACGACGGCTTCGTCGCGGTCGGCCGCCTGGATCGGCTTCCGACGGTCGAAGACGTCGACCTCCAGACGAACGGCCTGGGAAACGTACTTGCCGTGAAAGTCGCAGCCGACGGCACGATTGCCTGGCAGTCGGATTTCGGCGGCTGGGAGGAGGATGTCGGCTACGGGATCGCCGCGGCGGCCGACGGCACCTACCTCATCGCGGGCATGTCGCGCTCGTACAACGCGTCGAGCCGCGACCATCTCGGCGGCGACGACGCCTGGGTGCTCGATATCGATTCGACCGGCCACATGCTCTGGAACAAGGTATTCGGCGGATGGGCCGACGATTGTCTGCGCTCGATCAAGCCGATGGCGGACGGGAATTTCATCTGTATCGGCACCACCTCGTCGGCGAACGCCTCGGGCGACGTCAGCGGCCTGCACGGCAACAGTTCGGACGTCTGGCTCCTCGCGGTCGACGGCGAGGGCGGTCTGCTCTGGCAGCGCTGCCTCGGCGGTCGCGATACGGACGCCGGGTATGACGCCTACGATCTCGGCGACGGCAGGGTTCGGGCCGTCGGCGCCGGCTCGCCGCGCGGCGAGCATGATATCGCCGGCGGCGGCACCGGTCAGGATGCGTGGATACTCACCGTTTCGGAAGGCGAATCCTCCGAATCCGGAGACGCCCTTCGCCGGGACGGTGACAAGAAGCGGCGCTGACGAAGATCTGACCCGATCTTTCGGGGCACTGCGAAAGGGAGCGGGAAAGCCGGAACGCGAACGAACGGTCTGAAATGCTGTCCGTTCCGGCGGCTGGATCGGGCGGGGCGGGCGAAATGCCCGCCCCGCTCCGTCGTTTCTCAGGCCCGGTAGAACTCGCGCATCGCCTTCATGAAATACTCGGGATCGTGAGCGCCGGCGAGCTCGCGAATCGAATGCATCGAAAGGAGCGGAATACCGACGTCGACGGCCCGTATGTCGAGATGGGCCGACGAAATCGGCCCGATCGTCGAGCCGCCGCGCTCGTCGGACCGGTTGAGGAACCGCTGGACCGGCACCTTCGCCGTGCGACACAGGGTTTCGAACATGGCCGCGGAGGGTGCGTCGGTTGTGTAACTCTGGCTGGCCGCCACTTTGATCGCCGGGCCGCGGTTGAGCATCACCCGATTGGTCGGATCGCACTTCTCGCCCTTGTTCGGATGAACGGCGTGCGCGGCGTCGGCAGAGACCAGGACCGAGCGGGCCGCCGCCCGGAAATACTCTTCGCGGTTTCCGCCGAACGACGTCACGATGCGTTCCAGCAGGGTCGCGAGCATCGGCGAGCCGGCTCCCTGCTTGGTCGAACTGCCTACTTCCTCGTTATCGAACGCGGCCAGCACGGTCGTCGCCTTCCCGGCCCCGGCCGAGACCAGAGCTTCGAGGGCCGCGTGGGTCGAGGCGAGGTTGTCGAGCCGCGGAGCCGAGATAAACTCCTGCTCGAGGCCGACGAAACAGCCGACGCCGGGCTCGTACAGGAACATGTCGTAATCGAGGATCTCGGCCGGTTTTACCTTCATTTCCTGCGCCAGCAGCTTGACGAAAAAGCCCTTTTTCTCGAACTTCTCGCCCGTCTGGCCGATCAGCGGAAGCATGTCGACCTGCCGGTTCAGCTTCACCCCTTCGTTCACCTCGCGGTTCATGTGGATCGCCAGGTTCGGGACGATCGCCACCGGACGCCGGAAATCGACCAGCACTTCCTTTGGCTGCAGCGGATCGCGGCCCGCGAGGACGACGCGGCCGGCCATCGACAGCGGGCGGTCCATCCAGGTGCTGAGGATCGGCCCGCCGTAGACCTCGGTGTTCAGTTTGACGTATGCCTCTTCCGACGTCATCTCGGGCGTCGGCTTCACGCGGAAACACGGGGTGTCCGTATGGGTGCCGACGATCCGGAACCCCGTCTCGGCCGGACTTCCACGCCCCGCGACGAACGCGAGCAGCGCGGAATTATTTTTTTTGATATAATACTTTCCGCCTTTTTTCAGCTTCCACGCGTCGCCTTCGTCGAGTTCCTCGAATCCGGCTTTTTTCAGACGCTTTGCGCACGTCTCGACGGCATGAAACGCGGTCGGACTCGCATCGATGAAATCGATCAGATCTCCGGCAAAAACATTCTTCGTCGCCATGGCATTCTCCTTGAGGATCATGTGTCCCTCGATGGTATCACGTCCAACCCGGGCATGTTTTCCGGAGTTCTCGTTTTCCGGGGAACACACGCCAAAGAGAACGGGCGGACCCGAAGGCCCGCCCGTCTTGTATCGACGCCGATATCCTACATTTTCCGGTAGATGACGACCTTCTCGTAGGTCTGGAGGCGGAAGGCTTTGGTCACGTTGTAGAGGGTCTCGCGGGAACCGATCAACAGCGCGCCGCCGGGGGCGAGGATGTTGTAGATGTTTTCGGCGAGATGTTCCTTCTGCTCTAGCGAGAAGGCGGAGAAGACGTTGCGGCAGACGATGACGTCGAACGAGCCGAGGTCTTCCATCTCGGCCGTCGAGGCGGCGTTCGTGTATTTGAACTCGACGAGGTTCTTCACGTCGTCCTTCACGCGGAGGTCGCCGCGGTCGTCCTCGAAATAGACATCGATATATTTCCGGTCGACGTGCCGCATGATCTCGCGCTTGAAGATGCCGCGCTTGGCGGTGTTCAGGCAGATGTGCGAAACGTCGATGCCGGTCACCGAGATCTTGACGCGGTCGGTGTGGATGTCTTCGAGGATGTGCATGGCCAGCGAATACGTCTCGGGGCCGTAGGAACAGCCGATCGACAGGATGCGCAGGTTTTTCTGGCCGGCTTTCGCCCGCTCTTCGACGAGTTCCGGGATGACGGTCTTGATCAGGACCTTGTTCTGATCGGGCTCGGCGAAGAAGCCGGTCCGCGGATCCGTAACGGTGTCGTAGAGCGAGATGAACAGGTTCTGGTCGTCGTTGCCGTACCGCAGGGCGTGATAATATTCCATCCACGATGTGATGTAGAACTTGCCCAGGTTGCGCTCCAGGGCTTTTTCGAGGGCCTTCTGATCCGGCAGCCAGATGCCGCCCTTTTCCGCGACGATATCCCGCAGCAGGACGGCTTCCTCGACCGTCATGGCGTTTCCGTCGCCCTTCGCCTCGGCGGCCTTTGCCATGCGCCGAACTTCGCGCGGGGTCGCGACCTCGTTCAGGATGCCCCCGAGCAGGGGGCACTTGTTCAGGCTGAACGCCGCGAGGAAATACCGCTTGATCCAGGGATTCGCCAGGAACAGCGCCTTGAGCTTCGCCTCCAGGTCGGGGACCTGGGGATTTTCAAAGGTGAGGAAGAACTTCACGGCAGCGATGTTGAGATCGCGGTCGGGGTGGTCCAGCAGGCTCAGCGCCACGTTCACGGCCTTCCGGTCGCTGATGCGGGCCAGGGCCAGCAGGGCTTTCGCCCGGACGCCGTTGTTGGCATCCGATTCGGCGGTCCGGATCAGCATGTCGACGGCTTTCTGGCTCTTGATCCTGCCGAGGGCCTTGACGATCTGGTATCGGACCTCCCAGCGGGCATGGTCGAGATACTGCCTGAACGTGTCGTCGAGCGACCGGTCTTCGAGTTCGGAAAGAGCGACCACGGCGAGTTTCGCCACGTTCACGTTGGTATCGCCGATCAGCGGGATGAAGAACTGCTTCAGTTCCTTGCTGCGGAAGGCGCGCAGAGCGGAAAGCGCGGCGATGCGGATCTGCCAGTCATCGTGCTTGAGAAGCTCCTTCAGCGGGAAGATGGACTTGAGATCCTTCATGTTCTCGAGCGACTGACAGGCGTTGACGACGACGCGCCACTCCTTGTCGCCCAGCTTCTGGATGAGCGAGTCGACCGCCAGGGCCGAACTGCACTGCCAGATGGTCTTCGTGATCGTCTCCCGGATGCGGGAGTTGTCGCTGTCGAGCATCTCGAGCAGCCTGCGCGTAATCTCCGCGTCCTTGCGGGCCGCAAGAACCGCCGCGGCCGCTTCCCGGACGTCGCCGTACGGATCGGTGCTGAGCAGATTCATCAGCGGTTCGACGACCTCGGGCGAGCTCACGCCCTTCAGGGCGAACGCGGCCTCGCGCCGGACGTGGCCGTTGATATCCTTGAAACACCCGATCAGCGCCGGAACCACGCCGTCGAAGGTCAGCATGCGGCGCAGGCTGAAAACGGCGTTGCGCCGAACGATCTCGTCGACGTCGGCGAGGAGTTCCTTCAGCGCGTTGAGCGATGCGTCGGACGGCATCGCGCCGAGCGTGCGGGCGAGCGTCTGGCGAACCGCATCGTCGGAGTTCTTCGTGAACTGCGCCAGAACCGCCGGAACTTCGGGAGCCGGCACCCGCTCCAGAATTTCCATGATCCTGATGGCGACGGGCGCCAAAGCCTTCACAACCGCTTCGAGCGCGGGCTTCACGACGTCCTTCCCGAGCGCCAGCAGACCCCGGAACGCCGTGTCGGCGATCTCCGCCTCGGAGCTTTCGAGAGCGACGAGCAGCGCCTGGATACAGGCCGGGTCCTTGATGGCGGCGGCGATGCGCACCATATGGACGTATTCGGCCGCATCCCGGTTCTCGAGCAGGTTCAGCAGGAGCGGCAGAAGCGCCTTCTTGTCAAGCTTCTCGAGCGCCCCGGGATTCACGTCCTCGATCTGCGCGAGCGACTTGAGGATGAGGCGCCGGGTTCCCGCGTCCTCTTCCTTGAGGAGTTTCTTGAACAGGGGCTCGACACAGGCGGGATCTTCCATCGCACCCATGGCGCCGATGCCGGAGAAATACTCGAGCACGTCTTCCGACTCGATCGAGTTGCTGACGACCGGGAAGGCGTCCTTCACGGCGATGTTTCCGAGGGCGTCAACGATCGAATACTTGAGGACGTCCGTCTGATGATACGTATTCACCAGGGTCTTGACCGCCTTCGGATCCTGGATCTTGCCGAGTGCCTCGACGGCCGTCGTCTTCACGTTGTCGTCGTCGTGTGCGACGTATTTGAGAACCACCTCGGTCGCGGTGAACGAGCCGATGTTCCCGAAAACGACGAGAATCTGGATGACTTCGTCGATGTCGCCGGCGCTCTCGATCGCCTTGACCAGGTGCGGCACGGCCATGGAACCATAATTCTTCAGGATCGTCATGCCGGCGTTGCGCATGTTCAGGTCGGAGCCGCGAATCACGGGCAGAAGCGCCTGGATGACGACCGGGTGCCTCATCGACGAAAGCACTTCGAGGGCCGTATTCTGAACGCCCTTGTTGGGATCGCCCAGGGCCTCGCACAGCGCCTCAGCGACGTCCTTCTCGGCGTACGGCCGAAGATCGCGCACGGCGCGCCGGCGAACGGCGGCATCGGTATCATGAAGTTTTTCGAGAATCGACGCATAGGGGGTGGTCATTTACTTGTCCCCCTTTCCCGGGGTTCCTGCTTTTTTATTCACCAGTCGATCGACCTCCTGCAGCATGAGGTCGGGCTTGATCGGCTTCTGAAGGAACGAGTTGGCCCCGAGGGTGAGACCCTTCATGACCATGTCCCTCTTGCCTTCCGTCGTAAGGATGATGATCGGAATATGCTTGAACTTCTCGTTTTCCTTCACCTGCGTGATCAGTTCGAAGCCGTCCATTCCAGGCATGTTGAGGTCGGTGATGATCAGGTCGACCTCGGCCTTCGACATGGCCTCGATGGCCTCGATCCCGTTGTTTGCCTCGAGCACCTTGTAGCCGGCTTTTTCCAAGGGAAAACAAGCCACCTTGCGGAGCATGAGGGAGTCTTCAGCCACCAAAATCGTTTTGGACATTCCAAGAGTCCTCCGGGTGAATTGCGGTCTTTACGCTTCCGACGATTATAGCGAGAGCCGCCGGGAAATTGCAACAAGACGTTCGTACGGGGGAAACAGGCGGCAAGGCCTCTGCCCGCCGCCTTCAGAGATTCCGGTTACCCGCGCATGGTGTCCAGGAGAGCCCGCAACTGCCGCTGGGTGTCGCCCCCGACGCCGGTCGAAAGTCCCGCGTTCGCCGCGGCCCGGGCCTGGCCGATCTGACGCCGCTCGAAATGATAGAGGGCGAGATAGAGATGCGACCGCGCCGACTGCGGATTCTGGCGGATGGCTTCCCGGAGGGCGTTGATGCCGAAGCCGGCGGCCGCGGCCGAAGCCTGCTTTTCGCCGGCGGCGGCAAGGCTGGATGCGATCGCGAGGTATCCGCGGCCGATCTCAGCCAGATCACGGGTTTCCATGTAGCAGCGCAGGGCGGAAAAATACGAGCCCCGCTTCAGATACCGCTCGCCGATCAGGTTCACCGCCTCGGGCGTGGCGGCCGGGCTTCCCGGCAGAGCGAGCAGTCCGGCGAAATCGATCGCCGGGCCGCCGGGGCGGCTGGCTGCCTCGCCGTCGGCGATGATTCGCTGGGAGATCGCCCGCATCGACGAATCCTTGATGCCCGGCAGCGCCTTCTTCAACCTCGCCAGACCGGCCTGGAGATCTCCCTGCGCATACTCGAGAAGAGCTGAAACGACGGTCACGCGCGGGTCCCCGGGACGCAGCCGGGCCGCCGTTTCCAGGCTCGCCTTCGCGGCTTCGGGCATGAACCGCGCCGTCAGGTAGAACCGGGCGAGATTGAAGTGCGCCTCGGCATCGTTGGGGAACCGCCGCGTCATGCCGATCAGCGTCCGCTCGGCGCCGGCAAAGTCACGGCACTCGAGCTGGGCCTCCGAGAGCAGGTTCGCGGCGAGCAGATCGTCCGGCAGCACCTGGACGACTTCCTTCAGGATGCGCGCGGCGACGGCGTAATGCTCGGCCCCCATCGCCACGCCTGCGACGATGCGGGCCACGTCGACCGGCCCCGTCGCCGTCCGGGTCTTGTTGTAGATGTCGAGGAACGAGAGATACGTCTGCTTCGACAGCAGGGGCTTCACCTTGATCAGCTGCCGGCCGAACCCGTCGATATCCGCTTTGTACAGGGTGACCAGGCTCTTGTGGATCTGCACCTCGAGGAACCGCTTCGTCTGTCGGAGCTCGATGGCCAGTCCCTCGGCGCGGTCAAGATACTCATCGGCCTTCTTCAGGTCGTCTTTCTCGATACAGTAGGTGGCATACCCGAGAACGACGGGCAGAGAGCCGCTCGCCGCCTGCATAAAGTCGGAAACGCGCCACCCGTCGACATTCGAGGCATCCGGTGGAAGCTCCATCGCTGGGGGTCTCCTGATTTCCCCAGCCGAAACGCTTTTTGCCGGAACAGGCGCCTCTTCTTCGGGCACCGCCGCAGCCTTCTGGACGGGAAGGGGTTCAAAGCCCGCAGGAATGAATTCGCGCGTCGTTGCTCCGGACTTCGGTCGCTGCTGTTTTCCGCCCTGAGGCTCGTTCTGGGAGAGAGGCTGGAATCCCGCGGCGGGTGCGCGCTGACCGGCACCGGCCGCCACCGTCACCGTCGGGAACGCGGCATCCGCATCAACCCCGCCGGCAACCGCCACGCGAGGGGCCGTCGCGCCCCCTGCGGCCGCCCGGGCAGGCGCCATGGCCGCGGCCGGCTTGCCGGCCGTACCGCACGCTGCCAGCAGGGAAGCCGCTTCGGCATGTCCTGGCTGAACCTGGAGAATCCATTCGAGATGGCGGGCCGCTTCCGCCCCGCGGCCGGTATCGATCAACGCCCGCGAGAGCAGAATACGCGCCGGGATGTTCTGGGGCGCCTGCGCCAGCAGGCGTTCGAAATGAGGCAGACTTTCGGCCGCCCGGCCCGACTCCACGAGCGCCTGGGCAAGCCGGAATCTCGGCCGCACCTGCTCGCCCTGGATGGCGAGCGCCGCCTGGTAACTCCGTATGGCGGCATCATATCGCCGCGCCGCCATGGCGGATTCGCCGGCCTGAAACTGCTCGAGATATGCTTCCCTGGCATTGCGCCCACCGGCCGCCGAAACGGATTGCAAAAGAACATCCGACTGGGCCGACAGGATGCTGAATCCGCCCATGATGAGCAGTATGGACCAGAGTCGCCTGGACATCGTTTGCCTCCGTGAACCGCGTATATTCTCTTCCTTTCCACTATCGGCATCCACCGCCTACACCCTGAGAATCTCGCGCCCGGATTCAGGAATGATCGCGATCTGCGGGATATCTCCTCCCGGGCATCGGTCCGGAATTTTTCCGGGAAATTTTCACCTGTAAACTTTTCGGCTGGATGTGCCGATATTTTTTGTAGATAGGGCAAAAAATGCCCACACGACATGGATGTACAAGGGAGTTTCAGGTTATGGTCGACTCGATCAAGGGTCCCGGTGGGAAAACCATCATCATCACGCATTCCAAGCCGAAGGATGCCGCCGACAAGACGAAGGGCGACTCCTTCGACAAAACTCTCAAGTCCAAAAACGAGCCGGACAGCTTCACGCTTTCCCGGCCTTCCGGCCTTGCCGAAACCCCCTCGCCGGGACTGCTTGACCAGGCGAAGCTCGCCCGGATGCAGCGACTCGAGGAACTCACCCGCCAGATTCGCGACGGCACTTACAAGATGGTCGCCCCGGAGGTTCTCGCCGATCGTCTTCTGGAAGTGATGACCGACAGAAAAACGCGGGAAAAATTCCTTCGCAAATTCCTCAGCGACGAGGCAGAATTGGCCCGTTCCAAGGGCAAACCCCTTTCCGAACTGGACATGAAGAAACTCATCTTCATGGTGAAAAACAGCGCCGACGAAGAGTTCAACGATCCCGAGCTCGAGGAACTGCTCAAAGAGTTCAGCTGAGCCCGGCCCGCACCGAAAACGAAAAACCGCCTCTCGGCTCGAAGCCGGGGCGGTTTTTCGCCGTCTCGAGAGATCAGGGCGGAATCATTTGACTTTGCCCGTGAACGGGTTCTTCGAACCGGTCGTCGATGGGTTGACGATCACACCCGCATCGGCGGCGGAAGAATCGGAAGAGGTTCCCGCCGGGGAAACGGCAACCGTCGATGCCGTGTTCCGGGTTTTCAGAAACTTCTGGACATCGGCATTGTTGCCTAGGTAGAGGAGCATTTCGGCGTCGCTGAGCTTGCCGTGCGTTTCCCCATTCAGAATTTCCGCAAGCGCCTTCGCATCCGCCGGGTTCTTTTGCACGTAATCCCTGAGCAGCTTCTGCGTCGTCCGCCAGTAGACGTTCGTGTTCCTGAACGAGGCGAACACCTTGGCCCGCCCATCGGGAAGCTCGGTCGCCATGCGGTAGAACAGGTTGGCCACGACGCCTTCGACGTTCATCAGATCCTTCCCGGAGATCGAGGCATCGGTCGCCGGCACGTTTTTGTATTCGCCGTTGCCCTGCTCGATCTTGATCGTCCCGATGGATCTCTGGATGCGTTCCCGCTCGAAAGAAAAGTCGAGCATCTCGTTGAACTCGGCCCATCCCTCGACGAACGCCGTGCGCGAATGCGTCAGTTCGCTGCACATATGGCGGCCGTCCTTGCCGTAGGGCTTGATGAACTCTTTCACGGTGCGGTCGCACGAGTGCGAAAACTCGTGAACGAACGTCGCTTTCGCGTCGTCATCGCTGCCCCAGTAGTTGAAGAAGTTCGAACTCATCTGGATCATGCGACCCGTCGAGTTCGGCCAGAAGTCGTTCTCGACCTGAGGAAACTTCTTGGAATCATCGAACCCCGTCGTGTCGGACAGCATGACGGCGATCTTCGACCGGTACGATACCGACATGCGATCCTTGACGGACTGAGATTGGGAATGGCGGTAACCGGCCAGAAGCGCTCTCTGTCCGTCCGTCAACTTCGAAACGTCGCCGTTCTTCGCGCCCATCAACTCGAGCAGGTGCGCCTCGCTCTTCACCTTCGTGCGTTCGAGTTTGTAGGCGATGTTCTTGTCTTTCTCGGAATACCAGCGTTTTTCGCCTTCGCCGGGGAAATAGCTCCTCGTCACCTTTTCGAACGTTCCGGCGATGGCATTTCCCACGCCCTTCACGAACGCCTTCGTCTTCTCCCACCAGCCTTCGGGCTTGGGAGTATTGATCTGCTCGACGGCCTCGATCCGCTGGTAGTAGAACTCGAACTCGCTCTCGGTGGCCATCGCCGTCTTCGGCGTCAGCAGACCAATGAGAATAACAACCACTATTATAGCTATAGGTATCCTTTTTCCGGCGACAGACATGTCGATTCTCCCGTTTTCAGCTTCTCACACGCGATTCCCGGAGCTCACTGCCCGACCCCGAAGGGGTTCGACCCGCGCCTGATGACCTTCACGCCGGAATCATTCTCGGTGGAGACGTCGGCGGTCGACGTTGCGACCGGCGTCGAGGCGGTTTTCCGCGCGGCCAGCCAGGCGTCGACGGCGGCACCCTCGCCGACCAGCGCCTTCAGTTCGGCGTTACTGAGCTTTCCGAGGGTGTTCGCATCGATCGCCGCAAGCACCGCCCCCGCCTGGTCGGGATTCTGTTTCACGAACTCGCTCGCCAGGTGCTTGAGCGAATGGAACGGCTGGTTCGAAGCGGCGAACGCCTTGAACATCTTTTCCTTCCCGCCGGGCACGGCCGCGACGATGTCGTTGAGAATGAGGGCGTTGACGCCCTCGACGGCCAGAAGGTCTTTGCCGGTGAGCGAAGCAGCCGGGTATTCCTTGTAATTTCCACTGCGATCCTCGATCCGGATCGTTTTCAGGCTCCTGCGGTAATAGTCCGCCTCACCCGTGACGGAAATCTCGTTGAACATCGCCCAGCCTTCCATGAAGGCGACGCGGGCGCTCGTCCGCTCGTCCAGGTAGTGGGTGCCGTCAGACCCGTACAAAAATCCGCCCTGCTTCACAAAGGTCTTCACGCCCTCGTCGAGCAGGCCGGCGGGAATCGCGCGGTCGAGCGTGTGGCAGAACTCGTGCATGAACAGGCCCTGCGCCTCCGTCTTCCAGTTGCTTCCGGCGTAGCACTGGGAGTTGAGCTGGATCGATCCGAGCGACATCGGCCAGAAGTCTTTCCGCATGGCGGACGCCACATCGGCCTTCTTCTGTCCATTCATCGCGGCGATGAGTTTTTCGCCCTCCGTCAAGTCGGTGAGAAGAACCTTCACATCCTTTTTGTAGCCGTAAGCAGCCCGCTCCTTCACGGCCTGGGACTTCGAATACCGATACGACTCGAGAAGTCCGAGCTGGCCGTTCGTCAGCGTCGAAAGATCGCCGTTCTTCACTCCCATGAGCTGGAGCAGATGGGCTTCATCACGGACTGTAACGCGCTCGACCTTGTACGAGACTTTTCCATCCTTGCAGGAACGAACCGGGCCGGAATAATCGTCCGGGAAGAAGCGCATCCTGGCCTGATCGACGACCATTTTGCCCTTGTCGAGCACGGTTTTCCCGAAGTCGATGGCTTTTTCCCACCACTTCCGGTCTTGTTTTTCTTCCTTGTACTCGATCGCCGTCACCTTCTGGTAGACGAACTCGAACTGCGTCTCGATCGCGGCCGCCCGATTGCAGACGGCCAACAGGAAAAGAACGGGAAGAAGACGGATCAGCAAGAATGAGCGTCGTGTGGTCATGGCGTCCTCCTTAGGGCGTCGGCCGTTTCGATGGCGAGGCGCGTTGCATCGGTATACAGGGCATGGGAAGCCTGATTTCGGGCTGCGATGTCGATCAACCGCTGCCGCTCGCCGTCGTCGGGATAGGTTTCCGGGTCGGAGACCGATTCGATCAGGGCCTCGTAATCAGGAAGATAGACCGCCCGAAGGCGGATCCAGGAGCCGCTTGCGTCGGTCGGACGCCCCGTTTTGGTGACGGCCAGTCTGAATGTTGCGGGGCGAGCGACGGGCAACCGGTCGATCGTGGCGGAAGCAGGCTCGACGCGCACGTCGTCGGAGCTTTCGAAAAACAGTTTCACCTGGGAAAGAACGCCGATTCGCGAGTTCACGAAGGCATCGACCTGGTTTGCATCGACGCGCTTGAGTTCCAGCGAGACATTCACGGGAAAGGTATAATGCGTGATCGAGGCCGACACCGCATCTGCAAAGACAAAGTCGCCGCAGACCACGAGCGCCGCCAGCACCAGCAACCGCTTCATAACAGGTAGATTCCTCCCTCAGGAGAGTGTTCCTTTCAATTATACTCATAAAAACCGGCATGGTTTTCGGTGATTTCCGTGCTGCTCGCCACGCAGAAAAAGAATTTGACATGCCGAACAACACATAGTATTATTGCTATATATGAATAATTCGATTTTTACGATCACCGCCGAGGCGTTGCCTCTGATCGCCGAAAGCCTCAAAGCGCTCGGCCATCCGTTGCGATTGCGCCTGTTCGAGGCTCTCGCCGACGGGGAAAAGCCGGTCGGCAGGCTGGCTGAACTGCTCGATCTGCCCCAGGCGATCGTGTCCCAGCAGTTGCGAATCATGAAAACCAGCGGCGTGGTGAAACAGAGGCGTCACCACACGAATTCCCTGTATTCGCTTGCCCATGAAGGGCTGCTGCAGCTTCTGAACTGCCTTTCGAAATGCCAGTCCCACTGCGTTCCGGCTGGCCGCTCCGACGGGGCGGACAACCGCCGCCACGAAACTCATCTGAGGAGGAATGAACAATGAACAGACGGCTTGTGATCATCGGCGGGGTTGCCGGAGGAGCATCGGCTGCCGCCCGGGCCCGCCGCCTCGACGAGCATGCAGAGATCATCGTTCTCGAACGCGGTCCGTACGTCAGTTTCGCCAACTGCGGACTGCCCTACCATATCGGCCACATCATCAAAGATCGCGACGACCTCGTTCTCCAGACGCCAGAATCGCTCAAACAGCGGCTCGCCCTCGACGTCCGTACGCTTCACGAAGCCGTCCGGATCGACCCGAAGAAGAAGGAAGTCACCGTCCGCGATCTCCAGGCAAAGCGCGAATACACGCTTCCCTACGACAAGCTCATTCTTGCCCCGGGCGCCGAAGCGTTCAAGCCGCCGATCCCCGGCATCGATTTGCCGCGCGTGTTTACACTCAAGACCATTCCCGACATGGATGCGATCATCGCCCATCTCGAGAAGAACCCGGTGCACCACGCAACCGTGATCGGCGGCGGCTTCATCGGGATCGAGGCAGCGGAAAATCTACGCCACCGGGGCCTCGCCGTCACCCTCGTCGAGCGCGAGAAGCAGGTCATGCCGCCTCTCGACGCAGAAATGACGGCGCCGCTCCACCAGCACCTCCGGTTCCAGGGCATCGACTTGAGGCTCGGGAGCCAGGTTTCGGGTATCGCCGATGCCGGCGGCAGGCTGGCGCTCCAGTTCACCGAAGGCACCCCCGTCGAGACCGACATGATCATCCTCTCGATCGGTGTCCGGCCTGAATCGAAACTGGCGAAGGAAGCCGGCCTGACCCTCAACCAACGCGGCGCCATCGCGGTGGACCGCCAGATGCGGACCTCAGACCCTGATATCTTCGCGGTCGGCGATGCCGTCGAGTCGTTCGATCGGGTCACCGGCGATCCTTCGAACGTTCCTCTCGCCGGCCCGGCGAACCGCCAGGGCCGCATTGCCGCCGACAACGCGCTGGGCGACAAGCCGGTCGAGTATCGCGGCACTCTCGGCACCTGGATCGTCAAGGTGTTCGATATGACGGCCGCCCAGACCGGCCTCTCCGAGAAGCAGCTCAAACGCCTCGGAAAACCGTATCAGAAGGCCTACACTCATCCGGCCAGCCACGCCGGTTACTACCCCGGTGCCGTTCCGATGTCGATCAAACTGCTGTTTTCACCGGAAGACGGGAAGGTTCTCGGGGCACAGATCATCGGCAGTGACGGCGTCGACAAGCGGATCGACGTGCTCGCCACGGCCATCGCAGCGAAGATGTCGGTGGAAGATCTCCTACACCTCGAACTGGCGTATGCACCGCCTTTCGGGTCGGCAAAAGACCCGGTCAACATGGTCGGCATGGTCGCCGAAAACATGCAGAAATCGCTCTACCGCCCCATCCAGGTTGATGAACTTCCCTCGCTCGATCCGCAGAAACACATCCTGCTCGATGTGCGCACGGCGGGGGAGCACGAGGCAGGCCACATTCCCGGCTCGATACTGATCCCGGTCGACTCGCTCCGGGAGCGCATCGGCGAACTTCCGAAAGACAGAGAAATCATCGTCTACTGCCAGGTCGCCTTGCGCGGCTACTTCGCCCAGCGCCTCCTGAGCCAGAGAGGTTATAACGCGCGCAATCTGGTCGGCGGCTACAAGACGTGGGCGTTGTATCACGAGGAAGCCCTGCGTGCGTCGCCAGCTCCGAAGCCCATTCAGGAAACGTTCTGCAGCGCCCCTGTCGCCACCCCCACGACCGGCGGTGAAACGTTTGAGCTCGATGCCTGCGGCCTCCAGTGCCCCGGCCCCCTGATGAAAATGCGGGAGCGCGTCGAGCAGTTGAAAGCCGGCCAGTATCTCAAGGTGACGGCCACGGATCCTGGATTCCCGGTCGATGCCGAAGCCTGGTGCCGCCGTTCCGGCAACAAGCTCGTGCAGAAAGGCGGCGAGAAGGGCCGTTACTCCGTCATCATCGAGAAAACCGCGGAAGCCCTTTCCCCGGCAATCGCCTGCGCGACCCCATTCCTGGCGGGAATGCAGGGGAAGAAGCGGCTGACGATGGTCGTCTTCAGCGGCGATCTCGACCGGGCGTATGCCGCGTTCATCATCGCGAACGGCGCCGCGGCGATGGGGATGGAAGTGACACTATTCTTCACCTTCTGGGGCCTCAACATCCTACGCCGCAAAGACGCGCCGGCCGTCGACAAGACCGTGCTCGAATCGATGTTCGGCATGATGATGCCGCGCGGCGCCGAGGCGCTCGGCCTGTCGAAAATGCATTTCGGCGGTGCCGGGACCCTCATGATGAAACACGTAATGGAGCAAAAAAAGGTCGCGCCCCTGCCTGAGCTGATCGCTTCCGCGAAGGCGGCCGGCGTCAGAATGGTCGCTTGCACGATGAGCATGGATGTCATGGGCCTGAAGAAGGCCGAACTCATCGACGGCATCACGGAAGGCGGCGTGGCGGCCTATCTCGATTCCGCGGCCGACTCGACCGTCAACCTGTTCGTCTGAAGCCGGAGAAACTGAAAAAGGCGGGGCACGTTGCTGCCCCGCCTTTTGTTATCTGCCGACCGGGAAGAGCGTGATCACGCGTTCATCCGGCGCAAGACCGAGCTGGCGGTGCAGACGTTCGTCGTCGAACGCGCCGATGATGCCGCATTTCAGGCCGAGCGCCGCCGACATCAGCATGATATTCTGGCCGGCGTGGCCGGCTTCGATCAGGGTATACCGTTCCCCCCGGCTTCCGTATTTTCGGGAAACCCGGTCGACGACCCCGCAGACAGCGATGACGGCGGCACACTCCGCCATCCAGGACTGGGCGTATGCCGCATCGGCGATCGGGCCGCGAAAATCCCCTGCCGCGCCGGGCGATAGCTGGCTTTCGCCCGGTTGATATCGATACAGGCCCGGCGTGAGGGAACCGACGTTCCCCGCAGCAACGACGAGTTCGAGCGGATACAACGCACCGGCTGACGGCGCCGTCCGGAAGCCTTCTGGCGACGTAACCCCCTGGGCGGCCCAGAGGAGGCTGTTGATCTCTTCGAGGGTGATCCGACATCCGGCTGTGAAATCCCTTTTTGTCCTTCGCTGTTTGAGGACGTCCGTCAGGCCGGTCGCCGCCGACGATGCCGGAAGAGGGATGACATCGCTTCGGAAGGTCTGCCGGGGGGCGAAACTCGTGGTTTTGAGCATCGTCATCCAGAGGCCGGTCATCAGAAGACCCCCGGCAAAGGCAACGGCGAAGGCCAGTCGCGTCTTCACCGGCCTGTTCGGCGGCGTCGCCGGGGAACTCCGCAAGTCTTCATCAGATGCGCTTTTCATCCGTTTGATCTCAGTTCCGTTGAACCGTTCGGGAGGGTAACGCCCTTTCAGGGCTCTGCCCCCTGATGTAACCTTCTTTGGTCGCCGATTTCAGGCGATTGTCGCGGCCAACACAGGGGTGACCAACGGTTCGGAACAAGGCAACGTTGCACCCATGCCCGTTTGAAGCCCATTTCATGGCCTTACCCTCCTCTTTTCGGCCTGTCAAGCGTTTGTCAAGAGGGCACAGCAAATATCTTTTCCACCCCACCGCCCCGCATGAACAGCTTATCCCCATGGTTATCCACATTTTCCACCATGGAGGGATGTACACTTTCCTCCCAGTGCCACATGCACCAGACAAGCCTCATTCAAGGTGTTTGCGGGTTGTTTTCATGCCGTTTTTCCGATATTTCCGATCATCGCATGGGTGCACCCGAACCGGACAATACTGATCACTAAGTTGATAATTCCCTTCGCATATTCCCTCTTTTTCCAGGAATAAGCCCCGCAATGGGCATCATTACGGAATTTTCCGAGAAGGCCGCCACACCGGTTTTCCCCAACTTCCGGCTATCGAAGTCGGTCAGTCGGCGCTGCTCTCACCTGGGTCCGTATTTCCGGGCCCTCGCTCCACGCCTATGACGTCTCCCCCGAACGTCGCCAGGGCATCGGCAATGGCAGGCTTCTCCAGCACCTTGTTCCGAGCTTCCTGGTCGAGACGGGCGATCTGCTGGGCATGGTTCGCTCCGGCCGGCTTTGGCTGGGCCTCCCGCTCTTCGGGTTTCGACCGGACGAGAGCCTCCTGGGGATTTTTCACGACGATGCGCGTCCCTGGGCCATACACGGCGGCGAGTAACGGGTCGAGTTGTGCCTGGACTTTGGGATCTCGAAGCCGCTCGATATGAAAACTCGAGTTCGAAACAACCGTGACGACGCCGTTCTTGAAGGATTCGAACGTGGCCTGCTGGAGAAAGGAGCCGTTCACCTTCGAGATTTTCATGAACCGCGCCTGCAGAATCGAAAACAGGTCCGCAGGGGAACCTCCCGGCTCGACGGAGGGGATCGCATCGTATTCATCTGCCGGAGCCTCTGAACGCGGCGGGGGGCCGCCCGCCGCCCGCCGCACGGTTTGTAGCGGAATCGGTTGATTCTCCGGTCTTCCGGCACCGCCGGGAATGGCCCGAAGCCCCGTCGGAGCAGGTCCGGCACCCACTCTGGCGGCCGAACCGGCGACCGGACCAACGCCGGGAGGCAGGCCTCCCCCCATGATACGGCTTTCGACGGCCGCCACCCTTCGTTCCAGGCCTTCGATTCCGGCCGACACTTCCCCCATGCACAGGCGCACCAACTCGATCTCGAGAAGCAGTCTCGGATACGCCGAGTTGCGAAGGCCCCACACGACACGTTCGAGCCGGGCGGCCATAGCCATCAGCAATTCGGCGCCGACGCCGGCGACTTGGACCGAGATATCATGCGCCTGTTCCGCGGGAATTTCGAGAACCGGACCGGCCTTCGGATCGACCTTCAGAACCAGGCATCGTCGCAGGTATTCGAGGAGATCGCGGCCGACCGTCAGCGTCTCGTGTCCCCTGAAGAACAGCTCGTGGAGCTTGTTCAGAAGGTTTCCCGGTTCCCTCGAAAAAATGCACTGAGCCAGTTGTTTCAGGACGGCATGGCCGAGGCGCCGTGTCATTTCGAGAACCATGTCGAGAGTGACGATACCGCCCGACATCGAGCCCGTGATCTGGTCGAGCAGGCTCAGCGCGTCACGGAACCCGCCGGCCGCGCATTCTGCGATGAGGAACAACGCCTCCTGTCCGATCTCGGGAAAATTCTGCGGATCGGCTTCGCGCTCACGAGCCGCGACCTCGGCAAGCCGCTCCACGATCACCTTCCGGGAGATCGCGTGGAAGTCGAAGCACTGGCAGCGCGAAAGGATCGTGGCCGGCACCTTCTGCGGATCGGTCGTCGCCAGGACGAACACGACGCGGGGCGGCGGTTCCTCGAGGGTCTTGAGAAAAGCGTTGAAAGCAGCGCCGGAGAGCATGTGCACTTCGTCGATGATGTAGATCTTGTACTGGCCCTCGACGGGAAGATATTTGACCTTCTCACGCATCTGGCGGATGTCGTCGACGCCATTGTTGCTTGCGGCGTCGATTTCGACGATGTCCATGAACGTCAGTTCCTCGATGCGGCGGCACACGTCGCAGGTCCGGCAGGCGTCCTTCATGCCGGAAGGCAGGGTGACGGGCGCGCGGCAGTTGAGAATTTTTGCCAGCAGGCGCGCGGCAGACGTTTTGCCGGTTCCCCGGGGACCCGAAAACATGTAAGCATGGGAAAGTCTGCCGGTCGAAACGGCCGACTGGAGGGTGCGAACGATGTGTTCCTGCCCCAGGAGCTCCGAAAAAGTCTGGGGACGATATTTCCTGTAAAGGTTCTGGCGGGTGGGCTGAGTGGCCATCGTTGCTCTCCTGACGTCGGGCCGTAACGCAGCGGGACATTCCGCTGCGGACATAATGCACTATTCCGGCCTCTCAGGCAACCCGGAACCGTTCAGCGATCCCCTCTATCCGGATTTACAGATTCGAGTATATCGATGTGAAATCGTGAGATTTATAGGCAAAACATGAAGAAATCAAAAGATAAAAGATGAATTTTCTCAATTTATTCATCCCAGCACCTAAATTTCCAGATACACATTTCGACTGTCCATGTCGATAAATGTGCAGGGAGCGTGTTTGATCGTGGAACCCGCTCTCGAGGGATTACCAGGCAAGGATGCCGACGCGAACGATTCAAGGAGGAATCGAACGATGCTTTTCGCCATCAATCATGGCTCACTCGCACTTTCAACGTATGCGACCCGGACCGCCGCTTCGAGCAGACTCGAAGCCTCGATAGAGAAACTGAGTTCGGGACTGCGGATCAACAAGGCCGCGGACGATGCAGCAGGATCGGCCATCGGTGAGAAACTGAGGCGCCAAGTCAGAGGACTTTCCAAAGCGGTGCAGAACGCCCAGGACGGCATTTCGACCATTCAGGCGGCCGACGGAGCCACCGGCGAGATCCAGGACATTCTCCAGCGCATGCGCGAACTGGCCGGCCAGGCGTGCAACGAAACCCTCACCAGCAACGACCGCCTGGAGCTCCAGGGAGAGATTGTCCGGCTGCGCGGTGACATAAATCGTATATCATATAATACCGAATTCAATACAAAGAAACTTCTCGACGGAAGCCAGGCGGCGCAGATACGCTCTGATTCGGAGCATGTGACGGGCATCGCTTCCGGAGGGCCGGCGGCAAACGGCAGATATGACATCAGCATCGCCATGATCGAAGCCGGTGTCTCCCAGATGCAACGGTCCCAGATTTTCACGATCGCGGAAACCGGCGGCCTGGCTTCCGGATCGACCCAACTGCAGAGCATCTCTCAGTTCTATGATTCCTCGGGTGTGTTTGCCCTCACGACACCCCGGACGCTTCTGCTGAACGGAAACGCAAAGAATGTTCCGATCACGGTCGACGGCACCATGTCCCTCGACCGGCTTGCGGCGACGCTCCAGAACGCGATCGCAAACGAAAGCGGCCTCGGCATGTCCAACTCGAAAGTAGCCCTTGTGAATCCGGCCCAGACGCGAATTGCGGACAAGGGGGGATATCTTCAGATAACTTCGGGCTCGATCGGGGAAAACGGGGACGTGGCGTTTTCCGCCGATCAGGCGCTGATCGATGCGCTGGGATTCAGCATCACGCGGGAATCGAAAAACAATCTCGTCGAGCTCGCTTCCACGGATGCATCGGGAAACGTCACCTCTCGTCAGACATCCGAGGATGTCGCAACCGGCCTGCTGCAGGGAATCGACGTCATGTTTTCCTCCCAGCCGGCGCAGGTGGCTGGTTTCGGAGGTCTAGAAACAGGTCTTGTTCTGACAGGGGCTCTCGATTCAGATTTCTCTATCCGTGTAGGGAGCATGGCCACCCCCAAACTCATCCATGCCCATCAGGGAAACTGGTCGATGGAGGGGTTATCCAGGTATATCAACAGCCAGCTGCAGTCGATCGACGGGATGAAATCGAGCGTCGTCGACGGCGAAATACGGATCACCTACGATCCGCCCGATACCGAGACTTCTTCTCTCATCGAAATCTCCGCCCGTTTCCCCGAGCAAAACGCGATCGGCATTCCCACAGGAACATTCAGCGGTTTTGCACAGTGCACGAAAAAAGCGGCAAACACGGTCTATGGATTCAGCAAGTACGCAACCGCTGCCGGCTCCGTGAGGTTCAGCGTTTCCGACGGTGTCAACGCCGCCACGCTGTCCTACGCCCTCATCACGAACAAAGCCTCGCCCGATCTGCAGAATTTTTCGACCTGGCAGAATTCGCAGAACAATATTCTGGAAAATGCGAACGTCCAGGTGCGTGTCGATGCCGTGAACGGAAGCCTGGCATTCACCTCGCTCCGCGTGGGAAGCGAAATCCTCGACAGCGGCGGAATCACCTCCAGCGCAGTAAGGGTTTCACTCAATGCAACCGCCATCACGCATGGAATCGACAAGAAATTCGGGCTCGCTCAGCAGACGTCGGCAGTCGGAAGCGGCGAACGGAACTTCACGCTCGCGGTCACCGACCGATCTTCCCAGTTCCAGATCGGGGCCGATGAAAAGCAGAGTCTTGCGTTTTCGATTTCCAACCTTTCCGCCACGGCTCTCGGAGTGGATAATATCGATCTGACAAGTGTCAGGGGTGCCGAGAAAAGCCTGGGAAAAATCGACAGGGCTATGGACAGGCTCGTGGCGGAGCGTTCGAGACTCGGATCATTGCAGAACAAGCTCGAATCGGCCGTCAAAAGCCTTTCGTCATGCAGGAACGATCTGACGTCCGTCGAATCCCGTCTCGAAGATGTCGATGCGGCGCTTGAAATGGTCGAATTTACCCGGAACCGCGTGGTTTCGGAATCGGGAACCGCCATGATGGCGCAGGCAAACGTGCTGTCCCAGTCGATCCGCACGCTGCTGGTGCAGTGATGGAAAAGTAGACGGGAAAACAACGACGGGAAAACGCGATTCTCACGCGTTTTCCCGTCGATCATGAACGAGGTCGTGCACCTGCCCTCGTGCCTGAATCAATGGCCCATTTCCTGAACCTTCTGCTCCGGACAGGCGCTGCCACATCACCCGAAAGCTGACGTTTACCGTTGCTATCTTCCGATCCTGGCGGGGTTCACGGGCTTTCGCCGTGTGGAACCCGTCCTTCACTACTTCCGGAACAGGCTGGTACCACCAACCAGGTCCTCTGGCAGGAATTCAACCCGCCCGCGGGGATTTGCGGATAATAGAGGACCCCGAGCCCTCCGTCTAGCACGACAGCGGAGAGGGCGAGATTCGAACTCGCGATCCTTTCGGATACGTACTTTCCAGGCACGCGCCATAGACCAACTAGGCGACCTCTCCAGAAACCCCACCCGGGGAGTGAAATCAAGGGCGGAGAGAGTGAGATTCGAACTCACGAGGCACGCTATCAACGCGCCTACTCGATTTCGAGTCGAGCGCTTTCGACCAACTCAGCCATCTCTCCAAAATAAAACAGCGCGCCTGAGAGGACTCGAACCTCTGGCCACCAGATCCGCAATCTGGTGCTCTATCCAAACTGAGCTACAGGCGCATATAAGCGGCGGAGAAGGCGGGATTCGAACCCGCGGTAGAGCTTTACGGCCCTACGACGGTTTAGCAAACCGTTGCCTTAAGCCAACTCGGCCACCTCTCCAAAACTTTTGGCACGGAGGAAGCAGGATTCGAACCCGCGAACCTTTCGGTTTCCGGTTTTCAAGACCGGCGCCATCGACCACTCGGCCATTCCTCCACGGCGGTCGTAAGGAACACTATATCACAGGTACACACGAATTGCAAGCATTCCCGCAACGTCGACAGAGTTTTTTTCAGCGGTCCCGTCCGGATGAGCCGGCCGCGTTTTCGGGGCGGACCGGAGGCGTTCCGGTGGCGGGAACGGGGGTGACGACGAGCTCTTCGGGTCTGACCAGGCCGAGGCGCTCGCGCGCGAGTCGCTCGATGCCCTCGGGGGTGGAAAGCGTATCGAGATTCTGCTTCAGGCGCCGGTTTTCACGTTCCAGCGAGGTGATCTTCTCGTTGAGCTCGCTTTCCTTCAGCAGAAGAGTGCGGATCGTGGAATACCTCGACAGGTAGATGATCGAGAGCGCAACGCAGAACACGACGGAAAGGATGAACATGATCTCGGTGGAAAAGCGGACCCTGCGTCTCTTCACCGGCGTTCCCGCCATCTGGACGTGATGCTCGTCTGCCATCGGATCCGCTCCTGTTCTTGTCGAATGAGGAGCGGAGCCGCCCCACTCGGGACGGCTCCGCGGAACGTTACTTCGCCACTTCTTCCACGGCCGGGATGCGCGCCACGGACATGACGCGGTCACCATCGTCGAGGGTAATCAGCTTCACTCCGGACGCCGCTCTGCCGGTCGAGCGGACTTCGTCGGCATTGAGGCGCACTACCTTGCCCTTCGTGGTGACGATCATCAGCTCGTCGCCTTCGAACATGCGCTTGATCGACAGCACCTCGCCGGTCTTTTCCTTCACCACCAGGTTGATGACGCCCTTGCCGCCGCGATGCGTGACACGGTACTCGTTCACGTCGGTCTGCTTGCTGAAGCCCATGACCGACACCGTCAGAAGCATGCCCTCGAACGGGATGTATTCGGTCGGAATCGTGTCATCGCCCGGCTCACCGGCTTCAGCCGGAGCCGCCGCAACGATCGCCGGCATGACCTCGGCCGCCGGAACCGGCTGAACGACGGATTCGACGGATTCGCCGCCTTCCGCGCCCGGAACCGCACCGGGCTGCGGAGCGACCTGGCCGGCGCGGGTGAAGGCTTCCATGCCGATAACCACGTCCACGGGATCCTTGAAGGAGATGGCCTTCACGCCACGTGCCGCGCGCCCCATGCACCGGATCTCATCTTCGGGGAACCGGATCGCATAGCCGCGCTGAGTGGCGATGACGACGTGTTCGCCGCCGCGGATCGTCTTCACGCCGACCAGCTCGTCATTGTCATCGAGATTGATCGCGATGATGCCCTTCGAGCTCGGCCGCGAGAACGCGGACAACTCGACCATCTTCGCGACACCGCGCCTCGTCACCATGAAGATACGACGCTGCTCGTCGAATGTCTTCACCGGCAGCAGGGCCGTGATCTTCTCGTTCTCGGACAGGTTCAGCAGATTCACGATCGCGCGCCCGCCGGCCTGGCGGCCGCCTTCCGGAATCTTGTAGCCCTTCAGCCAGTGCGCCTTGCCGGTGGAGGTGAATACGAGCAGATACGAGTGCGTCGTGGCGAGGAACATGTGCTCGACGACGTCGTCTTCCTTCACTCCCATGGCGAAGCTGCCCTTGCCGCCGCGGCCGATCTGTCTGAACGTGTTCGGGGCGATGCGCTTGATGTAGCCGTTGCGCGTCACCGTGATCACGATGTCTTCTTCCTGCATCAGGTCTTCGATGCCGAGCTGCTCGGCCTCGGAGTAGCAGATCTGGGTGCGGCGCTCGTCGCCGTATCTGTCGCGGATCTCGATCAGTTCGGTTTTGACGATTTCACGTACCTTGGTGTCGCTGGCGAGAATGCCCTTGAGTTTCTCGATCAGGGCGAGAGTTTCGTGGTATTCGTTCACGATCTTGTCCCGCTCGAGGCCGGTCAGCCGCTGCAGGCGCATGTCGAGGATCGCCTGAGCCTGGCGCTCGCTCAGCATGAAGGCATTCATCAGGCCTTCCTTGGCCTTCGCCGGGTCCGCGGCTTCCTTGATCAGCTGAATGACGGCATCGAGATTGTCGAGGGCTATGGTCAACCCTTCGAGGATGTGAGCCTTCTCTTCGGCCTTCCTGAGCTGGAACGTGGTGCGGCGTCGGATGACGTCGCGGCAATGGTCGACGTAATGGCCGAGCACGGTTTTGATATCGAGCACCAGCGGCCGGTTGTCGACCAGCACCAGCATGATGACGCCGAACCCGGACTGCATCGGGGTGTGGCGGTACAACTGGTTCAGGATGACCTCGGTGTTGACCCCCTTGCGCAGCTCGATGACGACCCGCATGCCCTCGCGGTTCGACTCGTCGCGCAGGTCGGTGATGCCGTCGATTTTCTTGTCGCGAATCAGGTCGGCGATCTGCTTGACCAGCTTCGCCTTGTTGACCTGATACGGCAGCTCGGTGATGACGATACGCTCACGGCCCCGGGCGAACTCCTCGGTGGTCGTGACGGCGCGAACCGTGATGCTGCCGCGGCCGGTGCGGTATGCCGCTTCGATGCCGTCACGGCCCATGATGGTGCCGCCGGTGGGGAAGTCGGGCCCCGGAATGAGCTTGATCAACTCGCAGATATCGACCTCCGGATCGTCGATCAGCCGGATGGTGCCGTTGATGACCTCCGTGAGATTATGGGGCGGAATGTTCGTCGCCATACCGACGGCGATACCTGAAGAGCCGTTCACGAGGAGATTCGGGAACTTACTGGGAAGAACGATCGGCTCCTGGAGCGAACCATCGAAGTTCGGCATCCATTCGACCGTCTCCATCTCGATGTCCCGAAGCAGCTCTTCGGCGAGCTGATCGAGGCGGGATTCGGTGTAGCGCATCGCCGCGGCGCTGTCGCCGTCGATCGAGCCGAAGTTGCCGTGGCCGTCGATCAGCGGGTAGCGCAGACTGAAATCCTGGGCCATGCGAACGAGCGTGTCGTAGATCGCCAAATCGCCGTGCGGATGATATTTACCAAGCACTTCGCCGACCGTGCGGGCCGACTTCACATAACTCTTCTTGCTCGTAAAGCCCTGGTCGAACATCGCGTACAGAACGCGGCGATGAACCGGCTTGAGGCCGTCGCGAACGTCTGGAAGAGCGCGGCCGACGATGACGCTCATCGCGTAATCGATATACGAGGTTTTCATATCGTCTTCTATATTGACGAAAACCTCGTTCGGATTCAGCGGGGGCGGCGGAACGGGAGCGCCTGAAGAGCCGGCGGCCAGTGCCCCAGAATGTTCGGTGTTCTCGGGGTTTTCCGGTGTGGTGTCGTTCGTGTTTTCAGTGTTGTCGGTAGCCATGTGTGCCTCAGATATCCAGATTCCGGACCTGCTTGGCGTACTGGGAGATGAACTGCCGGCGCGGTTCAACCTTGTCGCCCATCAGGACGGAGAAAATGCGGTCCGCTTCCAGCGCATCGAGCGACTGAACTTTCTTCAGAACGCGCTTCGACGGATCCATCGTGGTTTCCCAGAGCTGTTCGGGATTCATTTCGCCGAGACCTTTGTAGCGCTGGATGTTCGCGGTGCCCTCGTCGGCGCCGATGTCTTCCAGGACCTTCACCTTCTGCTCGTCGGAGTAGGCATACCGCTCGTCACGCCCCTTCTTGATCTTGTACAGGGGCGGCTGGGCGATGAAAAGATACCCCTTGTCGATGATCTCGGGCATATAGCGATAGAAGAAGGTGAGAAGCAGGGTTCGGATATGCGCCCCGTCGACGTCGGCGTCGGTCATGATGACGATTTTGTGATAGCGGGTCTTCTTGATGTCGAAATCTTCCTTGCCGACGTTCGTTCCCACGGCCGAGACCAGGTCCTGGATCGCCTCGCTAGTGAGAACGCGTTCGAGTCGGGTTTTCTCGACGTTCAGGATCTTGCCGCGCAACGGCAGCACCGCCTGTATCTTGCGATCGCGGCCCTGTTTCGCAGAGCCGCCGGCCGAATCGCCTTCGACGATGAACAGTTCGCACTTCGACGGATCGCTCTCCTGGCAGTCGGCAAGCTTGCCGGGAAGCGAGTTGCCGTCCATGGCGGTCTTGCGCCGGGTCAGTTCGCGAGCTTTCTGGGCAGCGATGCGGGCGCGCATGGCAGTGAGGATCTTGTCGACGACGGGCCGGGCAACCAGCGGGTTCTGCTCGAAGTAGTCGCTCAGATACTCGGTCACGACGGCATCGACGATGCCGCGCACCTCGGGATTGCCCAGCTTGCCCTTCGTCTGACCCTCGAACTGGGGTTCGGGAACCTTGATCGAAAGCACACCGACGAGCCCTTCGCGCACGTCGTCGGTCGTGAGCTTCACTTCCTTGCTCTTGTCCTTGCCGAGCAGGGTCGGATCCTTTTTCAGGTAGTCGTTGAACACCTTCGTGAGGGCCGAGCGGTAACCCAGCACATGCGTGCCGCCGTCGATCGTGTTGATGTTGTTGACGAAGGCCAGGAACTGCTCGTTATAGCCATCGTTATACGACATCGCGACCTCGACTTCGACATCGTCGCGCTCGCGTTTGAAATGCACCACGTCGCGGAACAGCGTCGTCTTGGTCTCGTTCAGATACTCGACGAAGCTGCCGATGCCGCCCTGATACTCGAACAGATGGCACTTCTGGGTTTTCGTCTGGCGCAGCACGATCTTGACGCCGCGATTGAGGAAAGCCAGCTCGCGGAGGCGCTTCGAGAGAATCTCGAAGTTGAATTCGATATTCGGAAACACTTCCCTGTCGGGCATGAAGTGCACTTTCGTGCCTCTGCGATCGGCACCCTCGGTGACGGTCATCTCGCCCACCGGGGCACCGCGCTGGAACAACTGCTGATGAATCGAGCCGTCGCGCCAGACCGTGACTTCGAGCCACTCGGAGAGAGCGTTCACGACCGAAACTCCGACGCCGTGAAGGCCGCCGCTGAATTTATAGCTCTTTTTATCGAACTTGCCGCCCGAGTGCAGCACCGTCAGCAACACTTCGAGAGCCGGCCGACCGGTACCGGGGTGGATGTCGACCGGCATGCCGCGGCCGTCGTCGAGAACCGAGAGCGAACCGTTGTCGTGCATCTGCACGTGGACCGTCGTGGCGTGTCCGGCGAGCGCCTCGTCGATGCTGTTGTCGACGACTTCCCAGACCAGGTGGTGCAGCCCGTCCATGCCGGTGCCGCCGATATACATGCCGGGCCGTTTCCGGACGGCTTCCAGACCTTCTAGGACCTGGATGTTCTTCGCGGAATACTCGCCCGCCAGGCCGTCGACCGGCAGGCCGTTCCCGTCTTCCGTCTTCGCGGCCGCCGCGGCCAGGGGTGTCAACAAGGTTTCGGTATCAGGCATCGTCTTCGTCTCCAGTCCCGTGGCTCTCGTCCAGATCGGCCACGACCTTCTTCACCGGCGGAAGCCGGTGATAAAATGCTTCACCAAACAGCTCGCTCCGGCCCCGGTGCGACAGCGCATCCGGTGACAGGGTAGAGCCGAGCCATCGTCCGTCCGCCGTCAGGACAGCCGCGTGCGGCTCCCCGTCGAGCGTTCCCCGGACGGATGTGAGGATCGTTTCACGCGTGACCGGATCGATCGTCGCGAGATTCACGATCGCCACGCATTCGGACAGGTCGATAAATTCGTTGTTCCCGAGATGAATCAGCATGCGTCGGATTCCTCCCGGGGTTCGGCGCTGAGGCGCTCGAGAAGTCGTTTCCATTCGGCCGGGAGCATGGCGTCGATAGCATCGGGCGTCATGACATCGGGCCGAACCCCCGTTTCGAGGATCACCGCTCGGATCATCTCGAACCGCAGACGCGGCACGAGCGTTTCATCGGGTGTTTCGCGAAGCTGTGCCCCGAGCGCTTCGACGGCCGCGCGAACCTCGCCGAGGAGATCGATCTTGGCGGCGAGCAGTTCTTCGGGCATTACGCTTGGAAGATGCTCCCTGACTTCGTCGAGGGTCAGCCAAGGAGTTTCGTCGAGCAGCGTGCGAAGCCTGGCCCGGATCTCGACCCTCGCGTTGTGCCGGCAGACGGCACACGCGGTCGTTCCGGTCCTGACCGTGACGGCCCCACACGTTGGGCAAGGGGTCAGTCCGCTCATGGCTAGAGCATTGCGCCTTGCCTGCAGTTTGGCCTTGCATCGAAGAATCAGGTCGTGAAGCCGACGGTCCTTCGTTGCGGGCACGTCGGAAACGCTTGCTCCGCGCCAGTCCGGCCACTGGGGGGGGCTGGCGATCGGCGCCGTTGCCGGCAGCCGTCCGAGACGCGCGACGGTGGTCCGGATTTCCGTTCCCAAGCAGAGCTGGCCGACGCGCTCGAGCACCTGGGTGCGGACGAATATGAACGTCTGCATCCATTGGGAGTCTTCGCAGACCACGAACAGCTTTCCCTGGAACAGGCGCTCGGGAGCGGTGTGACGCGCAAGATCGGGACCGACGATCGACGGCCATGTTTTACGCAGTCGCCCGAGTTGCATCATTTCTGATCCGGCGGCACGCGCGACGCGCATGGAAAACCCCCGTCCGCCTTGCTGGCCGTATCTGGCCTCCCAGGCCTGGCGCCGCAGTTCGGCGAGGGTATCCGTGAGCATGCTTCCGATGGGACGGATGCCGCTCCGATACCGGGGTTTTTCTGCGTTCATGCGAATGCTCGGTTTCCTCTGAAAACGCGATGGGGTGCGGACTATGATACTCTGAATTTGTCCCGGGCGCAAGTCTGGACCTCCCGCCTGTCTGATGGTTTGGCTAAGGCGAAACGGCTTTCACGCCGATGACTGGATAGACCGGGTTTTGACTTCGAACCCGGTCTGGAGTACCCTTAGAGGGACACCTTAGGAACGAGGTTGTTCATGTCCAAACGGATCATGATTGTCGATGACACGGCCGTGATGCGGCTGATGCTCAGGCGCCTCCTGGAGAAAAACGGGTATGAGGTGTGCGCCGAAGCTTCCACCGGCACGGAAGCCGTCGAGAATTATGTCGCCCAGAAACCGGACCTCGTCACCATGGATCTCACGATGCCCGAAATGGACGGCATCACCGCCGTCAGAAAGATCATCCAGATCGACCCAAAGGCGATCGTCATCATGTGTTCCGCCATGGGGCAGATGGAAAAAGTGAAAGCGGCTATCATGGCGGGGGCCAGGGATTTTCTGGTCAAGCCGCTCCAACCCGAACGGGTTCTCGCCACGATCCAGAAACTGCTCGGGGAATGAACGGGGTCAGGTGAAAATTCCCTGTTCCTGGGCCGCAAGGAACTCCCCGAACTCCTTCATCACGTCTTTCCACGGCATCTCTTTCTGCTTCACGAAGAAATACGCTTCGAGCTTCTGAAACCACGGACTGAACGGCATCTTGTCGATCTCGTTGAGATAGTTGTTGGCGCAAAAGATCGGCAACGTGAGGGCGTTCCAGCCGGCGGACTTCAGATAATGGTGGTCAGCGACGATCGCGCCGAGATACTCGGGGAAGTTCCAGAGAGTGCACAGGTGGCTTCCGATCGACTGATGCTCGGTGCCGAACACCAGGAGCTCGGCGATGAAACTCGGCTTGCTTTCCTCGATGATCTTCTGCCGGACGTCCTGATAGCGGTCGGGAAAGGCGAACATCAGCGCCTGCCGGCCGATGTCGTGAAGAAGCCCGCCCAGGCGCACTTTTGCGCATTCGTCGCTCGACGCGCCGCCGGCTCTGGCGATGAACTCGGCAAGGGTGGCGCATTTCCGGCCGTGGTCCATCAGCTCCTTCTGGGCCGAGAACAGGCCTCCGACGCTCTTGTAAAAGTTGAAAATGAACAGCTGCCTGAGATTCGACATGCCCAGGATCGCCATCGCCTGGTGCAGCGTTTCGGCTTTTGATCTTCGGGCGAACGTTGCGGAATTCGCCCAGCGGATGACCTGACTGCAAAGCCCGGGATTATCCTTGATCTTGTTTTCGAGCGCCGCAAGTGAAGCGTCCGGCGAACTCGTTTCGGCGATCAGTTTGTAGGCTTCCGTGTTGAGCACGGGAACGTCGCGAAGTTTTCTCCGGAGCAGTTCGAGAGTTTCATCGCCCGCGAACGAGAGTGCGGCGCTTTTTACGGAAGGAAAAACCGCCAGCCCGGTGCGTCTGCACAGGTCGATGACATCCTGCTGCGTCGTAATGACCTTGATGTTCGATCGGTCTTTCAGGACGCCGAGGTGCTTGATCAATTTCTGGGTGACGTTCGACAGGTTGAGCAGGTTCACCAGCATGTGGGGAAGCTTTTTTGAAAACTGGGAAAGGCTCTGTTCGGGGTCGGTGTTTGGAATCGACGCATCATTTTCTATGATGACGTGACTGAGCCCGCCATCCAGTGTCTCAACCCGTACCTGCGGCATGGATATCCCTCATCAGCTCTGTCATTCTCTTTGCCCGCAAAACATAGCATACCCCGGCGCGGATTGTCCAAGATATCCAAGATCAGGAAAAACCCGTTCCCCACGAGCAACTCGGCGGATCACGATCCGCCTTATATTCGGAACGTTGGCTGCTGATATGCAGGGATGCCTCGCAAAGCTCCCGAGGCTCCCCCTTTTACCGGTTCTGCGGGTCGACCCAGCGCAGCAGCCGCTCGAACTCGGCAGCAAAGGCAGGGTCGTTCGCAACGCGCTCTCGGATTTTTTCGCAGGAGTGCATCACCGTCGTATGGTCCCGTCCGCCGAAATTCGCGCCGATCTGGTTAAGTGAGGAATCCGTCAGCATCTGGGAAATGCGCATCGCGATCTGACGGGGTAGAACGAGGTTCGCCGAACGCCGCTTGCTCGTCATCTCGGCTTCGGGGATATCGTAATACTCGGAGACCCGTTTCATGATCCAGGAGATGGTGACCTTTCCCGGCGTCTGCTCGCGGAAGAATTCCTTCAGAACCTGGTCCACAAGATCCTTGTCGATCGGTTTCTGAACGACGCTTGCATACGCCACAACCCGGGTGAAAGCACCTTCGAGCGTTCTGATGTTCGTCACGACGCCTTCGGCCAGATACATGAGAATGTCGTCGGAAACTTTGATGACGGATCGCGCGGCGGCTTTTTTCAGGATGGCGACGCGCATTTCCAGGTCAGGGGGTTGAATATCGCAGACGACACCCATTTCGAACCTGGAGACAAGACGTTCTTCCAGGCGCTGGATTTTTTTCGGCGGCGCGTCGGACGTCAGGATGATCTGCTTCTTGTTCTGGAAGAGCTCATTGAACGTATGGAAGAACTCTTCGATAACGGAGTCCTTTCCGACGAAAAACTGCACATCGTCGATCAGAAGCAGGTCTCTGCGGCGGTACTTCGCGCGGAACTCGTTCATCTTTTTGTCTTTTACGGCTTCAATGAACTCATTGGTGAACGCTTCGGAAGACAGGTAGGCAACTCTCAGCTTCGGATTCGTTTTCAGGACTTCCTGGCCGATGGCCTGCATCAGATGGGTTTTTCCAAGACCGACGCCGCCGTAAATGAACACCGGGTTGTAAGCGGTTCCAAGCGGTTTGCTCGCGACGGCCTGACAGACCGCGTGAGCGAATTGATTGCTCTTGCCCACGATGAAGGTGTCGAACGTGTATTTCCCGTTGAATTGGAGCATCGACTGGGCGTGCGGCTTTTCCGCCGGGGCTTTTTCGGGAAGAGTGATTGTGACGGAGGGTCCGCCGATTGCGGGAAGGCAGGGTTGGATGGGAACCGGAGCTTTTGCAGCTTTCGCGGTTGTTCTTGAACGTGTGACGAAAATGCACGACAGGGGAGGGGTCGCCCCCTGGAGGATTTTCTGGATCATGCCGTGGTAGCGTCGTTCGACCCAATCTCGGCAAACTTCGTTTAGAGCCTCGAGAACGAGGGTTTCTCCCTCGATGCCGACCGGGTTGATCGAGTTGAGGAAGATGTTGAGGTTTGCTTCGTTGACCTGGGTTCGGATTTCACCGGTAATGCGCGACCACAACTGACTTACTGCTTCCATGCGCTATCCTCTTGCTGTGTACACACCCAAACCCCACAAATGTACGAATTCATGCGGCTTGTAAAGGTTTTTGGGTGGGTGAAAGTGGTCGTTAGGATAGCAGAAGTCGAGGGACGCCGCAAGCCCCCAAAACCAACAAACATCTGATAAGAAGCCGGTTTTCCACGTGAACATCCTGTGGATAACCCCGGGAAAACCAGAAATTCATGACTTCCTGTGGATCATGTGGAATAACCGGCCAGGCCATCCACAAGGTTTTACAGAGGCGAAACGCAGACGTGAACCGACATCCACAGGGTTTTCCCCAACTTCCACAACCCTACTATTACGACTACGGACTTTTATAAACAATAACCGTACACCGTCAATCATCCGCAAACCGGGAAAGCCGTACATCTTCGGGAACCGTCCCGTTGTACGCTTTCGCGGAAAACAAATCAAGCGTCTGGTATCCGCAGTCATGAAGTGTACATCTGCTGTCGGCCTCAGCGAAATGAAGCCAATCCGTTCGTGCTGAGCTTGTCGAAGCACGACGGAAACGCGAAATTGGCTGTTGCCATCCGGTCCCCAATAATGTCTCACATGACCGATCGCCTCCGTTGCGGAGAGAGATGTCGTTTGTTATACTGCGGCGATTTCACAGGAGGGCTCACAAGTCATGGCGAAAACGAACAAACCTCAGATCGGAAATGGATCTCCAACGCAGAATCCCGATACGGGCCTTTTCGATGATGTTGCCGGCATCATTCGGCTCATGGGAGAAACGGGCCTTGCCGAGCTCGATCTCGAAGCCTCCGGAGTGAAAGTATCCCTCCGCCGGCAATCAACCTGTCGCCATACCGAACCACTTTCGCCCGGAAACAGCGCCCAAGTCGTGACTCCCGCTTTCCAACCCCTCCAAACCGCGGCGTCGCATCCCATACCCGCCGCCATCTCTCTTGCGAAACCAGCTCCTGTGGCGGCTCCGGCGGAAGCCGAGTGGCACAAAATCGTTTCGCCGATGGCCGGAACGTTTTACAGAGCTCCGGCCCCGACGGCGCCCCAATTCGTAAAAGTCGGCGACGTCGTAAAAATCGGCCAACCCGTTTGCATCGTCGAGGCGATGAAACTTATGAACGAGATCAAGGCGGACAAGGCCGGCAAGGTCGTGAATATCCTGATCGAGAACGGCAAACCCGTCGAAAAAGGCACGCCCCTGTTCCATATTGACACGGGGGCCTGACCATGAACCATTTCGACATCATCGTCATCGGCGCCGGCCCGGCCGGTTATCCACTTGCCGGGGCCATGGCCCGCGCTGGTTCAAAAGTTGCCGTTATAGAACGAGACGCGGTCGGCGGAACCTGCCTGAACTGGGGGTGTATCCCGACCAAGGCGCTTCTCGCATCGTCAAAATTATATCATCAGCTATCTCACGCCAGACAATGGGGGTTGAAAGCCGAGAATATCGGCTTCGATTGGGCCGAGATCATGAACCGCAAGGAGACCGTGATGAAAACGCTTCGCCAGGGCATCGACAAGATGCTCCAGGCCGCCGGCGTCACGATCTTCAAGGGAACCGCGAAACTGCTCACCGGCCGCCGCGTCCGTGTGGAAACTGTGGAAAACCCCGTTGAAATCTCGGCCGACAGAATCTGCCTCGCGACCGGCTCGGTGCCTGCCGTCCCGGCGGGATTGCCGACGGATCGCAGTCTGTTCTGGACGAGCGATGAGGCGCTTTCGGCAAACTCGGTTCCGGAATCTCTCCTGATCGTGGGCGGCGGGGTCATCGGCCTCGAGTTCGGCCAGGTGTTTTCCACGTTTGGCTCGAAAGTCACGATCGTCGAAATGATGCCGCAGATCCTTCCCGGCCTCGATTCGGCGACGGCCAAACGCCTGCTGCCGGTTTTCAAGAAAGCCGGCATCGAGATATTCACCGGCCAGAAGGTCGAAAATCTCGAAAGTGAGAACGGCATGGTCTCGGCAACGATCGCGGGCCAGAAACGCACCTTCGCCAAAGCCATCCTCGCGATGGGCCGGAAGCCGAATCTTTCCGTGCTCGAGGGCGGCGAAATATCGCTGCACATGGAAGGGCGGTTCATCGCCGTCAACGACGCGTTCGAAACCAGTGAACCGGGCGTGTTCGCGGTCGGCGACGCCATTCCGGGGCCGATGCTGGCCCACAAGGCAACCTACGATGCTCTCCTTCTCGCGGACCTCTGGCGCGGCCGACCCGTCCGCCGGGATTACAACGCTGTTCCTGCTTGCGTCTATACGCATCCCGAGATCGCCTGGGTCGGCTTATCCGAAGACGACGCCCGCGCGAAGGGACTAACGCCGACCGTCGGCAGAAGCCTCTTTTCGGCGAACGGAAAAGCGGTGGCGGCCGGCGACGCCGACGGGCAGATCAAAACGTTGACGGACGAAAACGGACATCTCCTCGGCGCAGTGATTTGGGGGCCCGAGGCCAGCAATCTGATCATCGAACCAACGATGCTGACCACCTTGAAGATTGCGGCCCGCGATGCCCGGAACGTCATTCATCCGCATCCGACGCTGTCGGAAGCGTTTGCCGAAGCCATGGCGGCTGCTTCCGGAGAAGCCGTTCACGGCTGACGGGAAACGGAGCGGTATGTCGACGGTCGGATTTCTCAATCTTCCTCCGAGACACGAGGAACTGCGCTCAACACTCGAACGCCTGGGACTCGAAGAACTCGTCAGGCGCCCCGTTCTGGGCCGTGAAAACGCCGAACCGCCCTGGGTGACGCTCGATCCGGCCGAGTTCTTTTCGGTCGTCGACACGGGGTTTCATTTCACCGAATCGCGATCGCCGAAGGAATGGACCCCCTGGGTCATCACCTCCGATGCGGTTCTCGCGAACTCGCGTCTCGAAAACGGCCTGGCTGGCCAGACAGGCGTGCGTGGTGCGATCGGCGGCACGTTCCCCTTTCTCGACATCTGCGGAAGCAGCGTCTTTCTGCCGACCCCACGCAGGCTTCTCGCCATCACCGACGGCGTTGCGGGCTTCGTACTGACGGAAATGGAGCGGAGCGGCAGGCCCCTCGACGAGGCGATACGCGAAGCTCAATGGCGGAATGTGGCCCCCGGAAATATGACGCGCCACCTTCATGCGCTTGCCGCCCGTGAGCGGCTCGCCCTGCTGGCGTCATCCGTGTTCGGCATAAATCTTTCGGCGGAGCGCATTCTCGCGGAAGGATTCGGCCAACTCGATGCGAGAGATGTGGCCGTTGCCTGCCGGCTCGGCTACAACATTCGCCTGATCGGTTCGGTCGAGGCGCACGAGGCCGGATTCGAAGCCTGGGTCAGGCCGTGCCTGCTCCCCGCGAAGTATATTCTCGCCCAGGCTCGGGGCGGTTCGGAAGCCGCATACATGCAATGTTCCGACGGCAGTTCCCACGTCTTCATCGGCCCTGGAACCTCGTTCGAGGTTTCCCTTCGGGGAATGCTCAGGGATCATCAGCTTCTTTTGGAAAAGGGTACACCGGGCGTCGGAACATTCAGTCCGGCGAAGTTGATTCCATCGCATCGGCAGGTCTCCGGTTTCTACATCAGGCTGACGCTCGTGAACCAGATGTCGACGCTTGCGCAGATCACGAATCTCTTTGCTGCAGCCGGTGTGGAGGTTCGGTACATTGTACAGCCTGACGGGGACGGCGTTTCCCGTGAAACGCCTTCCGGAAACACCGAGTTGGTGATCTTTACCGCTCCCGTCTCCGACGGGGTTCTGCATGGAACGCTGGAGCAGGTCCGCGCCGACGTCAAGTTGGCAGCGATCAAGGCCTGTCTGCGATACGAAAGCTAAAGGCGCGATCATAGGCATGTTCCAACCCGGAGAAATTCTCGTTCAGAAATTCGGCGGTTCCTCGATGGCCGGCCCCGAGCGAATCAACCGGGTCGCAGAACGCATCGCCGAGCAGGCCAGGGCAGGAAAGCGCGTTGCGGTGGTCGTTTCCGCCATGGGAGACACGACCGACGATCTCATCACCCTTCTTCGCGGCATTTCCTCCGACCCCGATCCCCGGGAACTCGACCAGTTGATGGCGACGGGCGAGATCGTGAGCTGTTCGATGGCCGCTTGCGCTCTTCAGAAGTTCGGCGTCAGGGCGAAATCATACAACGCGTTCAACCTTCGCATCCGCACCGACGGCCGATTCGGATCGGCGGAAATACGTTCGTTCGAGCGGCTTCCGGAGCTCGCTTCATTTCTCGAACCCGGATCGGTGGCAATCGTCGCCGGTTTTCAGGGAATCAACGATGCCGGCGACCTCGTGACGCTTGGCCGGGGCGGGTCTGACATCACGGCGGTCGCTCTCGCGCGCGATCTCGGACAGAAGGTGTGCGAAAAATATACCGACGAAGACGGCATCTACACGGCTGACCCGCGGATCATTCCGACGGCCAGAAAAGTCTGGCACCTGAATTATGCCGAGATGGAGACGCTGGCCCGGTACGGGAACGGAATCCTGCATCCGCGATCGATTGCCTACGCCCGGGAGTCATCGATCAGAATCCACGTCCGATCGAGCTTTTCCCGCGAGGAGGGAAGCGTCGTCGGCCCGGACGGAGACCCGGCGATTCCCGTCAAAAGCATGGCTGCCGACAGAAAACAGTCGGTCATGATGATCGACGGCGTTCGCGGCTCTGGCGACATTGCGGGCATCGGAACCGGTCCCGACGGGTTTTCCGTGACCGCGCGGGAATGGCGGAGTTTCGACGGTATCCGGGGAAGCCTGCGGGTCGGCTTCCGGACTGCGGATTCGTTCGATGCCATTCCCTGGTTGTGGCAGGAGGCCGACAGGCGATCGGCCGAGGAGGTCAGGTTCAGCGCCCGCGTCACGTTTCTGACGCTGGCGGGAACGGGGCTGGTCGGGGACGACCGGCATGCTGTGAGACTCCGGCAGCGACTCGACGAGATCGGCATCGTTCCGCACCTGGTCGAGCAGGATGGCTGCCGCATGACCGTCGTCGTCGACTCGGACCAGGCGGGCGAAGCCATGAACCGGTTGCACGATGCGCTGATCGGTTCGTGATTCAACCGGCCGGGCTTTTTTCGCCGAACTGCTGAGCGTTTTGCGGCAGGACGCCGATATCCTTAGGGAAGGCCATGTCGATCCATGGTCCAGATATGCTATTGTCCGTTTTTGTCCGCGGAGGGTATTCCGCAAGTGGAGACGCGCGGTTGAAGGATTCGCTCGAATGATGTTGCGCCCGTTCACGCGCACCGCCTGGGTGCGCCTGATCGTGCTGCTCGCGTTCTGCATGGCGTTGGGCCGCCCTGCGGCGGCGTTCGACGTTCCCGAAATGGATTCCCAGAAGTTCCCCGTCGAAGTGTTCGGCGACTACCTGGAGTTCCGGTCGAAAGCCGACCAGGTGGTGACGAAAGGGCGCGCGTTCATCACGTTCAAGGATATGCGTATAGCGGCTGATACAATTCAGGCGAATACGAAAACCGAGGACATCTTCGCGCAGGGCGCGGTCGACTTCTGGAAGGGCTACGACCGGACGACCGGCGACTTCCTCGTCTACAACATGAAGAACGGCAAGGGCTGGATGCGCGACGCGGAGATCCGGCGCAACCGGAACTACTTCCGGGCCAAGGACGTCTACGTGAGCCCGGCGTACAGCATCGCCCACGACGTGCTGCAGACGACCTGCGACGACGTCGAAGACCCGCACTACTCGATCGAGGCGAAGGAGATCGAGATCATTCCCGGCCACGAGATGACGATGCGTGACCTGGCGCTGAAATGGCACGGCAGGCGGCTCTACCGGAAAAAACTCGACCGGTCAAGCCTGTTCCAGAATGAGAGGTTCTTCACGACGCGCCAGGGCATGTCGCAGATCGACGGCATCTACTTCAAGTTCGGAACGGATCTCGAGCTTACGCGCGGCTCGAAGGGCAATTTCACGTACGATTATTTCCAGAAGCGCGGCTACGGCATCGGGATGACGGGGAGCTTCGGCACCGGCTCGAACAGCAACGGCACGTTTTCCCTCTACAGCCTCGACGAGACCCAGCGCGGCCACAAGAACACGCAGCTGAACCTTTCGCACAGCTATCGGACGCAGAAAGGCGACTCCGTCTCGACGAGCGTCGCCTACACCGGCGACAAGGTGACCGGACTGGAAGAAAACCAGGATCTGAACGTCCAGATGAACGTCACGCCGGTGATGCAGCGCATGAACATGAACATCACGGCGAGCAAGTTCTTCGATCTGGACGGAAACAAATACACGCTCGATTCGGGATACCAGATTCTCAACCGCGTTCCCGAGGTGAACTTCTCCTTCCCCGCCTACACGACGCCAGGCGTACCGCTCACGATGACGGTTTCGGGCATGTACGGCCTCTACGAGGAAGGCAACCTCGACGACAAGAAGAACACGACGAAGAAGCAGGTCAGGTCGAATTTTTCCGTGCCGACCGTGCAGGTGAACCGGCGGTTCGACTTCACCCCGTCCTACAACCTCGACAAGAGCTGGTACAGCGAGGGCATCGAGCGCGAAAACGGCGCCACCACCGTCCGCGCGAACCAGAAGTTCTCGAAGGTGACGAATCTCGAGTTCAACTACAACGTCTCGACCCAGAAGGGAAAATCCCCGTTCCAGTTCGACTCGGTCACGAGCACCGACATGCTGTCGTCGCGGCTGCGGTTCGCAGAGAACACCTGGAACCTCAACCCGGTCAACTTCAATTACAACCGTGTCACGAACCGGCTCGAACAGGTCTACTGGGATTACTCGCGGCGGTCGCGGCAGGACGCCTACCGGAGCTGGGAGTTCTTCATGCGGCGCGATTACGTTCCCGACCCCGTCGCGTTCAGCCGCATGGACATGACCCGGCTGACACCGGGGAACCTGAACATGCGGTACCGGATGGCGAGCAGCCTGTGGTCGTTCGACACCAGCGTCACGTACCCGCATGAATACCGCCGCATCACGAACACGTCGATGAATTATCGCGCCGTCATCCGGCCGCTGTGGGAAGTCACGGCGAACGGAAACTATAATCACCTCAATAAAAAGTTCAGCCCCCTGACGCTCGGCATCGTGCGCGACCTGCACTGCTGGGAAGCCCGTGCCGAATACAACCTCGAGCGCGAGGAGTTCTGGCTCGAGTTCTACCTGAAGGCGTATCCGCAGGACACCGGAAGATTCCGGTACGGCGCCGACACGAAGCGCCTCGAAGCCAAGCTTGCCGCCTACGACCAGCTCACCCAGCGGTACGACACCTTCCGAAGATGACCCGTGGAATATGGAATATGGGGACGTGATATCGAATTATGAAAGTTCGGTATCACGTCCCCGGATTCCGGATTCCGGGGGTCCGTTCTTGAATCCGTTTCTTGCGACATGTATATTGCTCTCGAACCCGAATGGCCAAGGGAGGTTTCCGTGAAGATCTATACCGGGTCGGACCACGCCGGACTCGCGTTGAAACAGCGATTGATTCAGCATCTGAAGGAACACGGCCACGACGTGGCCGACCTCGGGACCGAGAGCGGGGAGTCGTGCGATTACCCGGACTTCGCCCACGCCGTCGCCACGAAGGTGACGGCCGAGAAAGGCGCCCTCGGCCTTCTCACCTGCGGCTCCGGCATCGGCATGTCGATCGCGGCGAACCGGCATCCCGGCGCGCGCGCCGCTCTCTGCCACAACGCCCTCGAGGCCGGGCTCTCGAGACAGCATAACGATGCGAATATATTGGTGCTCGGCGGCCGGATCGTCGGCGAGGAGCTGGCGATCCACATTCTCGACGCGTTTCTCGGTGCGACGTTCGCCGGCGGCCGCCACGCCCGTCGCGTGGAAAAGATCGAACGGCCGGCGTGACGACGCCTGAAAGGAACCCATCATGAGCAATCTCGTCGTTGTCGATCATCCGCTGATCAAACACAAGATGACCTTCCTGCGCTCGAAGTTCACCGACGTCCACATGTTCCGCGAACTGATGCGGGAACTGTCGATGCTGCTGGCCTACGAGGCGACCCATACGATCCCGGTCGAGGAAACCTACTGCGAAACGCCCCTCATGAAGACGAAGGGCTACATGATCTCCGGCCAGCTCATCGCCCTTGTTCCCATTCTTCGGGCCGGTCTGGGGATGGTCGAAGGCCTGCTCAGCTTCATGCCGATGGCCAAGGTCGGTCATATCGGTCTGTATCGCGATCACGAGACACTCCAACCGGTCGAATACTACTGCAAACTGCCGACCAACATCGCCGATATGGACGTGTTCGTCCTCGATCCCATGCTCGCCACGGGCGGCTCGACCGTGAAGGCGATCGAGATCGTCAAGGAGAAAGGCGCAAAGCGTATCCGGTTCATGTGCATCGTGTCCTGCCCCGAGGGCATCGCGACCCTCCAGAAGGCGCATCCGGACGTCGATATCTACACCTGCACGGTGGATGAAAAGCTGAACGAGCACGGATACATCCTTCCGGGTCTCGGCGACGCGGGAGACAGATTGTATGGCACAAAATAAGAACGGGAAGCCCGTGGTGCGCAAAAAAACGGCCGTGAAGACCGTCGGGCCGAAAACCCGGCTGACGGCCGAAAAGGTCGGCAAGATCGCACGTCTCGCGTCGGTCGAAGTGAAGAAGGAGCCTCAGGCGCTCGCTTCCCGCCCCTCGTGGGATACGTATTTTCTCCGCATCGCCCAGCTGGTCGCGACGCGTGCCACCTGCCTGCGTCGGACGGTCGGGGCGGTCATCGTGCGCGACAAGCGCATTCTTGCCACCGGCTATAACGGCGCGCCGAACGGAGTTCCACACTGTTTCGAACTGCCGGGCGGCTGTCTCCGCGAGGCGATGCGCATCCCGTCTGGCCAGCGCCAGGAGCTGTGTCGCGGCCTCCACGCCGAGCAGAACGCGATCCTCCAGGCGTCGGCGTTCGGCGTCTCGCTGAAGGGAAGCGAGATTTACGTCACTCACCAGCCCTGCGTGACCTGCGCGAAGATGCTCATCAACGCCGGTATCACGCGGGTGGTCTTCATCGGCTCGTATCCGGACGAACTCGCGCTGGAAATGCTCCGGGAAGGCAACATCAAACTCGAAAGGATCGGAGTCGACTGATCATGGCTCGGATACTCATCGACGGCGGACGCCCGCTGCGCGGCACTGTATCGATCGGAGGGGCGAAAAATGCGGCCCTCCCGATCATGGCCGCCACGCTTCTGTGCGACGAATCCGTCACGCTGCAGAACGTTCCACACCTCAACGACGTCACGACCATGGAAAAAGTGCTTCAGGCGCTGGGTGCCCGCACGAACTGGCTGGACCGCGGCACGCTGAGCGTCGATTGCGGTGCGGGCGTGAAGGAGGAGGCGCCATACGAGCTCGTGAAAGCGATGCGCGCCAGCTTCTTCGTCATGGGTCCCCTGCTCAGCCGTCTGCGACGCGCCCGCATTCCCCTGCCGGGCGGTTGCGCGATCGGTGCGCGGCCGGTCAACATTCATCTCAAGGGGTTCGAAGCGCTGGGCGCGACCGTTTCCATCGAAGGCGGCTGCGCGGTTGCCGTCGCCGACAAACTGGTCGGGGCGAGAATCGTGCTCGACTTCCCGTCGGTTGGGGCGACCGAGAACCTGATGATGGCCGCCACCTTCGCCGAAGGCATGACCAGCATCGAGAACGCCGCCCAGGAGCCGGAAATCGACGATCTCGCCGGCTTTCTGAACGCGATGGGCGCGAGAATAGAGGGCGCGGGATCGCCGACGATCCGCATCGAAGGCGTAACAAAGTTGAGATCGGCCACGTACCCGGTCATTCCCGACCGCATCGACGGCGGCACGTTCATGGTGCTGGGGGCGATGTGCGGTGGCCCGATCACGGTGCAGAACGTGGTTCCGGCGCATCAGCAGGCCGTCATCGCGAAACTCCGCGAGATGGGCGCCACCGTCGAGGTGGGAACGAACAGCGTCACGGTGAGCAGCGACGGCCGGTTGAAGCCCGTCGAGGTCAAGACGCTCCCGTTCCCGGGGTTTCCGACCGACATGCAGGCCCAGTTCATGGCCGCCATGTGTCTCGCGAACGGCACGTCGCTGATCTCGGAAACGGTGTTCGAGAACCGGTTCATGCACGTGGCCGAGCTCGCCCGTATGGGGGCGAACCTGACGATCCGCGATCGGACCGTCATGGTCGGCGGGGTCGAAAAGCTGAGCGGTGCCCCCGTCGCCGCATCCGACCTGCGGGCCGGTGCCGCGCTCGTGCTGGCTGGCGTCATGGCCGAGGGGCGGACGGAGATCAGCAACGTGTATCACATCGACCGCGGATACGAGGACCTGGTCGGGCGCGTGCGTTCGCTGGGCGCGTCGATCGAGCGGGTAGAAGACAACGGAAACGGAAAGTGAAACGGAGGAGACGGAATGACGAGAGAGCATGAGGCCAGGCGATACGCGGGAATCGTGGACAGGCTTACAAGCCGTGATCGCGACGAGAAGCTGCTGGCCATCGTGGCTCTGGGCATTCTCCGGGTTCCCGGGCATGCGGACCAGCTGGTCGACCTCCTGTCCTCGCCCGACGAGGAGATCGTCGGGAGCGTCATCGACGCGCTCGGAAAGATCGGGAACCCCCGCTCGGTCAAATACGTGCTCGAGTTCATCGGCGCCGGGCGGCCGGGGCTCGCCGACCGGGCGCTGAACGCCCTCTCCGGTTTCGAACTCACCCCCGTTCTCGACCAGATCCTGCGGGCGGCCGATGCGGACAAGCCGCCGCTGCTCCGGCGGCGTCTGCTTTCTCTCGTTTCCCACATCCGCGATCCCCGCATCGCCGCGACGATGACCGAAATCATGGGGCAGACGCAGGATCCCGGCCTGCTGGTGGAGTCGGCGATGTATTTCGTTCGCTATCCTTCGACCGAGCGGCACATGCTCCTCAAGATGCTCGGCAACAACGGCCAGTGGGAGGTTGCGATGGCGGCACAGCTCGCCCTGTCGCGACTCGGCGACGAGGGTGCGCGAAGCCATCTGAAACGGCTCGCCAAATCGCCCGCGCACCCGATTCGAATGGCGCTCGTCCAGGGCTTGTCGCGCCGGCCGATGATCGAGGATCGTGAACTCTACGAGATCTTCTGCCACGACCCGCACCCGCAGGTTCGTATCGCCGCGATCGCCGGCCTGCCCCTGTTCAAGGCCGACGAACGGGCGCGCATCCTCGCCGAGTGGCTTGGTCGCGAGCGCGACGAGACCGTCCAGCCCGTGCTTCTTCGAACGGCCGCGGCCGAAACATATCATGGTCTCTACCCAGAATTTTTCAAACTCCTCTCGAGCACCGTTCCCGCCCACCGGGAACTCGCCGTCCAGGCCCTCGTCGGCATGGGCGAGGCGATCATCGACCGCATCGTCAAGGCTTTTCCCAAACTCCCAATGGCAGCCCGCGAGCAGCTGCTGCTGGTCGCCGGCGGCATCGGCGGCGAAACGGCGAAGCAGCTCGTCCGCGAGCACCTCGGCGATCGGGAACGCTGGATGCGGATCAACGCCATGGAGGCGATGGCTCGGCTCGGCGCCCGCGAGGCGCTTCCCCTGCTAATGGAAATGGCCGGCCGGGAAAAAGACCCCTGGGTCAAGGCCTCGCTCCTGTCGGTCCTGAGCCGCCTCGGCGGGACCGAGCAGATTCCCGTCTGCGAAGCCGGCCTGGAATCCTCCGATGCGCGCGTCCGCGCGAACGCCGTCGAAGCCCTGGCCAAGCTGGGCGTCCGCGACCGCGAGCACCAGAAGCGGATCGAGCCGATGCTGCGCGATCCCAACGACCGCGTCCGCGTGAACGCCGCCATCGCACTTTCGAAGATGGGCGACCAGACCGTCATGCCGACCCTGACGGCGATGACGAAGGAGCCGACGAAATGGCTCCGCTCGTCCGCCGCGTTCGCTCTCGGTGAGATCGGCGATCGGGAAGGCGTTCCCGCCCTGATCGCCCTTCTCGACGATCGCGAGGACGTCGTGTATCGGAACGCGCTCGAAGCCCTCGGCAAGATCGCCGACATCCGGTCGCTGATTCCGATACTGCAGGAAAAAGCCAAGGGTCGTCTTCCCGCCGAATTCTTCGACGCGCTTCTGTCGAAATTCTCGCACCAGGCGAAACAGCAGTAGGAATTCCCGCGCAACAAAAACTTCCGGTCGTGCCGAGCCTGTCGAGGCACGTCGTGAGGAAGGCTTCGCTCTATCCCGGTTTTTCGCGTCGGTCGACACCGTTCGGATTTTCCGAGAACGTGCCGATGTGTAACGAGATACAGCATATTTTGCGCGACGGGGAGGTTACCAAACCATGATGCCTTTCGGGCGGATCGACACGCGATCCTGCGGCGCCCTGCTTGCTCTTTGGTTCGCGGTTCTGAGCCCGGCGATGTCCGCCGGCAGTGAAATTGAATTGAAGAACACCATGGTCAATCTCAGGAAAGGGCCGTCGACGCAGTCGGAAATTCTCGCTCAATTGCCCCCCCGCGCGCGCGTGACCGTCGTCGAGAAAACCGACAAGTGGTATAAGGTCAAATATTGTAAACACGTCGAGGGATTCGTCCACGGCAGTCTCGTGGCGTCGAAAGCCACTCCGAAAGCCGCGTCGAAACGGGAAACGGCACCAATGCGGGAACCCGCTTCCGATGCCGGCACTGAACTCGTTCGCCAGCAGGCGACGATTGCGTTCGCTCGATGCGACTGGGCAGAAGTCGTTCGCCTGCTCGACGAGACTCCTGGCGTGACGAATATCAGCGCCGGCGAAGGCTACATGCTGGGAATCGCCTATCGCGAGCTCGGCAGGTTCGACCGGGCGGAGGCCTCCCTGTTTCGCGCCCTGGGAGAACCCGAACGGAGCTGGGATGCGACGAGCGCCGAGATCTACCGCCAGCTTCTCGACATCCAACAGAAACGGAAACGCTGGATCCAGGTCATCGATACCGCAAAACGCATCACGACGCACCTTCCAGCGGCTCCCTGGGCCGTCAAGGCAAGGGCGGAAGCCTATCTTCAGCTTCGCAGGCCGGCCGAAGCCCTCGCCGAGTATCAGTCCATGCTCATGAAAAATCCCGACGAAGTGGACGCATTCGTCGGCATGGGGCGTGCACGGGTCGATCTGAACGATCTGCGCGGCGCCGAAGCGGATTTCAATACGGCGATCCGCAAGGCCCCGGGGCATGAACAGGCCTATCTCGGCCTCGCGGAGCTGCAGCTCGTCAAAAAACAGGCGCTCGAAGCCGAAGCCACCCTTCGAAAGGGCGTGGCGGCCGCTCCGGCATCGAAACTGCTGAAAGACCGGCTGGCGTACCTCGAAAAAGCGCGCCGCCTGGCCGAACAACGCGCCGATCTGCAGAAAAAGCGCGATCAGCTGACGGCAAAGCTGTGTTCCGGAGGCATCCAGTCCTGTCGGTTCACCGTCGTCGCGAAGCTCAAGCCGAAACTGTACGAGATCCGGCTCGATTCGGATGAACCGGCGTTCCTTCAGACCCGGCGGTCGGTATTTTCCGGACCGGGGTATCACGAGATTCCTCTGATCGACACCGGAGAAATCCCTGTCCGTCTCGCGCCGAGACGCGGCGGCTTCGTCAGCAGGGCGCGGCTGCTGAAGGAACTGACCGATGCGCAGGCCGTTCAGTATCAGCAGACGGGCATGGAGCTTCACGACGTAAACAAGGCTCTCGAGAAAATCATCAGCGAGCAGCAGCGGCACGCCGCAGCCGTTTCCGGTTGAGCGGGCCGGAAGCGAAAGGAGATCTGAAAAAGCGTCCGATGGGTGTACAACTCCCTTCGAGACTGGTAGAATAGGCTGAAACACCAAAATTAGAGTCTCGGTACCGGATCTTTCCGCCGGGCGAGGAACAGATGGAAGTTTCCCCGCCTCAGGACAGGCAAGAGCGGCACCCGAGGAGGCAAATATGAACGAACAGACCTGGCATCCCCGTGACTTGTTCCGGTCCGGCCTGTACCTGGCCGGTACGGTTATCCTGCTGGTTTCGATCGTCGCCCTTATCACCGCGTCCGGCTGCGGCGGCGGTGGCGGCGGCGGAATCACCGGCCTCCCCCTGTCGCAGGTCGCCCAGAACGGAACCATCACCGGTCGTGTCGTTGCCTCCGACCTGATCATCGCCTCCCGGCTTGCCGCCACCACGCAATCCGTCAAAGCCGGAACCCAGGCGATCGCGAATGCCGACGTCTGGCTCGAACAACTTCCCACCTTCCATACCCGGACCGATTCGGAAGGCCGGTTCACGCTGACCGGCGTTCCCCTCGGATCCTACCGGGTCGTCGCGAAACTCTTTTCGCCCCTGACCCAGGAAACCTACAAGATCCGCTCCGTGAATTTCAGTCTCGGCGAGGATGCGAACGCGCATAATGCCGGCGATCTCGGCGTCAAAAAAGCGGTGAACCAGGTCAGCGGCATTCTCCGCGACAATACCGGCCGTCCGCTTCCCTTCGCGAGAATGGCGCTGTGGGGCGAAACGTTCACGACGGATAGTAATGGATATTTTATAACCCCGCCCCTCCCTGAAGAGGAAACGGGCGCCGAGGTGACGGTCGTCGGCTCCAGCGAAATCAGGGAAACCGTTTTCGAAGTTGCATATATATCTGGAACTATTCCTGTCGTCGAGATCTCGGTTCCGACCCAGACCCAGACGCCGCAGGCTCCCGTGGCGAGAATCGCCGCGTCCTCCGTCCTGGTCACGCCGAACCAGCTCGTCACGCTCAGCGCCGATGCGGACGACCCGCTGGGGGCGACCAGGGACAGGCTCGGCTTCACCTGGTCCGCGACGGCGGGCCAGCTCGCGTCCGGTTCCTATCCCTGGACCGTCCGCTGGACGGCCCCGGCGTATGACACCGTTGCCACGGTTTCCGTCGTCGTCGTCAACGGCTCCGGCCTATCCGGAACGGCCCGGGTTCCGATCACGGTCGGGGCGGGCGGCGTGAACCAGCGGCCTGCGATCAGCAACGTGACGGCGTCCGGAACGTCCGGCGATATCGCGATCACCTACGCCGTCACCGATCCCGAGAACGATGCCGTTTCGCTCGCCGTCCATTACTCGCTCGACGGCGGAACGAGCTGGACCCAGACGACGCATTTCACGGGGACCAGCACGGGAATCACGCCGGGGACGGGAAAATCCATCATCTGGCACTCGGCCGTCGATGCCCCTTCCGCGACTTACACGGCCCGGATCAAACTGATCCCCTCTGATGCTGGCGGGAACGGAACGGCCGGCATCTCGGCTTCATTCCCGATCGACAATACCAGCATCGCCGTCGTCAGCAACGTGATGACCGCGGTCGGGACCTCGACGGTCGTCATCACGTACGATCTCGACGAACCGTCAAACCGGGCCTGTTCGATCGCCGTCGCCTATTCCCTAAACGGCGGCACGACGTTCACACAGACGACCAGCGTGACGGGATCGACCTCCGGAGTCACCCCCGGCACGGCGAAAACGCTGACCTGGAACTGGCCGCAGGATGTCACGCCGCCCCAGAGCAACGTGGTTTTACGCGTGACGCCCGATAACGGCGTCACCCCGGGCACCCCGGGCCTTTCTTCCGCGTTTTCGCTCGGCACGGCCAACAGTGCGCCGGTCGTTTCGAACGTGATTGCGAGCGGTTCGAGCGGCAACATCACGATCGGCTACGCCCTCGCGGACGCGGACGGTAATGCCTGCTCGATCATCGTCGAATACTCGACGAACGGCGGCACCTCCTGGACGACCACCACCAACGTAACGGGCACCTCCGGGGTTCAGCCCGGAAATAATAAATCTCTCGTCTGGAGTTCGTCGGCCGACATCACGACGAACCAGGCGAACGTGGCAGTCCGCCTGACGGCCAATGACGGGACCGTCAGCGGTTCCCCGGCCGTATCCTCCAGTTTTGCGGTCAATAATCAGGGCTTGACCAACAGTGCGCCGGTCGTTTCGAACGTGACGGCGAGCGGCACGAGCGGGAACATCACGATCGGGTACACGCTCGCCGACGCCGAAAGCGACGCCTGCTCAATCGCGGTCGAGTTTTCAACGAATGGCGGCACCTCCTGGACGCCGACCTCCAACGTCACCGGAACGACGGGCATTGCGCCCGGGACGGGAAAGCAGATCATCTGGATTTCCTCGTCCGACATCCTGACGAACGAATCGAACGTCAGAGTGCGGCTGACGCCGAACGACGGGAAAATCAGCGGAACCGCGGCGAGTTCGTCGGTCTTCTCGGTGAACAACGGCGGAGTCGTGAATACGGCGCCGGTCATTTCGAGCGTGACGACGAGCGGCACGAGCGGGAACATCACGATAGGCTTCACGCTTGCCGATTCCCAGGGCGATGCCTGCACGATAGGCGTCGCCTTCTCGGTTGACGGCGGAACGACGTGGGCGACGACGACGAACGTCATCGGCTCGACCGGCGTCACGCCGGGAAGCGGAAAAGCCCTCGTCTGGAGCTCTTCCGCCGATATCAGTACGAACCAGGCGAACGTGAAGGTGCGTCTCGTCCCGAACGATGGCAAGGTGTCCGGCGCGGCGGCGATCTCTTCGACGTTTTCCGTGAACAACGGAGGCATTCCGAACACGGCGCCCGTCGTTTCCGCCGTCACCACGAGCGGCACGAGCGGGAACGTCACGATCGGGTACACGCTCGCCGACGCCGAAAGCGACGCCTGCTCGATCGCGGTCGAATACTCGCTCAACGGCGGCACGAGCTGGACGCCGACCTCGAATGTCACGGGAACCACGGGCGTTGCGCCGGGCTCGGGAAAAACGATCATCTGGATCTCCTCGATGGATGTAAGCACGAACCAGACGAACGTGAAGGTCCGGCTGACGCCCAGCGACGGAAAAGTCAGCGGCACAGCGGCCTCGTCCGCCGTCTTTGCTCTTCAGAACGGCGGTTCAGCCGTCGTCAGCTCGGTTCTGACCTCGGTCTCCGGCTCGGACGTCACGATCACCTACAATCTCACCGAACCGTCGAACGCGAACTGCTCGATCGGCGTCGAATACTCTCTGAACGCCGGTACCAGCTGGACGCCGACAACGCGGCTTACGGGAACCACGACGGGCGTCGTTCCCGGCACCGGTCGCACCGTCGTCTGGAACGCGGGCCTGGATGTAAGTCTGCCGCAGGCCACCGTCAAGGTTCGCCTCACCCCCAACAACGGGATCGCCTCCGGAACGCCTGGCGTGTCTGATACGTTTTCCATCGGGGCTCTCAACAATGCTCCGTCCATCACCAGTGTTACTCCTTCCGGAACCAGCGGCGATATTTCGATCACCTACTCGCTGACCGACGCCGATAACGACGCCTGCTCGATCGGGTTCGGCTACTCCCTCGACGGCGGAACGACCTGGGCGACGAGCACGCATCTGACCGGAACGACGACGGGCGTCATGCCCGGTACGGGCAAAACGCTGACCTGGAATTCGAGCACGGATTTCTCGACGAATCAGACGAACGTCAAAGTCAGGTTGGTTCCGAACGACGGCAAGGTGAGCGGAACTCCTGGAATTTCCGGGGTGTTCACGGTGAACAACGCCGCAGTCGCGACGGTTTCGAACGTTCGCACCTCCGTCACGAACCAGACCGTGACGATCACCTACGATCTGACCGACGCGACGGCCCAGCCGAGCTCGATTCAGGTCGAGTATTCGCTCAACGGCGGCAGCACCTGGGCCGTCACCACGCAGTTGACCGGTACGACGACGGGTATCACCCCCGGAACGGACCGGACGATCGTCTGGAACTCGGCGCAGGATGTGAGCGGCACGCAGAACACCGTCAAGGTGCGCGTCTCGGCGAATAACGGCTCCGGCTTCGGCCCTGCCGGCACCTCCGCCCTTTTCTCGATCACCGGCGCCAACAACCCGCCGGTGGTGTCGGGGGTCTACGTGACCGGCACCTCGGGCAATATCACGATCGGTTATGCCCTGGCCGATGCCGACAGCGATCTGTGCAGTATCGCCGTTGCCTACTCGCTCGACTCCGGAACGACATGGGCGACGACGACGGCCCTGACCGGCACAACGGCGAACATCACCCCCGGAACCGGGAAAACCATCACCTGGAACTCGGCCGCCGACGTCGTCGGCAACTACACCGACGTCGTGAAGGTGCGGGTCGTGGCGAACGACGGCAAGGTGAAAAGCGCTCCCGGCGTGTCCGCCGCCTTCACGATCAACAACAACAGCCTGCCGGTGGTCTCGGCCGTGACGACGAGCGGCACCTCCGGCAACATCACGGTGACCTACACGCTCGCCGACAGCGACGGCGGGGCTTCTTCGATCGCCGTCTTCTATTCGACCGACGGCGGCGCCAACTACAAGCAGACGACGAACGTCACGGGTGTCACGAGCGGCATCACTCCCGGAAGCGGCAAGACGTTCATCTGGGTGTCCCCGTCGGATGTTCCCGGAAGCACGGCAAACGCCCGTCTGAAGATCATTCCGAACGACGGCACGGCCGACGGAACCCCCGGTGAATCGTCGATCTTCACGGTGAACAACAACACCGCCCCGGTGCTTTCCGATCTGAACGTGAGTGGCGGAACGGGAGACATCGCGGTCGGCTTTACCCTGTCGGATGTCGACGGAAACGCCTGCTCCATCAGTCTTTCCTACTCGATCGACGGCGGCAGCACCTGGACCCAGAGTAATAATATAACGGGTGGTGTTGGAGTGACGCCGGGCAGCGGCAAGAGCATCGTCTGGAACTCCGCGGCCGATATCAGCAGCTATCAATCGAACGTGAAGATCCGAATCACCGCCAACGACGGGTACGTCAACAGCGCGACGCTCACCTCGTCGACGATCACGGTGAACAACAACAACCTGCCCACGATCAGCAACGTGCTGGTGAGCGGCAATTCGGGCGCGATCACGATCACCTACACGCTGGCGGATGCCGACAGCGCCTCCTGCTCGGTCAAGGTCTACTTCAGCACCGATGGCGGCGGCACCTGGACCCAGACCACGCAGGTCACGGGATCGGTGAACAACGTCGCGCCGGGCACGAACCGCGGCATCACCTGGGACTCGACGATATCGATTCCCGGCAACGAATCCAACGTCAAGTTGCGACTCGTTCCCTTCGACGGCATCGGCAACGGAACGGCAGGCGAGTCGAGCTCCTTCGCCGTCAGCAATAACTCCCTGCCAGTCGTCACCAACGTGACGACGTCCGGAAGCTCCGGTGATATAACGGTCAGTTATACCTTGAGCGATACGAACGGCGACGCCTGTTCGATCGCGGTCGAATACTCGCTCAACAACGGCTCGACCTGGACCGCGACGACGAACCTGACCGGCACGCTGACCAATCTCGCGCCCGGCTCGGGGAAGAGCTTCGTCTGGCGCTCGTCGGAAAACTTCCAGTCGAACCAGGTCGCCGTGAAAGTGCGTATCACGCCTTCGGACAAATACGGTGCTGGTACCCCGGGCGGCTCGGCGGCCTTCGCGGTGAACAACAACGCCCTGCCCGTGATCAGCAACGTCCTGACCTCCGGATCCAGCGGGACCGTGACGATCACCTACACGCTCGCCGATGCCGACGGCGGCGCCTCGGTCGTGTCCATGCAGTATTCCATCGACGGCGGCGTCACCTATACCTCCACCTCCAACATCACAGGGGCGACGACGGGCGTCACTCCCGGAACGGGGAAGACCATTTCCTGGAATACGCCGCAGGACATCCCTGGCCGCTCGACCGGGGTCAAGGTCAAGCTCACCCCCAACGACGGCAGCGGAAACGGCACGCCGGGCGAGTCGTCGACCTTCACGGTCAACAACAACACCCTTCCGGTCATTTCCGGCGTCACCACGTCGGGAACATCCGGTGACATCACGGTCACCTACAACCTCACGGATGCCAACAACAACCCCTGCAGCGTCAGGCTCCAGTATTCGCTCGACGGCGGCGGTTCATTCAATACCACGAGCAATTATTCCGGTGCGACGACGGGCGTCACGCCGGGAAACGGCCGCGTCATCACCTGGCGGTCGGCGAGCGACATTCCGGGCAACCAGGCCAACGTCAAGGTGCGCCTCATCGCCAACGACACCTATGGCGACGGGGCGGCGGCGGAATCGAACACGTTCTCCGTCACGAACAACAACCTGCCGTCGATCAGCGGCATCACAGTCACCGGAACCTCGGGGACGATAGGCATCACCTATACGCTTGCCGATGCGAACAACGACGCATGCTCGGTGACGGTGGCCTACTCGACGGATGGAGTGAACTATACTACGACGTCGAACGTGTCCGGCGACACGTCGGGCGTTATTCCGGGCTCGAGCCGTTCGATCTCGTGGACTTCGTCGTCTGATATCGCGGGATATGCGGCGTCCGTGCGCATCCGCCTGATTCCGAACGACGGCTCGGGCGCCGGCAGCGCGGCTATCTCATCGCCGTTCGCGATCAACAACAACACGGCGCCGACCGTTTCGAACGTGCTCGTCAGCGGAACGTCCGGCAACGTCACGATCACCTACAACCTGACCGATCCGAACAACGACCAGTGTTCGCTTCTCGTCTATTATTCGCTGAACAATGGCACGTCCTGGACGGAGACGAAGAATCTGACCGGCACCGTGACTGGCCTCCTGCCCGGAAACGGGAAGACGCTCATCTGGAACTCCGCGGCAGACGTCAGCGGGACCCAGGCAAACGTCAAGGTGAAGCTGCTTCCGAACGACGGCATCACCGCCGGAACCGAGGGCGTTTCCGCGGCCTTCGCCCTCTCGAACAATGCCCTGCCGACGGTTTCCAACGTGCGCACGTCAGGTTCGTCCGGCCCGATCACGATCACCTATGACCTGACGGATCCGAACAGCGATCCCTGCTCGATCGCCGTGTATTACTCGACCGACGGCGGCACCAACTATACGCAGACGACGGCGCTGACCGGCGCGACCTCGAGCGTTCCGATCGGCACGAACAAGACCGTCACCTGGAACAGCGCGACGAACCTCCCCGGCGCCGCGACGGTCAGGGTGAAGGTCGTGCCCAGCGACGGCAGCGGAACGGGCACGCCGGGCGAGTCGGCCAGCTTCGCCATCACGAACAACTCGCTTCCCATCGTCTCTGCCGTCACGACGACCGGCGCGAGCGGCAGCATCGGTATCACCTACACGCTGACGGATGCAGATACAAATCCGTGCAGTATCGCGCTCTACTACTCGATCGACAACGGGGCGAACTACGCGCGCGCGCTCGGCACGTCGGGCACCACGACCGGCATCGTTCCCGGAAGCGGCAAGACGCTCACCTGGAACTCGTATTCGGACGTCACCGGCAACTACGGATCCGTGAAGCTGAAGATCGAGCCGAACGACGGATACGCGACCGGCACCGCCGGTATCTCCAGCGGGTTCTCGATTTCCAACAACCGTCTGCCGACCGTGTCGAACGTCGTGGCGAGCGGAACGGGCGGCGACATCACGCTGACCTACACGCTTTCCGATCCCGACAACGACACATGCAGCATCAAAGTGTTCTATTCGATCAACGGCGGATTGTTCGTGCGCACCGAAAGCCTCCTCGGAACCATCAACAATATCGTTTCCGGCACGGGACGCACGATTGTCTGGTCTTCGGCTGACAATATCGCAAGCAATGTAAGCAACGTGCGGGTTCGCATCCAGCCTTCGGATGCCTGCGGCGATGGAACGTACGGCATTTCTTCCTCCTTCGCCGTCAACAACAACAATCTCCCGGTTGTTACCAACGTCACCACCACCGGAACCAGCAACAATGTGACGATTTCGTATGACCTCACGGAACTAGACGGGGCGGCATGCTCCATCGCCGTCGCCTACTCGACCGACGGCGGCACGACCTGGACGACGACCACGAAGCTGACCGGCGACACGACCGGCCTTGTTCCCGGCACCGGAAAATCGATCGTCTGGCGCTCGTATGAAGACTTCAAGATCAACTACGCGAACGTGAAGGTGAAGGTGACCGCCACGGACGATCAGTCCCCCGGAACCCCGGGCATCAGCGGCTTCTTCGCGGTGAACAACAACCACCTGCCGGTCGTTTCGAACGTCGTCCCGACGGGAGCGTCGGGGCCGATTCTCCTGACCTACGATCTGAACGATCTCGACGGCCATCCGGCGAGTCTGACGGTCGAATACTCGCTCAACGGCGGCACGAACTGGACGACCACCACGAACGTGAGCGGCCCCCTGACGGGCCTTGCGACGGGCACCGGCAAGACGCTCACCTGGAACTCGAACGCCGACTTCGTCACGAAGCAGGCCTCCGTCCTCGTCCGCCTGACGCCAAACGACGGCATCGGTGTTGGAGCGAGCGGGACGACGGCACCGTTCCCGGTGAACAACAACTACTTCCCCATCGTCTCGGGCGTGGAAACGTCCGGAAACAGCGGCGGGATCCTGATCATCTACGACCTGGCCGACGGCAACAACAACTTCTGCAGTCTCACCGCCGAATACTCGCCCGACGGAGGAACGACGTGGGCCTCCGCCACGCTGAGCGGGACTGTCTCGGGGCTTACCCCGGCACAGGATCTGCAGGTGTTCTGGAACTCGACGACTAATTACACCGGAAGATCGACCAACATGAAAATCCGGCTGATTCCGAACGACTCGTTCGATTCAGGCGTTCCGGGCGTATCGAACGCATTCACGCTCGACAACAATTTGATGCCGTATATAAACGGAACCCCCACCACTTCCGGAACGAGCAATGACATCACCGTGAATTACAATCTCGCCGACTCGAACGGAGATCCCTGCTCGATCCAGGTCGAATACTCGACGAACGGCGGCGTAAGCTATGCAGCGACGACGAATCTGGTCGGTTCGACGACGGGCATTCTTCCCGGCGCCCGATCCATCGTCTGGAAGTCGTATGCGGATTTCCAGGCGGTCACGACGAATGCGATGGTCCGAATCACGCCGTCCGACCCGTATGTTGCCGGTCCTTCGAATACGACGTCCCAGTTCTCGCTCAACAACAATGTGTTGCCGGTCGCGTCGAATCTCGTCGCGAGCGGCACCAGAGGGAACATCGATCTGACGTTCGATCTCGCCGATGCCAACGGCAACACGATGTCGGTCGCGCTCGAATACTCCCTCAACGGCGGAACGAGCTGGACTCCGACCACATATGTGACCGGAACGACGACCGGCCTCGCCACGGGTACCGGCAAAACTCTTGTCTGGAACTCGCTTTCCAACTTCAGCACCTACCAGTCGAACGTGAAGCTCAAGATCACGCCGAGCGACGCGGTCGGGGCTGGCACGGCCACCACCACGGGCGTTCTCGTGATCGACAACAACCAGTACCCGGTCGTCAGCAACGTCAGAACGACCGGAAGTTCGGGCGATATCAGTCTCTTCTACGACCTCGCTGATGCCAATTCCGATCAGTGTTCCATCAAAATCGAGTATTCGAAGGACAACGGATCGACCTGGACCGAGACGACCAGCCTCAGCGGCCCGACGTCGAATATCACTCCCGGAAACAACAAAACCCTTACCTGGCAGTCGGCTTCCGACTTCACGGAAAAGCGCGCCCAGGTGAAGGTCCGCATCACTCCGAACGACGGTTATCCAAATTGTGCAGGTGTGACAAGCGAATCGGCCGCCTTCGGCATGAACAACTCACTCCCAACGACGACCATAACGGCATTGTCACCGACATATGCGGCAAATGAATATCGTGGACCCATAACCGTAACCTTCAACCTGACGGATATGGATTCAGATCCCTGCGATATGACGCTGAGTTATTTGCTGCCAAACGGAACCTATGCGACAGCGACAGAAGTTACCGGAAACGTGACGAATGTCATTCCCGGTGTCGGATGGCAGGTAACATGGAATACATTCACCGATTACAAAACCAGTACGGATTCGATGAAGTTGCGGTTGGCTCCCAAAGACGATGTCGGCACCGGAACGTATTTCGAAACGACCGCATTCAAGCTTTATAACCAGCACCAGCCCCGCTTGACAGATATCAAGCAAGTTTCTGCCGGATCACAATTCTCTGGGGCTTTAACAAATTCCGGAGACTTGTATTTCTGGGGGTTTAACACGTATGGCCAGTATGGCACAGGAAATGTCACGGCAAGTCGGAGCCCGATCCTTTCACCGGTAACCGGTCTTAAGGAGTTTTCCTGCGGTGGACAGCACGTTCTTGGACTCAAGAATAATGGAACCGTCTGGGCTTGGGGATATAACGGGCAAGGTCAGCTCGGAACGGGGTCCATCACACCAGCGTATTCCTATAACGAGGTACAAGTACCCGGTCTTTCATCGATAGTCCACGTCTCCGCAGGATATGCTCACTCCCTTGCAGTACGAAGCGATGGGACAGTATGGGGTTGGGGAAGCAACGTCTACGGGCAGGTTGGTGATGGCGCAACCGGAGGGACCAGATATTCTCCCGTTCAGGTTGTTCTCCAGGGAGCGGCTAATGTCATCAATGTTTCTGCCGGTGGAAGTTATTATGGCAATTATAACGGTCACAGCCTTGCCTTGCGATCTGACAAGACCGTATGGGCCTGGGGATACAACGGCTATGGGCAACTCGGAAATGGAGGCACCACAGCAACAGCCACACCGGTTCAGGTTATGCAGGATGCGACGACACCTCTTACTAATGTAATTGCTATTGCTGCAGGTTCCGACCACAGTCTTGCGCTGAAAGAGGATGGAACGGTGTGGGCATGGGGATATGGCGGACAAGGTCAGATCGGCGATGGGGGCACAGGCAATAAAAGCTTTGCCACCCAGGTGAAACTGTCTGCAAGCGTGCCTCTCGGGGGTGCGAAGAGTATCGCAGCTGGGGGAATGTTTTATTCTTCAGGTACCCCCTATGGAAGCAGCATGGCACTCCTCGAAGATGGAACGGTTTGGTCCTGGGGGTATAATGGGTATGGACAACTTGGTGTGGATACCGGCAGCTCGAACAAGTCGTATGCTACGAAAGTCTGGGGGTTGTCGGGGATTACAACGATTGCCATGGGTGGACGATGGGCGAATGATGCCACGTATGGTTATCACACTATTGCAGGTGGTCCGACAGGCCTTTGGGCATGGGGCCATAATGATAACGGCCAATTGGGAACAGGGGATGCTTCAACATATTATAATCCATGGAATAACCGACCCTGAGTCGTACTTATCGATTTACTCCAGCCGCCTGGCGACAGGCGGTTTTTCTTTTGGGAAAAATTGAAACTCAACATATCCGTGACGGTTGCCGATGTTTATTGGGACTATGCACGGCAAAACGTGGAAAGACGATGTGAAGCCGGCCGGGGCGGGCGCGATGAGCGGCCTGTGGCGCGGGCTGGCTCGGGTCGGCATGTTTGCGGCGGTTCTGGCGATCGGAACGGCTGTGATGACGGACGGTTCGGTGAGCCGGGCCGCGGTCATTCGTGCCGAGAGTGATTCCCCGAAGGCCGTGGCGACGCCGCGGCACGAGGCTATGTTCGTCGAAGCCGATTACAGGCTTCCGGACGGGATCGATGTCGGCGAGAGCGAACCCTACGGGGCAGCGGGCCAGGGGAGCTACGGCCTGTTCTCTGTCGAGAACGCGCTCGTGTCACGCGCAGATGCCTGGCACCTGGGGTTCCAGTATCGGTACGAGCGGTATCGGTATCTCGACGGCAAGAACGGCCAGATCAAGGGCAGTCAGACGTTGTATCCGATCAGCCTGATTCGTCAGACGGGAAACTGGGCGTTCGGCATGACCGTGCCGTTCCAGCAGTGGGAGGCGACGGCCGATGCCGGAAACAAGCCGTATGCGAAGCTTTCCGGGCTGCACGACGTCGACGTCAGGGCGACCCGGCAGGTGTGGGTGAAAGACGACGGCTCGCAGGGCGTCACGGCGCACCTGGCCGGCAGAATCCCAGGCGGCAAGTATGACATTCCCTACCGGGACTTCACCGGTAAAACCCGGAACGGCGTGAAAGTCGGACCGGCCTGGGCGTCGCGTGGCGGATGGCTCGAGGCCGGCGGCGCGTATTCCCGAAAGATCGACGAGTCCTGGCTGTCGCATCTGAACCTCGCCTACGCTTATGACGCGCAGGACGCCATGAGCCGGCTGACCTACGGCGGCTCGCTCGATTACCGGCTCGGCCAGAACATGGCCCTCACCGGCCAGGTGAACGGAACGTATTGGGCCGTGTCCGACGGCCTCGACGGCGGCATGTGCGATCTCCTGCTCGGGGCGGTTCTTTTCAACGACCGCTGGCAGGTCAGCTTCGGCGTGCCCATCGGTCTCCAGCACGACTGGGGCTTCGGCCACGACATCGGCTTCACGGGCGGCGTCAGCACGACCTGGTAGGAGACGACGAACCACGGAGTCACAGAGACACGGAGACAATTTCACCACAAAGATACAAAGACCTTTTCACCGCCGAGGCACAGAGACGCAGAGATTGAAAAAATGTACTAAGATATTTTCCTCGGCGTCTCAGCGTCTCCGCGGTGAATCGTTCGAATTTCAACATACCAGACACCAAGACACCAAGACACGAAGAACGGTTGTAACAAATAGTTAACTATACTTTGTGCCTGGTATGTGGATTTCGTTTCAAGAACCGATCCGCGGATGACACCCCAGAATGGGTCGCATCCTCGTGCCGCAAGGACGGTACGCGAACCGCCTGGATTGCCGACGGTGAAAAGGTTGCTTTTTCCATACCGGTCTATTTATCATTGAGGTTCACGACCGGGATGTATCGCTTCGTTTCGCTTCCGGTCGCCGGAATGAATCCTTCGCGAGGAGAAACGAATGCAGAAGGTGCATCCGACCCGCACGATGTGGGAAGTGGGCCGCTGGCGACTGGATGGCGCAGTCCAGGCGGTCCCGTCGTCCGTTGCCCGGAATATGCTCGGCTGGATTTCGGCCGTGATCCTGATTACCCTTCTATCTGTTCCGGCGGCCCGGGCCGCCGATCCCGAGCTCGAGTCGCTGGCCCTGCTCTACGAGCCCGAGACGGTCGTCACCGCCACGCGGCTTCCCGAGCCTGCGATCGAGTCGCCGGCCATCATGTCGGTGTTCACGGCGCAGCAGATTCGCGCACTCGGCGTCGACACGCTTCCCGAACTGCTCCAGTTCGTTCCTGGCTTCAACCCGTGGAAATCCATCGCCGGCGACTGGTGGCCGGGGCCCCGCGGCATCCTCGACTCGAACCGCAGCTTCATGGTCATGGTCGACGGCATCAGCATCAACAACCAGTTCCTCGGCTCCCCATACTGGACGTGGGATCTGCTCGACCTGTCGCGCTTCTCGCGCATCGAGGTCATGCGCGGCCCGGGTTCGGCGCTGTACGGCTCGAGCGCCTTTCTGGCCGTCATCAACTGCATCACCGACGACCGGCCGGCCGACGCCGGCTATCTGAAAACGACCCTCGGCTCGTTCGAACGGCGCGGGATCGCCCTGGGAAGGGTGTTCAAGGCCGGGAAGACGACCATCGACCTGAACGTGTCGGGCGAAGGCTCCGACAGCCAGGACCGGTTCGTCGCCGTCGACGGCTACGGCAAGAGCGGCCTCACGCACGACGCCTACACGAAGAAGGACCTGATGCTCAAGGTCACCGATCCCCGGGGGCTCACCTTTCTCGCCCAGCACGTCGAGGGGAACCGCGAAGGCTATATCGGATATTTCAACAATCTGAACGAGAAGACGTTCTTCCGCCGCTCGAACGATCTGCTGACGCTGAAATACCACCGCACCCTGAAGGACTCGGCGGAACTGACGAGCCGGGTTTTCTACAACCAGTTCCTCGACAGCGAGCGCGCCGAGGCGATCAGCCCGGGCGTGCTGTTCCCGCTCACCGGGCTCGTGTATCCGCTCGGAGCGATGCGAGAAGACCACTCTCGCGACTCGGTCTGGGGAATCGATGTCCTCTTCAAGGCCGCTCCGATCGGCCGTCACCTGTTCAGCGTCGGCGCCGAGAAGACATTCACCGATCTCGCGGAATCGGCGGTTTTTGGTTCCTTCGGCACGCCGGCCGACCCGGCGGCTCTGGCCTTCATCCCTGGCGAGTATCCCGAACCCGGTCGGATGGACAACACGTCGATGTTCCTGCAGGACGACATGTCACTGGCGACCAACCTGCGTCTCGTCGTCGGGGCGAGATACGACGACCATTCCGACTTCGGCGGCACCTGGAATCCGCGTGCCGGACTGATCTATCGGTTCAACGCACGGTGGACCGGGAAGCTGTTGTATGGGCATGCCTATAGAAATCCCGACTTCCATGAAATGGCCGGGAACGCCGCGCTGAAAAGCGAGAATATCCGGACGACCGAGTTCCAGCTGCTCGGCGAACCATTTCCCGGCTGGTTTTCGAAAATCGATGTGTTCATCAACCAGTTGCGAGATCGCATTCAGAGCACGAATACATTGCTCTATACAAATATCGGCCGCACGGATTACGACGGGATCGAGTTCGAAACCCGCAAGCGATTTGGCCGCGGTCAGGAAGTGTTCGCCAACGTCTCGACGTTTCGCCGGCGAGCCTTGTCCACTCCCATCGAGTTTGCTCCCGAGCTGCCGCAGAACAAAGTCAATCTGGGCTACTCGTTCCGCATGAACAACTATGAGACCAGCCTCTGGGGTACGGCGACCTCCCGTCGCTCTCGAAACGTCGCCGATATGCGCGATTCGCTGCCCGGCCTCGGCCTCCTGAATCTGACCGTCACCAGACTCGGCTTTCCCGGCATGGCCGACCGGATCACGCTGAAGGTGAAAAATCTTCTCAACACGTATACCTCGATGTCGCCAGTATATATAGGCGATGGTATATTTGAAGACTTCCCCCAGCCTGGTCGACAGATCACTTTGGAAATGACCTGGGATCTGTGAACGAAGACCCCGACATCGCCATGAAGATACGAAGGCATCGCATGCCGTGCCCGCTCACGACGGTGCTGCTGGCGTTCGCGCTTGCGTTCGCGACGCTGCTTCCCTGTCGAGCCGAACCGGAGGTCTGGGCGTTTTTCCGATCCGATGTTCCCCTGTATCTCGCGATCGTTCAGCAGCTGGAGACCCGACTCAAGCGGCAGTTCGTGAGCTGCCCGGTCGAGAAAACGACCTCGAGTTTCATCGACAGCCGCTCCCCGAGCATCGTCATCGCGTTCGGCGAGGCCGGGCTGAAACGGGCTCTCACCATGACCTGGAACGTGCCGATCCTGTCCGTGTTCGACGGCGATGAGGGGCATGATTCCAGGGTCGTTCCGATCGAGATCTCTCAACCGCATCATCTCCAGGTCAGGACCCTGAAGAAGCTGAATCCCGGCCTGAAAACGATCTGGTATCCCTATGCCGGAGAGGATTTCAAACCCGCGCCGACTCTCGAAAAAGCCGCCCAAGAGGATGGTGTGAATCTGGTCGTGAACCGACTCCAGGATCCCCGGTCGCTTCCCGAGGCCCTTCGTGCCCTGGATGCCTCGACCGTCGCGACGATCCTGCCGCCCGACCCTGGGCTGATGAACGATGCGGTGACGCGGCCGATCATGCTAGCGGCGTTCCGTTCCCAGTCGGTCATTGTCGGATTTTCCGAAGGGCTCGTGAAGAAAGGCGCGGGGTTCGCCTACATACTCACACCGGAACGGCTGGCGGCCTGGCTGGACGACGTCGTCACGAAATACGACCGCCGCTCTCCCGTGAGGAAATTCGAAAACTGGAGCCTGATCCTGAACGCGACGATTCTCGACAAGCTGCGTCTGTCGCCTCCCGCCGACGTGCGGAACGCGGCAGACAAGGTGTTCTGAGGAACAGGCCGTATGTCATCGCTTCGAATCAGAATTCTCGTCGCCTTTCTCGTGGCCATGGTTCTTCTCGAGGCGGGCCTGGGGCTCTGGCATTACAGGCACATGCGATGGCTGCTGGAAACGCGCTTCGAACTGTCGGCCCGAACCTTCGCGGCGCAGATCGCCCGGCAGGCGGTTCCCTCGGTGTTCGCCGAAGACGTGGACCAGCTTCAGGCGCTGGCGACCCAGGCGTCGGATATTCCCTCCCTCGATTTCATCAGCTTCAGGAACGAAGTCGGAGCGACGATTTTTTCGGCGATCATACCGTCATCGACCCGGAACGGACCGAACATGGTTCCCCTCATCCCCAGGGATCAAGCGACTTCGTCCATGTTCCTGAATGTCATGAACGGCCTGATCGCCCAGGAGCCGGTGGTTTTGACGAGCTTTGCACCGGAAGACGCCGGCGCATCCTCGACCCGATTCATCGGAAGCGTTATCCTTGGCTTCTCGAGGGGCGAAATCGAGCAGCAGTTGTTCGCTACGAAACGCATTCTCGTCCTGTCGGGCGTCTTCTTCGCGTTCGTGGCGCTGCTGATGACGATTCTGCTCGAACGCTGGGTGACGACGCCGCTGATCCATCTCATCGAAAAGATCCGCGATATCGCCAAGGGCGATCTCTCGATCAGGGTGAACGTGCCCGATACGACGGGCGAGATCAACATTCTGTGTCATTCGGTCAACCAGATGGCCGACGCCCTCCAGGACCACACCTCGACGCTCGAACAGCGGGTGCAGGACCGCACCGTGCAGCTCGAGTCGGCGAACCAGGAACTGGAAGCCTTCGCCTACTCGGTTTCGCACGATCTGCGGGCGCCCCTGCGCGGCATCGACGGCTGGAGCCTGGCCCTGCTCGAAGACTGCGCCGACAAGCTCGACGAGCAGGGAAAACAGTATCTTGGCCGCGTCAGGAGCGAAACCCAGCGGATGGGCCAGCTGATCGACGAGCTGCTGCAGCTTTCCAGGGTGACCCGGTCGCCGTTCCAGCCGAGAGACGTGGACTTGGCCGCGCTGGCGTACCGCATCGCGGACCGGCTGACGGAAAGCAGTCCCGGTCGTACGCTGACGTTCCGGATCGAGCGCGAGATGGTTGCACGGGGTGATCCGGCGCTTCTCGAAATTGCCTTAACAAATCTGTTCGAAAATGCGGTAAAATTCACCGGTCCATGTTCTGATGCACAGATCGAATTCGGCCGCGTCGTCGTCGACGGGAAACCGGCATTCTCGGTGCGGGACAACGGGGTCGGGTTCGATATGGCATACTATTCAAAGCTGTTCGGGGCGTTCCAGCGCCTGCACAAGGCGTCGGAGTTCCCCGGCACGGGAATCGGCCTCGCCACGGTCGCACGCATCATTCACCGCCATGGAGGACGCGTCTGGGCCTCTTCTGAACTGGGAAAAGGCGCTTCTTTCCAATTCACCCTCGAGGAAAAAGCATGAAACAGAAAACGATTCTTCTCGTCGAAGACAATCAGAACGACATCGGCCTGACGCAGCGCGCGTTCGAAAAATGCCGGATCTACAACGATCTCATCGTCAAGGAAGACGGCCAGGAGGCTCTCGATTTTCTTTTCGGCAAGGATGGCAAGCCGGGCGCCGCGGACAACATCCTTCCGATGCTGGTCATGCTCGATCTGAAGCTGCCGCGCATCGACGGCCTCGAGGTGCTGCGGCGGATCCGGGCAGACGTGCGCACCCATCGCATGCCCGTGGTCATCCTGACATCATCCAAGGAAGAGGAGGACGTGGCGGCCAGTTACGACCTGGGCGCGAACAGCTACATCCGCAAGCCGGTTGATTTCCAGCAGTTCGCCCAGGCGGTCCAGAACCTCGGATTATACTGGTTGGTATTGAACGAGCCGCCGCCCACGATCAAGAAGGGATGACCATTCTTCACTGCCTTCAGATCGAAGATTCGGAAAGCGATGCCGAGCTGATTCTCCGGCTTCTGCGCAAATCCGGGTTCGACGTCGACGGCGAGCGGGTGGAGACGGCCGAAGCGTTCAGGGCCGCCCTTCCCGTCAGGCAGTGGGACATCATCATCGCCGATTACCAGCTTCCCTCCTTCGACGCGCCGGCCGCGCTCGCGATGATCAGGGAAGTCGGTCTCGACATTCCCTGCATCGTCGTTTCGGGGATGATGGGCGAAGAGATCGCCGTCCGGATGATGAAGGATGGAGCGGCCGACTACATCACCAAGAACAGCCTTTCCCGCCTTCCCCCGGCCGTCGAACGCGAACTGCGCGAGGCGGAGATGCGGCGGGAACGGCGTAGGGCCGTCGTCGAGCTGGCCGAGGAGCGGGAACGCCTGCTCGTGACGCTCCGCAGTATCGGCGAAGGCGTCATCACCGCCGACGTGCACGGTTTCACGACGATGGTCAACCCTGTCGGCGAGCGGCTGATCGGCATGACGGCCGACGAAGCCCGCGGCCGGCCCGTCTCCGATATTTTTCGGCTGCAGATGCGCGGAAACGACGCTCCATGCTCCGATCCGGTGCAACGGGTGCTCGAATCCGACAGTGCCCGCGAACTGAGCCGCGTGGCCCTTTTGATCGATGTCCAGGGCAACGAACTGCCGATCACCTTCACCGCCTCGCCGCTCCTCGATGCCGAAAAACAGATCGTCGGAGCCGTTCTCGTGTTCCGCGACTTGTCGCGCGAGCAGAAGATTCACGAGATTCTTCAGAACGCCGACAAGCTCCAGTCGATCGGCGTGCTCGCCGGCGGGATCGCCCACGATTTCAACAATCTCCTCAGCGGCATCTTCTGCAACATCGAGATGGCGAAGCTGTGCTGCAAGAACGGCGACTCGAGGAAAGCCGTCGAGCGGCTGGGGGCGGCGCTCGACGTGTTCTCGCGCGCCAAGGATCTGACGCGCCAGCTGCTGACCTTCGCCAAGGGCGGCAAGCCCGTGCAGAAGACGATGTCGATCGAGCCGATCCTGCGGCGCTCCTCGACGTTCATGCTCAGCGGCTCGAACGTCTCGTGCGACATGCGCCTGCAGGAGGGCCTGTGGCTCTGCCACATCGACGAGAACCAGATCGCCCAGGCCGTCGACAACATCATCCTCAACGCCCGTCAGGCGATGCCGAAAGGCGGCCAGATCACCATCACCGCGGAAAACGTCCCGGCCGGCTCGCCGGGGCTGCCCGGCGTCGATCTCGGCGACACGGTCCGCGTTTCCATCCGCGACACCGGCCCGGGCATCGACCCGAAGGCGCGCGCCCGCATCTTCGACCCGTTCTTCACGACGAAATCCGCCGGCAGCGGGCTGGGCCTTTCCATCGTCTTCTCGATCATGAAGCGGCACGGCGGCTTCGTCGATCTCGAATCGCAGCCCGGCGAGGGGGCGGCGTTCATCCTCTACCTGCCGCGCGCCCAGTCGGATCGGAAAGCCTCGGGAAAGCGCCAGGCCGTTGTCGACATGAAATCCCCGCTGGGCGGCGGGAGAATTCTCGTCATGGACGACGAGCCGTTCATGCGTGACATCTGTCGCGAACTTCTCGAGGATGGCGGGTTTGCCGTGACCTGCGCGGCGAACGGCGACGAGGCGATCGACCTGTTCCGGAGCGATCATCAGAAGGGCGTTACCTACATCGCTGCGATTCTCGATCTGACCGTTCCGGGCGGCAAGGGCGGCATCGAGGCGCTCGCCGAGCTTCGCGCCATCGATCCCGACATCTGCGCCATCGCCTCGAGCGGATACTCGAACGACCCGGTCATGGCCCAGCCGGCGAAATACGGCTTCGCGAGATGTCTTCCCAAGCCCTTCAAGATGGAGGAGCTGTTCGCCGCGATCCGCTGCTGCGCCGCCCTGCGCCCTTCGTGAATCGCGCGTTTGCGCCGATATCTGATCTACAGGTGTTTTCAGATATGAGGAGCGCAAACCTTGTCCGAACTGCTGGAGCAGTATCTGGCCTATTTGTCCGTGGAGAAAGGCCTCAGGCCTAAGTCTCTCGAGGCATACCGCCGGGACCTGCTCGACTACCTGAAGTTCCTTCAGGACAAAGGCCGCCGACCCGAAGAGCCGGGCGCGGACGGCCCCCTCGCGCTGTTCATGGCCCACCTGCACGACCGGGGGCTCCAGCCGCGTTCCGTCGCCCGCAAGGCGTCGACGCTGCGGGGGTTCTACCGGTTCCTGCGCCGCGAAAACAAGATCGCCGTCGATCCGACGCGCATTCTCGAGCCTCCCCGCGTGGGACGGCCGCTCCCGAAAGTTCTCAGCATCGCCGAGGTCGAGGCGATGATCGCCGCCCCCGCGACCGGCACCCCTCTCGGCCTGCGCGACCGCGCGATCCTTGAAATCCTGTATGCGACCGGCATCCGCGAATCCGAGCTCATCGCGCTCGAGCTCGGAAGCATCAACCGCGAGGGCCGGTTCGTGCACGTGGTCGGAAAGGGCGGCCGCGAGCGGATCGTGCCGGTCGGCAGTTTCGCCCTTCAGGCGGTCGACGCGTACCTGCGCGACGGCCGCCACAAGCTGCTCGGCGGCAACATCACCGAGCGGACGTTGTTTCTGAACCCTTTCGGCGGGCCGCTTTCCCGGATGGGCCTGTGGAAGATCGTCCGAAAATACGCGGTGGCGGCCGGCATCGCCCGGCAGGTCTCGCCGCACGTGCTCCGCCACTCGTGCGCGACCCACATGCTCGAGGGCGGCGCCAGCATCATCGCGGTGCAGGAGATGCTCGGCCACGTCGATGTCTCGACGACCCAGATCTACACGCACCTCACCGGGCAGGATCTGAAGCGGATCCACGGCGAAGCCCACCCGAGGGGCCGATGATGCGCACCCGCATGCGGCTTCTCCTGCCGCTCTTCCTCATCGCCGCCGCCGCCGCCTCGGCCGACCTGGGCCCGGCCGGAATCCCGGCGGGCGTCGCGCCAGCTCCATCCGTCGCCGCGCCGGCGACGCCGCCTGTCGTTTCTCCCGCCCCAACCGGGCCAGCACGGCCGGCGCCGGTGTTTTCGAACGCCGTCAGCCCGGTCGCGGTCGTTCTTCCCGCCCCGGCATCGTCCGCGGTCCCGGATCTTGCCGTGACGGCGAGCCCGCCGGTGGAAACCGTGGCCTCTCCCCCGGAAAAAGCCGGGCTCAAACCGACTGTTTGTTCCGTCACCGTCGCGATCGTCGAACCCCCGATCGAAAACGGGATCAGTATATATCAACAGTTATGTAAAACATTTTCATATATAAAACATACGATTTATTCCGGGGTCGATCGGCTGGCGGTGGTATCCGTGCCGATAGAGAACGTCGCATCGGCAGCCGCAGATATCCCGCAGTCGGCGATGGCGACAGGGTCGATCACGTTGGCGGCAGAGGCTGGGGCAGTGAACCCGGCCGGCGAATTCCCGTTGTCACCCGAACGACAGGGGGTGTCGGAGACGATGCTGGCGGCCGGAACCACGGTCGACACGGCGGCGACGGAAGCGTCGCTGGTTCCTGTCAGCGCCGCCACCGTCGATCTGGTGACGCCTGCCGAAACGTTCAGATTCAAAGCCTGGAAATCGCCCGAAACGGCGAAGACGTTTTTTGCGGCGAAACTCCCGGTGCTCGATCCGACGATGTTTCGTCCGGCGAGTTCGACGGGACGGATCAAGCTGCCGCCGCACCACCCACGGCTTCCGGTGTCCAGTCCGTCGACGCCGAAGATTCCGGCGGCCTCCGACCCGGCGCTGATTCCCTTCTCGACGAAACCGAAGCCCGTTCCGGCGAAGCCGCCGACGCCGGATGAAATCGCGGTCGCGCTGCAGAGCCAGCCCGGTCTCGCCGCGCTTCCGCCCTCGCCTTTCCCCGACCGGGTGCCGGGGGAGGAAGACGCCGAGGAGCGGAAGCTGAACATCTCGGGCACCAAGACGTTCGAAATGAAGAAGGCCGACGTGAAGGGCGATCTCGGCCACTTCTCGACGGAAAACTACGACTCGATCCCCGGCTTCCATCTCGATCAGAGCATGCACCTGGAGATCGACGGCAACATCACGAAGAGCGCGAAAGTCTCGGCGGTTCTCGACGACAAGGAAGACGAGGACCGCCGCTTCACCATCAACCTCGACGGCCCCGTCTGGGACCTCACGATGGGCGATTTCCCGCTCGGCCTCGCCGACACCGAGTTCCAGCTCTTCCGCAAGGAGGTGCGGGGTCTCATGGCGCAGGGCGCGGTTACGGAAAACCTGCAGGCGATGTTCCTGTATTCCCAGTCGAAGGGCCGCGCACGGCGCGAGCAGTTCCGCGGAGCCGGCCAGCAGCAGGAGTTCCGGCTCGCCGTTCAGCCCATGGTGCAGAATTCCGAAAAGGTGACGATCGACGGCCGGCTCATGACGCGCGGCAGCGACTACCTCGTCGATTACGAGGACGGCGTGATCAAGTTCCTGCCGCACGTGCTGCCGATCGAGGTGACGAGCTGGATCGTCATCGAATACGAGGTCAACGACAGCAAGATGGCGTTCAAGCGCAACCTGTACGGCACCCGGCTGCTGTCGAAACACGGGGAAGGGCGCCGGCTCGGCCTTTCGTGGCTGCGCGAGCTCGACAGCGACACCCCGAAGTCCGAAACCGGCTCGTCGACGGTGAAGCCGATGCAGCACGACCTGATCGGCTTCGACGGCGACTGGCGGCTGACCGACGCCTTGAGCCTCTCGGGGGAGACGGCGCTTTCGCTGTACGACCCGAACCGGCTCTCCGACACCGCCTCGTCGGACCGCACGATCGCCGACCACGCGATGCGGCTCCAGCTGCGGGCCAAGACGCAGACGCTGACCGGCGATCTCGGCTTCCGGCGCGTCGGGAAGGATTTCCGGATGGTCGGCCGCGAGGGCGGCGTGACCGAACTCGGCGAGCGCGGCCTTGCCAGCGACATCATGAAGGGAAGCGGCCGCCTGACCTGGCAGGCCCGGCCGAAACTTCAGCTGTTCGCCGGCCTCGAGTCGTCGAAGACGAACCTGTCGAACGACCCGGCCGTCTCGCGCATCGAGTTCCGCGACCTGAACGGCGGCGCGGCCTATTCCTACAGGGACAGGTCGCGTGTCGAGGCTCGATACGGACTCCAGACAGACGAAGAGCGCCTGCGGGGCCCGGTGACGGATCGCGACAAGGGCGTCGGCGCCGTCGTGTGGGACCATGAGTTCGGGCCGGTGTTCGCGCAGAGCAAGATCGAGCACACGACCTACGACGACGGGGTGAACGCCGCTTCGGGTTCGCGCATCCTGAACGTATCGACCAGCATCGGCAGCGATCGCGACAAGAAGCTGACCTGGACGGCCGGCGCGTCGCGCGTGACGCTCGACGACGACATCGATCTCAACGAGGAGCGGTCGGATACCCGGAACTACACGCTCGATCTCAATTACGAGCCGTCCCGGGCGCTCAATGCCCGCGGCATTCTCGAGTGGCGCACCGAGGACGACCTGCTGGTCAACTCGCGCCAGACGGGGCAGATCGCCGATTCCCGCATCCGGTACCAGCCGAACCGCGACTGGACGAGCCAGTTCAAATATAAAGTAGAAAATACATCGAAGGTTATACGCGACGCCTCGCTCGATCCGAGGCGATACGTCGTGCCCACCAGCCTGCCGCTGTCCGAAGACGAGAAGGACCAGGTGCTCACGCGGTTCGAAAACCCGGTGCAGAAGTCGACGTCCAACTTCACGACCTCATGGCGCGCGGGCGAGAAGGTCGAGACCACGTTCGACTGGAAGCGGCGAGACCTGAAGGACCGGGCGAGCCGGCTGCTCGTTTCCCTCAATGACCGGAAATCCTACGAGGTGCGGTACACGCCGCTGCGCAAGCTGAAGCTGACGGGCGAATACGAGGACGGCGAGATGCGGGCGGCGGCGTCGGGAAGCAAGCTGCTCGACACGGTTCGCCGGTTCCAGGTCAGGAACGAGTTTTTCGAGGGGTATATCATCGACATGCTCTGGGAGGACCTCGATGAAAACGATATCTACGCCGACTCGAACGACAAGCGCACGACCGGCAAGGCGGTCGATTTTCAGCGGATCTTCTCTGCGCGGGCGACACTCGAGGCCGGCGTGCAGCGCAACGTGATCCGGTCATTCCAGCCGAGCAAGGAGTGGGAGACGCGGGCCGCGTTCGTGCTCACCCCCTCGGCCAGAAACCAGCGGTACCGCCTGTTTGTCACCAACAAGCAGATCGACTCGGCAAAGCCCGGCACGCATCGGGAAGGCGGGCTGAGTTTTTCCCAGTTCATCGGGAGCGACAGCATGGTCGAAGGCGAGGTGAAGCGGGTCGAGTCGACCGCCGGCCTCCTCGGAAACGGCTACGAAGGCACCGTCGCCAACGCCAAGATGATCATCTCCTTCTGATCCAACACCGCCACCACAGTGACACAGAAGCTCAGAGGTTTTTCTTGCGTTATCCCCCCGCATATCGCCTGTAGGGGCGGGTTTGAAACCCGCCCTTCCATCGCACCAACGTGAGGAAATAGCTTTTTCCACGACGGCAGGGGCGCTTCGCGAAGCGCCTCAATGCCACATGAACCTAACCCTCCGGATCGCAACACGATGCGCCCGGAAGGCATCCGGTATGGATGGTGGCATTCCCTGAAAACCTGTCTACCACACATTCTCCAACGGAGACAGACAAAAAGAGACAAGAAAAGATAAAAAGTATTTGACAGGTAGGGGATCTTTAAATATATTAGGTTTACTGAGTGACTGATTCTTTGACAAGCGAACTGGTAGCCGCAAGGCGTATACTTTCGGGCTCCGGCCGGTCCTTGAAACGGGTGTCCGAAGCGGGTTTTCTATCGTTCGGTGACGTTCGTGCCAAACCCAAGGGGAAACAATAACCCAGGTATCCCACAGGTCCTCACCGAAAGCATACGTCAGAAGGCAAAAACTTCAAGAGGGGAGGACATCCCTCACCGGATGTCCATCGTCGTCCGCAGAAGAACCCTGCAGCGGGTCCGAACCGCATGAGGGGGTGGTGAACCCAGGGCGGTCGATCGAGCAAAACCCTGAAGGAGAGAAGGCCACGAGAGCTGCTTCGCCCTTGGTGAGTGAAATCGTCGAGTGTTCTCGAAGCGCGCGTGATCGGGAGTAAAGCTCCAGGATAGGCCCAAGTCCAAGATGGAAGCCGGCTGTTTTCGGACAGCGAGGTGCCTGGTGGTGATGTGATCGAAGTGGGTAAGACCCTTCGGTCGGGCGGGTGGTGCCGCCGGCAACACCAGGAAGGAAACCATGAAGGACAGGTAACGATGAAGGAGCAAGGGTCTGGAAAACGGTATCCATATCGATCACGAGTCAAGCTCTGAAGGCCCCAACCCTAGGAGTGCCTGCGGGGTGGAATAAACCCGCGAGCCGTCCAAGATGGTATCTCTGTCAGGAGGTTGAGAAAGCCTGCAGATGGAGAGCGTCGGGCCTGAAAACCCGGTCGTCCCGTCCGACGGTGATGGCGCTGAAAGGGACAAAACCCAGGGAGATTCCGGCAGTCCGGCCGGTGTCGACCGATGATCAAACCTTGAAGTCGGCTGAAGCTCACAAGAGGATGTCTAACACTTGCAATCGCGGGTGTTGTGGCTGTGTCGAGGGCCTCGAGGACGTCGAAACGTCTGAGGCTTGGCGTAATCAATGCGCGTCATAGCGCAGCCATTCCAAAACTCTATAGAGCAGGTAACGACAAGAAGGGATGAAACGTGGCGGTAACGTTGCGTTTCCATCGTCGGCCTATTTGATCTCCAGTAGGGAAAGCCAGTTCGCACTGATCTCTGATGAGGTCACTCAGTCTTTTTAGCTCATTTTTCGCCCCGCACAGAGTGCGGGGCGTTTTTGTTTCCTCCGCATTTCCTGTGGGAACTCGGCGTCTTCACCAACCTTCTCATGGATTGCCGCTGTGATCACGGTGCTCTGGCATGGTGTGGGATGTCTTGTCAGCCTGCATCACGAGGTATGGCAGGACGACGTCAGGGGCGCCCCCATTCGAGATGGCGGATTTTTGGAATACCGCCTTCATCCGAGACGATCACGGTCACTGCTTCGGCGAAATCCGACCCGGAGATGGAAATATATGCCCATCCCCTGTCTTCCGGTTGGCGGTCAGGCCAGGAATCCAGAAATTCCGAATGCCCATCGACCTTTGCCGGCTCCGATCCGTAGGAGGTCATCTCTTCATATTGCCGTGCGAGCTTGTCAGGGTTCCAGATTTTCTGTTGCTTCACGGTCAGCAGGGCGTGCGCATCCGGGTATCGGTGTTCGGTGAGGGCCTGGGCAAACCTGGTACCCGTCTCGAGTGTGACCCGCCTGTTGTCGCTCGAGAAACATCCAAGCGGGAGGGCGATGGCACAGCAGGCGGCGAACATCATCAGGCGGCGGATTACGCGCCCGAGCATCGAGGCTTGCAATCGAAGCGTACTGTGAGTTTGTCAGCGTCGCACTCCCCGATGCCGACATCGGTCGTTGCGTCGGAAAGATGATCGATGACGGTGTCTTCAAGCCCTCCGTCAACGAGGTAGGAAAAGAACTTCCCGGCCATTTCCTCGGCCCGTTTCCCTTCGAACGTGATCGTGACCTTCTTCATGGAATCTCCCTTCATGAAAAAATATCTAAAATATAAATATTACCATATAAAGGCATGGAGCACTCCGAGCGACTGTCAGTGCTGTGGCGGTGCGGCGGAGGGATCGACGGCTTGTTCGGAGTCACGAAACACCCGGGTGTTCACGGATTCAAACTTCAGAGCCGTTTCGAAAATACTGGCAGCTTCCTCATCCAGTTTCTGCCGGCCGAGTTTGATTCCTTTTTTCAGAAGCTCCGCCACGGACTCAGCCTGAACGGGCCCCGTGCTGGCCACGGTCAGGTCAGAAGTGATTACGCCAGCCATCACCTGCTTTCCGCTGCTTCTCTGCATACGATCCTCCTGAACGGTTGAAGCCGTATCCGTGATGATACATCCGGTCAGGATGCGCTGCGAAGAACATTCTTGGATGAAAGCGCACCCCCCATCACCGCGGGGCCGGCGATGGGGGGTGTATTTTGAGGGGGACTTATTGATTCCTGCATGACAAAAGCCAATTTCATGCTCCCGTTCGTGCCGAGCCTGTTGAAGCACGAGAGGCCATCGCTCTTCGACAAGCTCAGGGCGAACGGGTGGCTTTCATTCTGCAGGGCTCAATGGAACCAGGTCTTCTGCAGGGCGGTGACGGCTTCGTTTGCGGCCTTGATGAGGGCTTCGGCGGAGATGTTGCTGCCGACGGCGCCGATCATCCACTGGCGTGGGGTGAGGTTCCCCTGCTTGCAGATCCGTTCCATTTCCTGGCCGATGTTCTTGCCTCGCATGAATTCGTCGATTTGATAGCTGATGATATATCAGAGGGGATAATCGCTCAGATACAACGGGTAGGCGAGCATGTGCGAGTAGATGCCGAGCACTGTGCTGTCCTTGATGCCGAAGACCGGCGCGTAATAGGCGTTCCAGACGTCTTTCGCGATCGTGATGACCGCTTCCTTCAACTGGGCCGGGGTTGCCTCGGGGTGCTAGTACAACCAGCGCCAGAAGCGCAGATCGACCAGCGAGACGCCGGCGATCTCGTAGGCCGACCAGAACGTGTCGAGGGTGTTGGTCGACATGTTTGCATGTTTTCTAAATCATGCAATCATTCTTATTGAGACCGGAATTTCGTTTGCAAGGGGGGATTTCCATGAAAACGCTTACGTTGCGCCTGACGGATGAAATGCACAAGGAACTGAAGGTCCTGTCCGCCTCCACCGGAATTGCTATGTCCGATCTTCTCATGAAAGCCGTTCAGATCATTACGAAACAAAAAGGAATAGAGGAAACGACCTTTGCCGAGGCCTTCGAGAAGTCTCTGTCATCTGCCGAGGAAAAAGAGATCCGGCGCTATACCAGAAAACAGCTCGATGAATTTGCCGGGGAAGATCGTATCTGATGCCGATTCCCTTGCGATTGTTTCTTGATGCCTGCATCCTGGTCACTGCCGCGAACTCTCCAGAGGGCGGAAGCGCTCGCCTTCTGAATATCGCGGCTGAAAGCAAGGTCCGGCTTTCCGCAACCCGTCTCGTCATGCACGATGCCAAGGTCAATATCAATGATCTTCTCGGCCGGCCTTTATGGGTCTGGTTTTGCCGTATCATCGGGCCCTTGCGCCTGTCGCTGTGCGATTCTCCAACCGCCGCTGAAAAGGCCAGGTGGGCGAAGCTTACTTTCCCGAAAGATACGCACGTCTTGGCCGGCACCATCAAGGCAAAAGCCGACATTCTCATTTCTCTCGATCGGCGCCATATTCTGAACCAGTCGGTTCAGGAGGCATTTCCCATCCCGATCATGTCTCCCGGCGAATTCCTTCAAAAATATGGTTTTGTTGAGCCCAGACCGACTGACCACCCCCCGAAAAAACGGCCGCTCACGGAATCGGTGCACAAAAAAAGGTGACCAATGAATCGACGAATGCGGAAAAAACGCCATGTCGGGGAATACCAGAAACTCGCTTTCTATCTGCGTTTCCGAGTGAAGCCTGACGCGAAAGACCTGGATTATATGGGCTTCTGGGAATAATTCATCCTCGATGCCGTCGAAGCGAATCTGCTCGGCTATGGCGGCGGTTCCGGAGAATACTGGGATGGCTTCGTAGACCGCATGGATAATCGTTCTCGCGGGAAACGGTGCGGCTCGGTCACCTCTCAACAGCATGCCGCATTGTCCGCCTGGCTGACCGCCCACCCTCGGGTTTATGACTTGTATGTGGGTCCGCTGATCGACGGCTGGTACGGCCCTTTTGAAAAGTGACGATGTGCGAGAACTGTTCTCCAACTTCACTACTTGCCGCCGGCCTTCCCCCTCAAACTATGACATTTATGGGCTTCCCCAACCCCCCCGCCCGGAGCCGGGACAGCAGGTAGCGCGGCCCCGGACGGGCCACCCGACCGGGAACGCCGCGCCCAGGAACATTTCAACGGTAGCGGCCCGCCCAGGAGCCCGGATCGTAGGCCGCTCTCTATTTTCCTTTCCCCGCCCATCCGGCCTGCTCCGGGAGATGCTTACCGGCTTTTCGTTCGTCCGGTCGTGCTTTTTGGCTTGCGCCAAAAAGCAGGGGTGAGGCTTGGCTCCGGGGGCTCCATTGAAAGTTGTTCCTTGGCGGGTAATTTGGTAAAATGCTCAAAAAGATTCATTTGGAGGAGGCCTGTTTGTTGTCATGAAACAGCGTTCAGTCCGGGTTATCCTAACGTTCTTCCCATTGTTCTTGCTGGGGACGTTCCTTCTCGCGGCCCAACCGGAAACACCTTTGGTCTTTTCTCTGGAACTCTTGTTAAATGGCTCGTCCACATACATCCCAGGTTCATTATCCTCTAAGAATGATGCCAATCCCAAAAATAGGATGTTTCCAAATTACCCGACCGGCGAAACTCTCCATTGCGATATCACCCTGGAAATCTACTTCGTAGGTGGGACCTCATCTGTGGAACCTTCAAAGCGTTTATCTGTGTCTTGCCGCCTTCCGCCCCCAGGTTTGGGCCTCAACGGTATCCCAATGGCCATCGAGGAACTTAGACGAGCCCGAGCCTTGCTGTGGGAAGAGGCAAAGAAGATCATCTATGAATATGAAAAAAAACCAAAGGTAGATTGGGTTCGGCTAAAAAAGGTGGAATATCAAACAAACAAAACGGAACCCATCTTCACAACATCCTTTATCCGGACTAATATCTCCGGCGCGCCAGGGCATACTTCTATTCCGTCTGATTTTTAATAGTTGGAGGCGAAAGAATGAAATCTCCCTCAAAGCTATGGTTGATTCTCCTATCCTTCCTTTTCCTCGGAGTCTTGGGGTATACCCAGGAAGTAGAAAAGGGCGCTAATACCCCGCCTTTGATCCTGCTCATTCAGAACAACAGTAACCTCCAGATGATAAAAAATTTCGTTGCCAAACACCCTGCAAGCGTTGCTCTGCCAAAAGCGGATCAGGTAGGAAAGAACCTAGGCACTCCCCTGCATCATGCCTGTTTTGGTGGCCGAAAAGAGATAATTGCCTTTCTGTTGTCGGTTGGGGCTGATCCAAATTGCCGTGACTCAGCAGATAAAACGCCCTTCCATTCAGCGGCAGTGACTACTGACCCGGAAACTCTTCAGTTACTAATCAGACACGGCGCGGACATCAACGCCAGATCTTATGGTCGAATCTCTCCAGTCTTGGAAATATTCTCCGCAGTCGGTTTTGAAAGAACAGATCAAGATGCCATTATGGAAGAGAACCTCCGTTTTCTCCTCCCCATCTCTAACCTTACCGACGAGGACGTCTCGACAATGATCGACTTTACTAAAGCCATCAAGGACATTTCACCTTCAACGGTGATTCAATCCCGTCGGCGCAAGCTGTTGATCGTCAAACAATTTCTTGATGACAAAGTTCGGGGGAACGAAGCATTGAATGAATTCATTGCTTCGCTCGATAGAACAAAAAAATAAGGTAGAAGTTTTCAGGCCCCACCCCCAGCCGGAAAACCATATACGCCAGATTTGGGCCTGCTTCCTGTCCGGTGTACTGCTGGTGTGTATCAGACGCACCAGAGGTACACCGTTTGAGTTCCGGGGACGTGATACCGAACTCTCAGAGTTCGGTATCACGTCCCCGGAACTCCGGAACTCGGAACTCAAGCGATTCAGGGATGGAGGTCGGCGAGTGTCGCGATGTTGTCGAACGCGGCCACGCCGAGCGAGGCCGGGAAGAATACGTAGAGCGATCCTCCGCGCATGCAGATCATGGGCAGGGAGGTCTCGATCAGGACCTGGAACGTGTCGCCTGCGAGATACCCGACGCCGCGCGTGGTCGAAACGAGAAGACCCTTGCGCGGGTGGAGCGCCACGCCGGTGATGGGGTGCGGCACGAGCGCGGGAAGCGGCGTCGCCTGGCCGGTGCCCGGAACCACCTCGTAGACTCTGCGGCCGGCGGCGACGAAGACCTGCGAATCGGTTCCGGCGACGCCGGCGATCTCGCCTTCGATCTCGAGAATCTTTTCGAACCCCTTGGTGAGGCCGCCTTTTTTTATCCGGTACAGCTCGTTCTTGCCGCCGGGACGCGATACGGCGATGAACAGGGTGTCGCCCGCGCCGGCGAACAGCCGCCCGTAGAGCGCGGGGAGCTGGGCGATCGCCTGAAACGGAACGACCGGGAGATCGGCCGTCGTGTCGGCCGTCGGGGCCGGCGCGGTGAGGAAGCCGAACTTGGTGACCGTGGAGACGATCATGGCGCCGTTGTCGAGATGGACGAAGCCGGTGAAGGGCGTCGACGTTTTTGCCCGGAAGCCGTTGGCCGGGCTGACGATGCGGCGGTCGTCGAAGCCGATCCAGGGCCGGCCGTTCGCATCGACCGAAAAACGCATCTCGGGAATGCGAAGCCGCGCGTCTTCGGCGGCCGTGTGGCTCATCGGCGGCTGCACCCACCGCACGACGATCGGGCAGGAAGCCGGGATGGCGACCGTCGTGTTCAGCAGTGCCTCGGTTCCGGTCTGGTCCTGGGCGGCCAGGGGAGAGACGCCGGCGAGAGCGAGAATGAGAATGGTCATTGATATATAAGAAGAAAAATTACTTTTCATCGGGTCCTCCAATCCATTCCATGACGGCCTTCTGTCCGGTGGTCATCTCGCTTTTCAGAGAGTTCCAGAACTCCTTGCGGTCGAAGGTACCGCCAACGGCTCTCGTCGAGTCCTCCATGAACTTGTTCAGGGCCGTGAACGCGGTGTTCGAATAGATCCGGCCGCCGTCTACGGCGAAGGACGCGCGGGGCATTCCCAGCTTGCCGATCACGATGTCGACGATCTCCTTGATGGCTCCGGGGGTGTTGCCGGCGGACACTTCGGCCGAGACCTTGCCCAGGGCGAGCACGTTCTCGTATTTCCCGGCGATCTCGGGCGGGAGAGCGTTCTCGGCGAACTTCTCACCCAGCATCTCGGCTCCCTGGCCGGCGCGCTCGGCGTTGAAGCGGGCGAGCATCATTTCGAGGTCCTTGTTTTCCCCGTAATACGGCTCCTGCGAGGTTGCCGGCGTCTGGTCCCGGCCGATTGCCGCCGCTTTTCCGCCCGTTATCAGCTTGTCCAGCACGGGAATGTCGAGCTGGAGGCCTTCACGATCTTTTTCGGACAGATCGTCGCGGGTGATGGCCTGCACCCAGGTGTTCACGTATTTCGCCATCAGCGTGTCGAGATTCTGGATCGATCCGCTCTTCCGGAGCGCGTCGATGCGGGACTTGATGTCGCGCAGGACCGATCGCGTCGTGGCGGCCGACACGAACGGATCCGCCTGCGCCGTCACGACCGGTGCCGGCCTGGGGCGCGGGGTGGAGGGCCTCAGTTGGGGCGGCAGAGGCGGGACGGCGGCTTGTTTCCGGGCGGCTTCGCGTTGTCTTTCGCGGCGTCGCTGGTCCCGGGCTCGATCTTCCCGGTGATCCGCCAGCGCCCGCTCAGCCTTCGCGAGCCTGTCACGAAGGGAAGCGTCATTCGGCGTGTGGTTGAGAGCGCGCTTGTAATATTTAACGGCGTCTCGGTAGTTCCCTTTGCTGTAGGCCCGGTCGGCCCGAGACCCGATCTCGGCCGCCTTCTGGACCGGATCGACCGGTTTCGGCGTGAGCCAGCTGAATATGCCGCCGAACGGGACACCGCTGCCGCCGTTGTCGGAACTGCCCGAACCGCTTTCGTAGCTCGGGCTGGAGGAGCTCGAGCCGCTCGATGAATCGGAGCCGCTGTATGAGCTCGAACTGCCGTCGTAGCCAGAGTTCCCGGAACTGCTTCCGGAATCCGAACTTCCTGAAGAGTCGTATCCCGAGGATGGTTCCACGGGAGTGGGCGGCGGGGGTTCCGGCACGTTGCCGGGCTGGCCGCCGATCTCAATGAGCTGGTCATATGCGCCTGCCCCGGCTTCGCGTGCCTCACTGAGCGTCAGAACCAGGAGAAGGACTGGAATCATCAGATACGATCGTTTCATGCAAACCCTCCGAACGGGAAGTGAGACTGTGATACCACAGGAACGGTTTTCTCCGAAAGCGGATTGAGTCTTCTCTGTGATACCCTTGAAACCAATACCCCAAGTACCGTCCGGGAGCATAAAACATGAAACGTATCGTACGGCTTTTCTTCGTTGTAATTGCGATCTTCTGGAGCCTCGCGCCTTCGAATGCCGCTGAGACCGGCTCGGGGGAGGCTGCGATCGATCGCGCATGCGCGGCGGCGGCGGCAAACCGCACGCTGGTGTTGGTAAAGTTCGGCGCGGAATGGTGCCCCTGGTGTCGCGACATGGACAAGATCTTTCGCGACCCGGTGATGGCAGAAGCTCTCAAAAAATTTGAGTTCGTCGACCTCGACGTGGGCAAGCGAAGCATCGTCGACGGGAAGAAACGCTACGAGCGGCATTACGACCTGATGATGCGATACGCGCGCAAGGCGTTCATCCCCCAGTTGTTCATTCTCGACAAGAAAGGTCGCCTCGTGGCGCGCCTCAACCCCGTCGATTACGAGCGGACATCCGGCCCCGAAGGGAACGATCCGGAAAAGCTCGCGAGAATTCTCAGCCGCTACAGGCTTCCGTAACCGACGAGTCTGGCATCTGAAAGGAACGGATCTGATGAAGAAGACGCTCTTCGCCGCCGCAGTTTCCGCAACGCTCGTTTTATGCCAGGCCCCAATCCGGGCCGCCGCGCCGGCTCTTCCCCCGGCAGGAGCGCAGAGGGCGCCGTTCGAGATTCCAACGATGCATGCGATGAACTCGAAGACGGCGATGACGCGCATCGAAAAAGGATTTTTCGACCAGGTCTACCGCGGCTTCGGAACGCGAAAAGCCGACCGGATCGGCCGCGACGAGCTGCTCGGTTTCCATTTCCTGCTCGATACCGATTGCCAGTCGCACGGATTGCGTTCGCTCATCAAAAAGCACGAGATGGCTGGCCGCCCGCCGGCCGAGGCCCTGGACCTGGCGCGCAGAGAGCACGTCCAGGTGCTTCGGCAGACGTTCGCGAAGCTCGAATCGCTCAAAAACCTGTTTGAGAACTACAACGGCAAGGCCGAGATGCTCGAGAAAACAGGCGTGCCCGACCCCGAGTCGCACTTCATCTTCACCTCGCCGAACCTGGGCGTCGCGAAGTTTTACGGCCCGATCGTGCTCGTCATCGAAGAGACGCGGCCGCGAGGCATGGATCTGAACAGCATCGCGCGCGACTCGAAATACTATTCGATTGCGCGGTTTCTGAAAAATTTGGCCGAGTTCCAGTTCCGGTCGATCCTGTCCGACTACGTCGCAGACCGCGACGAATACGTTCTGCCGTCCTACATCACGCCGGACGACGTGAAAGGTCTGATCGTGCATGAGCCGTCGCCCGTCGTCATCGCGAACCGTGTCGTCATCCCGCCCCCGGCCGTTCGCCGCGTCTATCGGAAGCATTTTAGGCAGGGCGCGATGACGATCGACGTCCTCGACGGAAAGGACCGGCTGATCGCCCGCCTCTCCGCGAGCCCGTCCGCTGCAACTATAGATGAATCTATAGAACGCTCGCCCGAAAAGCTTCCCGACGATATCGCCGAAGCCTGGAAGAGCTACGTCGAAAAACTCCGCCGACGCCGGTAATTCGCTGAAGGACTTGCAACCGTTCGGGCTGAGCCTGTCGAAGCACGAGTGGCACCTGCCTCATCCTTCGACAGGCTCAGGGGGAGCGGTATGTGCCTGGCAGGAACCGATACCCGGGATACAACGGTGATCTGGGACGTTTTCAGGCGGCCTGGGGGCGGGACCGGGCGTTGGCGAGGGCCAGGCAGAACAGGGTGAAGGCGATGCTCAGCGCGTATCCCGGCAGGGGCCCGAGGCCGAAGCCGAGCTTCGCGTTCGTGAGAATGAACGCGGACGCGACGACGCTCATGAAGACGGCCGGGATCAGCGTGATCCAGGAATTGCGGCCCAGCCGGCGCAGATAAACGGTGCAGGCCCAGAGGGTGAAGACCGCGAGCGTCTGGTTGAGCCAGGCGAAATACCGCCAGACGACGCCGAAGTCGATCGTGCAGAGCCAGCCGCCGATCAGGAACAGCGGCAGGGACAGCATGATCCGGTTCAGGAACGGCTTCTGGTTCAGGCCGGTCAGTTCGGCGAGGATCAGGCGCGCCGACCGGAACGCCGTGTCGCCCGTCGTCACCGGGAGGGCGACGACGCCGAGCAGGACGAGAACCATGCCCCAGTGGCCGAGCGTGTTGCCCACGGCCCGCACGACGACGACCGCGTCGCCGGCCGGGCCGAGCATCTTCTGGAGTTCGACGGTCGAGCCGTGGCAGATGGCGATGGCGGCCGCGGCCCAGACGAGGGCGATGAACGTCTCGGTCAGCATGGCCCCGAAGAAGACGCGGCGGGCGAAGCCCTCGCCGGTGACCGTGCGCGCCATCATGGGCGACTGGGTCGCGTGAAACCCCGAGATCGCGCCGCAGGCGACGGTGATCATCATGACGGGCCAGATCGGCGTGCCGGCCGGGTGCAGGTTCTCGAGAGTCAGTTCCGGGATCGCCCAGGCGCCGGAAAACATCCGGTACACGATCAGCACGACCATCAGGATCAACGCCAGGCCGAAGACCGGGTAGACGCGCCCGATCAGCTTGTCGATGGGAAGCAGGGTCGCGAGCAGGTAATACGTGAAGATCAGGACGGACCAGAACATCGGCGATGCCAGCCAGGCGGCCTGAGCGGCCGGCGTCGCCGACGTGCCAGAAGCGGTGCGCGCGAAGGGGTCCTCGAGCTGGGCTCCCGAGGCGGGCGCGGTTGCCGTTTCGACCGACGCCGGGACGTTCATGTCGGCGAGGATTTTGGCCGGACCCATCACGAAGACGGCGCCGACCATCACGAGCAGCACCATCACCAGCAGGATCATCACGCGTTTCGGACCGCTTCCCAGATACGTGCCGATGATTTCCGGAAGCCCCGCGCCGTTCGAGCGCAGTGATATATAACCAGCGATATAGTCATGGACGGCGCCGATGAAGATGCCGCCGAAGACGATCCAGAGAAAAACGACGGGGCCCCACAGCGCACCGGCGATCGCGCCGAAGATCGGGCCCAGGCCGGCGATGTTCAGCAGCTGGATGAGAAAGACGCGCGGCCAGGGCATCGGGATGTAATCCACACCGTCCTGGTTCTCGATGGCGGGAACCTGACGGGTCCGGTCGATGCCCAGGGTCCGGTCGAGATACGCGCCGTAGACGAAATACGCAACGACGAGAAGAAGCGAGGAAACGCAAAACGTGATCATGAGTCTGCCTCCACGGCCTATTGTCCGCCCGGCGTCGCGGACTGTCGATCCGATTCCCGGCCGGATTTCGGCCAGGACATCCCGATTTCGATCGCTATTGTGACGCAGGGCGTGAAAAACTGCAAATCATGCCGGTATGCATCACGGCTTGATGTTTCCTTCATCCCGGTATAAGATTCGCCCGCGAGAGGAGAGAGGCGACCATGGAACTGATCGTGGATCTCGGCAACACGGATATCGTTTTCGGCCTGCGAAGGGGCGGAGAGATCCTGTCCCCGTTCCGGATGTCCTCGGTGTCTCCGAAAACGGCCGACGAGATCGGCGTTTTCGTTCTCCAGATGCTCGGCCAGCATGGCGTCCAGCCGTCGCAGATCACCGGCGTTACGGTCTGCTCCGTCGTTCCCGACCATCTGGCCCAGGCCGTGAGATTCGCCGAGGAGTATCTCGGGCACAAACCCGTCGTGATCCACACGGGCATGGCCGCGCCCGTCCGGGTGACGGTCGATGTGCCGGCCGAACTCGGAACGGACCGGTTCGCCAACGCCGTCGCCGGCTTCGTGAAATTCGGCGGCCCGCTGATCGTCGTCGACTTCGGCTCCGCCACCACGATCACCGCAGTCACCGCCGCCGGGGAACTGGTGGGCGGAACGATCATGCCGGGCCTGAAGACCTCGGCCCAGGCGCTTTCCGTCAAAGCCGCGCGCCTGCCGTTCATCCCGCTGACGGCGCCGGAGACGTTCCTGGGAAAAAACACGCTGGCCGCGATGCAGTCGGGCATCGTTCACGGCCATGCCGGCGCCGTTTCCCACCTCGTGGCAGGCCTGCGGGGCGAACCCGGGTTGTCGGGCGCGAAGGTCGTGGCGACGGGCGGGCTGTCGGCCCTGCTTTCTCCGCTCTGCCCGTGTATCGACTCGGTCGAACCCCTGCTGACGCTCGAAGGGATCGGCATCCTGGGCGAAATGGCCGCCGCCGATCGGGGCGGCCGGTGAGCATCGGCGTCGGCATCATCGGAACGGGACGGCTTGCGGCCGCTCTCGTTCCGTATCTTCTCGGGAAGGGAGTCCCCGTTTCCGGGATCTGGGGCCGGAACGCCGCCGAGGCGCACCGGATCGCCGTTGCGCACGCCGTATCGATCAGTGCCGGGCCGGGCGATCTTGCCGGCCGGAGCAAAATAATACTTCTTGCTATAAATGATGACGCGCTGACATCCGTCGCCGGACTGCTGGCGGAGTTTCCGCTCTCCGGCCGTGCCGTGGTCCATGCAAGCGGCTGCCGGGGCCTGGATGTGCTCGAGCCGGTGAAGCGGGCGGGCGGGATCGCGGCCTGCGTTCACCCGCTCATGACCATCGTCAACGAGCCGGGCGAACCGAACCCCCTCGAGGGGGCTCCCTGCGGGGTGGCCTGCCGGAACCGCCGCTGGAGGCGGCTCCTGACGGCGTGGCTTGCCCGCGCGGGGAATGCGCCGTTTCCCCTTGCCGAAGACGACCGGCCGCTTTATCATGCTGCGGCGGTCCTGGCGTGCGCCGGTCTCTCTCAACTGGTCGCCACGGCTTCCGGCATCATGGCAGACGGCCTGGGCGTCCCGGTTTCCGAGGCCCGGCGCCTGCTGATGCCGCTGGCGCGCAGGACGCTGGACCTGGCGGGCCGGCCCGATCCGGTTCCCTGCACGGGGCCCTGGACCCGGGGGGATGCGCAGACGGCCGGGATGCATCTCGCGGCCCTGCGGCGAAGGCCCGGCAAGGCGTCAGCCCTCTACGAGGCGCTGATGGACCTCGCGAAGGAAAACACCTGAAGAAAGGCGGGCGAACCATGTTCGATCTCAACCGCTGGTTTGAAATGAAACGCTCCGGTCAGCCGATCGCGGCGATCACGTCGTATGACACCCCCACCACGCAAGCCATCGACGAGGCCGGCGTCGATATGATCCTGGTGGGAGACTCGGTCGGGATGGCCGTCCTGGGCTACGAGACCACGACCCGCGTCAGCATGGAGGACATGAAACACCACGTGCGCGCGGTCGCGCAGGCGAAGCCCCGCGCCCCGGTCGTCGCCGACATGCCGTTCCTCAGCTATGGCATAACGATAGCGGAAACGATACATAACGCGCACGAACTGCTTCTTGCCGGTGCGCAGGCGGTGAAGTGCGAAGGCGGCAAGAAGATCGCCGAGCACGTGCGGGCGCTCGTCGACAACGGCATTCCGGTCGTCGGGCACATCGGGCTCAGCCCCCAGAAGATCCTGCAGCTCGGCACCTACCGCGTCGCCGGCTCGTCGCGGGAAGAGGCCGACGGGGTGATGGAAGACGCGCGGCTCCTCGACGGGCTCGGCGTGGCCGCCATCGTGCTCGAATGCGTTCCCGAGAAACTCGGTGCCGAGATCACGAAGGCCGTGCGGGCTCCGACCGTCGGGATCGGCGCGGGCAGATACACCGACGGCCAGATCCTCGTCATTCACGACATTCTCGGCATGGTCGATCCGGGCATGCCGCTTCAGCGGTTCGTCCGCAGGTATGCCGACATGTATCCGCAGGTCGTTTCGGCGGTGCGGCGGTATGCCGACGAGGTGCGCCGCAGGGAGTTTCCGACCGCGAAGAACGTCTACGCGGCGATGGATGCTTCCGCAGGCGCGATCTACGCGACATCCGGAAGCGGCTCGCCAGCACCGGCATCGGCGACGCCCGTCAGGGCGCGCAACATCCCTGAGTTGAAAGCTGCGCTGGCGGCCCGGAGGACGAACGGCCCCGTGGGCTTCGTTCCGACGATGGGCGCCCTGCACGCCGGCCATGTTTCCCTGGTCGACCGGGCCCGGGCCGAGTGCGCGACGGTCGTTGCCTCGATCTACGTCAATCCGACGCAGTTCGGCCCGACGGAAGACCTTTCGAAATACCCGCGCGACCTCGAGGGCGACATCGCCAAGCTGGCTTCCGCCGGCTGCGACATCGTCTTCTTCCCCGACGACGCGGTGATGTATCCGGCCGGCGAGATGACGCGGGTCACGGTGAGCGGAAGCATCACCGAGGGCCTGTGCGGCGCTTCCCGGCCGGGGCATTTCACCGGCGTGGCCACGATCGTGCTGAAACTGCTGAATCTCGTGAAGCCTGACCGCGCCTACTTCGGCGAGAAAGACGCCCAGCAGTTGCGGGTCATCAGGCGGATGGCGGCCGATCTGTTTCTCGAGACCGAGATCGTCGGCTGTCCGATCGTGCGGGAGGCCGACGGGCTGGCGATGAGCTCGCGGAACGTCTACCTGACGGCGAAGGAACGAAAGATCGCCCCTGAATTATATCGAATGTTATGTGATGCGAAGTCGCTCGTCGAGTCGGGCGAGCGCGACCCAGGCAAAGTCGAGGAGTTCATGGCGCGCCGCGTCGCGGCCCTGAAGGCCGCCGAGCTCGATTACGCGTCTGCGGTCGACGGCGCGACGCTGGCAAAGCCCAGAAAACTGGCGGGAGACGTTCTTTTGCTGGTGGCCGCCCGATTCGGCAGGGCGCGCCTGATCGACAACATGCAGGTCACCGTCCCGGAGGCGAAACGATGATGCTCACGATGCTCAAGGGAAAGATCCATCGCGCGACCGTGACCGATGCCTGCCTCGATTACGTCGGCAGCATCACGCTCGACGAGGACCTCATGAAGGCCGCCGGACTTCTGGAATACGAGCAGGTCGACGTGCTGGACATCAACAACGGCGCCCGGTTCACGACCTACGTGATCAGGGGCGAGGCCGGGTCGGGCACGGTCTGCCTGAACGGCGCGGCGGCGCGCCTCGTGATGCCGAACGACAAGGTGATCATCGTGGCCTACGCCGGAATGACGCCCGACGAGGCGGCGGCTCACGAGCCGAAGATCGTCCTGGTCGACGGGAAGAACCGGATCGTCGAGGGGGCCCGCGGATGAAAAAGCGCGTTCTGATCGTCGTCACGGGGGGAATCGCGGCATACAAGTGCGCCGACGTCGTGCGCCGCCTGAAGAAGGCGGGCAAAGAGGTGCGGGTCGTGATGACGGCCGCGGCGACCTCGTTCGTCGGCCCGCTCACGTTCCATACGCTTTCCGGAAACGCGGTCGGTCTCGACATGTTCGAGGACCGGCGGCCGCTCGACCCCATCGAGCACATCTCGTTCGCGAAGTGGGGCGATCTGGTCGTGGTGTGTCCCGCCACCGCGAACTTCCTGGCGAAAATGGCCCACGGGCTGGCTGACGACCTGGCCTCGGCGACGGTGCTGGCCTCGCGCGCGCCCGTGATCGCCTGCCCGGCGATGAACGACGGCATGTGGGACAACCCGGCGACCCGCGCGAACGTCGAACTGCTGAAAAGCCGCGGCGTGACCATGGTCGGGCCGGCTTCCGGCTCGCTCGCCTGCGACACCGAGGGCGTCGGCCGGATGGCCGAGCGGGAAACAATCGTAAAAGAAATATTGAAAGCGCTGGACGGCGGCCGTGCGGGGTAAGATCGTCGTCACCGCCGGCGGAACGCGAGAGCCGCTGGACCGCGTGCGCGTCATCAGCAACTGTTCGACCGGCGCCATGGGCGCCGCGATCGTCGATGCCCTGGCGGAACAGGGGTATGACGTGATCTGGATCCACGGACACGGCAGCATTCGCCCTCACGCCGCCTGCGCGGAGATCACCGTCGACACGGTCGCCTCGGTCGAGGCGGCGCTGCGGAAGACGTGTGCGGATTCTGAGGTGAAGGCCGTGGTTCACGCGATGGCCGTCTCGGATTACCGGTCGGCGCGGCCGCTGACTCCCGCCGACCTGTTCCGGCACATCGCCGGGGCGGCGGATGAGGCGGATGTCGAGCGACGGCTGATGAAACTCGCCGATGAAGCGCCTCCCATCGCGGGCAAGCTTCCCTCGGACAAACCGTGGCTGCCGCTGCTTGTACCCACCGCAAAGCTTCTGGACCATCTGCGGAGCTGGAGCGCGAATCCCGATCTGGCAATCGTCTCGTTCAAGCTGACCGTCGGCCGTTCCGAAGCGGAGTTGCTCGACATCGCCCGGGCGCAGCTCGAGCGGAGCGCTTCGAACCTGGTCGTGGCGAACGATCTCGAGATGTTCGAGGGCCGCGACCACGTCGCGTGGCTGGTTGACCGGAACGGCGCCGACGGCCCGATCGCCGGCCGGGAACGCATCGCACATCGCATCGCCGCTCGTGTCGGGCAGCTGCTTTCCGCGTGACGGACAGTCCCGCGCTTTTTTCCTGAAGCGACGTGGGCTGAGTGAGCGGCTTCCTGCCTTGTTTTCTTTTTTTCGGGAACCTTTTGACGTGGTGTGTGTCTAGAAAGACAAAACACCCCGAAGGTAAACCGAAAGGAGGAAGATGGGTATGTCACGCGCATATGGTTCCTGGCGGTTCTGGTTGATCGCGGTTACGGTCGGTTGTCTTCTGCCCTTCATGGTCTGGGCGGCAGACCAGGAAAAGACGGATTCCAACGCTCTCAAGCCTGATACGGAAACCATTCAGGAGCCGGCCAGCCCCCCTTCGTCTCTCGAGGACATGATGCGGTCCATGGAGCAGAAGATGGATCAGATGCTGCAAAGCCCCTTCGGGCAGCGCGGCCGGATGCCCCGGTGGTTCGATGATGATTTTGGACTATTCCCCGGGGCGTTCAAAGGCGGCATGGGAAAGAATATGTTCCCTGTGCGACAGGCGAGATCGAATATCACCCAGAAAGATGACAATATCATCGTGACGATCGATCTCCCCGGCCACGACAAGAGTACCATCGATCTGCGCATCAAGGACCGGGCGCTGATTCTCAAATCCGAACGGAAGTCCATGAACAAGGAAGACAAGGACAACAAGGTCTTCCGCGAGGAAATCTCGTACGGATCGTTTTCGCAGATTTTCGAACTGCCGCGCAAGGTGCTCGAGACTCAGGCGAAGGCTTCGTATGCCGATGGCGTCCTGACAGTCACGTTGCCCGTCGACAAGACCGCGCCGCAGGACGAGGATGGATTCAAGATTCCCGTCAACTGAGTTGTCGTTTGTTTTCTCCCCCCCCCTTCGCCCGCCGGGACGCCCGGCGGGCTTTTTCTTGCGCCGGCATTGGCCTGATGTCCCTTGGGCGACCTGAGAAGGACGGACAGGCATCGATTCTTCTCGTACTCTTCCGTGAGAAGGCGGAAGCGTATACAATAAGAAAATACTTGGCCGAAGACGCCGACGGGGAGGATTATGATGCGCTCTGTCAGGATTCGAACGCATGTCGTGATGTTCCTGGTCTGCCTTGTCCTTGCATCTGCCTGGGCCGCGAACGCGGGAACCGGTGATCCGGGAAAGGTCGTGTTCATCCTTCTCGACGGCTGCCGCGCCGATACCTTCAACCGGTTGTGCGACCAGGGGCGGGCGCCGACCTTCGCGTGGCTGCGAAACCAGGGGTTGTCCGTCGACAATGCCGTTTCGGTCTGGCCTTCGACCACCGGGCCGGCGTATGCGCCGTTCATCTGCGGAACGTTTCCCTTCCAGTCGAATCTCACCGGCATCCGCCAGTATCTGCGCTCATCTGGCACGTATCGGAGCTACTGCGGCACCGATGTGAAGAAGATCTCCGAAGACCTTTCGCGTGATTTCCCGACCGTGTTCGAGCTCCTTCCCCGCGACAGCCTGGCGCTCGTCGCCATGCTCGACCGAGGCGCCGGCCGGCGTTTCAACCCGCCCCTCGATTTCTTCCTCAAGAGCATGCGGGGCAAATACCTCGAATGCGACCGCGTCATCCTCAGAAAGCTCGAGAAAGAGCTCGATGACGGACTTCCGAGGTTCACATTCGTCAGCTTTCACGGGCCGGACTCGGTCGGGCATCGGACCGGCACCGACGGCGCCGGGTACGACGAGGCGGTGATCAACCTCGACGGTATCGTCGCGAAGCTCATTGCGTGGCTGAAGACCCACGGCGAGCTGGAGCGGACCACCATCGTCATCAGCGCGGATCACGGCTCCCAGTCGACCTCGAAAAGCGGCGACCTGGCACCGGCTCTTTCGGCTCTGGGCCTGAAGGTCCGTGATGCCATCGGCCGCAGCACGATCGGGTACAACCTTGACAAGACGGGGCATGCCGATGAAAACGACGTGATCGTCTGCGTGAGCGGCAACGCCTGCGTTCAGCTGTATCTCAAGGGACGGCCCGGCGCCGCCTTCGAAGGAGCGCCGTCGTTCCGGATCCGCCCGACGCTTTCCGAGATGCGGGCGTATCGACGGGGAAGCGACGCGCGCGAAGTCGGCGACGTGATCGGAACGATTCTGGCCCAGCCCTGCGTCGGTTTTCTGGCGGTCAGGGATGGCCGGGCCCGGTACCGGGTGCTGTCGAAATCTGGCGAAGCCGTGATCACGCGGGAAGGAGACCGGCTTGGCTACAGGGTCGTTTCCGGAGCCGACCCGCTGCAGATGGGCATTGCGGCGCGCAAGGTGTCGGACGGGCGGTTGATCCAGGAACGGAAATGGCTTCGCATGACCTGTCTCGATCCGTATCCTGACGCCGTGTTTCAGATTTCGCAGCTTCTCGAGGCCGAGAACTCGGGAGACATCATCGTCAATGCCGCCCCCGGCTACGAACCGTGGCACGAAGGCCAGAAGGGTGTGCATGGCGGCCTGGATGCGGGCCAGATCAAGGTGCCGATGGTCCTGTGGGGGAAGGGCGTTTCGCCGGGGCGTCTGCCCTGTGCCCGCACGGTCGACCTCTACGTGACGATGCTGAAGCTGATGCAGGTGGCGCCGCCGCCCGGCCTGCTCGGCCTGCCCCTGTTCTGAAGCCGATAAGCGTCTTGTCGCGATGGAGGAGATTCGCATGAGTATCCCGGTTTGTCGCCGAATGGCATCCTGTTGGCGGTTCCTTGCCGTGCTGTGGATCGCATTCTGCGTGTCCGCCCCGGCCTTCGCGGATATCCGGGACGCTCTCGACCGGTATTCCGACGCGCTGCGACGGCATCTGGTCTGGCAGTTTCTGTCGCTTCCGACGGCCGGAAGCCAGGTGGAACGCCTCGTGCGCTGCCATACGAAAACCGTTGCCGACCTCATCAGGAACCAGTGGCGACAGACGAAGGCATCCGAACATCTGCGCAGATCGGCCGATGAGCTGGAGCGGCTTCAGACCCTGGTGCTTTCGATCTTTCCCGCCCCGAACTCCGGCATGCGGGACGATGCCGCCCGATTGATCATCGCCCGGATTCCGGAAGGAGCAGGCGTGTTTCCCGTCAGGCGTGGATATCTGCCGCTTCTCGAATCCCTGCGATCCCGTCTCCAGCATCAGGAGGCCCAGAGTGAACGGTCCGATACCCGAACTCTCGATCTCGTGGCGCCGGCGATTGCGAAGATTCGCGCGGAATGCGCGCAGATCTCCCAGGCCGAGGAAGTCGGACTCCTTCAGGCCTGGTTCTCGCGGAACTGCGTGGCCATCGAACCGGCCCTTTCCGGAAGCGGCTCTCCGATCTTTGTCATTTCCGGGGCTGGAACGGTGTCGAAGAACGGAAACCTGCCCGGCAAGCCGCTTCCGACGGGAAATCCGATTCCGAAAAAATTCCTGTGGGGTGTTTCCACCTCGAGTCAGCAGTGGGAAGGCAAAAGGCACGGCGGCATCTGGGAGACGTTCGCCGATGCGGGCCGCACCGAGGAAAAGATCGGGCGGGCCGCCAACGGATACGAGCTGTTCGAAAAGGATCTCGACCTGGCGGCCGGGATGGGTTTGAATGCGTTCAGAACGAGCATCGAATGGGGCCGGATCGAGCCGGAGCAGGGCAAAATCGATCCGGAGGGCGTCAAGTTCTATCATCGCCTGTTCGACGGCATGCGAAAACGCGGCCTGGAGCCGGTCGTCACGCTCGTTCACTTCACGTGGCCCCAGTGGTTCGAGAAGATCGGCGGCTGGGACTCGGAAGCCGGCGTGCGCGCGTTCTGCCGGTTCGTCGATATCGTGTCGCGCGAATACGGGAGCAAGGTGGATTTCTGGCTCACCTACAACGAACCGCCTGTGGAGATCATCGCCGGCTACGTGCTCGGGGCCAGCGCGCCTGGATATCGAAACCCGCTCAAGGCGCTCGCCGTCACCCGCGCCTGGATCCGATGCCACAAACTCGCCTACCGGATCATCCACGAAAACGATACCACGGCGTATGTTTCCTGGAATAACTATACCGGAACGTATAGATTAGGCAGTCTCGGCGATATCCATGTCCTGGTCGAGGGTGCAGCCAATCAGGGCGGTTCTGACGCGTCGGCCGCGGGCGTTCTCGAGACGCTGACGAGTGTCGAGAACCAGTGGATGAAAGAAGTGGCCAGCATCGAAGGCGGACGAGGCGCCGGTTCGAGAAGCCGGTCGAAATATCTCGACTATATCGGCATCGATTATTACGCTCTCTGGCGGCTGCCGGGAGGCTTCACGAAGCCTCACCTGTGGGAGATCCACCCCGAGGGCTTCTACGACGTGATCAGGAATTACTACAACTGGTTCAGGGTGCCGGTGCTGGTCGCGGAGAACGGTATGGCGAGCTGCGACCTGGCGCCGCGCCAGGACGGCTGGACCCGCGAGGCGTTCCTCGTTCAGCATGTGAAGCAGATGCAGCGCGCGATCCGCGACGGCTATCCCGTGCTCGGCTACATCCACTGGTCGATCACGGACAACTGGGAGTGGGGCTCGTTCGCACCCCGGTTCGGTCTGTATTCCGTCGACTGTCGCAACGAGCGGTTCGAACGCGTGCCGACCCCGTCGGTCGACGTCTATCGCGCCATCGTCCGGGCCGGCGGCGTCACGCCCGAACTGGAAGCCCGGTATCCGGCGCCGATATCTTCCGGAAAGGCCCGGTAAAGGTTCCCGGCGGCCGGAGCCGCCGCTTGTCCGACTGTGGTACAATGTCGCCGTCATGGATATCACCCCGTATTGCGGCATTGTTTTCGATCTCGACGGGACGCTGCTCGACACGCTGGCTGACATCGCCGATTCGACCAACCGTGTGCTGCGCAGGCACGGATTCGCTCCCCATCCGCTCGATGCCTACCGGTATTTCGTCGGCGACGGCATGCGGATGCTTGCGGAACGCGCGCTTCCGGCAGACCGGCGCACGCCGGAACTGATCGATGAGGTGTTCCGTGCTGTGCATGCCGAGTATGACCGGCACTGGGCCGATATCACCAGACCATACGACGGCGTTCCCGAGCTTCTCGACGGGTTGCGGGAGCGCGGTATCGAGATGTCGGTCCTGTCGAACAAGCCCGAGGAGTTCACCGTCATGATGGTCCGGCACTACTTTCCCGGCGTGCCGTTCAAGCGCGTCTACGGCGCCGGCGCGGGGATTCCGCGCAAGCCCGATCCGGCGGGCGCGCTGCGCATCGCGGCCGAGTCGGGGCTGGATCCGTCGCTGTTCATGTATCTCGGCGATACGATGGTCGATATGAAGACGGCGGTGGCGGCAGGCATGTTCCCGATCGGGGCCCTCTGGGGGTTCCGGGAAGAGGCTGAGTTGCGGGAAGGCGGCGCGAAGCTGCTGGTTGCGCATCCGGGAGACATCCTGGACGCGTGATCTGAGGAAGCACGACCTCTTTGTTTCCCCGAACATGGGTTTCGACGGATGGATGGATGAGGCCATGATTCGAGGGAGGTTCTGAAACAGGATGGAAATGATGCAGATGTCTGAAGACCCGTCGATGGAACGCGGCAAAAGCGCCGGAACCGCATGCCGCAAGAGCCCGGACGACGTGCTGAAGCGGATGTGGGGCTACGGCTCGTTCCGGCCGATGCAGCGCGAGGCCGTCACGGCCGTGCTCGGCGGGCGGGACGCCCTCGTCATCCTGCCGACGGGTGGCGGGAAGAGCTTGTGCTACCAGCTTCCGGCGGCGTGCGGCGTCGGGTTGACGCTCGTCGTCTCGCCGCTGATCGCCCTGATGGACGACCAGGTGGCGGCCGCGTGCGAGATCGGCCTGAAGGCCGGGGCGCTCCATTCGCAGACGCCGGAGAAAACCAGAAAGTCGGTATATGCATCGATATATGACGGCTCGCTCCAGCTTCTGTATGCGAGCCCCGAGCGGCTCGTCGCCGGCGGTCTGCTCGAGACGGTGCGACCCTGCCTGGGCCTCGTCGCCGTCGACGAGGCGCACTGCGTCTCCCACTGGGGGCATGAATTCCGGCCCGAATACCGGCAGCTCAGGCCGTTGCTGGAAAGCGTCCCGGAGGTCCCCCGGCTCGCGCTGACCGCGACGGCGACGCCGGCCGTGCAGGAAGACATTCGCGCCCAGCTCGGCCTGCGGAACCCGGTCTCGCTGGTCGGTCACCCGGACCGGCCGAACCTGACATACCGGGCCTTTCCGCGGCACGACCAGGCGCGCCAGGTGCTCGACGTGATCCGCAACCACCCGCGGGAGGGCGGCATCGTGTATGCCCAGACGCGAAAAGAAGTCGAGCGCCTGGCAAAGAGCCTCGCGAAGGCGGGCGTCTCGTGCGCGCCATACCACGCCGGCCTTGACGGAGCGGTGCGCGCCCGCACGCAGGACGACTTCGTCCACGAGCGGCTCGACGTGGTCGTCGCGACGATAGCGTTCGGTATGGGCATCGACCGGTCGAACGTGCGGTACGTCGTCCACGCGAACACCCCCAAATCGATCGAGCATTACCAGCAGGAGTCGGGCCGCGCCGGCCGCGACGGCGAGCCCGCCGAGTGCGTGCTGTTCTTCTCTGCGGGCGACCTCGCCACCCACCGGGCCCTCTCCCTGCGCGACGACGGAATGACCCCCGAGCGCCGCCGCGTCATCGAGCGGCAGTTGAAGGAGATCGGCCGCTACGCCGTCTCGCCCGTCTGCCGCCACCGCCTCCTCGCAGAGCATTTCGGTCAGGCATACCCCCCGCTCGCGAGCGATGGAATATATAATAAATCAGATATAACGAATAATATAAATGAGGAACGCGGATGCGGGGCCTGCGACGTCTGCCTCGGCGAAACGACGGCGTTGCCGGACGACGAGGCGCTCGTGACCGCGCAGAAGATCATCAGCGCCGTGTATCGCACCGGAAGCCGGTTCGGGGGAAACTACGTCATCAGCGTCCTGCTGGGAAAATCCGACGAACGCATCGGGGCCAACGGCCACGACACCCTGCGCGTCTTCGGCCTGATGAAGGAGTACAGCGAGGCCATCCTGCGCGGCTGGATCGACCAGCTCGTCATCCAGGGCCTGCTCGCGGTCACCGACGGGGAATACCCGCTCCTCCAGGTCACGAACGCCGGCCTCGACCTGTGCAAGGGCACCGGCTCGGTGCGCCTCGGCAAGCCCGGCCTGCCCGCCGGTTCCCGCAAGCGGCGGCGCGGCGTGTCCGCCTCCATCGTCGTCGGCGATCCGGCGAACTCGGACGCGTTGCCGCTGTTCGAGTCGCTCCGTCAGCTCCGCCTCCTGCTGGCGCGCAAACAGGGCATTCCGCCCTACATGGTGTTCCCGGACTCGGTGCTTACCTCGATGGCCGCGCTCAAGCCCGCCGACGCCGAATCCCTGCGCCTCATCAAGGGCGTCGGCGACCAGAAGCTCGCGAAATACGGCCGCCCCTTCCTCGCCGCCATCGCCGGCCAGAATCCCGAAACCGCCGCCGCCTCATTCGCAAAGCCTTCCTGAACAGCCGGGCTCTTTCAATGCGTCCGGGGCGCGGTTGATGTCGACCTTCGTTTCGAGACAGGGGCGACAATCCATATCGGTCGCCCCGATCATGAACCAGTTCAAGTGGCCTTGATGATGATTATTATGTCTTTATCATGCAATCTCGGGTATTGAGTCCTGCTGAATGAAAACCACCCGTTCGCCCTGAGCCTGTCGAGGGGCGAGTGCATTCGTGCTTCGACAAGCTCAGCACGAACGGTATCGAGTATGCGGGTGATCGTCGTGTTCCTCGCGTGAGACGAGTAATACTATGACCTCCCGCAGCATTTTTTGAACTTCTTGCCGCTGCCGCAGGGGCAGGGCTCGTTTCGGCCCACGGTTTCGTCGGCGGGCGTCGGTTGCTCGCTGTTTTCGCTTCCGAGCGGCTCGCGGCCGTTCTTCGTCAGCCAGGTATCGAACAGCGACGTGACAAGCTTTCTGCGCCGGTCCAGCTCGGACGCGACTCCCGGGTGCTCTTTGCGCAGAGCGCCGAGCAGGCGCCGGGCAAGGTCGGGATCCCCTTCGATCGAGTTGGCCAGGATCCGCTGGTCCCGATAATTGACGAGGAACATGCAGTCGGGGTCGTGGGGGTTGTCCGCCGATTCGTCTGCGTCCGCGTCCTTGGTGAACCACTGCAGAGAGGCGATCGGCGAGGCATAGGCGGGGGTGTAGCCGTCGAAGCATCCCCACTCGGTCCCGTCGAGCGAGAACGTGAAGGGTTGAGCGAACGGAAACAGCAGGACGTAGGGCACGAGGGCCCCTTCATGCTTATCCAGATATTCGAAGCCGAGCTCCACCCGGGAGTCGGTCGGTGAGCATTCCCGTTCCTGAATCCATTTCTCGGCGAGGAAATATCGCCGGAGTTCCTTCCAGTCGGCATTGGAACATCGTTCCACGAAGGAGTCGCCGATTGCGACGCCGTCGGGGCAATGCCGCATGAACAGATCGCGATCGCGAAGCTGCTGCTTCTCGATATCGACGCGAAAATACGGCACTCCTCCCCCCTCCACGCCGGGGCGTTTCAAATAGGGATACACGTCCAGGATCATGCAATCGCAGAAGGGATCGTCACACACCTCGTATTGAACCAGATACTCGAATTCTTCCGCGGATCCGATCTTCAGACGCATGGCCTGACGGTCGGGATCGGGCATGAACGAGAGCCGCGGCTTCACCAGGCCATTGGCCGTGTTCGTGCGAAGGGCGGCCTCGTCGTAGGTCAGAATCTTCTCCAGCACCGTATTGTCTTCATTGAGGCAGTGAACCACGTGACCGTCGTTCATGCGGCGAAACAGGACCAGTTCCTTCCGCCTGTTCTGAAGGCCGGCGACGCCGCCGAAGACGAGCCCTGGCTTGCAGGCCTTTCGAACCAGTTCCGTATCGACCACGGCCGTCGGGCAGGCTTTGCAGAAATACCCCCCGGGCGACAGGGCGACGCGGGCTCCCGTGTTCGTCGTATAAATAAATTCTGATATATATTCCTGAAGAGGGGATCGGCATTTCGGGCAGGTTTCACTCTGCCCCGCGTAGTCCAAAGAATACATGTCGACGAGATGGTCCCCATCGAAAACGGGCAGACCGTGCTTCGCGATGAGAATTCGTTCGGCCTCGGCTTTCAGGTTCGGGCCGAAGTCATCCAGATCGACCCGGCGAACCGGTGACGAGAGATCTTTTGAGTTTGCCATGTTCCACCTCCCGGGCGGGGCGACGATGAAATTTTGAGCGTTCGCCCGGGCATACTGTACCACCCCCGTTTCGGAGAGGCAATCGCCCGGTTCGAATCGCCCCAATCAGCCGGGCTTCTTCGCGTCGTCCGGGGCGCGGTAGATGTCGACCTTCGTTTCGAGACAGGGGCGGCAATCCATATCGGTCGCCCCGATCATGAACCAGTTCTCGGGCTTCATGAAGTAGTCGAGGCCCCGGCCGATCTTGATGATCCAGCCGTTATCCAGCCGCACTTCGCGGTCGTGCATCGTCTCGCGGTATTCCCATGTGAAAGCGACCCTGTACGCCGCGAGACTGTCGCGCAGCATCCCGAACCGCTCCTCCGCCTCCTTCCTGTCCTCGTCCCCGTCCAACCCCGTGACCAGGTGCAGCTTTTCGAGTGACCCAGCCCGCAGCGCCGTCTCGCAGAATCGCACGAGGTTCTGGATCTGGTGGTGAGCCCGGATATACGGATCCTCGATCCGGATCTCCTTCACCCCGGCCAGATACCGGCCGAACACCGCCTCGTAGGAATACCCGGTGTCACCATACCTGATCGTATAATGGTCTTCGACCGCCTCACCGTCGCCGTTCGCGGCCCGCACCATGCTGTTGGGCCGCGCCGGCCGGACTTTTTCCTCTTCGCGTTTTCCAGAGGCCGGATCCGGTGTCATGCCGCCCTTTCCCGGGACCGCCTGCCCGTCGCCCGGTAACCGCCGCCGCACCGGGTTCTGCGTCGCCGGCGCGTCCTTTGACTCGGGGCACCAGACCTCGATCTCGGTTCCATTCTGAGCGATATACGACAGATGGATGCGCGCATACTCGTCGTCGTGCTTGCGCTTGTTCAGCTGCTCCTTCACCCGCCGCCGACCCTCGAGAGCGTAGGCCACATACTGCTCCAGCTCGGCCGGCGTCGGCTCCCCGGCTGGGTGCAGCAGCTTGAGCAGCCCCGAGACCGTCCGCTTGACCGCGATCTCGTCGCGGCCCTCGATCGACGACCCGAACCGGCAGTGCCTGTTCACGTAGTCATACCGGCTCTGCTTCGACAGCGCATGGAACGCCTCCGACAGGTAGTCGGTGATGAAACCGTATTTGTCGGTCAGCAGGAGACTGCTGTTCTTCGGCATCTCCCACCCGGGCAGGAACGTGAAGAACCGGTCCAGCACGGCCAGGTCGAACTCCTTCGGCAGCGGGATGAACAGGTCGTGCTGCGTCGAGTTGACGACCTGATCAATAGCATTATCTATATTCCCCACGAAGGCGAGGCTCGCGTTCGCCACGATCTCGACGCCGCGCGAGAACCGGCCGCTCGCCATGTAGCTCTTCAGAATGTCGATCGTCTCGGGGTCCTTGATCCGCACCCGGCCGACCTCGTCGAACGCCACGATGTCCCAGAAGCCCACCAGGCCGACCGCCCGCCGCGCGGTGTTGTAGAACAGCGTCGGCGTGCTCGCCTGGCTCACCAGCGTCGAGTAGGGCGAGAACTCGCTGAACGCGTACGATTTTCCCGTGCCGCGCGGCCCCAGCTCGATGAAGTTGTAGTTCGCCTCGACGAACGGCAGAAACCGCGCGACGAAATGCATCATCAGCCGGAACTCCATCTTCGACGGCTCCAACCCGATCGACCGGATCAACGCGTGAAGCCACTCGTCCCGCGTGAACTTCAGCCGCCCCTCGCAGAAATCCTCGAACCGGAACTTCGACAGCTGAATCGGCTTCAGGCTCTCGATCGCGAACGCGTAATCGTCGTCCTCGACGTCGTTGTGCGCCACCGTCACCTCGGCCCAGATCCCGCCCTCGAGCAGCCGGTCGTTGTCCCGGTAGAACTTCTCGGGAATCGCGATCCGCCGCGACCCGAAATTCTCCAGCTCGGCCCAGTGCCGCTTTTCCTTCTCCTTGTAGACCACGTGCACCTTGTCGATGAACTTGTGCGTGCCGTTGCGCTGCACCAGCGACTGGGCCTTGTTCGCCTCGTCGGGCCGCACGTAGTTCTTCTGGAGCGTCTCGAGCACGGCCGCGATCCCGTTCTCGACCTCGGCCGCATCATCGCTCGCGCAGAACTTCGCCAGCAGGAACTCGAGAACGAACGTCGGGATGTTCGTTCCCTTCTTGATGCGGTGCAGAAGGTCTTTCCTGACGACCTTGCCGGAAAAGGCTTCGTTCAGTTTCGTGTCGAGAGCGTCCATGTCGTTACTCCGCGTAATCGGTTTCTAGCGACAGCCTGGCGAAGGTCACGCCCGTGACGGGATCGACGGCCCGGATCTCGAACGGGCCGGAAAACTCCTCTTTCATGTGGAACGGCACCCGGATCGACTCGCCGTAGGCGATCGAGAGCAGGCCGGTCGACGGGTCGAGATGGTTGCAGGTGGCCGCGTCCCCGACGAGCTCCTTGTCGCACCAGGCCGAGAGCTGGAATCGCACCGCCTCGTCCGTGAACATCCGGCCCTGCATCAGCGCCACCTCGATCATCGGCCGCCGCGTCGTGATGCGCTTCACCGCGCCGCCCCGGTACGACAGCTTCAGCTCGGGCTTCTGCTGTGCCTGCTCCTTCCCGGCCGCGCCGGCCAGGTCGATCTCGATGACCGGCAGGACGCACTCCTGGAGCGAGAGGCCCGAGTGGAAATACCCGGCCCCCTTCGCGAACGTCGCCAGGGTCGAGGGCGTGGCGTAGGTGTCGAACTCGCCCCGCATCCCCAGCTCCGCGAGGGTGAACACGCTCGCGCCGGCCCCCGGCGAGCCGCGGCCCAGCAGGCACCGGTCTTTGGCGACGCTCCACTCGCCCGGCGGCTTCACCGCCACGTCGCCCCGCTCCTGCGCTTCGGCCAGGAAGAAGCCGTGGTCGGTCGCCATGACGGCCTTCTGGAACCCGCGTTCGCCGACCCGCCGCACGCCCGCCAGCAGTTTGCGCACGAGCTTCGGCATCAGCCGCCAGGCCTCGCCGGGAGTGTTTTCGCACAGCTGGTCGATCTCGCCCGACTTCACGATCAGCAGGCGCGTCGTCTCGGGAATCTTCAGGCGCGACGGGGGCTTGTTGATGAGGTCGTCGAGATCGCACATGTGGCACAGATCGCCCAGCGACGACTTGAACCACTTGAGCCGCTCGTCGGGCGTGGTGATGCGCGTGCCCTTGATGCTCGGAACGAGGCTGTCCTTCTCGATGCCGAGGGAAAACTCCGTGTCGGCCTCGGGAAGCAGCGCCGCCATCCCGACCGCCGTGACCGTGGGCAGTTGCGCGCAGACGGCGGTCGTCCGCGTCCGGAACTGCTGGGAAAGATGCTTTTCGAGCGCGACGGCCAGCTCGTACCGAAGCGAATCGACCATGAACAGGGCCGTCCGTTTCCGCTCCTCGAGCCGCGGGGCGACGAACCGGCGGAACGTGTCGGTGTTGCGCGGCCGCCCCGAGACCGGCCAGCCCTCGCGGCCAACCGACTCCATGAACCTGCGATGCAGGGTCTCGGCGAGCCCCAGATACCGTTTGCGTGCCTCATCGACGAGCCGTTCGAGGCCCGCCAGGTCGCCGAACGCGTCGGAAACCGCCTGCTCGAACTCGCGGTGGGCCGTGTCGAGCTTCAGAAACTCGGCGCAGTAGAACTCGAACAGTGCGGCCAGCGCCGGTTTGCAGGCCGCCAGCCGCGTCTCGAGGTCGCCGGCCAGCTCGAGCAGGTCGCGCAGGCGGCCGGCGATGCTCCAGAGCTGCTGCCGGTCGGTGTGCCGCACCCAGATCGACTGTTCCCGGCCGCGGCAGATCGTTTTCGCCCCCGTGAAATCGCCCGCCTCAGTTCTGTGAGTGAACAGTTCGAGATACTTCCGCTCCTCGAACGCGAACGTGTCGCGCTTTCCGAAATCCTCGGCTTCCCGGAAATACCCTTCGAGGGCGAGTTCCGCCGCCGCTTTCCCGGCCAGCTCCATATACCCGGTCTGGTATGCCTCCGTGCCGCGAAGCGTGTCGCACACCTGGTAGACCAAGTCGCGCGCCGTCGCCGCAGCCCGGGGCACGCTCGAAAGCTGTGCCGGCAGGGCCTGGGGCAGATCGAACACGAACTCGCTGAACAGCACCAGCCGCGCGACTTCGGCCCGTACCGTCTCCGCGTCGGCGTCGCGGCCGTCGGGAAAGCGGTATGACAGGGTCGTGCGCAGAAACTCGCAAAATTCGGGAACCCAGGCGCGGTCTCGTTCGAGGGCCTTCTTCTGCGCGGCGTCGGGGCACAGGAGCCCGACGAGGATCTCCGCGGCCGACGAGCACCGGAGCGTGCTCTTGAGCTTCGGCCAGGTCGCGCCCTCCTCGAGCAGGCCGTTGATCACGTCGAAATCCGGCGTGCCCGCCGCGAACAGCGCGTCGATCCGGCTTGCCTTGTCGGGCGCCGCCCGCTGGCACAGGGCCTGGTAGCTCTCCCCGTCCTCGCGCGGGAACAATCCGCCGCCCAGCGAAAAAATCTGGAACGGGTCGGCCCGTTTTTCCTCGTCGCCCGCAGGCCGCGCGATGGGCAGATACACGACGAGCCGTAACGCTTTCTCCGACTGCCGCCCCAGCCCGATCCAGGCCTTCATGGCCTCTTCCCGGCTCCTGATCGTCGATAGACTCGCATCGACGATCGTCGTGCCGGGCCCCCCGAGCATCGGCAGGAGCGGCCTGTAACGCCGGTCGGAATCGTAGATGACCAGCACGGGATGCTGCTCGAGCCTCTTCAGAAAATGCTGTTGAATATATTCTTCGATCTTCATCGTGCGACCCCGCTTCGGCAAAAGCCGGTTTTGCGTATTATACGCGAAGAAATACCCGGCGTGAGCATGGCATTTTTTGTGCCTGGTTTCAAAGCCCGGGGCACCGGCTCATTCGTCGTCCGGTTCGGAGCCGAGGAGATGCCACATCTCATTCTGGACGAGCCAGGTGGGGTCGGCATTCCGGCGCAGGAACGTGTCGATGTCAAGACCGTCGATGGTTGGCGGCCGCTTGACCCGGACCTGCCTGCCGTTCATCATGACGAACATGTATTCCTGCTTGCGTCTCTTCTTTTCCGCCTTTTGCGCCGCGGTCAGCTTTCGTTTCTTTTTCGTCATACGTGAGTATTGCTCGTTGTCACATGAATGCGATCTTTGTCAGCAGGTCGAGGCGAGGGTGGTGGCGAACCTGGCTACGGAAAGGCCTGCTTCGGCATCAGACGGCGATATCGAGTTCTTCGACTTCGAATACGGGCATGGATCTGGCTTTGCGCGTTTCGATGCTCAGTTCGATCGCCTCGCGGATGTTCTCGAGGACTTCTTTTCTGTTTTTCCCCTGCGTCATGCACCCCGGGAGTGCGGGGCATTCCGCAATGATGAACCCATAGTCCCCTTGCTGAATGGTTATCAGAAACTTCATGGCCTGTTCTCCACCGGTAATCACACAAGGTTTCTCTTCGAGCATACACCATTTTCCCAATGCCCGGCTCCTGTTCCGAGGCCCGGACCAGGGCAAGCGTATGAGTTTCTATCCGTGCTCAAGAGCACAAACGCAAATCACAGAGAACACAATGGTCACAGAGGTTTCACAGAGACTCTTCAAAATCTCTGTGAAATCTCCGTGTGAACTCCGTGATTCAGTGGTTGTGAATACTGATGCGCTCGCACTGAGGCCCGGACTTCGGATCACTCCGGGGTCTCCGTGTCTTCGAGACCCGGTTGTTCATTTCCCTCTCCGTGTCTCTGTGCCTCAGTGGTGCGTCGTTTCTTCTTCGGAGCCTCCGGAGGGGCGACGTAGAGGGATTCGAGGTCGTGGGCGATGGCGAGGGATTTGTCGGTCTTGCATTTTTCGCGGACGCGGGCGGGCCAGATCGAGAGGGCGAGGTGGGCCCAGTCGTACTCGCCGGCCTCGAGCTTTTTCCAGCAGGCGAGAAGCTCTTTCTGCCAGGGTTTGTGGAGGAACAGCCTCGCGAGGGGGGCGGCGGTGATCATGACGCCGTCGTTGAGGTCGGGCTTGTAGGGCAGTTTCGCCACGCGGAGCAGCTCGTCGCGAAAGTCCTTCAGCTCGTGGAGCAGGCTCTCGAGTTCCTCGGCCGCCTTCCGGTCCTTCGCGGACGGGGCCTCGCCCATCCGGGCCCGGACGCGCGCCAGGTCCTTCTCGACGTCGGCGATCTTCGGCTCGACGAAGTCGGTGATGCACGCGTACAGCGTCTGGTCGGTGAGCCGGTGGTAATACACCCACAGCGTGTATGACCCCGACGCCGTCGATAGCGGCCAGTATATCGGCGCCTTCCGCCGGCTCTTCGAGTAGCGCTTCAGGTGATCCGCAAAGAACAGCGCCGGCTTGCGGAAATACTCGCGCAGGGATTTCACCCCGAGGATCTCGCAGATCTCCTGTTCGACGGGCTGGCCGGCGAACACGATCGCGTCGAGAATGCTCCGGACGAGCGGCTCGATGTCGCGGGGATGGCCGGGATCGTCGACGAGGATGCCGTTCTCGGGGAAGGCGACCGGGTAGCCCTCGGGCGGCGCCGCGCAGGGGAGCCCATCGGGGCCGGTCAGCATGCCGGCCGAGCAGGCCGGGAGCGGGTCGAACGGGGCCGGCGCCGGGGGCGGCTCTCGCCCGCCCGTGGCGAGCCGGACGTCGAACCGGCCGAACGCCGCCCCGAACGCCCACGAGACCAGCTCGGCGGTGAGGCCCGCGGCATCCGCCGCAGCATCATCGTCGGCTTCGTACCCATCATCCGCTTCGGCGCCGGCTTCATCAGTATATTTATCGCTATCTATGGCCGCGTCATCACCATCGGCCGGCATCGGGCCGGCTTTCTCGGGGGCGATGGCCCGCCGGTCCTCCTCGCCGATGCCATACAGGTCGAAGCATCGCTCGTCGATCTCGGCCTGGATCGATGCCAACTCTGCATCAACGGCCCTGGCGCGCTCACCCCACATCGCCGCCCGCATAGCGAGTGAATATTCGTGCTTCGATACCTCAGCACGAACGGAAGAGGCATTCCGGATGCATGACAAAAGCGCGGGAAGTTCGAACGCATGCGATGTCTCATTGCGCGTGTCGAGGGACCGCTTCAGCGCCCAGGCCCGCCGGGCCAGCCCCGCGAGCGCCTCCCGGTCGGCCGCCGAAAGCTCCGGCACCGGCGTACGCTGGATGACGCCGACCTCAAATGAGCCGAACGCCATCTGTAAATCGACAAATGCGCGAAAAGTGCTTGAATTAATAATGGCAAGTAAAGAACAAAGCTCTTTTGATGAATCTCCTTCAACGAAAGCTGATGGCCCCTTATCGGCAAAAAGGCATCCAGTGGGCATTATTCGTACGGATAACCCTCCCTGGGTTCTCCGAGGCCAAGTTATTCCGGGTCGAATATAATTACATTCACGGTGCATAACCCAGCTTGCATTGCCCTTGAGGTAAGGAAACTTTTTGATCGCTTCAGCTTCAATTTCACGCCCTTCGTCAATCCAATTCACAATTAAGTAGATATCAGCATAAAACCGGCTGAATTGGCCTCCCTTTGCGAAAGGAAACCATCCTGAGGCAGGGCGTGTGAGCGCTTGATCAGCGAATCTTTCCCAAGAGAGACGAAGATAGCGAAAGTCATTGTTTGTCGAAAGTGCTCGCTGTGCAACACGCCCATCTGACTCAAAGGGTTGAAAAACTCTGAATTTATCGAGAAAATCATCACTTACCCAGTAAGCAAAGGGAGTTCGTGGAACAGCGGTAAAACTTGTGGGATCGACAATGAAGACTTGTTTCCCTTGTTCTAAAGAAGGACTTTCTAATGCAGATCGCAGGGCTACAGTTTTGTCGGCAGCACCAAGAAGACGAATAAATATAGTATTCATTGTATAATACTCTTTTCCAGGCAGTAGGCGGCGACTTCTACCATGGCGTTGTCGAGGACGCCGTGGCCGAGGTCGGCGAAGACGGCGGGCGGGGCCTTGGGGAGGATGACCTCCTCGCGCCATTTCTGGAAGCTCGAGAGGAAGAAGCCGGTGCGGGAGGTGATGGCGCCGAGGCGGGCGCGGGGGTGGAGGAGGTCGATGCCCCGCTCGACGAAGGCGGCGTAGACGTCGTTCTTCGTTTTCGGCCAGCTCTTCTCGAACGTTTTTTTGGCCGTCGAGGCGCAGGCCCCGAACGGGGGATTCATCAATACCACATCGTATGTTTTCCCGGCCGTCTCGACGAGGCCGAGGCCCTGCAGGGCGTCGTCGGCGAACAGCCGCCGGCGCGTCCCGGCCGCCTCGGCCGCGGCCGACGAGACGAAGGTGTGCAACGCCTCGACGAGCCGGGGCTCGAGAAACTCGAAGAACCGCTGGTCGTCGATGCCCGAAAAGTCCAGCTCGCCCTGGGCCCGCTCCGGTTCGAAGCCGGGCAGGTAGCCCTTCTTCTTCTCCCGCTCGCGGGCGGCGAACTGGCTCCGCGCCTCCGCGACGGCCCCGGCGATCGACGCCTCGATCTTCAACAGCAGACCGAGCTCCCCGGCGAGCTGCATTTCCGTAACGATGTTTTTGAACAGGGCGCCCAGCAGGGGCGGGTCGAGCGTTCCGGCGAACTCCTCGACGAGCGCCGCGTCGCCCGGCATCGGCTCGGCGACCACGACGTTCGTCCGCCGGATCAGCGGCCGGGCCGCCCGGCTCAGCCCC
>Ga0208197_1000106_pt1 | contig 111066 bp, 94 predicted proteins | sample AD_JPNNA4_MetaG_FD_184444 | JGI IMG/M metagenome (GOLD analysis project Ga0208197, IMG submission 184444) | Active sludge microbial communities of municipal wastewater-treating anaerobic digesters from Japan - AD_JPNNA4_MetaG (SPAdes) (version 2) | ecosystem: Engineered > Bioreactor > Anaerobic...
AAGCCGGATTATTATCGGTATTGATTTTTTAAAGACGTTTCACCCGTCTCGGGAGGCCCGCACGGCCTGCGGCCGGGGGTGTTGCCGGCAAAGCCCGCAAAGATCTTTACAGGGGGGGCGAGATAGCGGTTGGGGAGAGGTTCCCATCAGCAGGCTATTACTCAAGATATCCTTTTCGCTTGCCTGCGAGTGTTTTGTATAAATCTAAGGCTCGCGAAAGGCAATGACAAAACTCGCCTTCGGCTCAAACAGTTGTCATTGCTGATCTTTCGCTTCGCCAAGATTGCATTACAAAACACTCCCAATGGCCGCTCAAAGTGATATCTTGAGCAACAGTCCGTCAGGTTCTGATCCGATAGAACAGCACGGCTCCCAGGCCGCCGAAGAGGATGTTGGCGGTCCAGGCCGCCAGGAAAACGGGCAGCGTTCCGGATCTGCCCAGAGACATGCTGAAAGCGTGAACAATCCAGTAGGAAAAGCCCAGGAATAATCCAAGCGCCAGACTCTGCATGATGCCGCCGCTTCGCTCCGAGCGGACGGAAAACGACATGCCGATCAGAACAACAATCAGACAGACGAGCGGGAAGGCGATTTTACCCTGCAAATCGACCAGGTATCGCGAGACGTCGTACCCTTCCGCCCGGATCTTCTTCACGTAGCGCCGCAGTTCGAAATACCCCATCTTTTCCGCGTCTTTCTGAATGATCTTGAAGTCGTTGGGTCCCTCCGGCAGCGCAACTACTTTCTCTTTCGACCATTCCAGCGACGGGGGGCCGTTGGGCTGAAAGGTCGTGACGAGCAGATTGTAAAACACCCATGATTGGTTTTTCCATTCCGCCCGTTCGGCGTCGATGCGGGTTTTCATCGTGAAGTCGGGGTTCAGACGGTTGATGGTGACGCCGTGCAGGATATTTTTCTCAACGTCAAACATTTTAAAATTGTAGATGGCATTTTGACTGCGGTACCAGATTTCATTCTGCTTGAAAAACCCCAGGGGTTGCTGCTTCTGCACTTCTACCTTGATAATATGTTCCATTTTCTGGACGCTGGCGGGTGTGATCATCTCCGTGAAGAAGAACAGGAAGACGGACACGGCCGCCGCGACGGCCAGTACGGGAAGAGAAATGCGGTAAAGACTGATTCCGTTGGCTTTCATGGCCGTAATCTCGCTGTGCTTGGACAGAAAGCTGTAGGTCAGCAAAGTCGCGAGCAGGACAGCGACGGGCAGGGTCATGGAAATGACAAAGGGGATGGAATACAAAATATACGAGGCGATTTGGGCCACCGTGGCATGGTTGCTCATGAACATGCGGCTTTTCTCGAAAAAATCGATAATCAGGAAAAGCATGATGAACGACACAAACGTGATCAGGAAAAACCTGAGAAATTCTTTCAGAATGTATTGATCGATCAGTTTCACGAGTTCATCCTCTCGGCTTTTCGCCTTGAAAAATCGCGATCAGCGTCTGGGAGACGGAAATCTCCCGGTGGGCCAGGTAAAACAGAAAAACACCCAGCAGCGCGAAGAGCACATTCGGCGCCCAGACGCCGAGTGCCGGGTCCATTCTGCCGTTTTCCACCAGGGCTTCTCCCCCGATTCGCAGCAGGTAATAGGCGGCCACAATGATGAGGCCGACGGCGAAGCCCCGGGATTTTACGGCCCGATGGTGCGTGATGCCCAGCGGTATGGCCAGCAGTGCGAAGAAAAGACAGGACAGGGGGATGGAAAACTTTTTATGCACCTCAATGGCCAGTTCCCGCACGACCGCATCCGCCAGCGCCGGTTTTTTCATTCGCTCCAGAAGCTCCGACAGAGTCATCTCGGTGCTGGACTTGGATTCGTCGGTAAAAGACGCGAACGTTGACGACAGGTCAAGGTTGATGTCGTAGCTTTTAAAATCCACTTTCCGGTAATTTTTCAAATCTTTGCCCACGGTGTGAATCGAGCCGTCTTCAAGGCGCAACTTCAAAATCATCAGCTTCGGATCGGCCACCAGGAAGGCTTTCTTTGCGAGGATCGTGTTTTGTTCGCCCAGGACTCGGCTGTCCGAGATGATCACGTTTTCCATCGATTCCCCGTCGGCCGGAACGGTATCGGCATACAAGAGCAGTCCTTTGAAGTCGGCGTTGAAAACTTTTTCCTTGATGCCGATGCCGGCATTTTGCGAGGCCAGTTCAAAGAGAAGCCGCTTGGAGGCGAAGTTGCTCTGGGGCACCAGAAAATATCCGATGACCATGGCGCAGGCAAAGGCCATCAGGGAGGCGACCGCCACCGGATAAGAAAGCTGAAGCAGGCTGACGCCGGACGCCTTCAGGACCGTGATTTCGTTGTCGGCGGACAGACGGCCCATGGCAATGAGGATGGAAACCAGAAGCGCGATGGGGATGGTAAACAGCATGAAATTGGGCATGATCAGAACAATCAGATGCCCGATGTCCAGAACCCGGATGCCTTTATTGACCATCAGGTCCATGATCTGCAGAATTTTGCCCATCAGCAGCACAAACGTCAGGACAAAGAGAATAATGATGAAGGGAAGGGCGATTTCCCGGAATATGTAGCGATTGATAATTTTATTCATAGCGCACTTTAAAAATTTTGAAAAAAACTATCACGCATCGGCGTTTTTGCACAAGGAAAACATGCAGCCATGACAAAATGGTTTTCGCCCGCCGGACGCTATTGTTTTGTTGACAGTCGGGTGTATTTTGTCTATATTCCTTGCGAACTTTGCCGAACCTGCCCGCCGCTGAAGGGAATAGATCTGATCGTGAAGATGAATGCCATGCGCCGGATCGATTAGAGAGATTTGACGGCTTCGTAAAAAGTCAATTTCGCACTCTTTTCGTCATACCGGCGAAGGCCGGTATCCAGTAATTACAATGAGTTATGGACCCCGGCTTTCGCCGGGGTGACGGTGTGGGTTGCTTTTTACGAGGTCGTCAGATTTGAATTTTGTCATTTCGAGGAGCGTTGGCGACGAGAAATCTTAATGCTTGTGAAGATTGATAGGTTTCTCCCTTCGGTCGAAATGACAAAAATGGCCGTTATTCAAAGCTCTCAAGACATGGACGATCCGGAAGAGGCTTTTCCCGCCGGCAATCATTCCGATATCCGGATCGATCAGGCTCCAGCTTAACCGGAGAGCCGAACGGTTTTAGAAATTCACGACGCTGTATCAGGAGTGAATAAACGATGAAGAAAAAAGCGGTTTTGTGGATCGTGCCTTTCCTTCTTTATGTCGCCCTGCTGGGGGTCATGCCGCAGATGGAGCCTGATGAGGTGCGCTACAGTCTGATTGCCTCCGCAATGAACGAAACAGGCAGCTATGTAACCCCCAAAATCAAAAATACCGTCTACCTGGAAAAACCGCCGCTGGTTTCCTGGGTGACGGCGGCAGCCTTTAAAATCTTCGGAGAAAATGACTTTTCTGCCCGGCTGTTTTCCGGTCTTTGCGCCTGGGGGTGTATTCTGCTGGTATTTTGGATCGGACGGCGCTTCCGTGATGAAAAAACCGGCCTGTATGCAGCGGCCGTTCTTACCATTTCCGCCTTCCCGTTTGCGCTGGGCAGAATCAATATCCTGGACATGCCGCTTACCCTGTTTCTTTGTCTGGCCATCTGGCTGGGATACCTGTCCGTGACGGAGGAAAAGAAAAGGCTGCTTTCTTACGGGTTTTATTTCGCATGCGCCTTGGCTTTTCTGACCAAGGGAATGATCGGCGTCGTTTTTCCTTTTGCTGTTCTGGGGATCTGGCTCGTCTGGGAACGTCGCTGGCGTTTGCTCCCGCGGTTGATTTCCCCCGCTGGAATTATCATTTTTCTGGCCGTGGTTTGCCCATGGCTTTATCTGGCGCAAAAAGAGAATCCGGATTTCCTGTGGTTTTTCTTTGTGCGGGAACACTTCCTGCGCTTTACGACGCAGATGCACGGCAAGACGGAGCCGTTTTATTATTTTCTGCCCGTGTTGATCGGCGGCACCCTTCCCTGGTCAATTTTTCTGATCCGCGCCTGGCAGCCGGGAAAATGGAAAGAGCAGTTGTTCAGGAAAGAGGAGAACCGGTTTCTGGCTGTTTGGTTTTTATTTATTTTTCTCTTTTATACGGTTTCCTCTTCTAAACTTGTCACCTATATTGCGCCGGTGTTTCTGCCCGCAGCGCTTTTTGCGGGCTGCATCTTTCGCGGCTACGACGAAGCTCCGGCGCAGCCGACCGGAAGACGGAAAATCCTCTACAGTCTTCTGGCGTGGGGCCAGTTCCTGATCGTGGGCGCCGCTCTTCTTTTGTCGCCGATTGTCAAATCGCATCATGATCCTTCCAGGGGGTTGGTCATCATGATTTCAGACCTCTGGTGGATCTACCTTTTGCCGGTGTTTCTGGCGGCGGGGTTGATGATTTTTCTTCCGGATTGGATTGCCCGCCGAAAGGGCGCGGGCTGGTTTCCCTCCCTGTATCTGCTTTGCTGCATTTTCCTTGCGGGTTTTCTCTTTCCTCTCAATGATTTTTTGTATCCCTACCGCAGCGCGCTGGTTGCGAAAGAGGCGATTGCGCGGTACGTGCCGCAAGGAAAGCTTTTGTATCAGTACCGCGTCAATTTCTACGGAATTGATTTTTACAACAAAATCCGAACGCCCATTGTCGAGGATTTTGGCGAATTGAGTGAAGGCATTGCAAAACTGCCGGAGGCCGAAAGAAAAAAATATTTTCTTTCAAGACAGGATTTCTTTGCAAAATGCAGACAGGAAAAAGAGGTTTACTGCATTACACAGCACGAAAAAAGGCTCAAAGACCTGCGGGAACAGTTTGCAGGAATGGATATGCTCTGGGAAAACGGCGCGTTTTATCTGCTGCGCATTCGAAATCAGCCAAAGGATTGATGCCCTATGAAGATTCGTAAAGATTTTCTGCCGTTCAGCCGCCCGTCCATCGGGGAGACGGAGATTAACGCCGTGGCGGCCTGCCTGAAATCCGGATGGATCACCACCGGCGCCCTTTGCAAGGTGTTCGAAGAACAGTTGTGCGCGCTGACCGGCGCTCCCCGCGCCGTCTCGCTCAGTTCGGCCACAGCCGGAATGCATCTGATGCTTACGGCCCTGAACGTCGGGCCGGGCGATGAAGTGATCACGCCGTCGATGACGTTTGCCTCGACCGTCAACCTGATCGCCCTTCGTCAGGCAAAGCCCGTGTTTGTCGATGTTGATTACGGGACGCTCAACATGGACTGTGAGGCGATGGAAGAAAAAATTACCGAACGGACCAAAGTGATGATTCCCGTTCATTTTGCCGGCGCTCCGGCGGACATGGACCGAGTCAACCGGCTGGCCCGGAAATATTCCCTGAAGGTCATTGAAGACGCGGCCCACGCGGTCGGCACGTCCTACAAAGGGACGCACGCGGGCGGCTTCGGCCATCCCGCAATCTTTTCCTTTCACCCGATCAAAAACATTACGACCGGAGAAGGAGGCATGATTACGCTGAACAGCGCCGCTGTGGAAAAGAAATTGCGTTTGACGCGATTCCATGGAATAGAAAGAGACGCTTGGAAACGGTACGGCAAGGGGGGGAATCCTTCCTATGACATCGCAGAGCCGGGCTACAAGTACAACATGCCGGACCTGCTGGCGGCGCTGGGGCTGGCGCAGATGGAGCGATGGCGGGAGCTCAATGCAAGGCGGCGAGTTCTGGCGGGGCTTTACTTCGACGGTCTGCGGGGGACAGAGGGCCTCGATTTGCCTGAAGTTCCTTCCTATGACCACGTTCATGCCTGGCATTTGTTTGTGGTCAAGGTCACGGGGATGTCCCGGGATCTTTTCATGCAGAAACTGGCGGATCACAATATCGGCTACGGCTTGCATTTTCCGCCTGCGCACAAATTGTCGTATGTGAAGAAGCGATTCGGCGTCAGGGCGGCGTCTCTTCCACAAACAAACCTGGCTGCAGATCGAATCATTTCTCTGCCTTTATTTCCGGATATGACGGAAAATGACGTTCACTATGTTTGCGGGGCCATAAAGGAGATTTTGAAAAATGCCTGAAATGCGGATCTCGGTGGTGATTCCGGTGTACAATGAGGAAGCCAACCTCAAGGCGCTGATGGGCCGGCTGCTGCCCGTGATGGAGTCTCTGGCCAAACCGTTTGAAATTATCCTGGTGGACGACGGCAGCCGCGACCGGTCGCTTGCGCTTTTGAAGGAATTTACGTCACACCCGTCGATCCGGGTAGTGGAGCTGACACGCAATTACGGCCAGCACGCCGCGATCATGGCGGGATTTTCGATCCTGCGAGGCGACATGGTGCTGACGATGGATGCGGATCTGCAGAATCCGCCTGAAGAAATCCCGAACCTTGTCCGTGTGATGGAAGAGGGGGGATACGATGTCGTCGGCACGATCCGCAAGGGGCGCAAAGATTCTTTCCTGCGCATCCTTCCTTCCAAAATGATCAATGTCGTCGCGCGAAAAATCACCGGCGTCAGCATGCGCGACTGGGGCTGCATGCTGCGGGCGTACAGTCGCCCGGTCGTGGAGCGGATGCTCGCCTGCCACGAACAGGCGACCTTTATTCCCGCCCTGGCAACCGTTTTTGCCAAGCGGGTGACGGAAATCGAAGTGGCGCACGAAGAGCGGTTCGGCGGCAAATCCAACTATCCGTTAAGGAAGCTCATCAACCTGCAATTTGATCTGGTGGCGTCCTTCTCGGATTTTCCCATTAAGCTGATCATGTACGGCGGGATTCTGATGTCGCTTCTGGGCGTGTGCTTCGGCGCGTTTCTGGCGGTCGCCCGCCTCGTTTACGGTGTGCGCTGGGCGGCGGAAGGCATCTTTTCGCTGTTTGCGATTTTGTTTGTCTTCGTCGGTCTCCAGTTTTTTGCCCTGGGCGTGATCGGCGAGTATATCGGCCGGATCTTTCGGGAAGTCCGCAAAAGGCCGGAATTCGTTATTGAACGCATTTACGGTCTGCACGAGGATCGTCCGTGAAAGCGATTGTTTTGGCCTATCACAATATGGGGCTGGCGGGTCTTGCCGCTCTCCGGCGGCACGGCTTTGACATTGCCGCCGTCTTCACGCATCAAGACGACCCTCAGGAAAACTGCTGGTTCGGCTCCGTGAAGGACTGGGCGGAAAATCAGGGGATTGACTGCGCGACCGACGCGGTCAACTCGCCCCAGACGATTGAAAAAATAAAACGCCTTCAGCCGGATGTCCTTTTTTCCTTTTACTACCGGAACATGGTTCGTCCGGAGGTTCTGGCGATTCCCCGCATCGGCGCTTTCAATCTGCACGGCTCGCTTCTGCCGTCTTACCGGGGCAGGTGTCCGGTCAACTGGGTGCTCGTCAACGGAGAGGAAGAGACGGGCGTCACGCTGCATGATATGGTGGAAAAACCGGACGCGGGCGACATCGTCGGCCAAAAAGCCGTGAAAATTGATTTTGAGGATACGGCGCGAACGCTGTACGACAAGCTCTGCAAGGCGGCAGGCGGGCTGCTCGACGAGTTGCTCCCCGAAATGAAGAAAGGAAAAATTCCGCGCATCAAGCAGGACCTTTCCCGGGGAAGCTATTACGGCGGCCGCAAGCCGGAAGACGGGCGCATTTTCTGGAGTGAGAGCGCCCTCCACATCTACAACCTGATCCGGGCCGTGACGGAGCCGTATCCGGGCGCGTATGCCTTTGCCGAAAGCGGCGAAAAAATAATGGTCTGGCGGGCCAGGCCGGATTCGTCGAAAGCCGGAGGCGGACCGGGCGACGTGATCCTTGACGGGCAATCCGTGCTTGTGAAAACCGGTGATGGTGCTATAAGGCTTCTGGAGATCGAAGCATCCGGGGCAAGATGGAAGGATGCGGGGATCAGGGACTATTTTCAACAGGGAAAGGTGAAGAAACTGACATGAAGATATTAATACTGGGCGTCAACGGGTTCATCGGGCATCATCTGGTCAACCGGATTCTGGCCGAGAAGCCGGACTGGCAGGTGTTCGGAATGGATCTGGGAACGGAGCGGATCGGCGCCGCCCTGCACAATCCCCGCTTTAATTTTCTGGAGGGGGATATTTCCATCAACCGGGAATGGATTGAATACCATATCAAAAAATGTGACGTCATCATGCCGCTGGTGGCGATCGCCACCCCCAAGGCTTACGTGGAAGACCCCATCGGCGTCTATCACCTGGATTTTGAAATGAACATCAACATTGTCAAGCAGTGCGTCAAATACCACAAGCGCGTTGTCTTTCCCTCCACGTCGGAAGTCTACGGCGCCTGCGCCGATCCGGAGTTTGACGAAGACGAAAGCTATCTGTCGGTGGGGCCGATTCGCAAGGAGCGCTGGATTTATTCCTGCTGCAAACAGCTTCTGGATCGTGTGATTTATGCCTATGGAACGAGAGGCAGCCTGGAATTCACGCTTTTCCGTCCCTTCAACTGGATCGGGCCGAGGCTCGATTCGCTGGATACCGCCAAAGAGGGAAGCTCGCGCGTTGTGACGCAATTTATCGCCGAGCTGCTTTTGAAGCGTCCGATCAATCTGGTGGACGGCGGCAGGCAGAAGCGCTGTTTTACCTATGTGGACGACGGCATCGCGGCGCTTATGAAGATTCTGGAAAACAAGGATGATATTTGCAGGAATCAAATCATCAATATCGGCAATCCCGAAAATGAATGTTCGGTAAAGGAACTGGCGGCTCTGCTCAAAAAGTTGTTCCAGGAGCATCCCGATCATCGACAGGATTCGGTTTATTCGGATATTATTGAAATTCCCGCGGACGTCTATTACGGCAAAGGCTACCAGGATATTTACACCAGAAAGCCGCGCATCGAGAAGGCCGGAAAACTGCTCGGCTGGGAGCCCAAAATCGGCTTGCAGGAATCCCTGCGGCTCACGCTCAATTCTTTTCTGGAGGAAAACCAGGCGGCAATACTTTAACCGGATTGAATTCGATGGGCAGGCTTGGATTAAAAATCGATGTGGACACGCACACGGGAATGAAAAACGGCGTTCCGCGCCTTTTGCGCGTCCTCAGGGATTTTTCCGTCCGGGGGACTTTTTTTTTAAGCATCGGGCCGGACAATTCCGGCCGCGCCGTTCTGCAGCTTCTTAAAAACCCTCTTTTTTTAAAAAAAATGCTGAAGACCCGGGCGCCCAGTCTGTACGGCTGGAAAACCGCCCTTTACGGAACGATTCTTCCCGCTCCGATGATTGCGCTTTCCTTTCCCCTGCTGGTCCGTCAAATCCTCGATGAAGGCCACGAAGTACAGTTTCATGCCTGGGACCATCGCCGCTGGCAGGATGATCTGCCGAAGAAATCCGAATGGTGGATCGAGGAGTGGTTTGAAAAGGGCGTGAGCGGTTTTGAGAAGCTCACGGGACGAAAACCGACCGCGTTCGGCGCCCCTTCCTGGTTGATTGACGACCGCGTTTTGCGAATCGTCGGGAAATATCCGTTCGAATATCTGAGCTGTACGCGGGCCAAAGCGCCGTTTGTCCATGATTCGCTTCGCCTTCCGGAAATTCCCTCCGATCTTCCCTGCTTTGAAGAGCTCGCCCCTCAAAATGACCTGGCCGCAATCGCCGTTTTGATGAACGACGGGGGCGACCATATCCTTCCGGTGCATGCCGAAGTGGAGGGAGGGGTCTTTGAAGAGAAATTTCGGCAGCTTTTGAAGGGAGCTTTAACGGCGGGGATGGAAATTGCGACGCTTGATGATTTAAAAAATTCACTGAACACGGAGCTGCTTCCCAGGCGAAAGTATCAAATGGATTTGCTGCCGGGAAGACATTCTCCCTGCGCGGTATAAAAGAAGACCCCTTGAACCACCCAAGGCATTGAATTCGCAGGACAATAATCATTTGCCCGTCCTAAAGGGCCGTGACTTATTCTTGACTTTGATTTTTCCCTGTGTTAGGGATGCAAAACTTTATACGCGTTTGTCCTTTTTTACTTCAGCTTTTCAGGGGGAAAATGTCCGATAAATTTTTTACACTGATGATCATACCCCGCAGAAAGAGCTCTGTAACCAAGATCTCTCTTTCAGGCAGACTGGTTTATGGCCTTTGTGCCGGAACCATTCTGGCGGTTCTTCTGGCGCTCTATGTTGTTTATGATTATGCCGGCATTAAAAGAGATCGCATGGAACTTTCCCGCCTCCGGCAGCAGACAGCTCAGCAGACAAAAGAAATAAACGAGTTAGCCTTGAAGATTGACGGTTTTGCCGACCGAATGGAGGAAATCAAGCAATTTGACAGGAAATTGCGAATTCTGGCGTCGGAGCAGGTCGGGCCGGATGGAAAAACGCCGTTGGGCATCGGAGGATCCAACAACGATCAGATTCGCCTGCAACAGCTCATTGACGAGGACAGGGATAAGCTCGTTTCCGGCATGCACGAAAGCATCGACCGGCTGAACGCGGAAGCCAATGAAAGAGAATCGAGCTTCAATGAACTTTTAAAATTTCTCCGGGAGCAGAAATCCCTCCTGGCCGCAACGCCTTCTCTTTGGCCGGTTCGGGGGTGGGTCACCTCCGGATTCGGCATGCGGAAAAATCCGTTCGGAAGCGACAGGGAGTTTCACAAAGGCGTCGACATCGCTTCAAGGTTGGGAAAAGAAATTATCGCCCCCGCAGACGGTTTTGTTTTGGAGGCAGCCTATCGTTCCGACGACGGCAATATCGTCAGAATTGAGCATGGGTACGGGGTTTCCACAAGTTATGCGCATTTATCAAGAGCCGCTGTGAAAGAGGGGGTTCGGGTGAAAAGAGGAGACGTGATCGGATATGTCGGCGATACCGGCCGGAGCACCGGAGCGCATCTTCATTACGGCGTAATTGTGAATAATATTCCCGTCAATCCGAGAAAATACTTGAAATAATCCAAGCCTTTGAATTGACAGAATGCAGCCGTCGCGCCGGGTCGAAAGCCCAAGCACACCGGTGTGCGGGGAAAAAATTGACCCGATAAATGAATGTTTTTGTTAAACGATTAAATATGCTAAAATCCACCGGTAAAAGCCGGTTTTTTTAAAGGTGGTCCATGCTGAACGCGATTCTCAAGAAGATCGTAGGAACCAAAAACGATCGTGAATTAAAGCGATTATCCATACTGCTCCATGAAGTCAATCAATATGAAAAAGAGCTGATGGCCCTTGGCGATGCGCAGTTAAAGGAAAAGACTCCCTATTTTAAGGAAAAACTCAAAAACGGACTGACGCTGGATGATATTCTGCCGGAGGCGTTTGCCGTGGCCAGAGAGGCGTCGCGCAGGACGTTGATGATGCGTCCTTTCGACGTGCAGGTCATCGGCGGGATTGTGCTGCATGAAGGCAAAATAGCGGAAATGAAAACCGGCGAAGGCAAAACGCTGGCCGCGACGATGCCTCTGTATCTGAACGCGCTTGAAGGCAAAGGCTGCCATGTGGTCACCGTCAACGATTATCTGGCCCGGCGCGACGCGGAATGGATGAGCCCCATTTATTCTTTTCTGGGACTGACGGTCGGTGTGATCGTGCACGGCATGGACGACGACGAACGCCGGAAGGCCTACGGGGCGGATATTACCTACGGCACCAACAATGAATTCGGTTTTGATTATCTTCGCGACAACATGAAATTCAGCCTGGAGGAATATGTTCAGCGGGAATTCAATTACGCGATCGTCGATGAAGTGGACAGCATTCTGATTGACGAGGCGCGCACGCCGCTCATTATCTCCGGAGCGTCGGAAGAATCGACGGACAAATACTACAAAATCAACCAGATCATTCCCCGCTTGCGCAAAGACGCCGATTACACGATTGAAGAAAAAAGCAAAACGGTCGTCCTGACGGAAGAAGGCGTGTCACATGTTGAAAAACTGCTGAACGTCCAGAACCTGTACGAACCGCGCAACATTGAAATCGTTCACCATGTCAATCAGGCGCTCCGCGCCCACACGCTGTTTAAGCGCGACGTGGATTATCTGGTGAAAGACGGTCAGGTGATTATTGTCGATGAGTTTACCGGACGGGTGATGCCGGGCAGACGTTACAGCGACGGACTGCATCAGGCGCTGGAGGCCAAGGAGAAGGTCAAGATCGAAAAGGAGAACCAGACGCTGGCCTCCATTACGTTCCAGAATTATTTCCGCATGTACAAAAAGCTGGCGGGAATGACCGGCACCGCCGATACGGAAGCCGCGGAATTCAAAAAAATCTACAACCTGGACGTCGTGGTGATTCCGACCAACATGCCCATGATCCGCCAGGATCACAACGACCTGATCTACAAGACGGAGCAGGAAAAAATCAAAGCCGTCATCGAAGAAGTGAAGGCGCTGAACAAAGCCAAACGTCCGGTTCTGATCGGCACGATCTCCATCGAAAAGTCCGAGATGCTCTCCAAATATCTTACCCGGGCGGGGGTGAAGCACCATGTGCTCAATGCCAAAAACCATGAAAAAGAAGCGGAAATCGTCGCCGGGGCGGGTCAGCCCGGACAGGTCACGATTTCGACCAACATGGCCGGCCGCGGGACGGACATCAAACTGGGAGAAAATGTGGCCGATTTAGGGGGGCTGCATATCCTGGGAACCGAAAGACACGAAAGCCGACGGATTGACAATCAGTTACGGGGACGATCCGGCCGCCAGGGGGACAATGGCTCATCGCGCTTCTATCTTTCTCTGGAGGATGATTTGCTGCGGGTTTTCGGCGCCGAGCGGATCTCGTCGGTGATGGAAACCGTGGGGCTCGAAGAAGGTCAGCCGATCGAGCATAAATACATTTCCCGGGCCATTGAAAACGCCCAGAAACGCGTGGAAGGGCAGAACTTTGATATCCGGAAGCATCTGCTCGATTACGACGACGTGATGAACAACCAGAGAAAGGTCATCTACGAACAGCGTAAAAAAGTCTTGCGTGGCCAGGACTTATGGGTTGATGTTGAGGCAATGGTTGAGGAAATTACCGGCGACTTGCTTTCTGAATTTGTCGGTGAAAAGAATCATCCTCAGGATTGGAACCTCAAAGCGCTCGAAGATGCGGTATTTCAGCAATTTAAATTGCGTCCCAATATCGCAAACGCGAAAGACCTGACGTCCGTCGATGCCATCCGAAGCCTGATTGTGGAGAATGTTCGGCAGTATTTACGCGGCAAGGAAAAGGAATTCGGTCCGGATCTGATGACGTATCTCATGAAAGTCATCATGCTCCAGGCGATTGACACCCACTGGAAAGAGCACCTGCTGTCCATGGACCACCTGAGGGAAGGCATCGGTTTGCGCGGATACGGGCAGAAGGATCCGGTGAGAGAATATCAGCGTGAAGGCTATGCGATGTTCATGGAAATGATCGGCCGCATCAAAATGGATACGCTGGAAAAGCTGTGTCTGGTCCGGATTCAACGAGAGGAAGAAGTCGAAGAAATACGGCAAAAACAGAAGCAGGATTACATCTTAAGCCGGGGAGAAGACACGCCGGCTCATCAGACCGTGAAGCGGGAGACCGAAAAGATCGGACGGAATGATCCCTGTCCCTGCGGCAGCGGCAAGAAATACAAGAAATGTTGCGGTGCTTAAGTTTTAAAAGGAGTGGCGGTCATGACAAAATCCACAAATAAAGTAAGCGTCCCCGGTTTTTTGGCCAATGGTGTATCGGCCGGCATCAAAAGCGGAGATCGGAAGGACCTGGGGTTGATCTTTTCCACCATCCCGGCAAAAGTCGCCGCGCTGTTTACCAAGAACACCTTCAAGGCGGCGCCGGTGCTGATTGACGCCGAGAGAATCAAACGGGGAATAGCGCAGGCGGTTCTGACCAACAGCGGTTGCGCCAACGCGGCGACGGGCAAAGAGGGGATGGCGGACGCCCTGACTGTCTCGGCGGCCGCGGCCAAGCAGTTGAAAATTCCCGAAGAGCATCTGCTCATTTGTTCCACGGGAGTGATCGGCAAAAGGCTGCCTGTCCGGAAAATTGAAGCCGGCCTCGGCAAGCTGGTCAGGGGGCTCAACGAATTCGGCATCGAAGACGCGGAAGCGGCCATGATGACCACGGACAAATTTCCCAAGATCGCCATCCGCAAGGGCATCGTCGGCGCGAAGGACATCACGATTTGCGGAATCGCCAAGGGCGCCGGCATGATCGAACCCAACATGGCGACGCTTTTAACCTATGTCATGACCGACGCGCTCATCGACGCCAAGGCGCTCAATACGGTCTTTCATCAGGTGATCGATTCCACGTTCAATGCCATCAGCGTGGACGGTTGCATGAGCACCAACGACACGGCGATTATTCTGGCCAACGGCCTGGCCGGGAACAATCCGCTCGAACGGGCCCAGGCTAGGCTGCAGAGGTTCCGGGAGATGTTGACGGATGTGCTGGCCGAACTGGCGCAGGCCGTGGTCCGGGACGGAGAAGGCGCGACAAAGTTCATCACCGTCGTGGTGGAGGGCGCCAAGTCCAAATCGGACGCCAGGCGCGTGGCGTATTCCGTCGCCAATTCCAATCTGGTCAAAACCGCCTTTTTCGGCGAAGACCCCAACTGGGGAAGAATCCTCTCCGCGATCGGCGCGTCGGGCATCCTGCTGGAAAAGGAAAAAGTCAGTTTATCGATAGGAAATATGACCGTCTTTGCGCAGGACGCGCCCGTGAACCTGGCGCCGGCCAGACTCAAGGAAATTTTTCAGGGCGGCAACATAGAAGTCCGCATCAGCCTGGGAGGTGGAGACAAGTCCTATTCGGTGTACACGTCGGACCTGTCCTACGATTATGTGAAAATCAACGCCGATTACACCACCTGAGGCCTGTAAGGAAAAAACATTAATTTTATTGCCGAAAAAGTTATTTGCGCTTGATCAATCGATGGTTTTGTGATAATTGCCGCAAAATTTCACACACCCCCTGATTGACGGCAGGTTGCTTGACTCTCAAGTCTGCCGGCAAGGCGACGGGAGTGGCGGAAAAAAACAAAGGAGAAAAAGTTATGTCAGCCATTTCCATGAAACTGTTACTCGAAGCCGGCGTCCATTTCGGGCATCAGACCAACAAGTGGAACCCCAAAATGAAGCCTTACATCTTTGGGGCCCGCAACAACATTTACATCATCGATCTGCAGCAGACCGTGGGCATGTTCCAGTCCGCCTACAATTTTGTCGTGGATACGGTCAGTCAGGGCAGGGAAATCCTTTTTGTCGGGACCAAAAAGCAATCCCAGGAGGCCATTCGCGAAGAGGCGACGCGCTGCGGCATGCCTTACGTCAATCAGCGCTGGCTGGGCGGCATGCTGACCAATTTTATCACCATCAAAAAGAGTATCGATCGCCTCAACAGCCTCAACAAGATGTTCGCCGATGATTCGGTCAAGGCTTTTCCCAAAAAGGAAATCACCAAGCTGCAAAAAGAGATGGACAAGATGGAAACGGTTCTGGGCGGGATCAAAAACATGAGAACCCTTCCCGCCGCCGTTTTCATCGTGGATCCCAACCGCGAGCGGATCACGGTCCAGGAAGCGAAAAAGCTGAAAATTCCCCTGGTCGCCATTGTCGATACCAACTGTGATCCGACGGACATCGATTATATTATTCCGGGAAATGACGATGCGATTCGGGCCATCAAGCTGTTCTCTTCGAAATTTGCGGATGCGGTGATGGAAGGAAAAAAGCGGTTTGAAGAAAAGCTGGCCGCGGAATCCAACAAGGAAGGGGGAGCCCCGGCTGCGGTCCAACAGGATGCGGAGGCGGATATTCCGGAAAGCGTCGAGATGGAAAACGGTTCGGCCGCGCCGGCTCCAGAGAAGCATTCATAACGCGCCTGCGTAAAAGCCTATTCAGGGAATAGAATTCCAGGAGGAAAAGACAGTGGAAATTACGTCAACAATGGTCAAGGAGTTAAGAACGAAAACCGGCGCCGGCATGATGGACTGCAAGGAAGCGCTTGCGGCCGTAGAAGGCGATTTTGAGAAAGCGATTGATTTTTTACGGAAGAAGGGCCTTTCGGCGGCGACCAAGCGCTCGTCCAAAGCGGCCAAAGACGGGACGATTGCTTCGTACATCCACATGGGCGGCCGGATCGGCGTGATGGTGGAAATCAATTGTGAAACGGATTTTGTGGCGAAAACCGCCGATTTTCAGACCATGGCCAGGGATATTGCCATGCATATCGCCGCCTCCAATCCGTTGTATGTGCGTCCGGACGAAATTGCCGAAGATGCGCTCAACCGGGAAAAGGAAATTTACCGCAGCCAGCTTCGCGAGGAGAAAAAGCCTGAAAAGATCTGGGACAAAATCATTGAAGGCAAACTGAAAAAATACTACGAAGACGTTTGTCTGGTCGAACAGAAATTTGTCAAGAATCAGGACATCACCGTCGGAACGCTGATCAGCAACATGATTGCCAAGACAGGCGAAAATATCGTCATTCGCCGTTTTGCCCGCTTCCAGCTCGGCGAGGAACTCAAAAAATAATGGGCGAAAAGAAAAAGGCCGCGTACAAAAGAATCCTTTTAAAGCTCAGCGGTGAAGCGCTTCTGGGCAGGCAGTCCACAGGCGTCGATCCGGATGTGGTAAATTACATTGCCGATGAAATCCGATCTCTTGCGGACCTGAAGATCCAGATCGGGATTGTCATCGGAGGAGGCAACATCTTCCGGGGCGTGCAGGCCGGTGCCCGGGGCATGGAGCGCACGACCGCCGATTACATGGGAATGCTGGCGACGGTGATCAACAGCCTCGCCCTTCAGAGCGCACTCGAGGCGAAGGGGCTCGCGACGCGCGTCCAGTCGTCCATTGAAATGCGGGAAATTGCGGAGCCTTTTATTCAACGCAAAGCCCTGCGCCATCTGGAAAAAGGCAGAATTGTGATCTTTGCCGGCGGAACGGGAAATCCCTATTTTTCCACGGACACGGCCGCATCCCTGCGGGCGATGGAAATCCGGGCGGATGTCATCCTGAAGGCAACGAAAGTGGACGGGGTTTACAGCGCGGATCCCGTCTTGGACCACTCCGCGGTGTTGTTTAAAAAGATAAGTTATATCGATGTTTTGACTAAAAACCTTAAAGTAATGGATTCGACGGCTATTTCGCTTTGTCGTGACAACCGGCTGCCCCTCGTCGTCTTTAATCTGCAGAAGAAGGGCAATATTCGCGGCGTTGTTTGCGGTAAAAAAATTGGAACGTACGTAGGAGAATGATCATGAAAGAGCAGATTTTTTCAAAGTTCAAAGACAATATGGAAAAAACCATCTCTTCTCTGGAGAAATCATTCAGCAGAGTAAGAACCGGGCGGGCGTCGGTCTCGCTGCTTGACGGAATCAAGGTGGACTATTACGGAACGCCGACCCCGATTGCCCAGGTGGCCAATCTTTCCGTCCCGGAAAGCCGTTTGATTGTCATTGCTCCCTGGGACGTCACGACGATCGGCGCCATCGAGAAGGCCATTCAGAAATCCGATCTGGGATTGATGCCTTCCACGGACGGCAAGGTGATTCGCCTTTCCATTCCGCAATTGACGGAGGAGCGGCGAAAGGACCTGGTCAAAATTGTGAAGAAAATGGCGGAAGAAGGGAAAATCAAGCTGCGCAACGAGCGGCGCGACGCCAATGAAGCGCTGAAAGAATTGAAAAAGAACAATAAAATGTCCGAGGACGAAATGCACGGCGCTCAGGACGAGGTTCAGAAGCTGACGGACCGGTACATCGAAAAGACGGACAAGATTCTTGCGGCCAAAGAAAAAGAAATCATGGAGATTTAAGGCGGACCGCAATCGAGCAGACGCAAATGGGGAGTATGAAGCTCCCCATTTGTTTTTGATGCCGGATGCAACTTTCGGATCCCTTTGGTTCAGTCCATGCTTTTCCGGCGGAGGTCCAAACCGCTTCCAGCCTGCCCCGTCGCGGTCGTTTGCAGGCGGACTGGCCTGAAGAAAGACCGGAATTGCAATGCAGAAAATAGATCCCGATAACCTTCCCGGACACATCGCCATCATCATGGACGGCAACGGGCGGTGGGCAAAACAGCATGCCATGGGGCGGATTCGGGGGCATCAGAAAGGCGCCCAGGCGGTTCGCACGGCGGTTACGGCGTGCCGGGAACTGGGGATCGCCTGCCTTACGCTGTTTGCTTTTTCTTCGGAGAACTGGGGCAGGCCCGGCGACGAAGTCAATGCGCTGATGGCCCTGCTTGCGGATTATCTCGACAAGGAAGCGCCGAAGCTGCAGAAGCGGGAAATTCGCCTGACCACCATCGGCGACATTGACCGCCTGTACGCGCCCGTAAGGAAAAAGCTGCTGGACGTTAAAAAATTGACGCAGTCCAACGACAAGATGATTCTGAATCTGGCGTTGAGCTACGGCAGCCGGGACGAGATTATCGCGGCCGTCAGAAAGATGCTGGCGGACAGCCGGGAAGGAAAACTGAATCCCGATGCCGTGGATTCGGACATGTTCGGACGCTATTTGTACACGCATGGCCTGCCCGACCCCGATCTGTTGATCCGGACGAGCGGCGAATATCGCATCAGTAATTTCCTTCTCTGGCAGATGGCCTATACGGAGCTTTACTTTACGGATGTTTTATGGCCTGATTTCAAAAAAGACGATTTATTAAAGGCGATTGCCGCCTATCAGGGCCGGGAAAGACGTTTCGGCTTAACCAGTGATCAGATTTCCGGCAGAAAATGACAATCCAAAGGAGAAAGCGATGGCGACCCAGAACTCCAATCTTCAGCGTTGGCTGACCGGCCTTGTTTTGGCCGCTGTGCTGCTTCTGATCATTGTCATGGGATCGCCGGTCGTCCTGACCGCCGTTATTACCCTGGTGATTGTCATCGGCCTTTGGGAATACAACGGCATTGTTTTCGGCCCGGGGCACCGTGCGGAAAAAACCGAGAGCATGATCATCGCCGTTTTGATCCCCTGGATTGTGCTCGCGGGCAGTACCCAGTGGATCGCCGCGGTTCTGACTTTTGCGATACTGATGGTGTTCATGGTTTTTCTGTGGCAGGCCGAAGGGCCTTCCCTGGATCTGTCCTCCGTGATGAAAGCGCTGTTCGGCCTTCTGTATATTCCGCTTTTGACCTCGCACTTTGTTTTACTGCGGCTCTTGGAGAGCGGCGTTTTCTGGGTTCTGCTGGTGCTGGTGATCGGCATTATCGGAGACACGGTGGCGCTGTACGTGGGCAAGTCCCTGGGCAAAAGAAAGCTGCTGGAGGCGGTCAGCCCCGGCAAAACCGTGGAGGGCACGCTGGGGCTCATCGCCGGCGCCACCGTAGCCGCCTGCGTCTTCGGTTACTTTTGGCTGCCCCAAATCCACTGGGCCCATTTTCTGATCCTCGGTTTTGTGGGCGGCATCATCGGCCAACTGGGTGATCTTTGTGAATCGGCCATCAAAAGAAGCCACGGGAAAAAGGATGCCAGTGCTCTGCTGCCGGGACACGGCGGATTGTTGGACCGGATGGACAGCCTGATCTTCCTGGCGCCTTTTGTGTATTATTACCGGATATTTGTGATTGGCTGATGAAAAAAATAACAATTCTGGGCTCGACAGGCTCTATCGGCGCAAGCGCGCTGGATGTCATCCGGAAAAATCCGAAAAAATTTCGTGTGGCGGCTCTCGCCGCGGGCCGCAATGTTGCGCTTTTGGCCCGGCAAACGCTGGCGTTTCACCCCGAAGCCGTTTCCGTTCAAACACCGGAGGATGCAAAACATCTTCGTGACCTTCTGGGAAGCCGGAACCCGGTGCGCATTCTCTGCGGGGAAGCGGGCGCGCAGGACGTGGCGGCGCATCGGAGCGCCGACATGGTTCTTTCCGCCATTTCCGGCGCGGCGGGCCTGAAGCCCACCCTGGCGGCGATCGAAGCGGGGAAGGATCTTGCGCTGGCGAACAAGGAAACCATGGTCATCGCCGGGCATCTGGTGACGAAAAAAGCCAAACAAAAGAAAATCCGCGTTCTTCCCGTGGACAGCGAGCACAGCGCGATCTTTCAATGCCTTGCCGGACAGAAGCCGAAAAACGTAAAAAGGATTATTCTCACGGCGTCCGGCGGTCCGTTTTATTCCTTCTCGCGGGCGGATTTGAAAAAAGTGACGCCGGCGCAGGCGCTCCGGCATCCGCGCTGGAAAATGGGCGCGAAAATCACGGTGGATTCCGCGTCACTGATGAATAAAGGCCTGGAGGTGATCGAGGCGAAATGGCTGTTTGGCGTGGACATCTCCCGCATTGATGTTTTGGTTCATCCCCAGAGCGTCGTGCATTCCGCAATCGAGCTTATTGACGGAACGGTCCTGGCGCAGTTGGGCATTGCCGACATGAGGATTCCCATTGCGTATGCATTGTCCTATCCGGACCGTCTGACGAATCCTCTGCCTGCGCTGGATCTGGCGAAAACCGGCAACGTAACGTTTTGCCTGCCGGACACAAAAAAGTTTCCCTGCCTTCGCCTGGCGTATGAAGCCGCGCGGGCGGGAGGGACCGCCCCGGTGGTTCTGAACGCTGCCAATGAAGCGGCGGTGGCTGCGTTTCTGGAAAATAAAATTTGCTTTAATGATCTTCCCAAAGTAATAGAAAAAATTTTGGATCGGCATTCGGTGAAACAAAACCCGTCGCTGGAGGAGATTCTTCATGCGGACGGAGAGGCCAGATGGGAAGCGGCCGGCATTCTGAAAAAGCTGCGGAGAGGATGATCGATTGGTTACCTTCATTTCATTTATCGTGTTGCTGGGGATTCTGATTTTTGCGCATGAACTGGGACATTTTCTGGCCGCGCGCGCAGGCGGCGTCGGCGTCCTGAAATTTTCCCTGGGGTTCGGACCCAAAATCTTCGGGAAGAAAATCGGCGAAACGGAATATGTTCTTTCCTGGATTCCACTGGGCGGATTCGTCAAACTGCTCGGCGAATCGGGAACGGAAGAGCTGCCGCCGGAAGATGCAAAGCGGTCTTTTTACAAACAGCCGAGATGGAAGCGGCTGCTCATTGTGCTGGCCGGTCCCGTCTTCAACTTTCTTCTGGCCATCGTCATTTTCTTTATCGTTTACCTGTACGGTCTGCCCAACCTTCTTCCGGTCATCGGAGAGCTGTCGCCGGATTCCGCCGCCCTCCAGGCGGGCATCCTCAAAGACGACAAAATTCTGTCGATTAATGGCCGCCCGATAAAATTCTGGGACGAGATCCGGCCCGTCATCAAGGAGTCCGGAGGCCGCAATCTCTCCATCCTGGTTCAACGCGGTTCTGAAGAGAAAACCTTTGCCGTCAAACCGAAACTCTCCCGGGCAAAAAATATTTTCGGCGAAGAGGAATCGACCTATCTGATCGGCATTTCGCCGGCCGGCCGGACGGTCATCGAAAGGAAAAATCCGCTCGCGGCCGCTGTTTCAGCGGTGGATAAAACCTGGGAAATCAGCAAGCTGACCGTCATTTCCGTGGTGAAAATGCTGGAGGGAGTGCTTTCGCCCCGGACACTGGGCGGACCCATCTTCATCGCCCAGGTGGCGGGCGATCAGGTGAAGGAAGGCATTATTCCATTTGTTCTTTTTATGGCGATTCTTTCCATCAATCTGGGAGTCATCAATTTGTTTCCCATTCCCGTCCTGGACGGGGGCCATATCTTCTTTTATCTCATCGAGATGGCGACCCGAAGGGAAATTCCGGTCAAAATCAAGGAATGGGCGCAGCAAATCGGTTTTGTCGTTTTGTTGATGCTGATGCTTTTTGTCATCATGATCGACATCGAAAGGCTCAATATCAAACCCATCAACGATGTTTTAAAATTTTTCAAATAATATGCTGACCCTGGCTTTCGACACATCCTCCAAAACCCTGTCGGTCGCCCTGCTCAGGAACCGGACGGTTTTACACCATGTCATTCTGCATCGGGAGCAAAACCATTCGGAAGTGCTTCTCCCCGCCATTGACGAAGCCTGCCGCCTGTCCAATGTCACAGTGCGGGATATGGATTTGTTCGCCTGCACCCTGGGGCCCGGCTCCTTTACCGGGCTGCGCATCGGCGTCGGCACGCTCAAAGGCCTGATGCTGGCGACGGGCAAGCCGGCGGCGGGGGTTTCCTCGCTTGCGGCTCTGGCGCTCAACGTGGAGGAGCCGGACGCCGTGATCGGTTCGATGATGGATGCCGGCCGCGGTCAGGTGTATCTGGCCTACTACCGGTGCGGAAAGGACGGCATCCTCCATCCGGTCGGGGAACCGCAGGCTCAGAGCCCGCGCAGCGTGGAGGATCCTTTTTCCGAGCCGGTCATTTATGTCGGCGACGGCGTCGTCCGGTATGCCGGGATGATTCCTCCCCTGACTTCGCCGAAAAATAAAATGGCGCCGGCCGAGCAGCAATTCGTCAGCGCCGCAGCCGTTGCTCGGCTCGCGCTGGAAAAATATTTTCGCGGGGATTTGCTGGATCCGGCCCGGTGCGCGCCCGTTTATTTGCGCTCAGTGGATGCCCTGCCGGCGAGGAGCGGAGGATGACGGCGCGGCCGGTTGTCGCGGCGCCCCGGAAGATCAAGGGAATTCTGTTGCTCCCGCACAGGCGGTCCGCCATGATTCGGAATATCGAAAAAATCTTTGTTGCACTGATTTTCATTTCGATCTGTGTTTTACGGCCGGGCGAGGCAGGCGCGGAAAATGTTCTGCCGGGCAAAAACCCGTTTTCCATCCTGATGCAAACAAAGGCGCCCATTTCCTCCGTCGCAGTTCAAAAAATCATTCCGCATGACGCAAACGCTTTCACGCAGGGACTGATCATCATGGACGGTTCTTTGTGCGAGTCCACCGGCCTGCTGGGGCGATCGACGCTGGCCTGCAAAGACATCGCGACCGGGAAAGTTCTCAGGCAGATTCAACTGCCTACGGAGTTTTTCGGAGAGGGCATCGCGCTTTTCAAAAACCGGATTTATCTGCTGACCTGGCAAAACCAAACCGCCCTGGTGTATGATGCCGCCTCCCTGAAGGAAATCCGGAGAATTCAATACGAAGGAGAGGGCTGGGGGCTGGCTTCCGACGGGAAAAGCCTGCTCATGAGCGACGGTTCTTCGACGATCGTTTTCCGCGACCCGGAATCCTTTAAAATCCGAAGAAGAATCCATGTCAGCGACGGGGACAGGCCGGTTTCCGGGCTCAATGAGCTGGAGTTTGTCCGGGGGGAAATCTGGGCGAATATTTATCTGGAGGACATCATTGCCCGCATTTCGCCCCACACCGGCAGGATAACGGGATGGATTGATTTATCCCCGCTTCGTTCTTATCTTCCCGCCAATGCCCGCGTGGATGTGCTCAACGGCATCGCCTATGACGGGAAGAGAAACCGCATGTTTGTGACCGGCAAATACTGGCCTCACCTTTTTGAAATTCAACTGTCGCCGTAAAGACTTGACCGTCCGCCGGTTTTGCATTATAAGCGCCGCAGTTTGTTCCAATCCATCCCCTCGCGGCAAGCTGCGGAGAAAAAAACGCTCGTCGGGCTTAAGCGGGATGGGAATGCTTCGTATCAGGAGGAAAACATGAGAATTATTTTACTGGGCGCGCCGGGCGCCGGCAAAGGCACAGTCGCCAAGCTGCTTACGGAATTTGACGGATCCGTGCAGATTTCCACGGGAGATATTCTGCGAACCGCCGTGAAAGAGGGGACGGCCCTCGGCAGGAAGGCGAAGGAATATATGGATCGGGGGGATCTGGCGCCCGATTCGCTGATCATGGACATCATGGAGGCGAGGCTGCAGGAGACGGATTGTCAAACGGGGTTCATTCTGGATGGTTTTCCGCGGACGATTCCTCAGGCGCAGGACCTCAAAAAGCTGCTGGCCAAACTGAACATTGCGCTTGATTTTGTCGCCAATCTGGATGTGCCGCGCGACGTGATTCTGGATCGTCTGACCACGCGCAGAACCTGTTGCAATCCGGCCTGCCAGGCCATTTACAACGTCAAAAGCAATCCACCGCGGGAAGACGGAACCTGCACGCTGTGCGATCATCAGACTGTTCAGCGCGATGATGAAACGGAAGAAGCGATTTCCAACCGTCTGGAGACCTACAATGCGAAAACAGCGCCGCTCATCGGTTTTTATGAAAAAGAGGGGCTGCTGAAAACATTTCTGTCTCTTTCTTCCAAAGATACGGTTGCCGAAATTAAAAAAGCGCTTGGCGCCTGAAGGCCCCGGGTTGAAATGATTGCGTATGAAAGAGAGCTGAATCCGGAGCAGTATCGGGTGGTCACGGAAAAAGGCGGACCGCTTCTTGTTCTCGCGGGCGCCGGAAGCGGCAAGACGCGGACGCTGACGTACCGGGTGGCGCGCCTGCTGGAAGACGGGGTGCCGCCGGAGCGCATTCTGCTGGCCACGTTCACCAACAAAGCCGCCCGTTCCATGCTCTGCCGCGTGGAAAGTCTGGTGGGCCGCGGCGCGGGAAACATTCTGGGCGGCACGTTTCATTCCATTGCCCATCGCCTGTTGAGAAGCTACGCCTCCCGTCTGGACTATTCCCACCGTTTTTCCATTGTGGACACCGAGGATGCGCGCCAGATCATTCGGCAGGCCATGGACGACCTCCACATCGACGCCAGTCTCTCCAAATTTCCCAAAAACACGATCCTTGCCGAAATCATCAGCCTCGCCGTCAACACCGAAAGTACACTGGAGGACGTGCTGGAATCGCGGTACCCGTTCTTTTTGCATTTGAGCCCGGAAATCCATTCGATTGCCCGGCGCTATGCGCAGAAAAAAAAAGAACTCCAGGTGATGGATTTTGACGACCTCCTCGCCAATGGCCGCCGTCTCCTGAGGGAGCATCCCGATGTGCTGCAGACGCTTTCCCAACGATTTCAGTATGTGCTGGTGGACGAATATCAGGACACCAACGTTCTTCAGGCCGAAATGGTTGATTTGATAGCCTCCGGCCACCGCAACCTGATGGCGGTGGGAGATGATTCGCAGAGCATTTATTCTTTTCGCGGCGCCGACTTTAAAAATATTCTCCGTTTTCCCGAGCGCTATCCCGACTGTAAAATCTTCAAACTGGAGACGAACTACCGCAGCACGCCGGAAATTCTGCATCTGGCCAATCTGAGCATCCACCAAAACGAAAACCAGTTTCCCAAGGCGCTCAAAGCGGTTCGCGGCAGGGGAACCAGGCCCATCCTCGTTTCCGCGCAAAATGTTTTGAGGCAGGCGGACTTTGTCGCGCAGCGGATTGCCGAACTGGCCCGCGCCGGGGTGGCCTTCGGCGACATGGCCGTGCTCTACCGGGCGCACTATCATTCGATGGAAGTGCAGATGGAGATGGTGCGGCGCGACATTCCCTTCGACATCCGCTCCGGCATCCGTTTTTTTGAGCAGGCCCACGTCAAGGATGTGACCTCTTACATGCGCGTGCTGGTCCGTCCGGACGATGAACTGGCCTGGCGAAGACTGATGATGATGTATCCCAAAATCGGCAAGATCACGTTTGAAAAAATCTGGGCCCGGCTTTCCCGACAGGAAAATCCTCTGGAGGCGCTGCTTTCGGAATCGTTTCTCAAAACGGCTCCCAAACCCGCGCAGGCGGGCCTCGAAAAATGCCGGAAGACCTTGCTGTTATTGCTTTCCCTGGAGGCCGCCGACCGGACGCCGGGAAAAATCATCGATCTGCTCCTGAATCAGGGCGGTTACCGGACGCATCTTCAGGACACTTATTCCGACGCGACCGGACGGGAAGAAGATCTGATGCAGCTGGGAAATTTCTCCACCCGGTTCGAGACGATGGATGAGTTTCTCAATGAACTGGCGCTCTTAACCAATATGTCCAAAGAAGAAGACATTGAGGAGCGGCAGGCCGACCGGGTCATTTTGAGCACGATTCATCAGGCCAAAGGACTGGAATGGTCTTATGTATTTATCATCGGGTGCGCCGACGGCATGATCCCCCTGCAGCGCGCGCTCAGGGAGCCGGGCGGAGAAGAAGAGGAGAGGAGGCTGTTTTATGTGGCGGTGACACGCGCCAAAGATCAGCTTTACCTTTCCTATCCAGTGCTGGATTACAGCCGTTCCGCGGGCACGCTGACGCTTTCCTCATCCCGTTTTGTAGATGAAATATCCCCTCTGTCGCCGCAGGACGAGCAGCGCCCCTTTGAACAGTGGGCGCTTTTTGACGATGTCTAAAGTGGGGTGTGTCAGGGCGCGTCAGGCCTTGTCCGCATCATAGGCTGCAGCGCGATAAATCGTGTCACAGATCGGATCTCCCGCCGCCCTTGTTTTTAAAATCTCCAGCGTGGTTTGGCCGTCGGTTGCCGTGAAGAAATATTCGCGGTCAATCGCCATGACGGCCTCGCAGAGCTGCCGCGATGTGTTCTCCAGACCGAATGGACAGTGGCTTCCCTGAATATGAAATTTTTCGTCCGACAGGGAAACGACCCGGACGGTCGACGGGTCAAAGTTCTTCGTGAAAGCGGCGGCAACCGCGGACAGACGGCAATCGGGCAACTTGTTTTTTACTTTCAGCCCCAGCGCGCGTCCCTGCCGGCCGAGAATATCGTCGATGACAGGCAGAATTTCATCGCCGCATTTTTCGTGAAAAGCCTTGATCAAAAGCCCCTGCGCTTCCGTCGCATTTCCGGGCAGGAGGTCGTTTCGTTTTCCGGACATAGCTTCTCCTGTCATTCCGTTTCGTAGCAGGCCAGAACCTCGCCGAAGTACAGCGTGTGATAGTCTTTCCCGGGATAGATGGTTTGGTCCAGGCCCGAATCCAGATTTGCAGGATTCAAGGCGGATTTATAAACCGTTCTGCACTCGAAATGAATTCCCGGAGTCTGAATGATCGGGGATGCGACGTGCCGTCCATTTGCCGTTTTCAGGTTGCACATCCTGAACTTGTCCACATCCCGGCCCGATTTTGTTCCGCAAAATGCCGTTTCCCGGCTCATATCGCCGGAAGGAACGGTAACCGTGAAGTCTGAAGCCTTTTCCATGAGGCCGAAGGTGTGACGGGTACGGCGCACCGCCACCATCAGAACCTGTTTCTGCCAGACCACGCCGAACATGGCCCAGCCAATGGTCATGGTGTTGAGCTCCCCTTCAGCCGCAACGGTCAGAAAAGCGCCTTTACGGATTTTGTCCATGGCCTGGTCAGCCATGCTCATATACTTGAAATCTTTCATTTTCTCCTCCCTTTTGACAAGCGTCTTTAACGCGGCGGCCCTGCCTTTTGCCGCCTAGGCCTCGTGGGCCTTTTTCCCGTAAACCCTTTCATACGCGGCACAATACGGACAGATTCCTTGTTCGATATTTTTGACAAACCAGAAGGCCAGGCCTTTCTGGTGTTTTCTGGCCTGCCTGCATACCGGACATTCAACGCACCGTTTGGCCATTTGTTTGTCTTTCTCAGAAAAAGTTTTTGAGTTCATGAAGAGTCTCCTTGCGATCAAGATCCTTCCGTTTCCGAAGGGACTTTCGTTTTTTTCGAAACTTCGGATTTCTTCATCCTTCGCGTTTTTCAGTGCATTAGCAACCTTTGTCCCTCCCGGCAATCATTATTTTCTGAAATCGTTCTTGAAACCGCGGGCGCTTTGGACTATGAAGATTCGACAAAAGGGAGGTACGTTCGACTTGATCCAGCAGATGGCTGCCCGCTGCCTGAAATGCAAGGTTCCCCAGTGCAGGAAGCACTGCCCCGTATCCACGCCGATTCCCGACGTGACGAGGCTCGTGGAAGAAGGAAAAGAGCAGGAAGCGGCCCAAATCCTGTTTGCCAACAATCCGCTTTCGGCCGTGTGCTCCATCGTCTGCCCGCATGAGCGAAACTGTTTTGGCCACTGTGTGCTCGGCAAAAAATCCGAGCCGGTGGACTTTTTCAAAATCGAGCAGTTCTTGTCCTGGACCTTTCTGAAAACCTATGAGCCGCCCGCCATCGAAAAGAAAGAGGACCGCATTGCCGTGATCGGATCCGGTCCGGCCGGAATCACGATGAGCATTCTCCTGTCCCTCATGGGATACCGGGTGACGCTCATGGAGGCCCGCGACAGAATCGGCGGTGTTTTGCGCTACGGCATTCCCGGCTTCCGGCTTCCCCGGGAAATCGTGGACCGCTACGATCCCATTTTGCGCCAACTGGGCGTGCAATTCAAGCCCAACACTTTTATCGGGTCCTCCATCACGCTCGACGATATGTTCATCGACGGCTATAAGGCCGTCTTCATCGCGGTCGGCACGGCCAAACCCAACAAGCTCGGTCTGCTGGGCGAGACGCTGGGCAATGTTTATTACGCCATCGACTACCTCAAAAGCCCGGAGGCCTACCGCCTCGGCCGGAACGTGGTTGTCGTGGGCGCGGGAAACGTCGCGCTGGATGCCGCGAGAATCGCGGTTCGCAGCATCGAACCGGGCGGCGCCGTGACGGTGATCAACAATCTGCTCGAGGAAGAAATCTTCGGCAACCGGCAGGAAATCGACGATGCGGTCCGGGAGGGGATTCAATTTGTCCATCTTCTTCAGGCGCTGAAGCTCGAGGAAGACGGCGTGAAGTGTGTTGCCGTTCGCGCTGAAAAAACCGAAAGCGGAACGGTTTACGAAGAGGATTTTTCCCGCACGCAAAAGATTCCCGCCGATTCGATTATCGTCGCCATCGGTCAGGGTCCGCAGGGCGCGGTGATGGCCGACAGCAACGTTTCCAAAACACACCGCGGGCTGGTCGCCGCCGATGAAAACGGCCATACCTCATCCCCGGGCGTGTTTGCCGCGGGCGATATCGTCACGGGGCCGAAAACGGTCGTCGAGGCCGTGGCCTTTGCCAAAAAGGTCGCCCTGGAAATTGACCGGTACTGCCGGGAAAATTAAACGATCTTCAGCGACAATTCCATCAGCTGTTCAATGCTCACCTTCGACGGGGCGTCGGACATCAGGTCCGCGGCCTTCTGTGTTTTCGGGAAAGCGATGACGTCGCGGATCGATTCCGCTCCCGTCATGATCATCACAAGCCGATCCAGACCGAACGCCAGTCCTCCGTGCGGCGGCGCCCCGTATTCGAGAGCGTCGAGCAGAAAACCGAATTTCAGCCTTGCCTCCTCATCGCTCAGGCCCAGCGCGCTGAAGACCTGCGCCTGGATGTCCTTGCGGTGGATCCGGATGCTTCCGCCGCCGATCTCCGAGCCGTTGAGCACCAGGTCATAGGCCCTGGCCCGCACTTTGCCCGGATCGGTGGTCATGAGCGGGATGTCCTCCAGAAACGGCGAGGTGAAGGGATGATGCGTGGAGACGAACCTCTTTTCCGACTCCGAATACTCCATCAGCGGAAACTCGGTGATCCAGGTGAAGGCCAGCGCGTCCGGGTCGATCCGGTTCAGCTTTTTGCCCAGGTGCAGACGCAGATTGCCCAGCGCGTCGCAGGCTGTTTTGGGCGTGTCCGCGACAAAGAAGAGGATGTCGCCTTCTTTGGCATCCATGGCCCGGCCGATGGCGGCCGTTTCTTCCGGCTTCAAAAACTTGAAGATGGGGGAGGTCCAGTCGGCCGCGTTGACCTTGGCCCAGGCCAGCCCTTTGGCGCCATATATGGCGACAAAATCAGACAGAGCGTCGAGATCTTTCCGGGAAAGAGAAGAAGCCTGGTCGGCTTTGACGGCTTTGACGACGCCTCCGGAAGCGGCGACTTCGGCGAACAGCTTGAAGCCCGAATCCTTCACGATGGCCGTGAGGTCCGTGATCTCCATGCCGAAGCGCACATCGGGGTTGTCTTTGCCGTAGCGGCTGACGGCTTCGGCGTACGTCAGCCGGGGAAACGGAAGAGGCAGATCGATGTTCCGGCAGGCCTTGAAAATCGCCGCCATCAGGCCCTCCATCATCCGGAGAATGTCTTCTTCCGAGACGAAGGACATTTCCACGTCGATCTGCGTGAATTCCGGCTGGCGGTCGGCGCGCAAATCCTCATCGCGGAAGCATTTGACAATCTGGAAATAACGGTCAAATCCGGAAACCATCAGGAGCTGCTTGAAAATCTGCGGGGATTGGGGAAGCGCGTAAAACATGCCCTTGGAGATGCGGCTGGGAACGAGATAATCCCGCGCGCCTTCCGGTGTGCTCTTGGTCAGGAAGGGCGTTTCCACTTCAATAAATCCGTTGTCATTGAAATACTGCCGCGTGGCAATGGCCAGCCTGCTGCGCAGGAAAAGGTTTTTTTGAATGGCCGGCCGCCTCAAGTCCAGATAGCGGTATTTGAGCCGGACATTTTCAGAGATGTCTTCATCGTCAAACGAGAAGGGCGGTGTTTTGGATTCGTTGAGGATTTCCAGTTCGGAAATGACGACTTCCACCTGCCCGGTGGAAAGCGCCGGATTCTCCATGCCCGCAGGCCTTCTGCACACTCTGCCTTTCACGGCCAGAACGTACTCGCTGCGGATTTTGTGCGCTTCTCCATGGACGGATTCCCCCGCTTCGGGATTAAAAACAATCTGAACGATGCCCTCGCGATCCCGGAAATCGACAAAAATGACGCCGCCGTGATCGCGCCGCCGGTGCACCCATCCCATCAAAACGACTTGCCTGCCTTCATCGGCGCCGGTTAAACTTCCGCAGTAATGGGTTCTTTTTTCTATTGTAATAAACCGACTCACAAAACATTTACCTCGCTTTTAAAAGATCCGTAACCGCCTCCAGAAGATGGTCCAGCGGCAGACGTTGTTGATTTTTCGAGTTCATGTCGCGCAGTTCGACACAGTTCTCCTCGATTTCCCTGTCCCCGAAGATCAGCGTGTAGGCGCTGTTGAGCTTATCCGCGCGCTTCATCTGGCTTTTGAGGCTTTTGCCGGAATAATCCATGGCCGCGCAAATTCCTCTCCGGCGCAGTTCCTGGGTCAGCGTAAAGGCGATTTTCTGCGCGCGCTCTCCCAACGCGGCGATAAAGATATCCGCCGAAGAGGAAACTTCACCGGCAGGCGGAAGACAGGCAATCAATCTTTCCATTCCGACGCCGAACCCGATGCCGGGAACGTCGGGGCCGCCCAGAAAACGGACCAGTCCGTCATAGCGGCCGCCGCCCGCCAGGGAATTCTGCGCGCCCAGCTCGCCGGATTTCACTTCAAAGGCCGTCCGGGTATAGTAATCCAGGCCGCGCACCATCCGCGGATTGATTTCATACGTCAGCTTCAGTTCATTAAGATAGCTTTTGACCCGGGAAAAATGCTCCAGACAATCCGCACACAGGAAATCCAAAATGCGGGGGGCGCCGGCAATCACCGAACCGCAGGATTCCACCTTGCAGTCGAAGACGCGCAGCGGGTTTACGTCCATGCGTCTCCGGCAGTCGGGGCACAGGGAACTTTCCTGGCCTTTCAAGTAATCTACCACCGCCCGGGAAAAAACCGGACGGCAGGCTTTGCAGCCCAGGGAATTGATCTCCAGAGACAGGTTTTCAATGTTCAGAGACTGCAGGAAGTGCATCAGCATGAAGATGACTTCCGCGTCGGAAGCGGGGCTCTCGTCCCCGAAAAGCTCCACGTCGATCTGGTGAAATTGGCGGAAGCGGCCCTTCTGCGGGCGTTCGCGGCGGAACATGGGGCCCATGGTGTAAAGCCGCGTCACCGGATCGGACGCGGAGAGGTTATGCTCAATGTAGGCGCGGATGACGGATGCCGTGGCTTCCGGGCGCAGCGTCAACAGTTCGTCATCACGGTCGCGAAACGTGTACATCTCCTTTTCGACGATGTCGGTGGTTTCACCGATACCGCGCTGAAACAACGACGTTTTTTCCATAATGGGGACGCGGATTTCGCAAAAACCGAAGCATTCAAAAATTCTGCGGGCCGTCAGCTCCACCCGGTGCCAGACGGGTGAATCCTTGGGAAGAATGTCCTTGATGCCTTTGATGGCGGTGATTTTTTCCATAGTCATATCTCAAAATAAATCGAGTGCTTCTAGCATATCAGCCCGTTGTTGGCAATGAAATATTCGGGGCCCGGCGTCTAACGAAGTCCGGGTCCGGTTTTTTGATCCAGGGAGTGACGGAAAGAGACTGTCCGTCAGAATCGATGGACACGGCGCCGTCCCGGTCCGTGCGGAAGATGGCGGCGCCGGCGGACCGGTAGCGCTCCAGAACGGCGGGATGGGGGTGGCGAAACACATTGTTTTTTCCGGCGCTGATGACGGCATAGCGGCAGGATACGACACGGAGAAAGTCCGGCGAACTGGAACTGAGGGAGCCATGATGCGGCACAAAAAGGACATCGCTTTTGAGGTCTTTCCCCGAAGCGGTCAAGAACGCTTCAATGGCCGCGGAGATATCGCCCGTCACCAGAAATCGCCTGGCGCCGTAGGTCATTTTGATGACCAGGGAAGCGTCATTGGTCTCCTGGTAGGACATCCCCTGAACGCCAGGAGGCGGCGGACGCAAGGGCCACAGAAACTGGAAGGTCACGCCGGATACAACCTCAGGCGGCGACTGCGCCGACAGGGTTCTGACCTTCACGCCGCGTTCGGCAACCGTTTTTTCCCACAGCCGGTAGAGATCATTGTCCGCTGTGAGACCGGCGCACCATACTTCCCGGACGTCAAAGGCATTGACGATATGAATCAGCCCCTGAAGGTGATCGGGGTGAGGATGTGTCAGCACGGCGATATCGACCTTTCGTATTCTTTTGGCGTAAAGAAAGGGGGCGATCACGGCCCGGCCCACGTCAAAGGAACTGTCGTGAAACCCTCCGCCGTCAATCAGCATGTTTACGCCCCCGGGCATCCGGACAAGAGCAGACGAGCCCTGGCCGACATCGATGGCCGTGATTTTCAAATGGCTGGAAAACTGGTCTTTCAGAACAAGGAAGGCGGCATCGGCAAGAATCAGCGCGGCGCAGACCAGAAGGCCGGTTTTGATCCACAGCGGCCGTCGCGCCGGAACGTCCTGAAGGTCTTTTGGTCTGTCCGTTGTCAGGGCTTCGATCAGGAAGTACATGAACGCGTAGAAAAGCGCTATTTCAAGGGCATTTGGCTTTATAAAACTCAAAGATGACCAGGGAAGCAAAGCCAGCTCCTCAATGATGCTGACGGCAATCCCGGTGAAAAAAGAAGCGATGGAAATGAAAAAACCGGCCAGCGCAGCCGAGAACACAGACGTCAGGATGAACATCATGGCGGGAATCAGCGCCAGGATGCCCAGCAGGGGGACCGCGACCAGATTGGCGATCAGGGCCACAGCCGAAACGCGGTTGAAATAAAAGGCGATGATCGGCAGGGTTCCCAGCGTAGCCGCGGCGGAGACCAGAAGAAAAAGGTACAGGCGGTTGACGCCCGCCGCAATCCAGCGGGGCGCTGCTGAGGGCAGGGGAATTTGCCGTTTGCCCAGCTTTTCAACCCCGTAAAGAATGGCCAGGACCGCGCTGAAAGACAGTTGGAACGAAATCTCGAACAGCGCTTCGGGCGAAGCGATCAGAATGATCAGCGCCGCGCCGGCAAGAATATTGTAGAGGTCTTTCGGCCTGCCGATCAGCAGCGCGGCAAGGAAAGCCAGCGTCATGAGCGTGGAACGGAGAACGGGGGTTCCCATCCCGGCGACCAGCGCATAGATCAGAACCGGAACGATGGCTGCCGCCGTCGCGGTCTTGATGATGTTGAATTTCAGCATGCAATATTCCGAGGATTTGAACGCCAGAAGCATCAGGAAAAAAGCCGATGCCGCGACGATGCCGACGTGCAGCCCGGAAATGGACAGAATATGCGAGGTGCCGGTTTTGGCAAATTGGTCGCGCACGTCCTGCGGAATGGCTTTTTGATCGCCGATGGTCATGGCCTGCAGGATTTCTCTCTGCGGGGAGGCGGCGTGGACTTCCAGCAGGCGTTTCAGATACAAACGGAAGCGTTCCAGCTTCAGTTTAAGGCCGCTCGCGGTGTCAGGGCGGATCAGAACAATGCCTGCCCGGTCGGAGACAAATCCGGAAACATAAAGGCCGCGGCGGTTCTGGCTGCGCTCGTAATCGAAGCTTCCCGGATTGTGAAAGCCTTGAATTTTCTTGATTTTCGTGTGAAAACGGATGAAATCTCCGTACTGAAACGAAAGGTCGGACGGTATCGCCACGCGAATTTTCCCCGTTACGGGTGCGGGCGTCTGGTTTTGAAGGACTCGCCGGCAAAGAACGATCAGCGTGCTTTTTCCAGGGAACGCCTGTTCGGTGGAAAGAACAACGCCCTCCAGAGTCATCTTTCCCTGGTCGGCCAGGTGCAGAACATGCTTCTCCTGACGGGCGAGGAAGAGTTGCCTTTGAATATTGAGCATTCCGGCCGTCAGCGTCAACAGGAGAAGCGCAATAAGCGCGGCGGCATTCCAACGGCGCCTGAGGCACAAAAGCAGGAGCGCCAGAACCGGCAGCATTCCGGCCAGCAAAACTTCCGGGGCCAGGACAAAGCGATCACCGATCAGAATACCGGTCATCAGGGCGATCAGAGGATACCATAAGGGTCTGCGCATGGGGGACAGGTCCTCTCAGCGGGAACCGCTCAATTGATTGGCTAAAAAATATAAAATATTATAAAAGCAGATCAACCACCTCGCAGCAAGCTGTCGAGGTATGAAATGAACGTCATACTATCGCAGCAAGCTGCGGAGAATGAACGCTCGTCCCGCTTACGCGGGATTCAAAATACGGACGCGGAAGAGCAACGGCACAGTCTATGCGGCAACCGATGGAATATGACGAGAGAACCTGGCGAAGGCTCAAACTGCTGATCGTGAGCAGGGTGGTTATCATCTCCGCATTTCTGCTGGTAACCCTGTTTCTTGGCGCCGTCAAACCGATCATTTTCATCTCCCGGGATGTTCTGCACGCCATTTATGCCGTGATCGTCGCGATGTTCATCCTGTCCGTCATTTATACACTGCTTTTGAGAAAAAAAAAGTATTTTCAGATCAATATCTATTTTCAGCTGGCCGTGGATATCGCGCTGGTTTCTTTTCTGGTGTATCTGACCGGCAGCATCGGCAGCAACTACTCCCTGCTTTACACGCTGGTCATCATCTATGCCGCCATTTTTCTGGGGCGCAGGGGCGCTTTAATTTTTGCGTCGGCCTGCAGTATTGCGTACGGGCTGGTGCTGGACCTCGAATATTTCGGCGTAATCCCCACTTTTTACGACACCGGCCGCGATTACACACTGGAGGCGGGGGATGTTTTCATCCGGATCGCCGTCCATATCCTGTCGTTTTACATCCTCGCTTTTCTGGCCAGCTTTGTGGTCGAGCAGGAAAAAAAGGCCAGGTCACTGCTGGCGGAAAGGGAGTCGGCGTTTGATCAGCTGGATCTGCTTTTTCGCAGCATCATCGAATCGGTGGACACCGGCATCATGACGACAACCCTTCAGGGCCGGATTAAGACGTTCAACCGATCCGCCGAAAAAATTACCGGCCGTCCGCTTCGATCCGTGGAAAACCGTCAGATCGAGGACGTTTTTCCCGTTTTTGCCCCTTTGTTTTCCGCCGGGGGGGAACCGCTGATGAAATCCAAGGGTGAAATAAGAATCAACGGCAGGGAAGGGACGCCGATGTATCTGGGATACGCGCTTTCTCCTTTGAAAGACCGCAAAAACGAGCAGATCGGACACATTCTGATTTTTCAGGATATGACGGAAATCCGGCGCATGGAGGAAAATCTCGAGAAAAGCAGGAGGCTTGCGTTGATCGGCGAAATGGCCGCCGGCCTTGCCCACGAAATGAGAAATCCCCTGGCGTCGATTACCGGCTCGATCCAGTTAATGGCGCAGACCCCTAATCTGGATGAAACGGACAAGAGACTCATGCAGATCATTCTGCGGGGCAAAGACCGCCTGGAAAGCTTCGTGAGGGATTTTCTTCTGCTGGCCCGTCCCGTGCCCGAAGCCAGGCAGTCCATCCGGCTGAATGACGTTGCCGAAGAAGTGGTGGAAAGCGTAAAAATGTCCGCCGACTGGACCGAAGACATCCGGCTGGAAAAAAAGATTTCCGGGGAAAATCGGGCGCTGGCCAATGAAGAGCAAATCCGTCAGATCCTTCAAAACCTGCTGACCAACGCCTTGCAGTCCATGGAGGGGAAGGGCAGCATCCGTCTGGAAATCCGGACCGTGCGGCTGGAAGATGAAAAAGACTATGCCGAAATCAAAGTCACGGACGACGGATGCGGCATTGAAGAAAAGGATCAAAAAAAGATTTTTGAGCCGTTTTTTACCAACAAGGAGCGGGGAACGGGGCTGGGTCTGGCGATTGTCAACCGCATTGTGGACGGCTACCGCGGCAGGATCGCGATACGGAGCGCCGTCCATGAGGGGACGACGATCACGGTTTGGCTGCCCTGCCGGTAAGATCAAAGGAGCGCAAGCATGGCGAAAATACTGGTTCTGGATGATGATCAGGGGATGAGAGAGTTCATGGAAATCATGCTGGCCAAAGAAGGGTATGACGTCACCTGTACGGGCAAACCCGAGAAGGCGATCAGCCTGTGCCGCAAAACCGCTTATGATCTGGTGATTACGGATCTGAAAATGCCCAAAATCGACGGCATCGAATTTTTGAAAACCATCAAGGAACACCGGCCGGAAACCGTGGTCATCCTGATTACCGCCTATGCTTCCGGCGAGACGGCCGTCAATGCCATGAAAGAAGGCGCGTATGATTACGTGGAAAAAAGCGGCAACATCGACGAATTGAAGCAGGTTGTCCGACAGGCCCTGTTAAAGCAGGGATCGCTGAGCGAGGGACAGACGTTGAAAGAAAATCCGGCGGCCCAGACTTCGTTTTGCGGCATGATCGGGACCAGCCGGGAGATGGCCAAGGTCTTCGCGACCATTCGAAAGGTGGCCGATACCCCGGCCAATATTCTGATTCTGGGGGAAAGCGGGACGGGCAAGGAGCTGGTCGCCCGCGCCATTCACGAAAATTCGTCCCGCGCCTCGATGCCGTTCATGGCCATCAACAGCGGCGGAATTCCGGAAAACCTGCTGGAAAGCGAGCTGTTCGGCTATATGAAGGGTTCCTTTACCGGCGCCTACGGCGACCGGGCGGGCCTGTTTGAACTGGCCCGGGGCGGAACGGTTTTTCTCGATGAGATCGGAGAGCTTCCGCCCGTCCTGCAGGTGAAGCTTTTGAGGGTGGTGCAGCAGAAGACCTTTCGCCGCATCGGGGGAGAAAAGGATATTACGGTGGACGTGCGCATCATCTCCGCCACCAATCAGAACCTGAAGGAAAAAGTCGCCAGGGGGGCTTTCCGCGAAGATTTGTATTTTCGCCTCAATGTCATTCCGATTCACATGCCGCCGCTTCGGGAGCGAAAAGAAGATATTCCGCTTTTGACCCGGCATTTCATCGAAAAATACGCGCGCGAATTCGGCAAGGAAGTGCGGACGATTTCTTCCTACGCCATGGAGCTGTTGATGGAATATCCGTTTCCCGGAAATATCCGCGAACTGGAAAACATCATCGAACGGGGCGTGGCGATGGAGACTTCCAACATCATTCTGCCTGAAAATCTGGCGCTGGCGGCGGACGCGGACACGCCGGGAGGGCCGACCGAGCTGCCCCTTCCCGATACGGGCATCGATCTGAACGCGGAGATGAACCGCATCGAGAAAAGAGCCATCGAAAAGGCGCTGCGGAAGACCAAGGGCATCAAAACCAAAGCGGCGGAGCTGCTGGGCGTTACCGGCGATTCCCTGAAATACCGGATCGAAAAGCTGGGCATTGAGTAGCCCGGGAAGGTGAAAAAACATGATAGCGAGATTAATTGAAGTGCGAGAAACAAAAAACAGAGGCAGAGGAGTTTTTGCGAAAGAATTCATCCCCAAAGGCACGATTATCTGTTTTGAATGCCATCAGTGCCGTGTGCTGACCGCCGATGAACTGGGCTTTTATCAGATGAGCGAAAAAGAGAAGATGGCTCTTTTGGACTGGGCGTACCGGAAGGAAGACGGGACGTTTGTCGCCCCTTGCGATGAGACGAGGTATCTCAACCATTCGTGTAATGCCAATATCCTCGGTACCGACTACGGGTTTGATATCGTGGTTGAAAATATCCGGAAAGGCGAAGAGGCGACTTACGATTACCGCGATTTTTACGATGAGGTAAAGATGCCCTGCTATTGCGGCGAGAAAAATTGCTGTAAGGTGGTTGATTTCAAGCACCCGATTTCAGAGGAGCTGAGACATTTCTGGGCGGTGAAAGTTAATGCCGCATTGAAATTGGTGAATCAAGTCAGCCAGCCGCTTAAAGAGGAGCTGAAGAAAAAATCTATCTTCCTGCCGCTTCATCCGTGAGCCGGCAGCAACAGTTTCTAAGTGTGGGACAGAGGGCAGAGTGGCTGTAAGCCGAAAGGTTGAAGAGAGGAAGCCCCGTCAACGTTGCGACCAAGGGCATCAAAACCAAAGCGGCGGAGCTGCTGGGTGTTACCGGAGATTCCCTGAAATACCGGATCGAACAGCTGGGCATGGAGCAGAAAAAGAGCGCTTTTTGATCAACCGCTGTTTTTCCGGCGGTTGAGCTCCGCGGAATAAGCGGCGATCAGGTCGTCGTGGCGAAGCACGCCCAACACAATATTGCCGTCGTCGGGGCGAGACCGGCGTCAAAGGGGCGATCAGTCCGCAGCCCTGCGTCATCTCCAGGCACATGAGCATCAGGCCGATGCCGAGCTTACTCACTGACCGGGAGGTCCATTTCCTTCACGGCCAGCTCCTGGTATGCGTGGGTGAATTTGTGGCAGAAGGCGTCCCAGCGACGGCAGATATCGATCGTGGCCTCATCCATCCCAAACAGGTGCGGATGCGCAACCAGCGCTTGAATTTCTTCCGCCATCTCCCGAACCTGCGCCGGGTCCAGTCCCTGCAGAATTTCAGCGACGAATTCCTCCGGCTTGTACCAGCCGGCCGCCTTTTGCAGGTCGCGGTGGATCTGCGTTAAAAGAACATTGCGGGGACCTTCCCACAGTTCATTGATGGCCGAATCGCGGTACAGGCGGGGCAGCGAGGAGAAATCCTCCATCACACCGTGGCCGCCGAAAAGCGACATGGCTTCGCGGATGACGTCGGTGCAGTCCCAGGAGGCGGCAATCTTCTGCAGCATGATCAGTTCGCGAACATTGAAGCGGTTTCGTCGGGCATGCGGCGGTTCGTCGCCGCCCTGGCTGCCCTTCAGGCCGCCTTCCAGTTTCAGGAAATCTCGGTAGAGTTTGAAAGCGCCGGCGGTGGTCCGGCGGGTGGTTTGCCGGATTCTGTCGAGCTGGACGGTGACCAGAGGAAATTGATTCAGCCGAAGGCCGAACGCGTCGCGGAATGAAACATATTTTTCCGCTTCCCGCACGGCCCGCGTCATGTACGCCGCGGCGGAAAGCCCCACCGTCAGACGCGAATAGGTGAGCACAATGCCGACCACGTTGGCCACGCCCTTGTCCAGGGGGCCCACCGGATAGGCGATCGCGCCCTGGAAGGTGAGTTCGGCCGTCGTCAGTTCGCTGGTGCCCATCTTCCACTTGATCCGGTCGATGGTGCAGCCGTTGCGGATTTCCTTTTCCTTGTTTCCCGGCAGCCAGGACGGCACGACAAACAGCCCCACCTTTTCGGAACCGACAGGCTTGGCCGTCACGACGGCGTAATCCGCGTGTGTGGCCGAGCAGAAAAATTTTGTCCCGTAGAGTTTCCAGATACCGTTTTCGTTGACGGCTTCCAGAACATTGGACGGCACGTCCGATCCGCCCTGGATTTCGGAGAGGTACTGGGCGCCGATGGCAAAATAGCCGTCGATGCCTTCCTTGCAGTGGCGGAGAATTTCCTTCGTTTCCGGCGAATCGGCGTACTTGGCGAGCAGTTCGACCAGGCCTTCCGTGCAGGTGACGGGGCAACCGATGCAGGCTTCGCCGTTCTGGTAAATGATGAACATCTTGATCAGCTTGACCCAGGGAGAGGTTTTGTCCGCAAAAAATGCCTCCGAAAAAATCTCTCTTTCCATGATTTCCGTGTCATGGGGCCGAACAATGCGGTCAATGCGGTTGTGGTGCCCGTCGTAATGGAGCATATAGGGGCGCTCCTCCGGACGGGCGATCCGCTCGGACATGTCCCGCCAGCGAAACGATGCTTTCCGGGAGACGGCGCGTGCTTCGGCATCCACCGTCTGCCGGAGGTCGCCGGTAAAATGGCGCACGACTTTCTGAATGAACGGATCATCGGCGTAGTAATCCACCCCCTGGCGCCAGGCCAGAAAGTCATTGAAGCTGTAGGGGTTGTTTCGATCTGCAAATGACATGTGTAAACCTCCTCCTGTTGTCTTCCGTAAACCGGTTTGCCCGTTAAAGGGTTGTCAGGGCCGCGCCCTGCGCTGCTATATAGAACCGGAGTTTGCTTCGTCAAGTTTTTTCCAATTCGTTCAGGAGGGCTTTTCGGCAGCGGGTTGCGGATTAAAAATCTTTAATCCGGAAGCCGTTGAGATCTCCCCTCCAGGGTTCTTCCGCCAGGTCCACGCGGTCCACGCGCGCGTGCGGCGGTCCCTGGCGGCACCACGCCAGCATCCGGTCCACGCTTTCGTCTTCACCTTCAAAAAGGGCTTCGACGCGGCCGTCTTCCCTGTTGCTCACCCATCCGGCAAGGCCGAGACTCAGCGCGGTTCGCAGCGTTTCCGCGCGAAAGAAAACCCCCTGAACACGACCTGAAATCAAAACATGCGCTCTTTTCATGACAAACCCTTTAAGGGGCGGCCAGGCAAGAATGGTCCGTCTTTCACGCCGGCCTGCGGATCGGCCTGCCGGCCATGGTTAAAAATTCTTCTTCGCTGATGACGGGGATGTTTTGTTTCCTGGCTTTTTCCAGTTTTGACCCCGGTTCTCGGCCCGCGACCACGTACGAGGTTTTGCCCGTCACGGAGGAGTGGACGACGCCGCCCAGAGACTCAACGACGGCCTTGGCCTCGTTTCTCCCCATGCTTTCCAGGGAGCCGGTGAAAACAAACGATTTGCCCTGCAGGCCCGTCTGGGCCGGGGGGACCGGTGCTTGGGGGGACAGGCCGGCCCGCTGAAACTTTTCCAGAACGATCCTGTTTTTGGCCTCCGCAAAAAATTCCAGAATGCTCTGGGCGATTTCCGGTCCGATTTCATGGATCGCCGTCAATTCTTCACGACCGGCGCTCATCAGGGCTTCCAGGCTGCCGAAATGGTGGGCCAGTAACTTGGCGGTCCGTTCGCCGACGTGGCGGATGCCGAGCGCGAAGATAAACTTGTCCAGCGCGGGGGTCCTGGAGCGTTCAATGGCGTCAAGAAGATTCTCCGCGGATTTTTCCGCCTGCCGATCCAGCCCCAGCAGCTGTTCTTTCGTTAAGAAATACAAGTCCGCCGGATCATTGATGAGCTTCGCGTCAAAAAGCTGAGCGGATAATTTTTCTCCCAGGCCTTCAATATCCATCGCGCCGCGCGAGGCGAAATGCCGGATATGTTCTTTCAACTGCGCGGGACAGGACAGATTGACGCAGCGGTGGGCGGCTTCACCGGCCTGACGGACGATTTCCGAACCGCACTCCGGACAGGCGCGCGGCATGCGGAATTCCTTTTCCCGCCCCGTTCTTTTGGACAGAATGACGCTGACGACTTCCGGGATCACGTCTCCCGCGCGCTGAATCAGAACCGCGTCGCCCACGCGGATGTCCTTTTTCAGGATTTCATCCTCATTGTGCAGCGTGGCCCGGCTGACCAGAACACCGCCGACATTGACCGGTTCCATCACGGCGACGGGCGTCAGCGTTCCCGTTCTTCCCACCTGAACGATAATGTCCTGGATCACCGTGGCTGCCTGTTCGGCCGGAAATTTGCAGGCCAGCGCCCAGCGGGGAGAGCGCGATACGCTGCCCAGAAGGGCTTGGAGCTCCAGGCGGTTGACCTTCAGCACGACGCCGTCGATGTCGTAGGGGAGGCTCGAGCGGATCGAAGCAATATGTTCAAAATAGGCGATGCACGCGTCAATGTCCGACGCCTGCCGGATGAGCGGATTGACCGGAAATCCCCAGGCGGCAAGCGTTTGGATGATTTCCCAATGGCTGCCGAAGGCCGCATTGCCGGCCGAACCGACGCCGTAGAGAAAAATATTCAAAGGACGGCGGGCGGTGATTTTTGGATCCAGCTGGCGAAGAGATCCGGCGGCGGCGTTGCGCGGATTGGCAAAAGGAGCTTCGCCTTCCTCCACCCGGCGACGGTTGAGCTTTTCAAACGGTTCCTTTTCCATGTAAACTTCCCCGCGGACCTCGATGAATTCCGGGATGGTATGAGAGGCGCAGGTCTTCATTTTCAGGGGCAGGGAAGCAATGGTTTTGAGGTTTTGCGAAACGTCTTCGCCTACGGCGCCGTCGCCGCGCGTCGCACCGCGGCGGAACTGTCCGTTTTCGTAAATCAGATTTACGGCCAGGCCGTCCAGTTTGGGCTCCGCCACGTAATCCACGCGCTCAACCTTCGCCAGCCGGCGGATGCGCGAATCGAAGTCCCTGATTTCTCCGGCGCCGAATGCGTTGGCCAGGCTGAGCATGGGTTGAGGGTGCGTGAAGGGGGCAAATTTGGAAAGCGGGGCGGCGCCGACGCGCTGCGTCGGAGACGAGGCCAGCTCATCGTCCGGATAGCGGGCTTCCAGGTTCTGCAGCTCCTTCATCAGGCGGTCGTACTCGGCGTCGGATATTTCCGGCGCGTCCTGCTGGTAGTAGCGCGCGCTGTGATATTCGATGGTTTTGCGCAGTTCGGAAATGCGCTGGTGAGCGGCTTCCTTGTCCATGATTTTACTTGGAGAATCTTCCCGTCCGGCCATGATTCGAATTCTAGCCCGCCTTTTGATCAAAGTCAATTCAAAAGCACGCGGGCGGCCGTTCTTTGATAAATAACACTTGTAATTTTTTCGTCTACCCGCTAAGAAATCCAGCAAGATCATGAAGGAAAATAAAGTCAGGATAGGCGTGTTGTCCGACACGCATGTTTATGGTTTTGATCGGCACCTGAAGCAAATTGTCGACGAGCATTTTTCTGATGTTGACCTGATTTTTCATGCCGGCGATCTGGTGGATTTATCCGTTCTGGAGCTTTTCGGCGAAAAGGACGTGAAGGCGGTTTTCGGCAATATGGACGGCCGGCGGGTCAGAGAACAGCTGCCCGAACAGCTGACGATGGATTTTGGCGGGTTTCGCGTCGCGCTGATTCACGGATGGGGGTCGCCCGCGGGCATGGAAAGAAAACTGGCCGACAGGCTGGGGAAGGTGGATTGCATCGTTTTCGGCCATACGCATTACCCGGTCAACAGGAAAATCGACGGCATTTATTTTTTCAATCCGGGTTCCGCGCTGGATCAGCGGTTTGCCGAACACCGCAGCGTCGGAATCCTGGAAGTGGGGACTGAAATCAACGGCAGAATTATCCATCTCAAATAGCGGGATTCAAAGAGATCGGGGATTGAAACAATGGAAACGATGTGCGCGCCGTGGCGAATGGAGTATCTCATGTGTGAAAAACCGGAAGGATGCGTGTTTTGTAAAAGGTCTCTTCGCTGCGAAGATTATGTTTTGTTTGACGGAAAGACCTGCTTTGTCATGCTGAACCGTTACCCGTATGTCAACGGCCATTTGATGATTATTCCGATTCGCCATCTGGGCGACATTGCCGGATTGACCGTGGGGGAGAGGGAAGAAATTTTCAGCCTGGTGGACATCTCCGTCAAAGTTCTGAAGGAGGCGATGAATCCCCAGGGCTTTAACATCGGCATGAATCTGGGCAAAGCAGCCGGCGCGGGGATTGCCGAACATGTCCATGTTCACGTCATTCCCCGCTGGGAAGGCGATACCAATTTCATGAGCGTCGTCGGCAATGTCCGCGTCATTCCTCAGGACCTGGCCACCACCGCCGCGACATTGATTCCCCTGTTTGAAAAATATTGCCTGGAGGTTTAAAACGCGATGAAGATATTCTATTTAATCCTCACCATTGTCTTTGCTTTTTTTATCGTGACCTTTTCACAATTCAACGCGGCGCCGGTGACCATAAAATATTATTACCTTCAGGATCTGGTCGTTCCGGCCTACATGCTCATTTTTGTCGCCCTGCTGGTGGGCGTTGTCATTACCGGTTTTTTGGGCGTTGTGGAAAGATTTCGGCTCAACCGCACCATTTCCAAACAAAACAAGGTGATTCGCGATTTGCGCAAAGAGCTGAGGGAACACGAAGCCCCTCCGATGATTGAGGAACGCAAGAAAACACCCGCTCCTCCGGCATGACCACAGAAACAAAATTTTTTGCCGACGCAACGCTTGCCGGTCTGGCCCGATGGCTCAGACTGCTGGGCTTTGATACGGTCTGCTTTCAGGGAAAGGCGGGCCGGCCGTTGATGCGGCAGGCGGCGGCCGAAGGCCGGATTTTGCTCACCCGAAGAAGAGACCTCCTGGAGCGGCAGTTTTCCGGGCGTCTGATCCTGCTGCCGGGAACCACCGCGGTGAAGCAGCTTTCTTTTGCGCTCGGGAAGCTGTCGCTGGAAATCCAGGCTCAAAACCTTTACACGCTTTGTCTTTCCTGCAATCAAAAACTGATTTCCCTGGAGCGGGAAAGCGTTCGGGATCTGGTGCCGGAATATGTTTTTGAACATTGTTCGGTATATACCCGGTGCCCCCAATGCCGGAAAATCTTCTGGCCGGGAACACACCGGCGAAACGCCCTGCAATTTTTGAAAGACAACGGCTTTGATGTGACCTAAACCGGAAAAGCCAAAACCAAAACATCCAGTCGGCGCATCGATATTCTGGATTAGAGACTCCTCTCACCCTCCCCCGGCCCCTCCCATCGAGAGCTTTGAATAACGGCCGTTTTTGTCATTTCGACCGATGGGAGAAATCTTGAACAAACGGCCATCCTTAAGATTTCTCGTCGCTCACGCTCCTCGAAATGACATTTTTCAAAGCTCTCCTATCAAGGGTGGGGAGGAACGGAAGATTCTTAAAAAGAGGTTTTTTTAATGGTTTCCGATGGCTTCGCGCAGTTTGGCCGCCAGATCTTTCATCAAAAACGGCTTCTGAATGAAAAGCACCCCCTCGTCCAGAACGCCCTGGCGCGCGATGACATCGGCGGGGTACCCGGACATAAAAAGTTTCCGGATATTCGGATGGAGGGACGCAATGCTTTGGGCCAGGTCCCGTCCGTTCATTTCGGGCATGACCACGTCGGTGATCAGAAGATGAATTTCGCCGGTGTGGTTGCGGGCCAGTTCAATCGCTTCCGCCGGTTTGCCGGCTGACAACACGGTGTAGCCGAGGCGATGGAGCATCATTCCTGTCATTTCCAGGATCGCAGGTTCGTCCTCAACCAGCAAGATGGTTTCATTTCCGGTGACGGCTGCCGCGCTTTCCTTCCCGGTCGGTTCCGCCAAGGCTTCAGGATGCCGGGGCAGGTAGATTTTGAAGGTCGATCCCCGGCCCGGTTCGCTATAGACGTTGATAAAGCCGTTGTGTTGCCTGACGATCCCGTACACGGTGGACAACCCAAGGCCGGTGCCCTGGCCCACACCCTTGGTCGTAAAGAAAGGTTCAAACAATTTATCCAGCGTTGATTTATCCATGCCGCAGCCGTTGTCGCTGACCGAGAGCGTCACATAGTCACCGGCAATGAACCCTTTGTGATCGGCGCAGTAGTTTTCATTGAGTACGGTGATTTCCGTTTCGATAGTGATCCTGCCGACGCCCCCGATTGCGTCCTTGGCGTTGACGCAAAGGTTGGCGAGGATCTGATCAATCTGGCCGGGGTCCATCCTGACCGGCGCCACATTTTTGCCCGGCAGCCAGGCGATCTCGATGTCCTCGCCGATGAGCCGCCGGAGAATTTTCAGCATCCCTTCGACGGTCTCGTTCAGATCGAGCACTTTCAGCGAAACGGTCTGCTTGCGCGCGAAGGCCAGCAACTGACGAGTGAGATTGGCCGACCGTTCGGCGGCTTTCCGGATTTCCTGCAAGTCCTTATACAGAGGTTGGGCCGGTTCCACCCGCGTCATGCCTAAGTCCACGCGACCCAGGATGACGGCGAGCATATTGTTGAAATCATGGGCAATGCCTCCGGCAAGACGTCCCACGGATTCCATCTTCTGCGACTGGGTCAACTGTGCCTGCAGCTTTTCCTTTTCCTGCTCTTCACGCCGGCGAGCCGTGATGTCTCCGATGAAACCTTCCAGAAAGAGCAGATCCCCCGCCGGATCGAAAACGCCGCGTCCGCGTTCCAGTACCCATCGGGTTTCTCCGGAAGCGGCGACGATCGGATACTCTTCTTCGAAGAAATCTTTTCGCCGGATCGTCTCCTGCCACTTTTCTCTCAAGGGTTCGCGGTAATCCGGACGAACGATCTCGTTGTAAGTGATTTTGTTGCTCAGGAAATCGGATGCTGGAAAGCCGGTGACGTCGGCGCACTGTTCGCTGATGAACGTCATCGTCCATTCGTGGTCATTCGCGCAGCGGTAAACGAATCCGGGAAGATTGCTGATCATCGTGGCCAGCGCCCGCTCCCGTTCTTTCATCTCTTCGGCCGCGCATTTTTGCTCGGTGATGTCCATTACCGAAATAATGCCGGCGGGCTTTCCGTTGAACACGATGGTTTCGCCCGAGAGGTCGACCCATTTGACCGCCCGGTCTTTACAGACAATTTTAAACTGGTAGCGAGGAGTCACGGATTCGCCGCTCTGCCGTTTCCGGCCCCGCTCCATGACGATATGCCGGTCGTCGGGGTGGACAAAGTCCCAGAAATTCATGGAGAGGAGTTCCGTGGTGCTGTAACCGGTGATCTCCGCCGCCGCGGGATTCGCGTAGATCCATTTGTCGTTCTGGTAGAGCATGACGGCTGTCGGAGAGGATTCCGTGAGGATTCGGAATCGTTGTTCGCTCTCCTGCAGGGCGGCCTCCGCCCGCCGGCCTTCGGTGACGTCCAGGAGGGATGAAAAGAATCCTTTTACCTCCCCGCCGCCGCAATGCGGTTCATAATGCACGCGGAGGGTTCTTTCCCGGCCTTCCCGGTCGGTGACTTGATTTTCATAAGTTACCCGCTGCCCGTCGAGAGCCTTTTTGATGTTTGCGGAGATCCTGGCATACTCCTCCGGTTTTAAAATTTCGGAAACTCTTTTTCCGATCGCCTCTTCCGGCCGGATGTCATGCCACCACGCGTAGGCGCGGTTCACAAAAACGTATCGCTCCTCTTTGTCGATGTAAGAAATGAGCAGCGACACGCCGTTCAGGATGCTCTCGAGTATCGCGGCCCGCTCCCGCAGAGTGCCGTCGGTGCCGGCGCCCCGGTCTTTTTTGTCGGTTCGGCGTTCCATTTTTGTCAGAAGGTTTTTCTAATTCCCAGTTTACCATAAAGAGGGCAGTGTCCCGATATCACGCTGGAGAGCAGCATGCCGGCAAGGACGGCAAGAACAATGCCTGCGATTCCGCTGATCCACCCCGCGATATTGGCGATGATCAAAAGAACGGCAATGACGAGACGAACGATCCTGTCGATGGTCCCCACGTTTCGATCCATTGGCTCTCCTCCTTATAAAAATGAAGTGGTTGGGTGATCTACAGCAATGTCGCGCAATCCCTCTCGTCGCCCTGAATTTTCTCCATGGTGTGCGCAAGCGCGGGCATAACGACGGAAAGATTTTCTTTTGCGCCTCTGGGGCTGCCGGGCAGGTTGATGATCAGGGATCGCCCGCGGATGCCGGCGACAGCGCGGGAGATCATGGCGTGCGGGGTGACTTTCATGCTGGAAGCCCTCATGGCTTCGGCCATTCCGGGAATTTCCCTGTCCAGAACTTTCAGCGTGGCGTCCGGCGTCAGGTCGCGCGGGCTTACGCCCGTGCCGCCGGTCGTCAAAATCAGGTCCAGTCTTTCAACATCCGCCAATTGAACAATGGCTTGGGCAATTTGATCGATTTCGTCGGGGATGATCATGGTTCTCTTGATGGAGACAGCGGCGCCCGCCAGCAGTTCGGCGATGACGGGGCCGCTTTTATCTTCCCGTTTACCCTGTGAGCCCTTGTCGCTCACCGTGATGATTCCGGCAGAGAACATTTAACCTTCCGCTTCTTTTTTTGATTCGGCGATGATCTTGTCCGCGATGTAGGAGGGGACTTCTTCATAGTGCGAATCGGTATACGTGAAGTTGCCCCGCCCGCTGGTCATGGAACGAAGATCCGGCGCGTACTTCAGGATTTCCGCGAGCGGCACCTGGCCTTTGATCACCTGATTGGAGCCGTTGGTGTCCATACCCAGCACGCGCCCGCGGCGGCTGTTGAGATCGCCGATGACGTCGCCCATGTATTCATCGGGCACTTCAATGGAAATGTTGACAATCGGTTCCAGAAGAATCGGCTGGCACTCCATGACGCCTTTCTGAAAAGCCATGGACCCAGCGATTTTAAAGGCCATTTCCGAAGAATCGACGGTATGGTAGGAACCAAAAACCAGAGAGATGCGAAAATCCACGACGGGGTAGCCGGCGATAACGCCTTTGGCCGCCGCTTCCTGAATCCCTTTGTCAACCGCAGGGCGGTATTGGGCGGGAATAACGCCGCCGACGATTTTATCCACGAACTCATAGCCCGCGCCGCGCGGCAGAGGCTCGATATCGATCGTGCAATCGCCGAACTGACCGCGTCCGCCGGACTGCTTCTTGTAACGACCCTGAACGTTGGTCTTGCCTTTGATGGTTTCCAGATAGGGGACTTTCGGCGTGTTCAGATTGACTTCAACGCCGAATTTTCTTCTCATTTTTTCAATGTTGACTTCAATATGCACCTGGCCCATTCCGGAGAGAATCATCTCCTTGGTCTGGGCATTGCGGGAGAAGACGATGGTCGGGTCTTCTTCCGTCAGGCGGTGAATCGAGGAAGCGATTTTATCCTCATCCCCCCGGGATTTCGGCTCCACGGCAAAAGACATGATCGGCGGCGGAACGGCGACTTTTTCAAAAATAATGGGGTATTTCTCGTTGCACAACGTGTCTCCCGTGACGGTTTCCTTTAATTTGGCGACTCCGGCGATATCGCCCGGGATCAGCGCTTCCGCCTGTTTCTGGTTTTTTCCTTCCAAAAAGAAAATATGACCGAATTTTTCCGTGATTTTTCTCGTGGAATTATACACGGCCGAATCGGAATTGAGCTTTCCGGAATAGACCCGGAACAGCGTCAGCCTGCCCGCGTAGGGATCGGCGATGGTTTTGAAAACAATGGCCGAGAAAGGGGCGTCTTCCGACGGTTGCCTTTCTTCAACCGTATCCGTACCGGGCTTTTTGCCTTTCACGGGGCCCCGGTCAACGGGAGAGGCAAAGGAACTGGCGGCCAGATCCGCGAGCAGGGTAACGCCGATGCCTTTGACGGCTGAACCGCAAATCACCGGAACGATGCCGCCCGACAACACACCCTTTCTTAAGCCGGATTTGAGCTCCTCGGCGGAAAGCTCGCCGGTTTCCAGGTATTTATTCATCAATTCATCGTCGGCTTCGGCAATGTCTTCCACCATCGATGATCGAAGCGCGCCTGCTTCCTGGGCCAGATCGGATGGAATATCCACGGCTTTTCCCACGCCTTTGTTGTCGGCGAAGGTGTAAGCCTTCATGGCGATCAGATCCACGATGCCCTGAAACTTGTCTTCCGCGCCGATGGGCAGGCAGACCGGGGTGCCTTTCTTTTTCAGTTTGGTTTTGATGCTTTCCAGCACCTTGTTGAAATCGGCTCTTTCGCGGTCCATGCGATTGATGAAAATCAGGCGGGGCAGGGAATATTCGTCAGCGATTTCCCATACTTTCTGCGTCTGGAATTCCACGCCTCCCACGGAGTCGATGACCACGACCGCATTGTCCACAACGCTCAGGGAACACTTGATGTCAAACGTGAAATTGGAATCGCCCGGAGTGTCGATGATATTGATTTTATGCTTGTCCCATTCGAAAAAGTTGGCCGCCGACGAGATTGAAACATGTTTTTTCTGCTCTTCAGGCTCATAGTCCATGGTGGAAGAGCCGTCGTCCACACGGCCCAGCCGCTCGTTTTTTCCGGAAACATACAGAAGGGATTCACAAAGAGAGGTTTTGCCCGTGCCGCCGTGGCCGATGACGGCCAGATTTCTAAGTTGTTTGGATTCGTACTTTGCCATGAAAACTCCTTTCCATTATCTCAACAGGATCAGCAAAAGATCTGATGAAACGGGTCATTGCAGAATGCGCGCTGTATTAGCGTATCCGGCAAGTAAAATCAAGATAATTTTCAACTTCTGGCGATTTCAGGGAGCTTCTCTGGCCTGCGCAAAGACCAATGGGAAATCATCTTTTCAGAAGATTTTTTTCGCCCAGCATCATGGGATAAAAGACTGCAAATACGCACAGAAACAGCGCAAGTCCAAAGGACAGGGCAAACCAGATAATCTGCGGCAGGGAAAAGCCGTGGCCGTGCATTCTGGACATGAAGATTCGATAAACCGGCCCCGCCTCCAGCATGATGACCAGGGCAATCAGGCCGAAGGAGAGCAGCATGAACAGGACGCCGCCGAAGCTGGTGGCTGTAAGCGCCGGATTTTCAGACTTGAAGTTCGGGTAGCGGGCGCCCAGGCCCACGGACAGTCCGACGATGGCCGGGACCAGAAAGAAGACGGTGACGATGGACAGGAACATCATGAAAGGCGTCACGCCGAGGAGGAGATTGGAAGCGATGATCAGGACTTCCGAAAGAATCAAAAGCGGGATGCAGTAGAGAAAAAACTTGATCCAGAGAAAGGTTTTCATGGAAACCGGCGCGGATTGAATGATCCAGAAAGCTTCTCCTTCCATGCTGACCGCGGGAAAAACGAAGCGTGCGGCAATGGCCGAAAGCACGAAAGCGGCCAGCCCCACATTCAGAAAAGAAAACACATTCTGGAGATAAATCGTTTTCATGGGCGATTTATCCAGGGGCAGGACGGAGAAATTGTAGAGATAGACGACGATCAGGGCGCAGATCAAAAAGAGCTGCGGCCACTGCGTCGAATCCCGGAAGAAGGAGCGGATTTCCTTGACGGCGAAGGCTTTCGCGGGCCGTGAAAGAAAATTCAGAAGCGTTTCCCAACTGTATCCGTGAAATTTCACGGGCGTAAAAAGCCGTTTGGACGTTGTCTGAGCGCGGGAAAACCCCCGAAAATAGAGGACGCCCGCGGCGGTTTGGGTAAAAAACATCAATGAAAAAAAGCAGCTTGCCGCAAGGGCCAGGTTGAAAAGCGACGGCCCCCATTCCCTTTTCAGGGCCAGGCGCACCGCATCCGTGATCCAGGTGGTGGGGAGCCATGGCCAGTCCAGCGCCTGCATGGAGTTCAGGTACAGAACGACCGAAGCAAAGCTGTCCGGGTTGACCAGCTGCTCCGGACGAATCAGGCGCAGAACCAGCACGAGGAGCAGCGCCAGACCTACGCCCAGGATGACGAAAAGGGTTCGGATTTTTCCGGCGGGAAGAACCGCCGCGCCCAGAAGCACCAGCAGGCTGCTTGCCGCGGAAGCCAGCAGGCACAGACAGACGATGGCGCAAAGCGCGATGGGGTAAAAGGCAAGGCCGGCCTGATAGGTGAGGCCGTAGGACAGGAAAATGGGAAGGCTGAAGGTCACCACCATCCAGGAAGAATCGAACGTGCTGCCCAGCCAGCGCGACAGGAACGTATCCCCGACGCCGACCGGCATGGAATGCAGCAGGGACAGGTCCCGGCTTAAATACATGTGCGACAGGCTGTTGATGATGCTGCTGAACAGCAAAAGGGTGAAGAAGGTGATGATCATCATGGACAAAAGCTTCATGGCCAGGATGTCGCCGAAATCCTGAACGTTTTGAAAATATCTCAGGACGCGGTAAAAAATGGCGAAAGCACCGGCCCAGAACGTGACGCCGATCAGGGAAAAAAGGACCAGTCGCGACCGGTTCCCGTTTTGTTCATTCGGTTTCAGTCCGTTTCGGGCGGACAGCAGTCTCGGTTTCAGCAATATCCATACGGTGCTTTGCATAGGCTTACAATTCCCGGACCAGCGTCAGAAAGACTTCTTCCAGGCGGGCTTCGCCGGTTTTGGCGGCCAGATTCAGCTCGGCGACCGTTCCCTGCGCGAGAAGCGTTCCCTTGTGAATCACGCCGATCCGGTCGCACAAGTCCTCGGCAAGGCTCAAGGTGTGCGTGGACACGAAAATCGTCACGTTTTGCCGGGCCAGCCCCTTCAGGATATCCCTGACCATCCGCACCGCTTCCGGGTCCAGCCCGACCATCGGTTCGTCGATGACCATCACCCGCGGGTCGTGAAGCAGCGCCGCGGCAATGATCAATCGCTGCTTCATGCCGTGGGAATACGCCTCGACGATTTCGTCTTTCCATTGCCAGAGAGCAAACCGTTCCAGCAGTTCCGGGGCTCTGCGGGAGAAAACCCGGAGATCGACGCGGTACAAATCCGCGATGAATTTCAAAAACTCCATGCCGGTAAGCTTTTCGTACAAAAACGGCCTGTCCGGAACAAAACCGATGATCTTTTTGGCCCCAACGGGATCCCGGCTCATGTCGATCCCGCCGATGAGAATTTTCCCGTCGGTCGGTTCGATGATGCCGCCCATCATGCGGATGGTTGTGGTTTTGCCCGCGCCGTTGGGGCCGATGAAGCCGTAAATTTCTCCGGCGGCCACCTCCAGGTTCAGGCGGTTGACGGCCAGCGTCGTTTTAAAATCCTTGGTCAGGTTGATCAGTTTAATCATTCTTGTAAGAGAGAACCTCCAGGGTTATTTTGCCCATGACGCCCAGCAGGTCCAGCTGCTCGGCGCCTTCGCCGCGCGCCAGGCGAATATGCGTGACGTCCGCCGGAATCTGGTCAAAAACGGCGTCGGTTGTCACCCACCGGCCCACGTAAGCCGTGTTCCAGGCGTGGTAATAAAAACGGCCTTTCAAATACACCAGACCGGTTTCCATTTGAACGGGAACGTCTGCAGCCCGAAGCAGCGCAGCGGTGAGCACCGCGTGCTCATTGCAGTCACCCGCCTTGTTTTTCAAAACTTCCAGGGCGTTGGGGACGGACAGGACCGGCTTCTTTTCGACGTTGCGGTAAACCCAGTGCACAATTTTCCTGAGCCTGGCGGGTGGGCTGTCTTTCGGAGAAACGATTTTGGCCGCCTGCTTTTGAATTTCCGCGGCGTCGGACTGAACCAGCGGCGACGGCTGGAGATACTGTTGAAAGAGCTTCGGGCCGTTGTTCGGCTGGGCTGTGTCGGGCGTTTCCTCTTGAGTGATCGTTAAAACGCCGGAAGAAAATTTCTGCCTGCCGCCGGAAAGCATCAGGGGCAGGTTGTGAACGCCGCCAACCCGAATGACGATCTGTGTCAATGTGGAAGGTTCGGGCAGAATCCGGTTTGAGGCGATGGAAGCCATTTGCGAAAAGTCGGCAATGCCTTCCGCCGAGATGCCTTCGCGCGCCTTTTGGGCATCCACCTTTTCCATGGACAGACCCAGCATGCCCGTTTCTTTCAGGATTTCACCGTCTTTGGCCAGCCAGGCGCAGTTTTGGGCGCCCATAAAGTCGGCGCAGAATTTTTGCGTCAAAATGCGCTTGCCCATGATCGGGATGACTTCATCGGCAAAGCGCGTGACCTTTACGCTGCGGAGGGCAAGCGTTGACGGGTCGAAGATGCTGAAGCTGCGGGTTTGGTCCTTTTCCAGCCCGCCCCGAAAGGCTGCTTCATAGATATTTCCGCTGATATGGGGAAGGTCCTTCAGGGGGAGAACGGTTTTCTTTTGGGCATGGGGCAGTCCCGCGAAGACGATGAGCCTGTCCTGACCTGCGTAGCCCCGGGCGGCAAAACGAAAAAGACTGGAGTTGAGCTCAAAATGGAAAGAGGAAAAGGTCATGTCGGGATTGAGCTCCGATTCGGTGGACAGATTCAGGGCCTGCACGACGCCCATGGTGTTGATCTGCATGGCGACGCTTTCCCGGGTCTGGAAGCGGCCGTTTTCCAGCCCGGTGAAGGTGCGGTGGATCACGCCGATTTTTTTTCTGTTCTGGTAGATGTTCATCCAGGATTCCGGCGAGCGGGTAATTTGAACTGTTTGCGGCCCGGGCGCCGCGGCCGGTTTTTCCCGGAAGAACTCCAGGCGATGAGCCAGCAGGCCGAGAAATACCACCGTGATGCCGATGCCCCAGATCCAATGCCACTTGATTTTTGTCATGCGCGCCAAACTTTCCCAGCCGTCACAGCCGGCAAAATACGACGTCAGTATATAGACAGGAACCGGCCGGGTCAACTATCAGTATTGGACCGGTATTGGACAATCTTGTTGACAGCGCCATCCATCCTTCGTATAGTTTCACCATGAAAAAACGAGGTCTGATCATTTTCGGAGGTTTGTGCCTGCTGCTTTCGTCCTGTGCCGGCTGGATGATGGAAGAACCTTCCTTGCAGCTTCGCCGGGTTTCGCTTCATCCCCGCTCCCTGACGGAGATTTATCTGGTCCTCGATCTGGACGTGCAGAATCCGAACCGATTCGATCTGACGATCCAGTCTTTTCAGTACAAGCTTTTCTTAAACGAGCGTGAAATCGGAAGCGGACGCCTGGAAAAGGAAGTCCGGATTCCCGCCGATTCCGCCGTCCGGGTTCAGGCGCCGGTCGTGGCCGGCTTCAAAAACTGGAACGAAAGCCTTCGGGCCGTGATCGCCGACAAGGGCATTCCCTACCGCATTGAAGGAGAGGCGAACGTCAGGACGGTTTTCGGAAGCAGGAACTACCCTTTTTCCAAAAGAGGAAAGATCGATTGAAGAGAAGTGAAGGAAAGATTCGCACGGTCAACGGCAGCCTCTGGTACAGGGTTCACGGGAAAGACGGGAAGAAAACGCCTATCCTCGTCCTCCACGGCGGCCCCGGCTTTTTAAGCATGGATGACGGTCTCGAGCCGTTGTGGAAAGACCGTCCGGTGTTTTTCTACGACCAGCTGGGCTGCGGCAAAAGCGACCGGGCCGCGAACAGAAATTTTTATTCGGTCGAGAATTATGTTGCGGAATTGGCGGAAGTTCGGGCCGCCTTAAAGCTTGACGACGTTTACCTGATGGGATTTTCCTGGGGATGCGCGCTGGCCTGTGCCTACCTGCTGTACGCGAGGCCTTCCGGTGTAAAGGGCGTGATGCTCTGCGCGCCGTATCTTTCTTCTCCGGCCTGGGATGCCGACCAGCGCCGGAATATCGCCCGGCTGCCGAAAGGCATTCGGGAAGCCATTGAGGAAGGTGAAAAAACGGGCAACTTCGGCGAGGCTTACGAATCGGCCATGATGGCCTACTACGACAGGCACGTCTGTCTGCTGAAACCCTGGCCCGAATCGCTTCAGAAGGCTTTTTCCGGCCTCAATCCGGATGTGTACAATACGATGTGGGGCAAAAGCGAATTTACGATCGCCGGAGCGCTCAAGGACTTTGATCTGACGCCGAGGCTCGGGGAAATCCGCGAGCCCGTCCTGCTCACCTGCGGGGACCGGGACGAGGCGGGCGTCAAAACGGTGAAGGATTTTCAGCAGCTCTTTCCCGACGCCCGCATGGCCGTCATTCCAAAGGCATCCCATCTGCATCAGATCGAACGCCCGAAAATCTTTGCCGCCGTGGTCGGGGATTTCCTGCAGGATGTCGATTGACGCTTCTTCTCGGAGATTGGAACATGAAAATCCGCCAGTGTTTTATGGGCGTCTTCCTTTTGCTCTTTTGCGCCGTTCTGACGGGCATGAGCCCGGTTGAATGCCGCGGGAAGTCTTCAGAAGCAGCGCCGGTTCAGATGGAATGGAAAGGGAATATTTCCAATCAAAAAGAACCGTTCATCAAAATCGTCGAAACACGGGAGGCATGGAACGATCTATGGCTCAGCGCCTTTGAAAAACCGGCGCCGGATATCGATTTTGATCGCTGCGTCGTGGCCTGCGTTTTCCTCGGACATCAGGCGGACTGGCTTTACTCCATCGGATTTGCAGAGCCTGTCCCGCGCGGCGATGTCTGGGTCATCTCCTACGGCCTGGCGGAAATCGTCCTCGATCTCGCCAAACCCTTTAAGGCCTCCGGACAATATGCCATGAAAGTATTTTCAAGGCACAAAGACGCCAAAATGATTCTGGAAGAATTTCCCGAATCAGCCCGGAGAAGATAATGCAGGCAAGGGAAATGGCCGCCACCTCTGTCGGAAGGAATGCCCTGACCGCGGGATTGCTCTGTCATGCCGCGGCGATTCTCGTCGGCATGATGACGGCATCCGGGGCGGATGTTTTTTTCAAGATCGTTTATCCGTTTTCCTGGGTTTTGATGACGCTCGGGGCTTACGCCGAATTGCGCCTCCGAAGCGGACGGCCCCTGAAGTCCTGGCGATTCTACGGCGCGGCAATGGCGTCCGTATTTCCGCTGCTGGGGCCGCCGGCAGTTTTTGGCCTGATCTACACCTGCCCGGAAGAAGGCAGGGAAGGGCAGGCCGGTCTGTCGGGATTTGTTGCGGCGCTACTCAGGCTTCGGGCCAACCTGCTTCTTCTTTTTGGTTTGAGCATGCTTCTTTTTCTGCTGTTCGCCGTTGTGACCGGCGCGGATGATCCGTATTTCAGAAGAAAATGAAAAGCGGGAGTTTCCATGAAAGCTTCTATGAGAACGAACAAAACAGCATTGCAGACGTGGGTGATGATGGTGGGTCTGATCGCGCTGCTGATCGTTGTGCCCGCCATGCTTTGGGCGGCCGATCCTTCCGCGCCCTGCGATAACGGGCCGAAGACGGAAATCTTCATTCAGACCGGGCATGCCGGTTCGGTGAATACGGTGGAATGGTCGCCCGACGGAAGGTTTATTCTTTCGGGAAGCAGCGACGGCGGCATCAAACTGTGGGACGCCCCAAGCGGCAGGCTGATTCGAACATTTGTGGAGGGCGAAGACGTCCGCTACGTTCAATTTCTGCCCGGCGGCAAGACCTTCTTTTCCGTGAATGAGAAAGGCGGCGTCGGGGTATGGAACATTGCCGGCGGCCGGCCAGTCCGGGGATTTTCCTTAAGCCGGGAAAAAGAGCCGGCGCTCATCGATCCGGTTTCCTTTGACGGCTCCGTTGTAAGGGCCATCGTTTCCTCCAGACTTTACGCGGCGCAGCTTTCGGAGGGAAAAGCGTTGCCCCCGGAGCAACTGCCTGAAGGCGCGCCCGTCAAAAAATATTTTTCCGGATACGATTTCGGACACAAAAATCTGGTGACCGCGGACGGTAAAAGGATGCTTTCCGCCGTTCCCGAGGATCCGTCGGATATCCGGTTCAAAAAACTGATCCTGTGGGAGCTTTCCACGGGGAAAATTCTTTTTTCGCTGGACGGCCACAGCGACAGGATCGATGCCGTGGCCCTGTCACTGGACGAGTCCTATGCCGCGTCGGGCGGGCGGGACAAAACCGTCCGCGTTTGGGATTTAAAGACGGGGAAGGCCGTTGCCGTGTTGACCGGCCATCAGAAAGAAATCGAAGCGCTCGCCTTTTCACCCGACCGGAAATATGCGCTATCCGGCAGCCGCGACCATGCCATGAAGCTGTGGGACATCGAAGCGGGGAAGGAAGTTCGGTCCTTTGCCCATCCCGCAAGAGTCACTCTTGTCCGTTTCTCGCCGGATAGCCGCTTTGCCGTCTCCGGAGACGCGGAAGGCGTCATACGCATTTGGGACGCCCGGACCGGGGAAGAGACCATGGCGCTCAAAACCCATGCCGACAGCGGCTATGTGCTGGTGATGTCGGCCGACGGCCGGCATGTTCTCAGCGGAACGCCGGACGGGAAAATACGCCTGTGGGATAAAACCACCGGAAAACTGCTGGAAAGCATTCCTGCCCATCAGGAAAAGATTACCGCCGTTCATTTCACCCCGGACGGCAAGCACGCCCTGTCGGCCAGCGAGGACAAAACCCTGAAACTGTGGGATCTGGCAACCGGCGCAATGCAAAAGACGTTTGTCGGCCACAAAGAGAAAATATCCAGGGCCGCCGTCTCGCCGGACGGTCAAAATATTCTCAGTCTGGCGGGAACCGCCGATGTCCGGCTCTGGAATCTGACATCCGGCGCTGAGCGGAAAGCTTTTTCGTTTCCCGGACGCGTTCTTTCCATCGGATTTGCCGACGACGGCAGGCATTTGTTGATTGCCTACGAAGATAAAATTCTGGACCACCGGATCATCAAAGTCCTGACGCCGGAGGGGCGTGAAGTCAGGAAATACATGAGCGCCGGATTTCATTTTTCCGAAGACGGGAAATATTTTCTGGCCAATGAATACTGGGAGCTGACCGACGGGGGGCGGCGGGCGTTTAGCCCCTCGACCGGACCAAAGAAACAAAAACTCTATCTGGACATCGCCAAAAAAAGCTCGCTCGTGGACATTGCCGGCGGCGGCATTCTGGGCCGCTTCGGGCAGAGCGGCGCTTTTCTTTCCCTTTCCGCCTGCGCGGAAGAAGGCATTGTTCTGACCAAAAGCCGCTACGACCGGAACATCGTTTTGTGGGATATTCGGACCGGACTTGAGATTCGGCGCTTTGCCGCCGGACACGGACTGCTGACCTATGACGGAAGAAAAATTGTCGCGCCGTCCGGCAATACCCTGCAGGCCTTTGACCGGGCGAGCGGCGCGCCGCTCGCGCCTTTTACCGGCAGGGCATCGATGGAGATCAGTGCGCTGGCGTTGTCGCCGGACGGAAGCGTCGCCGTAACGGGAGATGGGGCAGGGGAGGTTCAGCTCTGGGACATCGGCGCCGGCACACTGAAAAAGAGCCTGCCGGCTCAGGAGAAGGAAATGATTCTGGCCACGGCGGTTTCTTTCGATCGTCGTTTTGCGGCTTCGCTTGCCCGCTCCGGCGTTATTCGAATCTGGAATATGAACGACGGTCGGAAGGTGTCCGAAGTGAAGACGGAGTACAAGCCCATTTACGCCGAAGAGCTTGCCGCCGGAGACTTCGTCGATTATGGGAGCGGAATTCTGGCCTTCTCCCCCGACGGCCTTCGCCTTGCCTGCGGATCGGGCGTCTGGGAGGCCGCAACCGGAAAAAATCTGCTGACCTTTGCCCAACCCAACGTCCCCTATCCCTGGGTGGTTTTTTCGCCTGACGGCCGTTTCCTTCTTTCCCGCAACATGACCTGGGATGCGTCCTCCGGCCGTCTTGAACAGACGCTGGAATGCGTAAAGAACGCGGCGAAATCTTTTTATTCCGCGGACGGACGGCTCATTCTTTCCGCCGATCTCGAAGGAGGCTTTTACGTCATGGACGCAGTGACCGGCCGCTTGATTCGCAAGTTTGCCGATTTTGTGCCGCCCGGGCCGTTTGACGTTTCGCATGACAAAAAAATGATGATCGCGGTGGAAAAAGATCAAAACAAACTGACGGTGTGGGACCTGACGTCCGGAAAGAAAAATGCGGCCATAGCGGTTGACCAGAACATCCTGGGCGTTTTGCTGACGTCCGACAGGCGCAGAGCTATCCTGAAGCACGGCATTGCCATCAGTGAATATGATCTTCCCGCCGGAAAGGAGCTTGTGCAGCTCGTCAGTTTCACCGACGGCGGATGGATCGTTATGACGCCCGAAGGGTATTACAATGCCTCATCCAGAGGCGACCGCTACATCAATGTCCGCATCGGAGAGTCGGTTTACGGCATTGAAAACTACCGCGAATCTTTTTTTCGCCCCGAAGCGGTGAGAATGGCGCTGTCCGGGGATTCTTTGAAGGATTTCCGCAAACTGACCGATGTGAAAGAACCGCCCATCGTACGGATCGTCGATACGCCTGCCTCCGTAAGCGCCGATGAGGTTCATGTCCGGCTGAACCTGCATGAACAGGGCGGCGGCATCGGAGATATCCATCTTTACCTGAACGGAACCGCCGTGGTCTTGGATACCCGTTCGGTTTCTGAGCCGGAAAAGTCGCAGCAGGCCGTTTTCAGGGCCTATCCCCTGAAGCTTGTCCGCGGGAGGAATATCATCCATGCCACAGCTCTGAACGGCGACAACAACATGAGGAGCAACGAGGCGGAATGGGAAGTGACGGCCTCCTATGCTGCTGCGGCCGGGCCGTCGCTTGCAGCTTTGGCCATCGGTGTCGGCGGGTACGGGGATCCCGGACTCAAACTACCGTATGCGGCGGCAGGCGCGGAGCTTGTTGCAGGCGCGTTCAAAGGGGCGGGGGAAGGGATCTTTGCAAAGGCGGAGATCAAGGCCCTGACCCGGCCCGAGGAGACAACGGCGGAGGCGATTCTCCGGGAGATGAAAGCTTTTCAAACCCTGCGCGCGGAGGATCTGTTTGTTTTTTACATCTCCGGCTTCGCGGTCGTTGAAGAGGGGGAATATTTTCTTGTGACGTCCAATGTGAATTCGCTAAGCGCTGAAAAACTTAAAACGGACGCTATTGCCCTGCGAAAGCTGCAGGAGGCGCTCGGCAATATTCCGGCGGCTAAGAAACTGATCCTGATCGACGCCTGCAAACCCGGCGCTGACGGGCAAACGGCGGCTCAAACAAAGGGGATGAGCGAGGAGACTGCCCTGAAGATTTTCGGCGGGACGCTGGGGGCGACCGTTCTTTCATCCTCCGTGCCTCTTCCCGAAGCGCTGGAAGGCTATCAGGGGCACAGCCTGTTTGCTCATCTGGTGACGGAAGGATTGAAGGGCGGGGCGGACGCAGAAAAGACCGGATTCATCAAAACCACCGATCTTACGCGCTACATGCGCAACGAAATGCCCGCGCTTTCGGAGAAGATTTTTAAGCAGATCCGGTATCCGGTCGTTTCCATCAACGGCCAGGCGTTTCCCGTGGGAAAAGTAAAATGAGCAATCTTTCTTCAAACGAGCAGAAACCGTTTTTTGTCAACGAGAGGATTCATGATCGGTAAAACGCAAGGAGTGTTTCAACACCTCATCATCATTTTCCTGCTCCTGGCAGCCGTGTGGGTGTCGGCTGCCGAGCGGGCGTCGTTCGGCATGATCGTCAAGCCGGTATCGGACGAATATGCCCGGTTCATCGGTCTGGATGGGCCTGAAGGCGCTTACGTCGTTTCAACGCCTGCCTCCGGCGGTCTGCGTCCGGGGGATGTCATCCTGAAGGTTGACGACGCGCCCATTAAGACGCCTGCCGATCTTCAGGAGGTCATCAGGGTTCACCAGCCGGGTGATCAGGTGCAGTTGATGATTGCGCGGGGTAAAGAGCGCGTTCAGATCAGCTATGCCCTGAAGAGCGCCGCCTCTTCAGGCGCAGGCTTTCGCCCCGGCCAGGCCGCTCGAATGCCTTCGGGGTTGGGCTCTTTCCCCACCATCGAAAGCAGGGACTTTGAAAAGGAAGTTTTGAAGTCCGAACGGCCGGTGCTGGCGTATTTCTACGCCAACTGGTGCGTCCCCTGTAAAACGTATCTGCCCATCATGCAGGAAATCGGCCAGCAGCATGCAGACGTAAAAATTGTCGGCATCGATGTCGATAAAAGCCGCGATATCGTCAATCGCTACGGCATTTCAGGAATTCTGCCGGCGGTGATTCTGTTCAACGGCGGCAGGGAAATTGACAAGGTGATGCGCGTGTCGAAGAAGGCGCTGGTCGATGGACTGCTGACGAAAATACGCAAAGACGGGGATGAAATTGAAGTGTTTCCCTCTATCGGCAAAGGACACTGGATCACCGATGTCGCTTTTATCAAGGATAGTGGATGGTTGACTTCCAGGGACAGTGATCAGACGATTTTTATCTGGGATTATCGGCAGGGAGCCCTGGTGAGAACCTATCGGGCGGTCAAATCCGCTTTGTCGCCCAACGGAGCGTACGCGGCGCTTGCGGATAAAAATCGAACCGCAATTGCTGTGGTGGATATTGCAAAGCAGAAGCAAAGCTTGATTCAGACAAAACTATTTATTGAAAAATTGGCGATATCCCCGTTTGGCAATGCGATTGCCGGTTTCGGCGCTGAGCAAAACGGTCGGTTCAGCGTCAATATCTGGACCCCGGACAACAGGCTCATTCGGTCCATTCCGGTTGATTCTGAAAACAATCCGCTGATGGTGCAGTTTGCATTTTCACCGGACGGCGCCTCCTTTGCGCTTTCAACGCTGAACAAACTCGAATTTTTCGCCACGGAGAACTGGGAGCGCAAAACGGTTGTGACGATGAAAGGCGCGGCGCGGGTTTTACAGTTTACTTCCGACAGCCGGGCGATTCTGGCGCCGGGGGTGGACGAAAATCTCGTTGATCTGCAGGGTCGGAAGACCCGTGGAATCGGAGGACGCACGGTCGTCGGCAGGCCCGATGCTCGTCTGCTGATCGTGGATAACGGCGACAACTCCTTTCGGCTGATGAGCGACAAGTCCGGCGGCACGGGGCTTCGTTTTGCCGGCCATCGCGCTCCGGTCAATGCGGGAGCCGTCGGCGATGCGGTGCGGTGGCTGGCCAGCGGAAGCTCGGATGGGACCGTCAGGCTGTGGGACCCGGCAACCGGCGACGAAATGGTGCAACTTCTGGCCTTTGGCAATGGGGAATGGATTGTCATTACGCCTGAAGGATATTATAATGCTTCTGCCCGGGGGCATGAATTCCTCAATATCCGCAGAGGCAGCAGGGTTTACGGTATGGATCAGTTCTATGACGTATTTTACCGTCCCGACATCGTCTCGGCAAAGCTGAAAGGAGATCCCATTGCAGGTCTGGTTACTCTGACGGTGGAAGAAGCGATCAAGAACCCTCCTCCAGCTGTACAATTTTCTTTTCTTCCCGATCGGACCGGCGATGCGAAAGTGAAGGTTTGTTATCGGGTGCAAAGCACGGGCGGCGGCATCGGTGAGGTGCGTTTGTTCCAAAACGGTAAATTGATCAAGTCCGACGGATTCTACCGTGAAGTCGCATCGCAGGACATGATGGCAACCCTGAAACTGACCCAGTTGGACGGCGGGACTGTGTATCGGGATATGCGATCTCTCACCATCAGGGAAAAGCAGAGCCCCGGCGCCGTCGTTCTGCGGGCAAAGGGTGATGTATTCGAAGAATGTTTGGAGATGGAAACGATTGCCGGTGAGAACGAGATCGGGCTTGCCGCCTTCAATGCTTCCAACACAGTGCAGAGTGCGATGAGCACAGCCCGTTTTCTGTCCACCCGCGCGTCCGATGAGCCTCATCTTTATATTCTGGCCGTCGGCATTGACCGGTATCGCGACGCCTCCATCAACCTGAAATATGCGGCAAAAGATGCCCGGGACTTCCTTGCCCAGCTGGCGGATAAGGCCAAAACCATCTACAAGCCGGACAACATTCACCTGACCCGCCTGATCGATGAGCGTGCCGGCAAATCCGACATTTTAAAAGCCGTTGAAAAACTGGCTTCGGAAGTAAAACACGGCGATAGCTTTATTTTTTTCAATGCGTCTCACGGCCTGCTTTTGCAAAGCCAGTACTACATTGTCACCGGCAGTTTCGACGGAAGTCTGAACAGGAGCGAAAGCCTGATCAGCTCCAACGAAATTGTTGAGATGTCCAAAAAGATCAAATCTCTGTCACAGCTTTATATTTTTGATACCTGCCACGCGGGAGGCGTGGATGCCATTGTCAGCGGTCTGTATGATGCCCGGATGTCCGTGCTGGCGAAGAAGATGGGCCTGCACATCTATGCCTCGGCGGGCTCGGTGGAAACGGCCCTGGACGGTTATCAGGGCAACGGATTGTTTACTCATGCTCTTTTGGAGGGATTGAAAAACGGCGCAGCCGTGGACAAGGACAAGAGCGGCGCCGTTACCGTTAAAAGCCTGGGAATTTACGCGAGAGAGACGACCAGGGAAATTTCCAATACACTTGGCCATCCGCAAACGCCATTGATGATCAACTTCGGCAAAGACAGCCGGTTGTTTGAAGTGCGATGAAGAGAACGTGAGGCGGATTGCAATTACGCTTAGCCAATTGAAGGAGGTATTCATGCGGAAGATATTATTTGTTTTGGCTTTGCTGATTTTGACGGCGGCGCCGGTTTACGCCGCGCAATCTACCATTAAGATTGCGGAGGGTTCCGCCTGCATGGGGGACGACAAGTCGCGCAAGCAGACGGAGACCGCGGCGCTGGCTGAAGCAAAGCGAAACGCCGTCGAATCGGTCAAGACCTATGTCTCGTCCGCGACGGAGGTGAAGGACTTCGAACTGCAGAAAGACCTGGTGTCCGCCTACTCCAATGCCACGGTCGAAGTTCTTGAGACGCTGGAAAAGAGCTGGTACAAAGACCCGGGGCAGGGCGACTGCTACCGGATCAAGCTCAAAGCAGAGGTCATTCCGGATGAAAAGGCGATGAAAAAAGCCGGCGCAAAGGCTTCGGATGCGGCGCTGGATGATCCGTCTCTGCCTTTGACCGTGAAGGTTTGGACGGACAAAACGTCTTATGCCGCGGGAGAGAAGATCAGGATTTATCTCAAAGGCAACAAACCTTTCTTCGCGCGCGTGCTTTACCGGGACGCGGCGAAAAATACCCTGCAGCTCCTGCCCAATCCCTACCGGCAGGATCACTATTTTCAGGGCGGCGTGATTTACGAGATCCCTTCCGGCAAGGATCGGTTTGAACTCGAAGTGAATCCTCCTTTCGGCGAGGAAAACATCATTGTCTATGCCAGTGTCTCCGAGCTGGGCGATTTGAAGCTGAAGGACGAGGGAAGCGTTTTCGCCGTTCAAACCAGATCGAAAGACATCGGCGTCAAAACACGGAGCGTCAAGATCAAGGCCGCGTCGGACGGCGCAGGACAGGCAGCGGAATTTTCCGAAGTCAAAGCGGTGGTGAAGACGAGAAAGTAAGAGGGAGAGAGAAAATTGAAAAAAGTCTCGATATTGTTTTTGAGTTTTCTGATGCTGGCGGGCTTTCTGGCGGTCGTTCAGGACGGGAAGGCGCAGAGCCCGGAGCCGCTGAAGGCGGTTCTGATCTTTGATATGGGCGGCCGAGGAGACGGCGGGTTTAACGATTCCGCGTACAGCGGCATGGAAAAAGCGGTTGCCGAGCTGGGTGTGCAGGCTGTCTATATCGAACATAAACGAAACCTGGATCTGGATCATGCCGTAAACGAGGCCGCGGCTTCCGACGCGCAAGTGATCATCGGCGTCGGCTTTGCCTTTTCGGGGAAGTTCGACCATCTGGCCGTCCGGCATCCGGATAAAAAATTTGTCGTGGTGGACTACAGCGTGAAATTCGATGAGAGGGGAAACCTCAGCGCGCCGCCGCCGAATCTTGCCGGACTGACGTTTAAGGAAGAGGAAGGGTCCTGTCTGGTCGGGGCGATCGCGGCCCTGAAAAGCCAGACGGGGAAAATCGGTTTTATCGGCGGGATGGACAGCCCGATCATCCGCAAATTTCAGGCAGGGTATGAGGCGGGCGCAAAAGCCGTCCGGCCGGGGATCCGCATCCATTCACAATATGCCGGCATCACCGGACAGGCCTTCCGGGATCCGCAGAAAGGTTACCGGATCGCGGCGCGCATGTATAAGAACGGAGCGGACGTCATTTATCATGCCGCCGGCGAAACGGGAGCGGGCCTCTTCCGGGCGGCGAGGGAGATGAACCGTCTGGCGATCGGCGTGGACATCGATCAGAGCGCGCAGGCGCCCGGCCGCGTCCTGACGAGCATGCTGAAAAACATCGACGGGGCGGTATTCGACGTTGTTCAATCCTGCGTCCGCGGAAATTTTTCGGGAGGCCTCAAGACACTGGGGCTGAAGGAACACGGCGTCGGATTTGTGTATAATGACCAGAACAAGAAGCTGATTCCTGAAAGCATCCATCAGCAGGTTCAGGCGCTGCAGGCAAAAATCGTGTCGGGCGAGATGACGGTTCCCGTCGCGAGCGGACACCGGACGGTGCTGTCCCGTCAGGAATTGCGCGACCTGTTGACCCGTCTGCAATCCGAGATTCAGACGGCTTTAAACAAACTGGACAATGATCTGCGGCACAGTGCCAAGGTGCTGGCCGGCAGGGATCTTCAGGGAGATTTTGCGCGTGGCATTCTCAAGGGCCTTTACAGGGCAAACCCCTATATCATCGACTGCGAGACCGTGAGCGATGCAGGAATCATGGTGGCGGTGGAGCCGCCGGCGCACCGGTCGTCCGAAGGCGCCGACATTAGCAGGCAGGCGCACATGGTCCGGCTGTTCAAAACCCACAAGCCGGTATTGAGCGGCTCATTCCTTTCCGTCGAAGGCCCCCGGTCCGTTGTCATTCATCATCCGGTATTCTCGACGGATCGAGAATTTTCGGGATCGGTTTCAGCCCTGTTTGCGCCGGAATACCTGCTTTCGAGCATGATTGGACCGATCGCCGCCAACATACCGGTTTCCATTTTTCTGATGCAAACCGACGGTCTTTTTATATATGATGTAGATACGAAACAGATCGGTCTCAACATCTTCACCGATCCATTGTACCAGCCGTTTCCGGAGCTGATTAAACTTTGCCGCAGGATGGCCGGCGCCCGCGAAGGATCGGGTGTTTACCATTTTTACCGAAAAGTCGGCGAGGCGCCGATAACCAAAGTCGTGGAATGGCGCACCGTTGAACTGCACGGCACGCCCTGGCGCCTTGCCGTTGCCTTCGCCAAAGACGGCATCGGCCGTTAAAAATTGATGAACCCGCAATAAGCCGGGCTTTTTACGAAGCCGTTAAAATTTGTACGTTCCGGCCGTTATATTGCGATATATTTCCTCACTGACGGGCACATAGGTTTCGCTCCCCGGCAGAAGCACATACAGTTCCTCCCTGACCCGCGCCGGATCGTAGCCTTCATTCTTGAGATTGGTCTTCTTGATTTTGTGCGTCGCGGTCCATTCAAAATCCGGAACGAAACGGATGAAAATCGGCACGGCGTATTTGGGCAGGCCGGTCTTCAGGTGGGCCACCAGCCGGGACAGATCGATCGCCGCATTTTCATCCCGAATGACGGCGGCCATTCCGGCCTTTCCGTCGCTGCCGGGCATGGAGATGCCGTAAACCGCAGACTGCTTGACGCCGGGGAAGGTGTCGATCGCTTTTTCGACTTCCTGCGTGGCCACGTTTTCGCCTTTCCAGCGGAACGTGTCGCCCAGACGGTCGGCGAACTGCGCGTGACGGAAACCCATGTTTCGAAGCATGTCGCCGGTGTTGAACCACAGGTCGCCTTTGCGGAAAACGTCTCGGAATATTTTTTCTTCCGTCTTTTTCTTGTCCGAATACCCGGCGAAGGGCGTTTTTTCGGAGATTTCCATGATCAGAAGGCCGGTTTCGCCCTTGCCGACTTTTTTCAAAAAGCCCTTCTCGTCTTTGACGGGCCGGTCGTTTTCGGTGTCGTAGGCCACGATGGCGAACGGCGTCACGCTGGTGCCCACGCTGTAGTCGATGTTCAGGAAGTTCGTGAAAACACCCACCCCTTCGGCCGCGCCGTAAAACTCGTATATTTTATCAATGCCGAACCGTTTTTTGAACGGCATCCAGATATCCGGCCGAAGCCCGTTGCCGCAGATGTATTTCAGCGTTGTTTGGTGGTCATCGGGTTTTGCGGGCGTGGCCATCAGATAGCGGCAGACTTCTCCCACGTAAATGAAGTGGGTCGCCTGAAACCGCCGGACGTCGTCCAGGAATTTGCTGGCGCTGAATTTTCTGCGCAGGGCTACGGCCGCGCCGTTATAAAGCGCCGGCGGCCATCCGACGGTGATGGCGTTGGTGTGGAAAAAGGGAAGCGGAATATAAATCGTATCCGTGGGTTTGACGGGCATGACGAATTTCCCGAACCAGAACATGGCCGACAGGGTCCGCTTGTTGATGATGACGGCCGCCTTCGGCAGTCCCCCGGTGGTTCCGGAGGTGTAAACATACGCCATGGTGTCTTTCAGTGTGACGCTTTTGGTGGTGGAGGGATTCGCGCCGTTTTGCCGCGCCAGCTCATCCGTAATGTCGGGGACGTCTTTGGTCTTGAATTGCCCCGCGTCCCGGACCATTCCCAGCGTCGATTGAGAAAGATCGATTCCGGAGCGCGCCTCGATGAAAAACTCGCAGCATTCCTCGCCGATCAGGACAACTTTGCCCCGGTTGAGGTTGAAGCTGTGCACCAGAGAGTCTCCCCGCTGATTGGTGTTGATCAGCGAGGCGATGGCTCCGACCTTTGAGCAACCGCAGTAGGCGGCCAGCAGCTCGGGACGGTTTTCAAAGCAAAGCGTCACCACATCGCCGCGGCGGACGCCTTTGGAGATCAGATAGTGGGCAAAACGGTTGGCCCGCTCGTTGAGCTCCTGGTAGGTGAGGGTGCCGTCAGGAGACTTGACCGCGGCGTTTTGCGGGTATTGGGCGGCAATCCTTTCCAGTTCCAGCCCCCAGGAGTTGTTGGTATTGCTGCCGATGCTTTTCAATCCTTTGATCAGGTTGAAGATCATCGACGGAAGCCGTGGTGCAATTTCAATGATTTTCAGAAGGAATTCGGACGCGCTTAGGGTTGTGGGGATCTTTACCGGTTGAGTGCTCATAGTTTCTTCTCCCTGTTTTTTTATTGGATGGCGCAAGATTCTTTTTTTACGAAATGCCAGGTGCTGCCGGGGTTGATCAGGAACCATTGCGTTCCCGTTTCATGGGCCTTGTGAAGAACGTTTCTGTCTTTGTCCAGATAGACAAATTCCTTAAAACGGATGAAATCTCTGGAACAATTGATTTCACAAAGGATTTCGACGGATTTGAATTGCGGATTCCATTTTTGGACGGATTTCATGTATTCGGCAACGAGGCGCAGGTGCCTGCTTTTTCCGGACGGGGCGATCTTGATCCAGGCCGCCGTAAGGTCATGAGAGGGTTGTGAAATCCGGTCGCGGTCCACAAAGACGGCATCACGGTATTTCGTGTAGCCGGTCAACCGCCAGTTGCCGGTCATTTTTTCCGCGGACAGCCAGGCCGGCATGACGGCAAATAAAAAGGCGAAAAATAAGATAGTCCTGGCGCGCATGATCCTTCCCTTCAGATTCATTTTCCCTTTACAGCAAAACATGGGAAATTTGAAGAGCGGATATGCGCTTCGGGCGGAAAAACGGCCGGAAAGCGCTTCAGGCCTCAAAATACACGAAAATAATCGGATGAATTTTACAAAAAACAGTAGATTTTTTTTTGAATTAAGGTTAATGAGTCACCATCGTTTTACAAAATAAAATTTAAAGGGGTGAGCAATGAACAGAGCAGAATTGGTCGAAGAAGTAGCAAAAGTGACGTGCACGAAGAAAGAGGCTGACGTGGCCATCAGCGCTGCGTTGGCGGCAATTCAGAAGGCGCTCAAGAAGGGCGACAGCGTGACGCTGGTGGGATTCGGCACCTTCTCTGTCAGCAAGAGAAAGGCCCGCAAAGGCAGAAACCCCCAGACAGGCGAAGCCATCAAGATCGCCGCCAAGAAGGTTCCGGTATTCAAGGCCGGAAAGGGTTTGAAGGACGCGGTTAAATAACTTTCATTTGTCATCATTGAAAAAAAGCCGGCTCGCGTAAAAAGGAGCCGGCTTTTTTTATTGTTCCTGCGGGACACGGATCCTGCTACCGGTACAGCGCTTCAATCCGATCCTGAAATTTATCCAGCACTACTTTGCGTTTGAGCTTCATGGTCTGGGTCAGCGTGCCGTTTTCCAGCGTGAACGGTTCGGGAATCAGCAAAAACTTTTTGGGGATCTCGTAGCCGCCGAACTTGTTTTTGAGATGAGCCGTGATCGCGGCGCCGTACATATCCACGATATCCTGTCTTTCGACCAGCTCGTTGATGTCCGTCGGCAGTCCTTTTTCTTTTGCGGTGTTTTTCAGAACGTCAAAGTCGGGAACGACAATGCAAATGTTGAAGGGGCGGTTGTATCCGTAAATGACCGCCTGCTGAACCAGCGGCAACAGGCAGATTTCTTCTTCGATGGATACGGGGAAGCAGAACTTCCCGTTTTCCAGTTTGTACTGCTCCTTGATGCGTCCCGTGATAAAGAGGTAGCCGTCCTTGTCCAGGCGGCCGCGGTCGCCGGTGCGGAAGCCGCCGTCCGGCGTCATGGCCGCGGCCGTATCTTCCGGCCGGTTATGGTAGCCTTTCATGACATTGGGGCCGTAAACGATAATTTCGCCGTCGGTGGCGCCTTCCTCCACCACCGAAGAATCGATCACGATGCGGACCTTCTCGATGGCCCGGCCGACGCTCCCCAGGCGGTAGGCATAGGAGGCGTTCATGGTTGCAGCCGGCGACGTTTCCGTGAGCCCGTAGCAGTCGTAAACCGGCAGGCCGATGTCAAAGAAGAAATGACCGATTTCAGGATTCATCGCGGCGCTGCCGGTCATGGCGCCCTTCACCCGGCCGCCCAGCTTTTCGCGGATTTTCGAAAAGACGATTTTATCCGCGATCCTGAATTTGAGTTCGGTCAGAAAATCGGATTGACCCCGCGCAGCCAGCTCGCGTTTTTTCTTCCCCGCCTCAACGCCCATGACGAAAAGTTTTTTGGCCAGACCGCCTTCCTTGTTCATTTTGGCCCAGAGGCCGTCGTAAATGCGGTTGAAAACGCGGGGCACGGCAACCAGAAAGGTGGGTTTCACCTTGGCAATGTCATCGACAATCGTCGCGGGGCTTTCCGCCAGGCCGATGGAGCCGCCCAGCCGGATGACCGCGTACAGTTCGCCGGTCTGACCGAAAGAATGGGCCCAGGGCAGGATGGCGAGCGTCACCACGTCCCGGCCTTCGTTTTCCGCCAGTTCGGGATACATTTTCAGGCCCGCCAGAGAGTTGCTGGTAAAATTGCCGTGCGACAAAAGAACACCTTTGGGATTGCCGGTAGTTCCCGACGTGTAGATGAGTTCGGCGATGTCGTCCGGTTTTGGGACCTGTGCGGCGACCGGCTTGGCGGCGCCTTTCTTTTCCAGCGCGGCCATGGAATTATCGCCTTCGGCGTCGATCACAAAAATATGCTTCAGCGTGGAAATATCCTTCGGGAAGTCCTTTATTTTCTCATAGATTTCCGGTTTGGAAACAAACAGGACTTTAATCCGGCTGTCGGCAATGATGTATTTCCAGATCTGCACCAGTTCCGCTTCGTACATGGGGACAAAGCGGGCGATGCGTCCCCAGGCGGCGAAAGCCACAATGGGCCATTCCACGCGGTTGTTGGCGATAATGCCGACGACATCCCCCTGGCTGATGTCCAGTTGGGCCAGTCCCGCCCGAAGGTTATGGATGCGGGCGCCCACCTCCCTGTACGTGACCCATTCATAAACGCCGCTTTTGTTTTTTGTGCCGAAAACTCTTCGCTCGGCAAATTTTGCTTCGCTCTCCTGCCACCAGTCAATCAGGTTGTCAGGCTTATCCAGTGTAAACGTGTGCATAAACGATCTCCTTCTAGTCTATTGTCGCGGGGGGTATTTCCGTCCCTCGAAATCATCGAAAAAATGCCTGCTGCGTCATTTCGAGGATGGTCTAAGTCATTTTCACGGAAAAAACAAGCAAAACCATTGATTTAATTTTCAGAAAATTCATCATTTTATTGACTGTGTGTTTCAAATTTGCTAAGTGACCACTAGTTTTTGGAAGTGAAACGAAAGCTTATGGACGGCTGTACGTGATTGATCTGCATACCCATACCCTTTTCAGCGACGGCGCGCTTGTTCCCGCGGAATCGGCCCGGAGGGCCTGTGCCGCGGGATACCGGACGATTGCGTTCACGGACCATGCGGATTATTCCAATATCGATTTCATTATCCCGCGAATAGTCAGGGTTTGTAGCAAGATATCGGAAAAAGGGAACATTTTCGCAATACCGGGCGTGGAACTGACGCATGTGGATCCCTACGACATCGTCGCGCTCACTTTCGAGGCCCGAAAGCTGGGGGCGAAAATAGTGGTTGTGCACGGGGAAACCCTCACGGAGCCGGTTTCCCCCGGGACCAATCTGGCCGCCATCCGCGCGGGAGTGGATATTCTTGCTCATCCCGGGCTGATTACGGCCCAAGAGGCAAAACTGGCCGCGAAAAAAGGTGTTTTTCTGGAGATCACCACCCGCCGGGGGCATAGTTACACGAACGGCCATGTGGCGGCGATGGCCGGAAAATGCGGGGCCCGGCTTGTGCTCAACAACGACGCTCACGCGCCGGGCGATTTTGTGGGCCGCCCTCTGGCCATGAACATTGCCCGCGGCGCCGGCTTGTCCGAGAAAGAAATAGTCATCATGTTAAAAAATTCCCAAAAGATTGTAAAAAGGGTCCTGGCGTGAAAAAAAAATCAAGTTCAGGGCCGTTGAAGATTTGTCTGCTCACGTATCGTGGCAACCCCACCTGCGGAGGGCAGGGCGTCTATATCAGGCATTTGAGCAAAGCGCTGGCCGATGAAGGCCATCAGGTGGACGTCATCTCCGGACCGCCCTATCCGCATCTCGACGATCCTGTCCGCCTGATTCAAATGCCCGGCTTGGATCTCTATCATCCCGACCATCTGTTCTGGCCGGAACATTTCGGGGATCTGGTCCATCCGCTGAACCTGTATGAGTTTTTGAGCGTCTGCGCGGGCGGTTTTCCCGAGCCCTATACCTTCGGAGAGCGGGTCTATGACTATCTGAAGAAACACCGCGGCGATTACGACATTGTTCATGACAACCAGTGCCTGTCTTACGGCATCGGCCGGCTGGCGCAAAACGTTTTGCCGACGATCCCCACGATTCACCATCCGATCACGGTGGACAGGCAGGAGGAGTACAAGGCGGCCAAAACGCTGCGCCAGAAATTCCGGGTGTACCGCTGGTATTCGTTCATCAATATGCAGCTGAAGGTCGCCAAAAGCTTTTCGCACATCATTACCGTGTCCTCCTTCACCCGAAAGGACATTGCCAAAGAGTTTGCCCTGGATGAAAACAGATTCCGGGTTGTGCACAACGGCATCAACAATGAGTTCTTTTATCCCAAGCAAAACGGACCCCGGCCGGAAAATTCCCTGATCGTGACCAACAGCGCGGATACGCCGCTCAAGGGACTGAGGTATCTTCTGGAGGCGGTGGATCAGATCCGCCGCAAGCGGCCGATCAAGCTGACGGTCATCGGCCAGCCCAAAAAAGACGGCATCATTGAAAACCTGGTGGCCAGTCTCGGGTTGTCCGATGTCGTGCATTTTACCGGACGAATTGCCAACGAGGAATTTGCCGATTATTACGCCCATTCGACGATGGCCGTCGTGCCGTCACTGTACGAGGGCTTCGGCATTCCCGCGGCTGAGGCGATGGCCTGCGGCGTGCCGCTCGTTTCCACCTCCGGCGGGGCGCTTCCGGAAGTGGTGGGGGATGCCGGCATTATCGTTCCGCCCGCCGACGCGAAAGCGCTGGCGCAGGCGATCGAGCATCTGCTGGATGCTCCCGAAGAAAGAAAGAGATACGCGCAGGCGGGACTGGCGCGCGTGCATTCCGTGTTCAGCTGGAAGAAGGCCGCCCGGGAATCGGCCGACGTCTATCGCGAGGCGATTCATGATTACCATTGATTTGCATGAACTCAAGCTGAAGCCGGGATTCGCGGTTCTGGACGCCGGGTGCGGCACCGGCAGGCATTTGCGCGTGCTTGCGAGACTGCCGGGTTTAAAAATCCATGGGATCGACCGGAATCCCGCCGATGTGGCCAAGGCGGTGCGGGCGCTTCGGGAGATGCCGGATGCGCTTTCCCGGGAGGTTTCCGTGACGAGCGCCGACATTACGCAAATGCCCTTCGCGGACGAAACCTTTGACTGTGTGATCTGCTCCGAAGTGCTGGAGCACATCCCGGAGCACGAAGCGGCCCTGAAGGAACTGGTCCGTGTGCTGAAGCCCAGAGGAACCCTGGTGGTCAGTGTTCCGCGCTATTTTTCCGAGCGCATCTGCTGGCTGATTTCTCCGGCGTACGCAAGCGATGAAGGCGGGCACATCCGCATTTATAAGAAGAAAGACCTGCGCAGGATGCTGGCGGGGCAGGGGATGAAGTGCTGGAAAATCAACTACAAACACGCGCTGCACGCGCCCTACTGGTGGTTGAAATGCCTGGTCGGCATCAAGAACGATGATAATTATTTTGTGAAGCTTTATCATCAATTTCTGGTTTGGGACATGTTTTGCAAGCCAAGGGCGGTGCGGGTTCTGGAAGAAGCGTTGAATCCGGTCATCGGAAAGAGCATTGTGTTTTATCTGAGAAAAGGCTGACCGTATGGAATTGAATATATCGCTGAGCGAAGAGCTCAAACCCATTGACGTGGAAAAGGTGGCCGACTTCATTGCCTCTCTGCAAAAAGGAAACGGCGAGATCCCCTGGTCGCAGGGCGGCAAGACGGACCCCTGGGATCATATCGAAAGCGCCATGGGATTGAGTGTCGCCGGATTTATCGACGAGGCGGAGCGCGCCTATGCCTGGCTGGTTTCCACTCAGTTGCCGGATGGGAGCTGGTGGTCGGAAATCCGCGACGGCGTGGTCACCAATTCGACGAAGGAAACTCATTTTGCCGCCTACATCGCCGTGGGCGTTTATCATCACTATCTGATCACCCACAACGAAAAATTTCTTCGAACCATGTGGCCTGCGCTGTCGCGCGGCATTCAATACGCGCTGGGTCTGCAGGCGCCGGAGGGAGAAATCTACTGGGCGCGAAACCGCGAAGGCGCCATCGACAAGATGGCGCTCCTCACCGGTTGCAGTTCCATTTACATGAGCCTCAAATGCGCGCTGGCCATCGCGGACGTGCTGGACATCAAAAGACCCGCCTGGCAGAAGGCCAAAGAGCGGCTGGGAGAGACGATTCGCAACCGGCCCGATCTGTTCAACATGATCAAGTCCCGTTTTTCGATGGACTGGTACTATCCCATCCTGTGCGGGGCCGTCCGGGGAAGTGAGGCCAAAGCCCGAATCGATCATTTGTGGGACAAATTTGTTGTGCCCGACTGGGGGGTGCGCTGCGTCAGCGACCGTCCCTGGGTGACCATGGCCGAAACATCGGAATTTATCCTGACGCTTGCCGCCATGGAAGACCTTACCCGCGCCCGGGCCATCTTCAGCTGGCTTGGCGACAAACGCTATCCGGATGGCTCCTACTGGATGGGCGTGACGTTTCCCGACACCGTGATCTGGCCGGAGGAAAAAACCGGCTGGACGGCCGCGGCGGTTTTGCTGGCCTGGGATGCCCTCAACGGCATGACACCTGCCTCAAAAATATTCGCCCACAACCGCTGGCCGGAGAAACCCTGATGCATTCCTGAAAACGGCGCCAGACTCCCGGCGGCGGGGTTTGCGAATTTCGTTGTCCGCCGCGCCATTTTGAAAAGAGTAAGACATTGCTGAAAGATCATCGACCCTACTACATCAAGCGCTTTTACAATAAGTTCCAGAAGATGTATGCCCGGTATTTTCTGGCGCCGCAGTTCGAAGTTTTCGGCCGCGGGCTGGTCTTTATGAAGCCCTGGCACGTGGAAATATTCGGCGGGCCGGTTTCCCTGGGGGATTATTCCAATGTCATCGCCACCCCGGACAAGAAAGTGAGGCTGACCGTCTGGCCGGCCTGGAAGAGTTCCGGAAGAATTGAAATCGGCCGGTGCTGTTTGATCTGCCCGGGGACGAGAATCATGGCGGCCACCTCGGTCACGATGGGCGACGGCTGCATGACGGCCCAGCATGTCAGCATCAGCGATTCCGACTGGCATGATCTGTACGATCGCAGTCAGCCGGTGGGCGTCACCCAGGCGGTCCGCATCGGCAACAACGTCTGGCTGGGCGAGAACGCCGTGATCTGCAAGGGGGTGACGATCGGGGACAACGCCGTGATCGGCGCCGGTTCCATTGTGGTCAAGGACATTCCGGCCAACGCAATTGCCGCCGGGAATCCGGCGGCGGTGATCAAATATCTGGATCCGGACAAACCGATCCGGACGCGCATGGAATGGCTGGCCAATCCCGCCAAACTGGCAGAAGAATTTGAAGAAATTGATCGCGACATGATGAAAGGCAACACGATGATCGGCTGGTTCCGATCGCTGCTTTTCCCGCGGAAAGGAGATTGACCCCATGCGCGTTGCCGTGATTGCCGCCCCTTACCCGCTGGAAGAATTCCCCTCGCCGCCCCTGGGCATCGCCTATGTCGCCGCGGCCTTTGAAGCGGCGGGCTGCGAAGTGCGGGTTTTCGACTATATCATCTCCCATTATTCCAAAGAAAAACTGGCCGCTCAACTGGCCGAATTTCAACCGGATGCCGTGGGCGCCGGTTCGGTCACGATGAATTTTTACGATGGACAGCGGATTCTGCGCGATGTGAAAAGCATCGATCCCGGCATCCTCACGATGATGGGCGGACCCCACGTATCCTTTACCGTGGAAGAGACGCTGCGAACCTATCCGGAAATCGACGTGATTTTTATCGGCGAGGCGGATGATACCATCGTCGAATTCGCGCCGCTGATCCGGCAAAAAAATCAATGGCCGCAGGTGCGGGGCATTGCGTTTCGTGAAGGCAATGAGATCGTCAACACCGGCCGGAGAGATTTCATTGCTGATGTCGATCGCATTCCGCTTCCCGCCCGCCGTCTGCTGCCCATCTCGCGCTACCGGGCGCTGGGATATCCCGTCAGCATGATTACCGGCCGCGGGTGTCCGCACGGCTGCATTTTTTGTCTGGGAAGAAAAATGGTCGGCGCGAAAGTCCGCCGCCGCAATCCGGCTCTGGTGCTCGATGAGATCGAACAGATTCTGAATTTGGGCTTTGACCGGATGAACATCGCCGACGACCTGTTTGCGTCGGACACCGACCGCGTTCGGGAAATCTGCCGGGGCATCCGGGAGCGCGGCCTGAAATTCACCTGGAGCGCCTTTGCGCGCGTGGACACCGTTACGCAGGAAATGTTTGACGAGATGGCGTCCGTGGGCTGCGACAGCGTCAGCTTCGGCGTGGAGTCGGGCTGTCCGGAAATGCTCAAAAGGGTGCGCAAGGGCATTACCCTTCAACAGGCGGCCGAGGCCGTCCGGATGTGCAAGAGCGCCGGAATGCTGGCGCATGCCTCCTTTATGGTCGGGCTGCCGGGCGAAACGAAGGAGACGCTTCAGCGGACGGATGACTTTGCCCGCAGCCTGGATATCATGTACGGCTACCACTACCTGGCGCCTTTCCCGGGCACGACCCTGTGCGAGAAAGTGGAGCGCTACGATCTGCAAATTCTGACCCGGGACTGGTCCAAATATGACGCCAACGACGCGATCGTGAAAACTTCGGAGCTTGTTCCCCAGGACATCCGGGATTTTGTCGGCCGGTATGAAGCCGAGGTGAGCGGCGACTGGCAGAAGGTGGTGGACAACTACAATAAGGGCATCAACACGCCCTACGACGATTTGCGGGTTGAAGGCCAGAAGCGGACGAAGATTACCTATGCCGTTCTCAAGGAAGACCTTGTGGAAAATCTGGGCGTCATCGAGCCGTCCCTGGCCGGCGGAAAAGACGCGGTGGAAAACCTGCTGATCGAACGAATGAAAACCTCTGTTTCCGGCGATCCGCTGCTGATCGAAAAAACCCTGCGGGATTTTATGGCCAAAGGATATCTGAGCGCCGATTTCAGCGACAAGGGCTGTGTCTGGCGCTGGACATAACAAGCCTTCAGCCTTCAGCCTTCAGCCTTTTTTTCAAAACCCCGAGCGATTTGAAAAGCGGAGCGGCGTCGAAGAGGCCCGAGTCCACCGCCTGCCGATAAACCAGATAGGGCGCCTGACCGCCGTCGGCGGGATTTGGAAAAATGTCGTGAAAAACCAGATAACCGCCGGGTAGAATGTGGTCCGCCCAAATTTGATAATCCTTCAGAACGGATTCGTAAGCGTGGCTGCCGTCCACAAAGACAAGGCCAAGCGGCGTCTTCCAGGCGCGTCCGATGATGTCCGACCGGCCGATCACCGGGATGACGGTGTCCTGAAGATCGAATTCTTCAATCGTTTTGCGAAACAGGCGGAACGTGTCGATTTTTCCCGTTTCTTTATCCAGCAGATCGGGATCGAAGTACTCCTGACCCGGCTGCTGCTCCTCTGAGCCGGTGTGGTGGTCCAGTGAAAAAAGCACAGCCCCGTTTTCCCGGCAGGCGCATCCCAGATAGACGGCGGATTTTCCGCAGTAGCTGCCGATTTCCAGACAGGGAGACGACCGGGAGGCTTCCAGGGCCAGTTCATAGAGACGCTCGGCTTCCGCCTCATCCAGAAATCCTTTGATTTTTGATATTTTGATGGGGTCAATCTTTACCATCGGCGATCCTTAAAATAGAAAGTGCCTTTCATTAAACCGCCCCCGGATAAATTGCAACACAAAGATGGCGGAAAACGATGTCATCTTTTCCGCAGGGTTTCGCAAGTTCGCTGTTGACAGAGATGCCTGTTTTAGAGATAGTACAAAAAAATGATCGATCAGGGCGGGCGGTGCATTGATGCAGGAAAAAAACAGGAACCAGAGTTCGATGGATGCGGACCACGTAAGAAGGCTGACGCAAATCGGCGTGGCGCTATCCGCGGAAAAGAATATCGACCGTCTTCTGGAAAAAATTCTATCGGAAGCCCGCACCATTACCTCCGCGGACGGAGGCACACTGTATCTGATGTCGGAAAACGAGAGAGAGCTTCAGTTCGCCTTCATCCAGAATGAATCCATGGGTGTGACGATGGGGGGAACAGGCGAGAAAATTTCCTGGCCGCCCGTGCCCATGACCGGCGCCGACGGGCTGCCCAATCATGCAAACGTTTCCGCCCATGTGGCGATTACCCGGCAGGCGGTGAACATCGAGGATGTTTACGACGCGTCCGGATTCAATTTTGACGGTCCCCGGGCGTTCGACCAGAAGACGGGCTACCGCACGAAATCCATGCTGGTCGTTCCGATGCTCAATCACGAGAATGAAATCATCGGCGTTTTGCAGATGATCAACGCGCGCGATAAGGAAACGGGCGGTGTGATCCCGTTTTCCGAAAGGGCCCGGGATCTGGCCTGGTCTCTGGCCTCGCAGGCGGCGGTGGCGCTCACCAATAACCTGCTGATTCTTGAATTGCAAACCCTGCTGGAAGCTTTCATTCAAACCATCGCGCTGGCGATCGACGAAAAATCTCCTTACACCGGCGGCCATGTCCGGCGCGTGGCCGGCCTGACCATGAAGATTGCCGAAGCCGTCAACGACTGCCGCGACGGGCATTACGCAAACACCCGCCTGTCCGAGGATGAAATGAGGGAGCTGCGGATGGCGGCCTGGCTGCACGATGTCGGAAAAATCACCACGCCGGACCATGTCGTGGACAAGGCCACCAAGCTGGAGAAGGTGTACGACCGCATCGGTGAAATCACAACGCGGTTCGAGGTGCTGAAAAGGGACCGTCTGCTCGCAGCGCGCGACGGACGGGAAAACCCGTCCGGTCCCGAAGCAGGGCAGACGGAAAGGGAACTGCAGGAGCTGGACGAAGAGCGACGTTTTCTGCTGCAGATGAACATCGGAGGCGAATTCACGAAGGATCAGATGATCGAACGCATTCGGCAGATCGCCCGAAGACAATGGATGAGCGACGGGGAGCTCCGGCCGCTGCTTTCGGAAGACGAAGTGTACAACCTGAGCATCCGGCGCGGGACGCTGAATGACGAGGAAAGGGAGATCATCAACAACCACGCGGCCCTGACCTATAAGATGCTCTCGAAGCTGCCTTTCCCCAAAAAGCTGAGAAGAATCTCCGAATACGCGGGCGCGCATCATGAAAAGCTGGACGGCAGCGGCTATCCGCTGGGGCTCAAGGGCGACGAGCTTTCCCTTCAGTCGAGAATCATCGCGCTTGCCGACATATTTGAAGCGCTGACCGCTAAGGACCGGCCGTACAAAAAAGGCAAGACGCTTGGCGAAGCTTTGAAAATCATGGAAATGATGGTCAAGGATCACCACATCGACGCCAACCTCTACGACCTGTTCGTCCGGGAAAAAATTTACAGCGACTACGCCGCAAGCGAGCTCTCGCCGCAACAGATGGACGTATAAAAAAAAAGGGGGCTAGGCTGAAGACCGAAGGCTGAAGACTGAAGGCTGAAGACTGAAGGCTGAAGACTGAAGACTGAAGACTGAAGGGTGAAGGGTGAAGGCGGGAGGTTGTTTAGCAGGAAATATTTACTTGATTTTATGTCCTGATGTGGTATGAAGCCCCTGCAAGCGGTGATTTAATGGTAAATTGCTCCGCTCTATAAATGTGCTAAAGCACTGAAAATCAATGAAAACCATTGAACCCGTGCTTTGGCGCGGGTTTTTTTATTCTACATGCAAAACCCGCACAAAAAACTGTAAGGAGAAGATGTTTTATGCAGATTTCATCGGAAAGCGTTAAAGTGGGCCATCCGGACCTGGTGGCGGATATTATTGCGGCGAATGTGATTGCGGCCATTCTGGATGAAGAAAAGAAACAAAAGCTGACACTGGCCAATATGCCGCACTGCGGCATTGAAGTATTTCTGGGCAAGGGAATATGCATGGTGGGGGGGGAGGTTCGCTCGAGAGTGTATGTGGACATCGACAAAATCGCCCGCGACTCCGTGATTGAACTGGGGTACAACCATGCGGCGGTGGGCCTCAACGGACATTTGATGGGCGTGCTCAACGCCATTATTCCCCAGTCACCGGACATCAACCAGGGAACCAGTTGTCTTTTAAACAAAGACCGGGAGATCGGCGCGGGGGACCAGGGCATCATGTACGGTTTTGCCTGCGATGAAACGCCCGAAATGCTTCCGCTGCCCTATGTTCTGGTCAACAAGCTGATGCGGGCCTTTGAATACTGTCAGGATCCGATCTTTGCGCCGGATGGAAAAGGGCAGGTGTCCGTCGATTACGACGTCAAAACGGGCAAGCCCTGTCGTGTCGCCAAGGTGCTGATGTCCAATTCGATCGATTACCGTTTTGTCAAAGGCGACCGTCTCAAAATCCGCGACCGGGCCAAAAAGATCGCTTTTGATGTCCTGAAAGACTGTGTGGATAAAAAAACGGAATTTCTTTTCAATCCGACGGGGGAATGGAACGCCATCAATTCCTGCAGCGCGGCGGATTCCGGCGTCACGGGCCGCAAGCTGGTGGTCCAGTTTTACGGCGGATATCCGGGAGCGCAGCTGGGCGGCGGCGCGGTGGTCAACAAAACGCCCGAAAAGGTGGACTGCTCCGCGGCTTTCGGCGCGCGCCATGTGGCCAAGAATATCGTGGCGGCGGGCCTTGCCACCAAGTGCTCCGTTCAGTTGGCCTATGCCATCGGGATTGCCGAGCCTTTTTCTATCTACGTCAATACCTTCGGCACGGGCAAAATTCCGGACGACCGGCTGGAAAAAATCATCAGGGATCTTTTTGATCTGACGCCGGAGGGCATGATCGAAAAATTCAATCTGCTGGACGGCAACATCTACCGCAGGATTCCCCGGACCTTCTTCATGGACGACTACCGCTGGGAAAAAACGGATATGGCCAAAACGCTGCAAAAGGCCGTAAAGTAAAACAGGCAACGAGGAGAAAGTTGTGATTCCGCGATATTCAAGAGAAAAAATGGCGGCGATCTGGAGCCAGGAAAACAAGTACGCCAAGTGGCTGGATGTGGAAGTGGCGGCCTGCGAGGCGATGGTGAAGCTCGGCCTCGCGCCGGCCGCGGCGGTGGACAACATCAAAGCCAAAGCGGTGATCAACGCAGCCCGAATCGATGAAATCGAAGCGGTCACCCGGCATGACGTGATCGCCTTTGTTTCGTCGCTGACCGAGGTCATCGGCGAAGACGGCCGTTTTATTCATATGGGGCTTACCTCCTCGGATGTTCTGGACACGGCGCTGGCGGTGCAGCTCAAAGAGGCGTCCGACCTTCTTCTGGAAGATCTGGATGACCTGCTGGCGGTTCTGAAAAGACGGGCCCTGGAGCATAAAAAGACCCTGATGATCGGCCGGTCGCACGGCATTCACGCCGAGCCGATCACCTTCGGCTTGAAACTGGCCCTGTGGTATGCGGAGATGCGGCGCAACCGCGCGCGCCTGGAGCGCGCGCGCGAGGCCGTCTCTTGCGGCAAAATCTCGGGCGCCGTGGGCACGTTTTCTTTTGTGGATCCGTTTGTGGAAGAGTATGTCTGCGAAAAGCTCGGCCTCGCGCCTGCTCCGGTCGCGTCTCAGATTGTTCAGCGGGACCGGCATGCGGAATTTTTTTCCACGCTGGCGATTGTCGCGTCTTCGCTGGATAAGTTCGCGCAGGAAATCCGCCTGCTGCAGAGAACGGAAGTGCGGGAGGCCGAGGAGTATTTTTCTCCCGGTCAGAAAGGATCTTCGGCGATGCCCCACAAGCGCAATCCGGTGCTTTCGGAAAATATCTCCGGGCTTTCGCGCCTGGTGCGTTCCTACGCCCTGGCCGCCCTGGAAGATGTCGCCTTATGGCACGAGCGCGACATCAGCCACTCCTCGGTGGAACGGGTGATCGCGCCGGACGCCACCATCGCGCTCGATTTCATGCTGGGGCGCTTTACCGGTTTGATGGACAGGCTGGTGGTGTATCCGGACCGGATGCTCGCCAATCTCAACATGACGCACGGTGTGATCTTTTCGCAAAGAGTTCTGCTTTCGCTCATTGAAAAGGGTACGACGCGGGAAGACGCCTATGCCATCGTTCAGGAAAACGCGATGAAATCCTGGCAGGAGGGAACCGAATTTCGCAAACTCCTCGGGCAGGATGAAAGGGTGCAAAAGCATCTGAACGCCGCCGACCTGGACGTTATTTTCGACGTAAATCATTTCCTGAAGCATCTGGATTACATCTTTGAACGGGTTTTCGGTGGTTAAATGAAACGCAGGGAACGGTCGCGGCCGTTCCCCGCGGAAGATTCAAAAAACTCCAGCAGCCGTTATTTTTTTACCAGGATCGTGTCTTTCAGGAAGTCATCCTTCGTTTCGGGATAATCCATCGTGAAATGCAGGCCGCGGCTTTCCTTCCGGGCCAGCGCGCTTTTCACAATCAGCTTGGCCACGGTGGTGATGTTGCGCAGTTCGATCAGATCCTTGGTGACCTTGTAGTTCCAGTAGTATTCGTGAATTTCCCGCTGCACCATGTCGATCCGGCGTTCGGCCCGCGCGAGGCGTTTGTCCGAACGGACGATGCCCGCGTAGTTCCACATGCACCGGCGGATTTCATCCCAGTTGTTGGTGATCACGATATTGTCGTCGCTGGCCGAAGTGTCGCCGGGGTCCCAGGGTCGGATCGGCACGGCGCTCATGGGAGTCTGCCGGAAGGATTTGGCGATCTTTGTAAAGACCCGGTGTGAATAAACCAGCGCCTCCAGAAGCGAGTTGCTGGCCAGGCGGTTCGCGCCGTGCAGGCCGGTGCAGGAAACTTCCCCGCAGGCGAACAGATTGTCGATGGAGGTTTTGCCGCAGTGATCCACCGCGACACCGCCGCAGATGTAATGAGCCGCCGGGGCGATGGGAATCGGGTCCCGGGCCATGTCGATGCCGAACTCCAGACATTTGCCGTAGATATTGGGAAACCGGTTCAGGAGAAATTCGCGGCTGTGGTGCGAGATGTCCAGAAGGACGTATTCATCGCCGGACTGCTTGATTTCGTTGTCGATGGCTTTGGCCACCACGTCGCGCGGCGCGAGGCTTTTCATGGGATGGTATTTTTCCATGAAGGTCGAACCGTTTTTTAACTTCAGGATGCCGCCTTCGCCGCGCACGGCTTCGCTGATCAGAAACGCCTTGGCTTCCGGATGGAACAGGCAGGTGGGATGAAACTGGATGAATTCCATATTGGCGATTTTCGCGCCGGCGCGGTAGGCCATGGCAATGCCGTCGCCCGTGGCGATGTCCGGGTTGGTGGTGATCAGATACACTTTGCCCGCGCCTCCCGTCGATAAAATCGTATATTTGGCGCGATAGGTGTGAATTTCGTCTTGATTGATGTCGAGCACGTAGGCGCCCAGACAGTTGACCGTCCGCCCCTGGGGGTCTTTTTGCAAAATCAGGTCGATGCCGATGTGATTTTCATAAATCCGGACGTTTTTCAGCGCGGCGACCTTTTCATGCAGCGCCCGTTCGATTTCCTGGCCGGTGAGGTCTTTGGCATGAAGAACCCGGCGGCGATGGTGGCCCCCTTCCTGGCCCAGGTCATAAAGGTGGGGAGGCTCTTCCGATTTCGTGAAATTGACGCCCCATTCGATCAGCTCCTGAATGCGCGGCGGCGCTTCCCGCACGACAAACTCAACGACGTCCTTCCGGCAGAGGCCTGCGCCGCATTCCAGCGTGTCGCTGATGTGCTCTTCAAAGCTGTCGGTCTTGTCCGTTACCGCGGCGATGCCGCCCTGGGCATAGTTGGTGTTGGATTCCGATTTTTCCTTTTTGGTGACAATGGCGACCGATCCGAGCTGCGCCACTTTGATGGCGAGGCTGAGCCCCGCGATCCCGCTGCCGATGATGAGGAAGTCCGTTTTTATTTCCATGAAAGAAGAGCCCGATCATTCCTGCCGCTAAAAGTTTGTTTACAAATGCCGGGGGCTTTTATATAAGCCTTTGCAGCGGTTTGTAAAGAAAATTATGACAAAGGAGTTCATTTGTTCGTTTTAGGAATCGAGTCATCCTGTGATGAAACGGCGGCCGCCGTCGTCCGGGACGGAAAGCTGCTCTCCAGCGTGATTGCCTCGCAAATCAAGGATCACAGCGCTTACGGGGGCGTGGTGCCGGAGATCGCGTCGCGCAAACATATCGAGGCGATTACTCCCGTGATTGAACAGGCCCTCCGGGACGCGGGCGCCGCCTTCCGGGATATGGAAGGCATTGCCGTCACCCGCGGGCCGGGGCTGATCGGATCGCTCTTGGTCGGGCTTTCCACCGCCAAGGCGCTGGCCTATGCGCTGGGCATTCCGTTTGTCGGCGTCAACCATCTCGAAGCGCACATCATGGCGTCTCTGCTGGGGGAGAAAAAACCGCGGTTTCCGTTTGCCGCCCTCGTGGTTTCCGGCGGCCATACGAATGTGTATCTGGTGAAAGATTATCACCGGTTTGCGCTGCTGGGCCAGACCAGGGACGATGCGGCAGGCGAGGCGCTGGACAAGGCGGCCAAGCTGCTCGATCTGGGCTATCCGGGGGGCGTCGTGATCGACCGCATGGCCAGGGAAGGAAATCCCGATTTGTTTTGTTTCCCCCGGGCGATGAAGGATTCGCCGGATTTCAGCTTCAGCGGGTTGAAAACATCTCTGCTGGTTATGATGAAGAAGCGGGGGAAGGCATTTGTCCAAAACGAGATTCCGGACGTTGCCGCCGGCTACCAGGAAGCCATCGTTGATGTTCTGGTGGAAAAAACACTCAGGGCCGCCCGGGAAAACGACCTTTCGCAGATTGTCGTTTGCGGCGGCGTTGCCGCCAACAGTCGTTTGCGCGGGAAGTTTTCCGAGGCGGCGATTCAGGAAGGCAGAGAGCTGTTTTTTCCGCCGATGATTTTGTGCACGGACAACGCGGCGATGGTCGCTGCCCTGGGAGAGGTCATGCTGGAAAACGGCAGGAGCGATTCTCTGGATCTGAACGCGGTGTCCCGCTGGCCTCTGGTTTTGCCGCCTCCGAACAAAGATGGGCGGGGCTGAACGAGACATGACGACACCCGGAGAAATTCTTCACCGATACAGGATTCGGCCCGATAAAAGACGCGGACAGTCGTTTCTGACGGATCTCAACACGCTCCATAAAATCGCGGCAGCCGGAAAGATCACCCCGGAAGACGTTGTTGTGGAAATCGGCGCCGGCTTCGGTGTTTTGACCCAAAATATTGCGCCCTGCGCCGGCCGGCTGATCGCTGTGGAAATTGACCTCAGACTGGTGGAAATCCTCCGGAAAGAGCTTGCCCAATTCGACTGTGTGGAGATTTTTCCCGGCGATATCTTGAAATTTGATTTCACTTATATATCAAAGCAATACAAAGCAAAACTTAAGGTAGTCGGTAACGTTCCGTACCATATTTCCAGCCCCGTTGTTTTTCACCTGCTGGCGCACCGGTCGGCCATCCGGGACTTTACGTTGATGCTCCAGAAGGAAGTGGTCGAACGGCTTGTTTCCCCGCCGGGCTGTAAAAGCTACGGAGTGCCTTCAGTATTGCTTCAGATGTATGCGGATCTGAAAAAGCTTTTTGATGTGTCTCCCGGTTGTTTTTATCCGCCGCCAAAAGTTTCCTCTTCCGTCCTGCGGGGAGAATTTCTGGATGCGCCCCGGTTTGCGCTTGAAGATGAAATGCTGTTCAACCGTCTGGTGAGAGCTTCTTTTGTCCAGCGTCGAAAAATGCTCGCCAATAATTTAAAACAGGCCGCCTTTTTGAAAGAACTGGGTGAAGAGAACATCAAATTCGCTCTGGATCAGGCCCGCATCGACGGCAAACGCCGCGGCGAAACCCTTTCCGTTGAGGAATTCGGGGCTCTGAGCAACCTTCTGAAAAATCAATTGACGAACCGCGGGTGAAGGATTAATGCTTGGCTCACCTTGCTTTGAAATGAGAACCGCATGAGAAAAAAATATCTGCATATCACGACGTTCGGCTGTCAGATGAACGTCCACGACTCCGAGCAGATGGCGGTTCTGCTTGCGGAGCAAGGCTACGAACAAACGGAAGATTCCACGAAGGCGGACTGTATTCTGATCAACACCTGTTCGATTCGTGAGAAAGCCGAACAAAAGGCGTTTTCCGAACTGGGCCGCCTGATGAAGCTGAAGGAAAAAAATCCGGATCTGATCGTCGGGTTCGCCGGCTGTCTGGCCCAGCATCTGGGCGCGCGGGTTCACAGCCGCGTGAAGAATGTCGATCTGGTTTTCGGCACGCATAATATCCACAGGCTGCCGGAAATGATGGAAGCCGTTCAAAAGGAGCGCAAACCCGTCACGGAAGTCGGATTTTCCTCGTCGCTTCATTCACTGGGCATCTTCGCGCCGCCCCGGGACGGGGCGATCAGCGCTTTTGTGTCCATTATGCAGGGATGCGACAATTATTGCGCCTATTGCGTCGTTCCGTATTTGCGGGGGCCGGAGAAAAGCCGGGAGCCGGAGGACATTGTCGGGGAAATTGAAAAACTGGCCGGGTGCGGCATCCGGGAAGTGACGCTCCTGGGGCAAAATGTCAATTCCTATGGAAAGAAATCCGGCCGGGGAGACGATTTTGTGTCTTTGTTGAAAAAAATCAATGAGATTGAAGGGATTGAAAGAATTCGCTTTACCACATCCCACCCCAAAGACCTTTCGAATGAACTGATCGGCTGCTTTGGAAGCCTGCGCAAGCTTTGCCGGCACATTCATCTGCCGGTGCAGTCGGGCTCCAACCGGATTTTAAAGCGGATGAACCGGGGATATACAGCCGAAGAGTATCTTGAAAAGACGGCGCGGTTGAGGCGGGTGTGTCCCGAAATCAGCATCACGTCCGACGTCATTGTCGGCTTTCCCGGAGAAACCCGAAAAGATTATCAAGAAACCATTGACATGATGGAAAAAATCAGGTTTGATTCGGTTTTTTCGTTCAAGTATTCTGAACGTAAGGGAACCGCGGCCGGGGCGCTTTCAGGAAAGGTGCCGGAGGCTGAAAAAAGACAGAGGCTCAAAGAATTGCAGGCCCTTCAGGACCGGCACACACAGGAAAAAAATACGTCGCTGGAAGGCAGCGTTCAGGAGGTGCTGGTGGAAGGGCCAAGCCGGAATTCCCGGCAGGATATGACGGGGCGAACGAGTTGCTGGAAAATCGTCAATTTTGAAGGACGTCCGGAGCTGATCGGCCGGACCGTTCCGGTGAGAATATCGCGGGGGTATCTGCACTCGCTTCGGGGAAAACAGATTTCATCATAAGGAGGTTGCGAATGCTGCTGGAGATGAAGGTGTCCGGATTGACCATTGATCCGATCACCAACACACCGATCGTCATCCTGAAAGACCTGCAGGAAAGCAAAGCGATTCCGATCTGGATCGGTTTGTTCGAAGCCAGCGCCATCGCCACGGAACTGGAGCATGTGGTGTTTTCCAGGCCGATGACCCATGACCTGATGCACGAATTCCTCAAGGCCCTGGACGTTGCGGTCAGCCGGATCGAAATTGTCGATATTCGCAACAATACGTTTTTCGCAACCGTGTATCTGGTGCGGGACGGGCAGACCTACCGGATTGACGCGCGTCCCAGCGACGCCATTGCGCTGGCGTTGAGGGCCAACGCGTCGATTTTTGTGGAGGAGAGCGTTCTGGAAAAATCCCGCAACATTGACTTCGGAATCAAGCTTGCAGATATTGATAAATTCAAGGAAGACAAAGTAAAGGAATTTCTGGAGAACTTATCCGCCGAAGATTTCGGAAAATACAAGATGTGAAGAAATGGAAGATCTGCTTGCCGCTTTTCGAACATTTCTGGATGTCCGGCGCAACATGTCGGAGCATACCCGCAAGGCCTATCTGACGGATATCGAGGAATACGGCAGGTTTTTGCAGAGCCGGGACAATTCATCCGCGCACAGCACCGTAACGGATGCTCAGACGGACACGGTCCGGTCCTACATGGCGTTTCTGTACGGCCGGAAGCTGAAAAAGTCGTCCATCAACCGGAAAATATCCTCCCTGCGGGCGTTTTACAAGTTTCTGGTCCGTGAAGGGATTGTCAAGAATAATCCGGCCCGGGGAGTCCGGACGCCGAAGGTGGAAAAATATATACCGACGTTTTTGTCGGTCGATGAAGCTTTTGATCTTTTGGAAGCGTCCGGATCGGATGCATCCGCCTCCGGCCTGCGCAACACCGCGATGCTGGAGCTGTTTTATTCATCAGGACTCAGGCTGGCGGAGCTGGCCGGCCTGGATGAAGACGATGTCAATGTGAGCGCTGCGCTGGTCAAAGTGCGCGGCAAGGGGAAAAAAGAGAGAATTGTTCCCGTAGGCACACGGGCGCTGGAGGCGATCCGGCGCTATGTATCCGCGACGGAGGACCAAAGAAGAAAGCTTTCCCGGGAGGGGAAGGGCGGCGTGCTTTTTTTGAACGAGCGGGGCGGGCGGATCACCACCCGGAGCATTGCTCGCATTGTGGATATGGCCACCGCCAAAAGCGGCATCGGGCGAAAGATCAGTCCGCACGCGCTCCGGCACAGCTTTGCCACGCATTTGCTGTCGGCCGGCGCCGATTTGCGTTCGATTCAGGAAATGCTGGGGCATGAAAGCCTCTCCACGACGCAGAAATACACGGCGGTCAACATCAACCGCCTGATGGAAGTTTATGATAAAGCCCATCCCAGGGCGAAGAGGCAAAGGCCATGAGTTGCGACCTTTGAAAAATGTCATTTCGAGGAGCGCGAGCGACGAGAAATCTAAAGATCCCTCATTGCATTCGGGACATGGATTTCTCCCTTCGGTCGAAATGACAAAAATGGCGGTTATTCAAAGTTCTCGATCTGTGAGCTAAAAGGTAGGAGAATCCATGCATATTAAAGGTACAACCATCCTGGCGATTAAAAAGGGCGATGCCATTACGGTGGCCGGCGACGGCCAGGTCACGCTGGACACGACGATTCTGAAGCACGGCGCGCGCAAAGTGCGAAGGTTGTACAACAACGAAGTGATTGTCGGGTTCGCGGGAGCGACCGCCGATGCGTTCACGCTGTTTGACCGCTTTGATCAGAAACTGGAGCAGTACAACGGGAATCTGCTTCGCGCCGCCGTGGAGCTGACCAAGGATTGGCGCACCGACCGGGTGCTGCGTCACCTGGAAGCGCTGATGATTGCGGTCAGCAGGGATTATTCCCTGATTATTTCCGGCAACGGGGATGTCATTGAATCGGATGACGATGTGATGGCCATCGGATCGGGAGGCGCTTTTGCGCAGGCGGCGGCCCGCGCGCTGGTCAGGCACAGCGATCTGTCCGCCACGGAAATTGCCAGGGAAGCGATGAAAATCGCCTCGGAAATCTGCATCTATACCAACGATCACATTACGCTGGAAGAAATCAACCTGAGCGAAGAAAAGCCCAAAGAAGTCAGGAAGAGCAAAAAATAAAGGAGTTTTTGGAAAAGAATGAATAATTCAGGGTTAACTCCCCGCGAGATCGTGGAGCGGCTGGACCGGCATATCATCGGACAGGCCGACGCCAAACGGGCCGTTGCCATTGCGCTTCGCAACCGCTGGCGCAGGCAGAATGTTCCCGAAGAGCTGGCGGATGAAATATCGCCGAAGAATATTATCATGATCGGGCCCACGGGGGTCGGCAAAACGGAAATCGCCAGAAGGCTGGCCAAGCTGGACAACTCTCCTTTTCTGAAAGTGGAGGCGTCAAAATTTACGGAAGTCGGCTATGTGGGACGGGACGTGGAATCCATGGTGCGCGATCTGGTGGAGCTTTCCATCAACATGCTGAAAGCCGAGGAGCAGGATCATGTTCAGGCAAAGGCCGCTGAAATTGCCGAAGACCGGCTTCTGGATCTGCTGCTGCCGCCCCGTCCCTCGGAAAAAAACGTGGGCGACATGCTGACGGATGTTGATCCGGAACAAACACGACTGCCCCTGAATGAAGAGCAGATTCGCAAACAGGACGCGACGCGCGAAAAGTTGCGCAAACTGCTGCACGACGGAAAGCTGGACGAACGCATGGTGGAGCTGGAGATTGCCGAGCCTCGCAGCGGCCCCATGATCGAGATCTTTTCCGCCGCCGGCATGGAAGACATGGGGCTCAACCTGAAAGACATGCTGGGCAACATGATGCCGCAGAAGAAGAAAAGAAGAAACGTCAAAGTGCCGGAAGCCCTGGAGATCATCGCCTCCGAAGAGGCGCAAAAGCTCATTGACATGGACAAGGTCACCAAAACCGCGCTGGACCGCGTGGAGCAGTCAGGCATTATTTTCCTGGACGAAATCGACAAGATTGTCGGCGGAGACTCGCAACACGGGCCCGATGTTTCGCGCGAGGGCGTTCAGCGGGATCTGCTGCCGATTGTCGAAGGATCGAACGTCAACACCCGCTACGGCATGGTCAAAACCGACCATATCCTGTTTATCGCGGCGGGCGCGTTTTCCGGAACCAAGCCGTCCGATCTGATTCCGGAGCTGCAGGGGCGCTTCCCGATCCGCGTGGAGCTGGATTCGCTGGGGAAGGAAGAGTTTGTGCGGATCCTGACCGAGCCGAACAACGCGCTGGTCAAGCAGTACACGGAAATGATGGCGACGGAAGACATCCGGCTGTCGTTTACCTCCGACGCGGTGGAGCAGATTGCCGAAGTGGCCACGGTCGTCAATGAACGGACCGAGAACATCGGCGCGCGAAGGCTTTACACGATCATGGAGACGCTCCTGGAAGACATTTCTTTTGACGCGCCGGATCTGAAGGAAAAGAAAATCGTCATTGACGCGAAATACGTGGAAGAGAAACTGGACAACATTGTGGAAGATGAAGATTTAAGCCGGTACATCTTGTAAACGGAGACCCAGATGGAAAAACTTCAAAGTTCGATGGAGCGGGCGGACATTCTGCTGGAGGCGCTGCCCTATATCCGGCGGTTTTACAACAAAACCATCGTCATCAAATACGGCGGACACGCCATGGTCGATCAGGACCTGAAGGACAAGTTCGCCCGCGACGTGGTGATGATGAAATACATCGGCATCAATCCGGTCGTCGTGCACGGCGGCGGGCCGCAGATCGGCGGCTTTCTCAAAAAACTGGGCAAGGAGTCCAAGTTCATTCAGGGCATGCGCGTGACGGATGAAGAAACTATGAACATCGTCGAAATGGTTCTGGTCGGCATGGTCAACAAGGAAATTGTCGGCCTGATCAACCGGCACGGCGGAAAGGCCGTGGGCCTGAGCGGCAAGGACGGAAATCTGGTGGAGGCGGAAAAATATTATTTGAATGACGAAAAAGCGAAAAACACGCCTTCGGAGATTATCGACATCGGATTGGTGGGAAAGGTCAAAGCGGTCAACGCCGGGTTGATCGTTTCCCTGGCCGCAAACGGCTTCATTCCCGTCATTGCGCCGACCGGGATGGGGGAGAACGGTGAAACTTACAACATCAACGCCGACATCGTCGCCGGAGAAGTGGCCGCCGCCCTGAAAGCGGAAAAACTGCTTTTGCTGACGGACGTGGCGGGCGTTCTGGACGCGGGAAAAAACCTGATCAACACCATGACGGATCAGGAGGCCCTGCATCTGATTGACGAAGGCATCGTGGAAGGCGGCATGTTTCCCAAAGTCAAATGCTGCCTCAAGGCGCTGCGCGGCGGCGTGAAAAAGGCGCACATCGTGGACGGGCGCCTCAAGCACGCGATCCTGCTGGAAGTCTTTACGGACAAGGGAATCGGAACGGAAATCGTTTTATAAATCTTCAAAAGGAACTGCTCATGAACGAAAAAAAGATCATGGCGCTGGCCGATCAGCATATCATGAACACCTACCGGCGGGCGCCGATTGCGCTCGTCAAAGGCGAAGGCGCAAAGCTCTGGGACGCAAGCGGCAGGGAATATCTGGATTTTGTCGCGGGGATCGCCGTGTGCAATCTGGGGCATTCCCATCCCAAAGTTGTCAAGGCGATCAAAAAACAGGCCAAGGAGCTGATGCACGTCTCCAACCTGTATTACACGAAGCCCCAGGGGGAAGTCGCCGCGCTGCTTACGAAGCATTCCTTTGCCGACAAGGCCTTTTTCTGCAACAGCGGCGCGGAAGCCAATGAGGCGGCCATCAAACTGGCGCGAAAATACGCCCATGAAAATCTGGGCGCGGATAAATTCGAACTCATCACCATGAAAGACTCTTTTCACGGCCGGACGATGGCGACCATTACCGCCACAGGTCAGGAGAAGTTTCAATTCGGCTTTACGCCGCTTCTCGACGGCTTTACATACGCGCCCTTCAACGATCCGGCGGCGCTGGAGGCGGCCATTTCTCCCCGAACCTGCGGGATCATGCTGGAGCCGATTCAGGGGGAAGGCGGCGTGATTATTCCCGATGACGGCTACCTGGCGAACGTACGGGAGATCTGCAACCGTCATAAGATTTTGATGATCGTCGATGAGGTGCAGACCGGCATCGGGAGGACGGGCAAGCTGTTCGCCTATGAATATTCCGGCGTTAAACCCGACATCATGACGCTGGCCAAGGCGCTGGGCAACGGCTTTCCGGTAGGCGCCATGCTGGCGACCGATGAAGCGGCCCGCGCCTTTTCACCCGGCAATCACGCATCCACCTTCGGCGGCAACCTGCTGGCGATGGCGGCGGTCAAAGCCACGCTGGAAACTCTGATCAAAGACGGCGTGCTCGATCATTGTCAACGCATGGGGAATTATTTCCTGGCCAAGCTTCAGGATCTGAAGGCCAGACACGCATTGATTTCCGAAGTGCGGGGCAGGGGGCTTATGCTGGCCTGCTCTCTGACCATCGACGGCGCGGACATCGTTACGTCCTGCCAGGAAAAAGGGTTGCTGATCAACTGCACCGGCGGCAAGACGCTGCGTTTTGTCCCGCCGCTGATTGTAGAGGAAAAAGATATTGATGCCGCAATTTCCATACTCGATGACGTCATGGAGGGGAAATGAAGAAAGATTTGCTGAGTTTCGCCGGTATGCAGCCGCCGGATTTTGAAGAAATCCTGCGGCGGACCGCCCGCCTCAAGAAAATGCTGAAGGAAGGCAGAAAGCATGCGTCGCTTGCGGGCAAAACGCTGGGCATGATTTTCGACAAATCTTCCACGCGAACCCGGATTTCCTTTGAAGTGGGCATGTACCAGCTGGGCGGCATCGCGCTTTTTCTGAATTCCCGGGACACGCAGATCGGACGCGGCGAAACGCTTGCGGATTCCGCCCGGATGATGTCCTGCTACCTCGACGGCATTATGATCCGGACCTTCGCCCAGGAAAGCGTTGAAGAACTGGCCCGCTATGCGACCATTCCGGTCATCAACGGGCTGACGGACCTGTTGCATCCCTGCCAGATTCTGGCGGATCTGTTTACGATTCAGGAGAAAAAAGGATCCTATGAAGGCGTCAGGGTTGCCTATATCGGCGACGGAAACAATGTGGCCAACAGTTGGATCGAAGCGGCAACGCACCTGCCTTTCGAACTGGCGCTGGCCTGTCCCGAGGGCTACGATCCGGATTCTCGCCTGATGAAGGAAAGCCAGAAAGACGGACGGGATCGCGTCCGGCTGTGCCGCGATCCGTTTGAAGCCGCGGCGGGAGCGGACGTGCTCTATACGGACGTCTGGACCAGCATGGGGCAGGAGGCCGAGTCCCAGGAGCGGAAAAAGATCTTTGCGAATTACCAGATCAACGGAAAACTTCTGGGGGTGGCGAAGAAAGACGCCATCGTGATGCACTGTCTGCCCGCGCACCGCGGCGAGGAAATTACCGCCGAGGTCATCGACGGGCCGCAGTCCGTTGTGATTGACGAAGCGGAAAACCGCCTGCACGCGCAGAAGGCGGTCTTGGAAATATTGCTTTGAAGTGAAAAAGGGGACCGAAAAAGGGGACGGTTCTATTTTTGATGCACTCGTAAAAAATGATTCAAACCGTCACTCCGGCGAATCCCGTATCGCAGTAAGGGCGTGCGCCGGGGTCCATAACTCATTGTAATTACTGGATACCGGCCTTCGCCGGTATGACGAAAAAGGGGCGAAATTGGATTTTTACGAGACTGTCAGTTTTCACAAATAATGCGCGGCTAAAGCCACGCACTACATGAAAAGAGAGCTTTGAATAACGGCCTTTTTTGTCATTTCGACCGAAGGGAGAAATCCATGTCCCGAATGCAATGAGGGATTTTTAGATTTCTCGTCGCTCATGCTCCTCGAAATGACATTTTTCAAAGCTCTCGAAAAAAGGGATAAAACATTTTGAACCGGAAGGCCCGGCAAATGAAAGAAAAGATGTTTTGAGGAGGAAAAATCGTGGCAAAAAAAATTAAAAAAGTGGTGTTGGCATATTCCGGCGGTCTGGACACGTCGGTGATCGTGAGATGGTTGATTGAAACCTACGGCTGCGAGGTCATTTGCTTTGCGGCCGACGTGGGGCAGAAGGAAGAGCTCACAGGGCTTAAGCAGAAAGCCATCCGGACAGGCGCCAGCAAAATCTACATCGAAGACCTGCGGGAAGAATTCGCGCGGGATTTCGTGTTTCCGGCGCTGCGCGCCAACGCGATTTACGAGGGAACCTATCTGCTCGGAACGTCGCTGGCCCGTCCCCTGATCGCCAAACGGCAGATCGAAATCGCCCAAAAGGAAAAGGCGGACTCGGTTTGCCACGGCGCGACCGGAAAGGGCAACGATCAGGTGCGCTTTGAGCTCACCTACATCGCGCTCAACCCCAAAATCAATATCATTGCGGCCTGGAAGGACGACCACTGGACGTTCGATTCCCGGGAGTCCATGTTTGATTACGCGGAGAAACACAACATCCCGCTTCCGCTGACCAAGTCCAAGCCCTACAGCTCCGACCGCAATCTGCTGCACATTTCCCATGAAGGCGCCATTCTGGAAGACACATGGGCGGAGCCGCCGGAAGACATTTTCGTGCTGACCCGGTCGCCCGAAGCAGCGCCGGACAAGCCCGCCTATGTGGAAATTGATTTTGTCAAAGGCAACCCCGTGGCGATCGACGGCAAAAAGATGTCGCCCGCGAAGCTGATGGACCGTATCAATTTGCTGGCCGGAGCCAACGGCGTCGGCCGGGTGGACATGGTGGAGAACCGGTTTGTCGGCATGAAATCCCGCGGTGTGTATGAAACGCCCGGCGGCACGGTTCTGTGGGCCGCGCACCGGGCGGTGGAGTCCATTACGATGGACCGGGAGGTTATGCTGATGCGCGATTCGCTCATTCCGAAGTATGCCCAGCTCGCCTACAACGGATTCTGGTATGCGCCGGAAATGCAGACGCTTCAGGCCTACATCGACGCGACGCAGGAAAACGTCACCGGCACGGCCAGGATGAAACTCTACAAAGGCAACTGCATCGTGGTCGGCCGCAAATCTCCCTATTCGCTCTACAGCGAGGCGTTTGCCACGTTTGAGAAAGACGAAGTCTATAACCAGAAGGACGCCATCGGCTTCATCCGCCTCAACGGCCTGCGGCTCAGGATCAAGAAAATGATGAAAAAATAAACCATCTCAAAAGAGGGCGCATCATGGCTGACGCAAAAAAACCCTGGGCGGGACGATTTCAGGAAGCCACGGCTCCCAGCGTGGAGCGCTTTACCAGCTCCCTTCATGTTGACCGCCGCCTGTATCGTCATGACATTGAAGGTTCGATTGCCCATGCGACGATGCTGGCCGATTCGGGCATCATTTCCCGCGCAGACGCGAAGGCGATCATCCGCGGGCTGAAAAGCATCCGGGCCGATATGGAAAAGGGTCGTTTTGTTTTCGACCCCGCCGACGAAGACATTCACATGGCCATTGAAAAAGAGCTGATCCGGCGCGCCGGAGACGCGGGTGCAAAACTGCATACCGCGCGCAGCCGCAACGATCAGATCGCGCTGGATGTTCGGCTGTACCTGCGCGACGAGGCGGACGGGTTGATCCGCCTGCTCAATGCGCTCCAGAAGCAACTGGTCGGCATGGCCAAAAAGGAAATCGCCACCATCATGCCCGGCTACACGCATCTGCAAAAGGCGCAGCCGGTTCTTTTGTCTCACTATCTGCTGGCGTTTGCCGAAATGTTTGCCCGCGACGGAGAGAGGCTGGAAGACTGCCGAAAGCGCCTGAACGTTTTGCCGCTGGGGGCGGCGGCCCTGGCCGGGACGGGGCTGCCGATCGACCGGACCCGCACGGCCCGGCTTCTTCGCTTTCCGGAAGTCAGCCGCAACAGCATGGATACGGTGGCCGACCGGGACTACATCGCGGAGTTTATTTTTGCGGCGTCGCTGGCCATGGCGCACCTGAGCCGTTTCTGCGAGGATCTGGTGTTGTGGTCTTCCGAAGAGTTCGGCTTTGCCGAGATTTCCGATGCCTACACCACCGGCAGCAGCATCATGCCGCAGAAGAAAAATCCGGACGTCGCGGAGCTGATCCGGGGCAAAACGGCAAGGGTTTACGGCGATTTGACGGCGATTCTGACGCTCGTCAAAGGGCTTCCCATGACGTATAACCGGGATCTTCAGGAGGACAAGGAGCCGTTGTTTGACGCGGTGGACACGCTTCACGATTGCCTCGCGGTTTTCCTGGAAATGCTGGCACACACCCGGTTTAACGCCGACAGAATGCATTTGGCGGCCCGCGGAGGTTTTTCAACCGCCACCGATGTGGCGGAATATCTCGTTGAAAAGGGAGTCCCCTTCCGCAGCGCCCATGAAATCGCGGGCGGAATCGTCGCCTACTGCATCAAAACCAAAAGGACGATGGAGGACCTGACGCTGGGAGAGTATCAGTCTTTTTACGGCGGCTTTGAGGCGTCGATCCTCTCCAGGATACGGCTGGAAAACGCCGTCAACGCCCGTCGTCATTTTGGCGGCACGGCGCAAAAGGCGGTTCGGGAAAGGATTCGGGAATTTGAAAAAATTCTTGATAAAAAATAGCATCGGACCGGCTGCGCTTTGCGCTCTTTTGCTTCTGGGCTGCGGCCTGAAGGCCAATCCCGTTGCCCCGGCGTCCGGCGCTGCCCGGGGCGGAACGGTTCAGAAACCGTCAGTTGCAGCCGAAGGAGGCGCTGCGGTTTTGAGCTGGCGGCTTTCATCTTCAGACCGGGTCAGTTACACGATCATCGAGAGAAGCACGCTGGGAAGCGCGGGGAACATTTGCCGGGATTGTCCGCGCACGTTCGAACCGATCGACCGGCTGCCGGCGGACAACGCCGGGGAAAAGAGCCGGGAGTATCGGTTTGTCGATTCATCGGTCGGGAAAGGAAAGACATACAGCTACCGCTTGCAGTTGTGCGAGGAAACCGGCGAATGCCGGGAATCGCAAACCGTGGAAATCGATTTTTAAATAAGAAATCCGGAGGAGGCCTGTTTTATGTTCAGAGGAGCCATTACCGCGCTGGTGACGCCTTTTAAAAATGAAAAGGTGGATGAGGCGGCGTTGAGGGATCTGATAGAGTTCCAGATCGCGAACGGCATCGATGGTCTGGTGCCCTGCGGGACGACCGGCGAATCGCCGACCCTGTCCCACGATGAGCACGACCGGGTGATTGAAATCACCATTGACGCGGCGAAAAAACGGGTGCCGGTCATTGCCGGGACGGGATCCAACAGTACGGCGGAAGCGCTGCGCCTGACCCGGCATGCGTATGAGGCGGGCGCCGACGGCGCGCTCATCGCCTGTCCCTACTACAACAAGCCGACGCAGGAAGGGCTCTACCGGCATTTTTCACAGATCGCGAAGAGCGTGCCTTTCCCGATCGTTCCATACAATATTCCCGGGAGGACCGGCGTAAACATGTCGCCGGAATTGATTGCCCGTCTGGCCAAAATCGACAACATCGTCGGAATCAAGGAAGCGTCCGGATCTCTCAAGCAGATGAATGACGTGCTGGATCTGTGCGGGCCGGAGTTCGACGTATTGTCCGGCGACGACGGGTTTACGCTTCCCCTGATGGCGATCGGCGGGAAGGGGATCATTTCCGTCGCCTCCAATATCGTTCCCGCCGATATGGCCGCGATGGTCGATGCCGCCGAAGCCGGGGATCTCGCTGCGGCGCGGGCGCTGCACAAAAAAATGAGTCCTCTGTTTGATGTTCTGTTCATTGAGGTGAACCCGATTCCCGTCAAAGCCGCTCTGGCGTTGATGGGCAGGATTGCCGGTGAATACCGGCTGCCGCTTTGCCCGATGGCGCCGGCGAATTTAGAGAAACTCAGAAAGGCGCTGGCCGATTACGGTCTGATTTCCTAGGGCGACAGGGAAGGTTTTATTCGAAGTTACAGGAATGAAAGAAGGAGCAAGCAGTATGGTAAAGGTAATTGTAACAGGCGCCGGCGGGAAAATGGGAAGCCGGATCATCGGCATGATTTCGGCCATGGAAGAACTTCGCGTTGTCGGGGCCATCGAGGTCAAGGGCCATCCGATTATCGGAAGAGATTTGGGGCATTCTCTGGGGGCGGGGCGAACCGGCGCGCTGGTCAGCGACAGTCTGGCCGACTGCATCGATCAGGCCGACGTCGTGATCGACTTTACGGACCATGAAGCCTCGCTGACCTATCTGAAGATCGCCAGCGAAAAAAACCGCGCCATCGTGATCGGCTCCACGGGCTTCACCGCCGAAGAAATGGCAACCGCGAGAAGGCTTGCCGAAAAAACACGCTGCGTATTGTCGCCGAACATGAGCGTGGGCGTCAATGTGATGCTGAAGGTGCTGGAATACTGCGCCGGCATTCTTTATGAAGATTACGATGTCGAAATCGTCGAGGCGCATCATCATCTGAAAAAGGACGCGCCCAGCGGAACGGCCATGCAGATGGCGCGGGTGATTGCCGGCAGGCTGGGGCGTGATCTGGATAAAGAAGCGGTGTATGAGCGCCGCGGCATGATCGGAGAAAGGACCCGGAGAGAGATCGGCATTCAGACGATCCGTGCCGGGGACATTGTGGGCGAGCACACGGTGATCTTCGGGGGCATCGGGGAGAGACTGGAATTTATCCACCGCGCGCAGAGCCGGGACAATTTTGCCAAGGGAGCGATCCGCGCGGCGCAATGGATTGTCAAACAAAAAAACGGCCTGTATGACATGCAGGACGTTCTGGGGCTGCGGGACTCCCGCTAGGGAGGCGTTATGCTGGAGGGAACCCTCGCCTATATCGGCATCGGCGCCAATCTCGATGACCCTCCGGCGCAGTGTCGTCAGGCCGTCGAAAGACTTTCCGGCGTTTCGGGGATTACGCTGGAAAGGGTCTCATCCTTTTACAGGACAGAGCCGGTGATTCCGGAATCGGCCGGCCGGAAACAACGGGGGGAGCTGGAGAAGCAGAACTGGTTTGTCAACGCGGCGGCGGAAATCCGGACCGTCCTTTCGCCCCGGGACCTTTTGAAGGAACTCCAGCATATTGAAAATTCCATGGGGCGGGTCCGGACGATTAAGGGAGGACCCAGAATTATCGACCTGGACCTGTTGCTGTACGGCCAGGAGATTCATGAGGAAGAGGGGCTGACGGTGCCGCATCCGGAAATGCACCGGAGGCTTTTTGTGCTGGAACCCCTGTGCGAGATTGCTTCCTATTTGATTCACCCGGCATTCGGCGTTTCGATGCGGGGACTGAAAGACCGGCTGGACGACAACAAAACCGTTGAACGCATTTGAAGGAAAAGAAGGTTGACATGAATATCATCAAAGTGCTGGCTATCCTGGTATTGATTTACATGGGTTACAGGATTGTAACCATGTTCCGAAGGATGAAATCGCAGGAGGGCAGGGCCTACCGCGTGGACGACGCGCCGAAAGGGGAGGACCTGGTGCAGGATCCGTTTTGCAAAACCTACGTTCCCAAAAGCCAGGCGTACGTGAAGGAAATCGACGGCAAGCCGCACTACTTTTGCGGCAAAGAATGCTTTGAGAAGTACCTCACAGAGAAAAAATAACGCATAGAAACTTCAGGGGGGATTATGAAATTTTTTATCGATACGGCGAACATCGCGGAAATTCGGGAAGGACTGTCGCTGGGAATGGTGGACGGCGTGACAACGAATCCGTCTCTGATTGCCAAGGAAAAAAGGGGCTTTGATGCCGTGGTGAAGGAAATCCTGGAAATCGTGGAGGGGCCGGTCAGCCTGGAGGTGGTGAGTCCGGAAGCGAAAGGGATGGTTGCCGAAGGCAAAAAACTGGCCCGGCTGGGCGATCAGGTGGTCATCAAGGTGCCGATGACGACCGAAGGCCTCAAAGCGACCAAGCTGTTAGCCGCGGACGGCATCGACGTCAATCAGACCCTGGTTTTTTCCCCGCTGCAAGCCCTGATGGCGGCCAAAGCCGGCGCGGCCTATGTCAGCCCGTTTGTCGGACGTCTGGACGATATCGCGCATGACGGCATGGAACTGGCGCAGCAGATCCTGGACATCTACGACAACTATGAGTATGACACCGAGGTCATCGTCGCCAGCATTCGTCATCCGAAACATGTTTTGGATGCCGCCCTGATGGGCGCGGACATTGCCACGATTCCTTTTAAAGTCATCGCGCAGCTTGCCCAGCATCCCCTGACGGACAAGGGGATTGCGCTGTTTCTGGAAGACTGGAAAAAAGTGCCGGAAAAATAGTCGGATCGCTGCGGGAAATGAGACGGTGAATCGGCCCGAATGGGTAAAACAGGCGAAAGGGAGTATGAACAAAAGACGAGAAATATGGAATCTTCCCAACAGCATTACGCTGGCCCGCATCAGCGTTGTGCCGTTTTTGTTCTTTCTCCTGGCGTCCCCCGGCCCCTTCTGGTCGCTTACACTGGCCGCCCTGTTTGTTCTGGCCGCGCTGACGGATTTTCTGGACGGGTATATCGCCCGCAAATATAATCTGATCACCACAATGGGCAAGTTTCTGGATCCGCTGGCCGACAAGCTGATTGTCAACACGGCCATGATTCTTATGATTCCGATCGGGCGAATTGACGCCTGGATTGTCGTCGTCATCATCATCCGGGACCTGATCGTGGACGGCATCCGCAGCATCTCGTCTTCCGAGGGAATTTATATCCAGGCCAGCGTCCTGGGAAAGCAAAAAACCGTCGCCCAGATCATTGCGGTGACCGCGCTGATGATCCATTACCCCTTTTTAGGGCTGGATGCGCATCTGGTCGGCACGGCCATTCTTTACGCGGCTTTGCTGCTGACGGTTTATTCGGGGCTGGATTATCTGTTTCAATTCTATCGGGGAACCTACATGCGGCCGGAGAACCATTGATATTATTGGATTCCGGTTTCGGCGTCATGGTCCGGCAGAAAGCAGGGCGGCGTTTGAAGAGGCGCAGGGAACGTTCATTTTTCTATTGACAAGCTGAAACGATTTGTTATATTCACCCGCGTTCTTAAGTGAGCGGGCGTAACTCAGTGGTAGAGTGCTACCTTGCCAAGGTAGACGTCGACGGTTCAAATCCGTTCGCCCGCTCCATTTTTTTTGGCGGCATAGCCAAGTGGCTAAGGCAGCGGTCTGCAAAACCGTTATTCATGAGTTCGAATCTCATTGCCGCCTCCATGAAAATCAATAGCTGCGGGATTGATCCCCGCAGCTATTTTCGTTTTCTCCGGGATTATGACACAGTCTATTTTTCATCATTCCCGCAAAGATACTATGTTGCAATTCATTTTCAAGTCGTTTCGCTCTTCTCTGGAAAGAGTGAGTCCCATGTAGTGCGTAGCTTTAGCTGCGCTTTAACGGGTCTGAAGACCCGTGCTATATTCATTTAGAATGAAAAAGGGGATGTTATTGCATGCTCTCCCGGGTGATCTTCCGGTTTCCATTCAGTTTGCTCAATTCCAGATTTTGACGGCTTCGTAAAAAGTCAATTTCGCACTCTTTTCGTCATACCGGCAAAGGCCGGTATCCAGTAATTACAATGAGTTATGGACCCCGGCTTTCGCCGGGGTGACGGTGTGGGTTGCTTTTTACGATGTCGTCAAAGTTTCCGCATTTTTTTGTCCACGGCAACCACGTATCCGGAAGAGATGGAGACGATGGAATCGGGGATTTTTTCAGCAGCGTGGAACCGGCTCGTTGGAAAAGCGGCGGAAATAAAAAGCATCAGAAGGGACAGGGCAAGAAGGGGGGCGCATTCAATCTGGAGAACATATGTTTGTAGAGAGCTTTGAAAAATGTCATTTCGAGGAGCGTGAGCGACGAGAAATCTAAAGATCCCTCATTGCATTCGGGACATGGATTTCTCCCTTCGGTCGAAATGACAAAAACGGCCGTTAATGAACAACCCCGCCGCAAGCAGCGGGGTATCAAAAGCTTTCTATTTTGTATGGGCCATTCGCCGCAAGCGGCGGGGAATGGAACCCTAAGAGATTCAAAGCTCTCTTGTCTTATGCTGTATTTGTGAGGCGTTGCTTTTTAACAAAATCCGATAGGCGTTTCAAGTTCTTTCGTCGTATGCAAAGCCAAATATAAACATTTGTAATAATTATCGAAGTATTGTATGAAAAAAAGCATTTATAAAAAGTAAACTATGGTTTGGGGTAGAAGCAACATTTATTGGAGATATTTGGGTGGCGGTTTGGTGCAAAAAAGGTTGTTTTTTGGGTGAGCTCCTTGGCAAAGGCAAAAGAAATTAACTCAACGGAAAAGTTGTTAAATGTTATTCGCGGCGCGAAACCGCCTTTTCCGGCGACGCCGGGCAGCGGTCCGAATATTTCTTTCAAGAAAAAGCCTTCCTTGAAGATAACCGCCAACTTATTCCGTTTTTTCAATGGGAAGCGGCCTTTTCAGGTAGGCGTGGATATCGGGGCCAATGCCGTCACGATGGTCAAAATGAGGAAAACCTCTGACGGCAAATCCCTGCTGGTCGATCAAAAGGTTGTGAAATTCGGCGAGGGGATTTCAAAAAAATCCCCTGAATTCAATACCTTGCTCAAATCATCGCTTACGGCATTTGCCGGATCGTTGGATGATTGCGATATCTGGGCGATGATGTCCGCCGCGGAAGTGAATGTATTCCGTTTGAAGATACCGATTGTTCCCGCAAATCAAATGGAAAACGTCATCTACTGGGCGGCCAAAAAAGAAAATCCCATCGATGAAAAGGAAGCTTTTTTTGATTACGAAGTTCAGGGCAAAATCAACGACCAGGGCATTCCAAAGTACGCCGTCATGGTGTACAGCGCACCCCGGTCCGAGCCGCAGAAAGTAAAAGATTTGTTTTCTTCCATCGGCGTGAGCCTGACAGGCGTCACCATCGCGCCTTTTGCCATTCAAAATTATTTCCGGACGGAATGGATCAAGGCTGGGGAAGGGGCCTTTGCCGGCATTTTTATCGGACATGATTTTTCGAGAATCGACATCTATCGGAAAAATGACCTGGTGATGACACGGGTAATCAAGACAGGCATCAGCAGCATGATGGAGGCTATCGATGATGCCATCGCGGAAGCGTCCCCGGGCGCCAGGGAAGAAAAGGAGAGAGCCAAAGCCTTATTGAATGAAATTGCCGCCGATCCGGAAAAATGGATGAAAGAGGATGGCGGCGTCAACTGGGCCGAAACCGGAATTCTGGAGATGACGGCGCCCGCTCTGGAGCGCCTGCTGCGTCAGATCGAAAGAACGATGGAATACTTCGCCACCTCCGTCGGTTTTGAGAAGGTGGAGAAAGTTTATCTTTCGGCTGCGATCAGCGTATTTTATTACCCCCTGCTGCATTACCTCAGAGAACAAATCGGTTCCATCAGTGAATATTTTGATCCGTTTGCAGGCAAACCATTTCCGGTCAAAAGCGGGCTTTCGTCTCTGGCGGAAAGAGCCTCGCTGATTCCGGCCATCGGGCTGGCCCTGTCGGACAGCAAACACACGCCGAATGCCATCTTCACCTACGCGCAGAAAAAACAGGAGCTGATCCGCAAGAGGATCAACCGCGGCGTTTTTTCGACGTTCGCGGCCGCTTTGGCCGTCTGCCTCGTCATTATGGCTCTTCAGGTCAGCGAGGCAAGGCAGCTTGGTGTTCAAAAAGGAAAACTCGAAAAAGAACTCTTGCTCTTGGGCCCGAAGTTGTCTAAAGATAAAATTGCTGAAATGGCCAAAGAAATGAAAATTCGCAATCAGCACAACCAGCGGTATTCACAGAAATACAAAGGTCTGGCGCTGATCAGCGAATTGTCTTTCCTGACGCCGGATGATATTCGCCTGACCCAGGTGCGGATGTCCATTCCGGAGCCGGGCGCCGGAGGGCAAACAACCGGGGCAGCCGGAAAGGAAGCGGCGCCAAAAGAAAATCTTGTTCTCCAGGGCGTCGTCCTGGGTTCCCGCGGCGCGATGGACGCGCAGCTGGCGCAATATGTCATGAAACTGGAAAATTCACCCATGCTGCAGGGTGTGGTTCTGCAGAAAAGCAGCGTCGCAAAATTCAGGAACAGTGAAATTCTGCAGTTTGTGATCAACGCGAAAATAGGGTAGCGATGATAAAGAAAATAATGGAGAAAATTCCGTCCAAAAACGTGGGATACATGATCATCTGCGGTGGCATTATTCTTCTGATCATTTTGCTGGGGATTCTTCCCCTGCATCGATACAACGTCAAGCGTTCGGAGGCTGTCGCGGGCATTCAGGCGCAAATCGACGAGCAGAAGGAACTGCGGCAGATTTATCAGTTGATCAGCCAGGCTTCGTTGAAAAAAGACGACCGAATTCTGCCGAACCCGATGAAAACGAAACTGTCCCGGCAGAACATGGATGAATTTCAGGATTCTTTCCGGGCGGAAGCGGCCAAGGCCGGCATCAACATTCTCTCCCTCATTCCGGATGTAAAAACCATGGCCGGCGGTTCGCAAAACCTTCTTTACACAGCCATGCTGAAAGGAGAGTTTGCCGATTTCCGGAAATTGATGATCGGGCTGGGGTCGCTGCCGTACATCGACCGGATCGAAGGGATCAACATGGAGCAAAACAGCGACTCCATGGATTTTGAATTGAAGATATGGGTGGCCCTGGCCGGATAGACGGATGCGGAAAGAATGAAGAAGCTCAACACTAGACAAATGATCATTCTGGCGGTTACCGCTGTTGCGGTCCTGTATGCCGGCTATGAATTGCTGATTGCCGGTCCTTCCGCCAAAAAGGCCGGCAAAGCAACCGCGCCTGTTGAAGAAAAAGCTGCCCTTGCCGCATTGACCAGTGATATCATGTCGAACAAGGCAACCGCAGCCGATGTTTATGTGGCTCAAAGAGCGGAGGCCGAGTGGAGCAAAAATCCTTTTTGGGACAAGGCTTCCTACCGCGCCTTTGCCCAGAAGGAGGAAATGAAAGGCGTCAAAGAGGGGCCCAAAATCGTTTATTCCGGTTATGTCGAAACCGGGGCTAAGAAAATGGCGATTATCAACGGTTGGGAATACGAAGCCGGTCAGTCCCTTGACGTCGAAGGATACCTTTTGAAAAGAGTGACGCCATCGCGCGTTCTGATTATCAATCGCACCACGGGCGGCGAAACCTATGTGCCGATTCAGGAATAGAAACCTTTGCACAAACTGGTTTCCTGTCGTTCCCGCGAAGCCTGCCCTCGAGAAGTCGGGGGGCGGGAATCCAGTATTAAAGGAACTGGTTCCCCGCCTCCGCGGGGACGACGTCTGGATACCGGCCTTCGCCGGTATGACGGCTAGAGGGGTTGTGAAAAGCTCTCGAATAGAAAGCCCCGCGGGTTTTTGGAAAAGCGAAAAAACAGGAGGTTGAGGCCTTGACCTTACGAAAAAGACACACACAAGCATATTTAGTTGCAACAGGCATTCTTTTGCTTTCGCTCCTCGTCGGATGCGCAGGGGACCTCAAAAGCAAAAAGCCGGACCCGTTTTTTGAAAAATGGGAAACGATGGCGGAGGCTTCCCGCGGATCTTCTCCGGCAGACAGGCAAAAGACCATAACACTTCCGACGCCTTCCGACCAAAAAGCGCAACTTTCCGCTCTGATAGGGGATAAATCCCAAAAACTTCCGACCAAGCCGATCAATCTGACCATGCGGCAGGCGGATCTCAAGGCCGTGCTGCGGGCCATGGCCAAAGCCGTCAATTGCAACATTCTGATCAAAAATGATTTGAAAGGCGACGTCAGCGTCGATTTCCACTCGGTCCCCTGGGATCAGGCCTTTACCGGTCTGTTAAAGACGCACGGGTTGAGTTATGTGTGGGAAGGCAGCATCATCCGCGTCATGTCCATTGAAGACATTGACCATGAATTGAAGCAGAAAGTGCAGATGCGTGAAATTGACTGGGTGGAACCCCTGATGGACCCTGTAATCATCAAAATCGACTATGCCGATCCGAAAAAACTGGAGAAGACGCTGCAGAACTTTCTAACGAAAGACAAAGAAGGCAAGACAAGAGGCTCTGTAACGCTCGATGAACACAGCAATTCCATGATCATCTCCGCAAGCGCGCGCGATCTGGAGCGCATGGTTCCCATTATTGAAAAGCTGGACAAATCGACGCCGCAGATCCTGATCAAGGCCAATATTGTCGAAACGTCAAAAAGCGTCGCGCGCGATCTGGGGATCAAGTGGGGCGGATACAACAGCGGTAATTTGAGCGGCAACCAGCTTGTGGTTACCGGCGGCAGAGGGGTGCCATCCGGCGGAAGAACGTACACTACCGATCCTACCGACAAGCAAATATCCCTGGGGTCGGGAACAATGGGGGTTGATTTCCCGGCCGGCAGCGCGGGATCGCAATTACTGGATGCCGCAACCGGTCCCCTCGGCACGTTGGGCCTGATGTTCGGCGTCGTCGGTGGAAATTTACTGGAAATGGAATTGCAGGCTCTGCAGAGCGACAGTAAGATCAATATTGTTTCGAGTCCCTCGATCACAACGCTGGACAACCAGAAAGCCTTTACCGAGAACGGAAAGAAAGTTCCTTTTGTTACATTGCAGCCCAGCACAACGCCTGGCGTTCTCCCCACACAAACCGTGACTTTTCAGGACGCCGTGATGAGGCTGGAAATTACGCCCCATGTGATTGACGGCAAAAACCTGAAGATGCAGATCAAGGTTTCGAAAGATGAACTGGATTTCAGCCGCGCCGCCGATATGTACGGCAATCCCATCATCAACAAGAAGCTCACCGAAACCTCGCTTATTGTCCAAGACGGGGAAACCATCGTGATTTCAGGGTTGACCAAAGAAACCAATACGGCCGGCGATGCGGGCTGGCCGTGGCTGAAAGATATTCCGGTTTTGGGATGGGCCTTTAAAGCCGACAGCCGGTCCGAAGACATGGAAGAGGTTCTGATTTTTATTACGCCGCATATCCTGAAGGTCGCCGGCATCAATGAGCGGCTTTCCTCGGGGATTCAGGAAAAACCGGCTTCCGGGCAGAAGGGCATTAATTAAAGGGAGGCGCCGGAAATGGATTATTTCAATATTCTTCATTTCAAAAAGGAACCTTTTTCCAATTCTCCGGAACCGGAGTTTCTTTTCGCGGCGCCGCAGTACGACATCTGTCTTCAGATGCTCGAGATGTCCGTTCGTCTGAGGCGCGGACTCAGCGTGGTGATCGGCGATGTGGGCACCGGGAAAACAACCCTCTGCCGCAAGCTGATCCAGAATTTATCTGCACCCACACCTTCGGAGTCGCCGGAGATCGATACCTATCTTTTGCTGGACCCCGCGGTGGAAAGCTCAATCGTCTTTGTCAAAACCGTTGCCGGGATCCTGGGGATTCGCGACATAACCCCAGAAGACAGCGAATGGCAGCTCAAGGAAAAAATCAAGAACTTCCTGTTTGAAAAAGGCGTGGATGAAAAAAGAATCATTGTCCTGATTATTGACGAGGGGCAAAAGATCCCTGACGAGTGCCTGGAAATATTGCGGGAATTTTTAAACTATGAAACCAACGACGCCAAACTGCTCCAGACGATCATTTTCGCGCAGCCGGAACTGGAGAAAAGCCTGGCCGCCCGGCCCAACTTAATGGACCGTGTTGATTATATACATCATTTCAAGCCGTTGAACTTCTTGCAGATGAAGGCGATGATTGAATACCGGGTCTCCGTCGCCCGTCAGGAAACGGTAAAATATCCCCTCTTTACTCTCAGCGGACTGCTGGCCATTTATTTCGCCACCGGCGGTTATCCCCGTAAGGTTGTTTCGCTGTGCCACCAGGCGCTGCTCAAGATGATCATTCGGGGCAAAAGACAAGCAGGCTGGTTTCTGGTTCGAAGCTGTTCGAGCAGGACAAAAGCGCAGGCGCAGACCGGCAGGCGGGTGGTATGGAGGGCGGCAAGTCTTTTGGTGATGGCCACCGTGCTTTTTTTAACTGCGCTGTATCTGATCGGACCGGAGAACCCACAAAACGGCGCATCCATGAGTCAGGCGCTGACCGGCATATTCCATAAAAAAGAATCTTCACTCCCTTCCGCGCCGATACTCCCGGCGCCTCCTGTTCCTGCCGTTCCGCCGACAGCCGCCGTTTCTCCGTTGCCGGAACAACCGGGAAAAAACATCGCTCCGGAAAAAACACCAGAGCCGCTTTTAGGCTCCATCCCCGGAAAGGGCAAGTTCACTCTGTGGAAGATCATGGATAATATTTATGGAGATGCAGGCGAAGAAATCATGCGGCAATTTCTTCTGGCCAACCCGCAAATCAAAGACAGCCGCAATATTGCGGAAAACGCCGTCATTCAGGTGCCGCTGATCATGGACAAAGCGCGGCCGATTCCGCCGGGTACGATTCTGGTTTCCCTGCAAAGCGGCAAAGATCTGGCGCCTATTTACTATTCGTTTATCGAAAGAAAAGACCGGTCCGGCGCGCCCGGACGGATGTTTCTTTCTTTCTGGAGCAAGCGCGAAGGCAGAAAGTTCGCGGTGGCGCTGAACAAGCGCTTTGAGAGCTTACAGGCGGCACAGGATGCCGTCAATCGACTGCCGCTGGAAGTTGCCGCAAGCGCAAAAATACTGTCGGCATGGGACGGCGACACGGTTTGCTTTAACCGCAAGCTTGCCGGCATCTGAAGAGTGAAACTTTTGAATTTTGTCATATCGAGGACCAAAATGCACCGCCTGATGTCATTTCGAGGAGCGAAGCGACGAGAAATCTAACGATCTCTCATTGTATTCGGGACAAGGATTTCTCCCTTCGGTCGAAATGACAAAGAAGATGGTCGAAATGACAAAGAAGAGGGTCGAAATGACAAAAAAGGGGTGCGAAATGAAAATATTGGCGGTTTTTCAAAGCTCTAAATGTGATGAACTCGTAAAATGCCAATTTCGCATCCTTTTCGTCATACCGGCAAAGGCCGGTATCCAGTAATTACAATAAGTTCTGGACTCCGGCTTTCGTCGGAGTGACGGTTTGAATTACTCTTTACGAGACCGTCAAATGTGAGGAGTGTGGATGAAAGTCAAAAAACGCCTGGGTGAAATGCTGATCGACAGCGGTCTGCTCACGGAGGAGCGCCTTCAGCAGGCCCTGGTTGAACAGAAGAAAGCCGGCCTGAAGCTGGGTCAGTATCTCACCCGTCAGGGAGTGGTCAACGAACAGCAGGTCATCGACATGTTGAGCCGTCAGCTCAATATTGCCAAATATCACCCCGATCAATATCCGCTGGATCTGTCTCTGGCCCATTTCATTCCCATTGACACCGCACAGAAATACCAGGTAGCGCCTTTGCGGAAGAAAGGCAGGCTGCTCACCATTGCCATGGTCGATCCTCTGGATATCAATACGCTGGATTTCATCGAGATGCTGACCAATTCGGAAGTGGAGCCCGTGGTCTGTTCGGAAAGGGAGCTGAACCAGATCATCAGTTCGCTCTACGGGTCACAGTCCGGTCTGGGCAGCATCATGGAAAGCTTGGAGGTGGCCGCCCCTGAAGAAAGTCAGGAAGAAGCCGCGCCGGGCAAAGAGACGGAAGTTTCCATCGCTTCCCTGCAGGACATGGCGGGCGAAGCGCCGGTTGTCCGCCTGGCCAATTCCATTTTTGCGCAGGCCATCCGCGACGGCGCCAGCGACGTTCACATCAGCCCGCAGCAGAACAACGTCCAGATGCGTTTTCGGATTGACGGCAAACTGATCGAAGTTCCATCGCCGCCCAAGGCGCTTTTTCTGCCGATCGTTGCCCGGATCAAAATCCTGGCCAATATGGACATTACCATGTCCCGCGTTCCCCAGGACGGCCGTTTCACGCTGAAAATGAGCAGCAAGGAAATCAACGTCAGAGTGTCCTCGATCCCGACCATCTACGGGGAAAACCTTGTTTTGCGAATGCTGGACATGAGCGGCGGAATCTATACACTGGACCGCCTGGGCATGATTCCTTCAGACCGGGAAAAGATCGAGATGATGAGCAAGAAGCCTTACGGCCTGATCCTGAGCACCGGCCCCACCGGCAGCGGCAAAAGCACAAGCCTTTACGCGATTCTAAGCGCCATCAACAAGCCGGACATCAACATCATCACCCTGGAGGATCCCGTCGAATACCGGGTAAACAATGTCCGCCAGGTCCAGTTGAACCGGAAAGCCGGCATGACCTTCGCGAGCGGATTGCGGTCCATCCTCCGCCAGGACCCGGACGTGATCCTGGTCGGTGAAATCCGCGATTCGGAAACGGCGGCGATTGCCGTCCAGGCCGCGCAGACCGGCCACCGCGTTCTGAGCACTGTTCATACCAACGATGCCGA
>Ga0208197_1000108_pt1 | contig 110228 bp, 79 predicted proteins | sample AD_JPNNA4_MetaG_FD_184444 | JGI IMG/M metagenome (GOLD analysis project Ga0208197, IMG submission 184444) | Active sludge microbial communities of municipal wastewater-treating anaerobic digesters from Japan - AD_JPNNA4_MetaG (SPAdes) (version 2) | ecosystem: Engineered > Bioreactor > Anaerobic...
TTTTTCCGCAATAAGCCAGGCTTTCGGGAAGGTTAGGATCGAAGCTTTCGGGATATTTTCGTCTGTAAATCTTATGCAGAACATCATGCCTGGCCGAGGTCAGTCCATTGCTGCCAATGCCACTGTTGTATGAAGATTCGTAATTAGCCTGTCCAAAGGAAGCCAAACCTACTATGACATCGCCCGGGCGGATATTTGCATTGGTGATGATGTCTGATCGTCTTGCGCGGGCGATAATTGTCGAATCAACGATAATTGTGCGTACCAGATCTCCCACATCGGCAGTTTCTCCTCCGGTCGAATAGATCGTAATTCCCATCCTCCTCAGCCATTGCAACACCTCTTCTGTTCCTTGTATGATCGCATGAATTACTTCACCGGGAATAAAATGCGCATTGCGGCCAATCGTGGACGAAATGAGGAGATTATCGAATAATCCTACACACAACAAATCATCCGTATTCATCACAATAGCATCTTGAGCCACACCTTTCCAAACTGTCAGATCGCCAGTTTCTTTCCAGTAAATGTAGGCTAGGCTGCTTTTAGTTCCGGCTCCGTCGGCATGCATGATGTTGCAATATTCGGGGTTGCCTCCCAAAACATCAGGAATTATCTTGCAAAAGGCTTTAGGCTCTATGCCTTTGTCTATGGCAGCTATGGCTGCATGCACATCTTCTTTGTTCGAAGATACGCCTCTTTGTTGATACCGGCCGGGTTCTGTCATAAATTTATTCGAAAATAATTTCTCGGGTATCTTCATTGATGGTGAAAGCTCCAAAACGAGATAATATTTCATTATTCAGAATGAGTTTTTCATCTTGTTTTGGTTCGACAATCACATCAACATCATAAATCATCTTTCTGCCGATTCGCAGGGAGGGTAGGGTCAGCACTGAGCCACGCTTGATCTGTCCTTCCGAAATAATTTCTTCGGGATTGCCCTGAAAATCGTCTTTGGTGATGATGTTTTGTTTCAAAAGATCTAAGGCCGCATCCATCGAAATGCTTACGTATTTTGTATTGGGTTCGTATAGGAATTCGAGCGAATAGGTATCGATTGAAGCGGGAATAAGCATACGGTTTTTCTTGGCCGAGAGGATGTAAGTTACGCTATTTTTTGGTGGGGTGGTTACGATTTCGATTTTAGGTGCAAACTGTTGACCTTGAGGTTTTGGTTTAGATTTAAAATTCGTTCCGGTGATAGAAAATTCGGTTCTTCTGTTGAGCTGGTGGGCAGCTTCCTTCACTTCACGGTTGGGTAAGCTGTCGATAAACGATTCGGTAAGTCTTGTTCCTGCCTTGAAAGTGTATCCTGCTTTTTTAATGTCCCTTGTAAGCACGCGAGGAACACGTTCTCCGTATCCCTTTGCCGTTAGTCTATCGGGATCGATCCCTCGTTGAACCAGATAATCGACTACCGACTGGGCTCGTTTTTGCGACAAGATATCGTTATGTTCTTCGGTGTCTCGGGCATCGGTATGGGCTGCCAGTTCAATTTCGAGATTGGGATTTTTTTCGAGAATAGTGATGAGCCCTTGAAGAGAATCCTGATATTGAGGTTTCAAGTCCCATTTACCCAAATCGTAGAGGATTTCGGGAAGAACGATCGGTTTTCGAGGTATAGGCTGAAGAACGAAGTCGAGTACTAGGTCTTTACTGCTTTCGAGACCTATGGTAGAAATGCTGCCTGTTTTGGTAAAATATCCTTCTTTGCTTACGCTTAGATCGAAATTACGGTTGGGTTTCACCTGGTTCTGATTGAAGAAATAGCGGCCACGTTCGCTGGTATTACTCTTGTGCTGGCTGCCGTCGGATACTTTCATTTCGACCAGTGCTCCGGCTATGGGTTGAAGTGTACTTTCATCTTTTACGAGGCCTTCGAGGGTAAAAACAACAGGCTCGACAACGAAACTGTAGATATCATCACTACCCCTACCACCCTGTCGATTCGATGCAAAGAACCCTTCTTCTTCGGCTTCGGGGTGAAACACGATACCGAAGTCGTCGAAGTTTGAATTCAGAGGAACGCCCATGTGGATAGGCCTGGTGAAATATTTGCGGCCTTCTTTATCGGTGCGGAAGTAAGCCTTGAAAATATCGAGCCCTCCTAAGCCGGGATGGCCAGTAGAGGAGAAGTAAAGTACAGTATCATAACGTAAGAAAGGGAATAATTCGTCACCCAGAGTATTTATGGAATCTCCAAGATTTTTTGGCCGGCCAAAACCATCGGTCTTACGCTGGCGAGTTGCCATCCATAAATCACGGCCGCCTTTGCCATTAGGCATGTCGGAGGAAAATATAATCATTAGCTCATCTGTTGAAAGAGTGGGTTGGCCAATAGAATAAATGCTATCAATGGCAATATCCACTGGTACAGGTTCTGAGAAATTTTTCCCGGTTCGTTTCGATGAATAGATTCGGCAGGTATTCGTCTTTTTAGGCTCGGTAGCACAGCGGGTAAAATACATCACGTTGAACCGGCTGTTGAAAAATGGCGTACCTTCATTGCCAGCAGTGTTGATTATCCCTTCTTCATCGGCTTTAGTAACTTTTGTCCATTTGCCTTTTGCATCCTTTTTTACATAATACAGATCGGAGAAGTATTTTTGAGTCCATTCATCTTTTCCCTTTCCGGTTGATCCATTACGGTTGGAGGTAAAAAGAATCTCATTATATCCCGTATTTGCATAAGTAGCCGAAAATTCATCATAGCGTGAATTGAGTTCCTTTTCGTTTGTTATTCGATGCCGGGTAGGAGTTTTGCTTAGAGTTTCATTAAGCTGACAGGATTGCAAGCCAAGAGGGCCGCGTGGATCGTCGGGTTGCAGTTCAGAAAAACTTTGATAGAACGGGATAGCTTGCTCGTATTTTCTATTGAAACGCAGAATATCGGCTAAATGAAGCAATAGTAATGGTTGTTTTTCTTCGTATTTCTGTGTGAGCAGCCTGCGATAAGTAGGTTCGGCCATACGATAATTGTTCATGATGCGATAACACTCAGCCGTTTGATATAAGATCCGGTTGCGTTCATCCTTGTCTTTTATTTTCGAATAAGCCTTACGGTAATTTTTCAGGGCAGTGGTGTACATCATATTGGCAAAGGCCTGATCGGCAGCCTCCACTTGCTTGTTCTTCTGTGCCCTAACAGGCAGAACCAATCCCAAAACAAATATTGACAACAAAATCAAAAGGGTTATTTTCTTCATAGCTCTGAACAATTCTTTTTTAAATAATCATCCCGCTGGAGGTAATGGATTTTCCGGCGGTTTTATTGATTCTTCTTCGGTTTTGTTTATTAACTCTTTATTTCCGCGATTATTTTCGATAATGACGTCGGAAGTAATTTGCGAATTTATTTTTTCTGATTCCTGCATCACCTCATTTTTTATTTGGTCGGAGGCTTTACGCAACTCGTTGATTCCTTTTCCGATCGAACGGGCAATAGCGGGGATTTGCTTAGGCCCGAACAATATAAGGGCAACCAGTAAAATAAGAATAAGCTCTCCCGAACTAATATCGAAAATCAGAAAAGGGACTTGCATAAGTATTTTCATTAAAGAATCGAAAATAAATTACAAAGCTACAACATACCTCAAATAAATGGAAGATTTATATTTGATTCGTCGAGCATTCTGGTCGATAAAAAGCAAAATACCCGATGACATCAGCCAGCGGGTATTTTCCAAGATATGAATTAATAGTTATTTTTTCTTCCATTTGTTTTTCATGGTATCGTAAGCAATGGCACTGGCATTGAACACTGAAGAATAGGTTCCGAAAACGATTCCAAGAATTAGGGCAAACAGGAAACCTCTCAGTGTTTCACCTCCAAAGATAAACATCATAAGCAGAGTTACCAATGTAGTACCCGAAGTATTCATGGTTCGGGCAAGAGTAGAATTGATGGCGGCATTCATGTTTATCTTCAAATCGCGTTTTGGATAGAGCTTGTTATACTCTCGTATTCGATCGAAGATGACCACTGTATCATTAATGGAATATCCGATTATAGTAAGAATGGCCGCTATGAACGATTGGTCTACTTCCAGATTGAAAGGCAAGATACCATGGAAGAGCGAGAATAGTCCGATGATGATGATGGTATCGTGAAAAAGACTGATTACACCTCCCAGACCGAATTGCCATTTATTGAAGCGGGCAGCGATATAGATGAATATGCCCAGTAAGGCAAAAATTACCGCCATGATGGCATTTCGTTTGATATCGTAAGCTATAGTTGGCCCCACTTTTTGTGAAGTAAGTATTCCAATGAGTTTACCGCTCTGATTAAGGTCGGAGGCAAAATGAGAAAAGTTGATCTCATTGGCATACAAACCCCTAAGAGCATTATAAATTTTACGATCGATCAATGAATCCACCTCGCGTCCTTCTTCATCGATTAAATACTTGGTAGTAATCTTCACCTGGTTGCTGGGTCCATAGGTTTTTACTTCAGGTGCCTCGCCAAATTCATTCGCAAGCAGTTCTCTTATTTCGGGCACATTTACATCACGGTCGAAACGGACTACATAAGTACGACCTCCGGTAAAATCTACACCATAGTTCAAACCCTTGAAGATAAACGAGCCAATGGCTAAAAGGAAAAGGGCAATGGAGAAAATATAGGCATATTTTCTTATTCCAATGAAATCGAAATTAGCCTTGGTAAGGAAACCACGAGTAAATTTATTGTCGAATTGAAGCTTGTAGCCCTTATCGGCCCACCATTCCATAATGACTCTCGACACTAAAATGGCCGTAAAGAGAGAGGATATGATACCGATGATGAGGGTGGTAGCGAATCCCTGAATAGGACCTGAGCCAAAGATGAAAAGAATGATACCCGTTAGCAAGGTAGTTACGTTTCCGTCGATGATTGCGGAGTAGGAATTCTTATATCCATCTGCTATGGCCACTCGTAATCCCTTCCCAGCCCTGACTTCTTCGAGTATTCGTTCGTAGATGATAACGTTGGCGTCAACAGCCATACCCATTGTAAGAACGATACCAGCGATGCCAGGCAATGTAAGCACGGCACCAAATGAGGCAAGTACTCCAAAGATGAAGAAAAGGTTGAGACACAGGGCAAGATCGGCAATTAATCCGCCTCGGTTGTAGTAGAGGAACATATAAACCAGAACGATAAAAAATGCTGCAGCGAAGGATTTCATTCCGGCGTTGATAGCTTCTTTCCCCAATGAGGGCCCCACTACTTCTTCCTGTACGATGCGTGCAGGTGCTGGCAAACGTCCCGACTGCAGGATATTGGCCAGGTCTTTGGCTTCTTCTACGGTCATTCCGCCGCCCGAAATGGCTGATCTGCCTCCTGAGATTTCCGTCTGAACAACGGGATAGGAATAAACATATCCATCCAGCACGATAGCCACTTGCCGACCTATATTTTCGGCTGTAATTCTTTTCCATTCAGCGGCTCCCTCGCGATTCATGGTCATGCTTACTTCCACACCTCCGGTGGTAGGATTTACGTCTTGTCGTGCATCTATAACGACTTCGCCTCCCAGAGGAGCCTGACCATCAGGTCTCGTTACCTTTATGGCTACTAAATCGAGTATGCCAGGGCGCTGAGGATCGGGTTTCACCGTCCAGTGAAGTCGCATGTTCGAAGGAAAAACATCCTTAACTCTTTTTAGCATAGCATTTACGCGTGCAGTGTCTTTTATTGCAGCACTTCCCACGCGGGCAGTCTTCGCAGGATGGAACTGATTGTTCTCGTCAGGATAATAAGAAGGGATTAAATAGGCATATAAAGGATGTTCTTTAGCGTATTCTTCAAAAGAAGTCTGTTTTGATTTTTGGAGTCTGGCACTGTCGGCTAGTTTGGCAAGCAAGCCCGTATCGGCTTCCGTGGTTTGCAGGGAATCAGTGATTCCGCCTTCTTTGTTTTTAGCCGAAGCGATTGTATCTTCCGGTGTAATCAGACCTTCTTCCTTATAAATTGCCATCAGTCGTTTATCGGCTTCGTCGAAGAATTGATAGACTTCATCGAAATTGTAGGTTGGCCAGAATTCGAGCCGGGCACTTCCCTGAAGTAATTTTCTCACACGATCGGGGTCTTTGATGCCAGGCAATTCGATAAGGATACGCCCTGTAGTTTGTAATTTTTGGATATTGGGTTGAGCAACCCCAAAGCGGTCGATACGAGTGCGAAGAATATTGAAAGTACGGTCGACGGCAGCTTTCGTTTCCTCGCGCAAAACCTGAAGAACTTCTTCGTTGCTGGAATTGAACTTCACCTTGTCTTTCAACTCAACCGTAGCGAATATGGCTGCAAGGCTTCCATTAGGGTCTAATTCCTTAAATGATTCGTAGAATAAGTCAACAAAATCGGCATTGCTGTTTTTTTGTTTTTCACGAGCTAAGCGCAAGGCTTCGTTAAAAGTCGTATCTGTGCTGTAATTCGACAGGGCTTTCAAGATGTCGGGTACAGAAACTTCCATGGTAACGTTCATGCCGCCTTTGAGGTCGAGGCCAAGGTTGAGTTCGCGTTCCTTTACTTCCTTATAGGTGTATTTTCTAACTCCGATGTTGTAAACTACCTGATCGGCAATAGAATCGAAGAAAAATTTTTCTCTTGCCTTTACAAGCGAGTCATATACAAGAAGTTCACGAAATTTATCGCCTTTAGCTATTTGTTTGGCAAGTGCCTGGGCTTTTGGGCTGGTGGCATAGCTCTTTCCCTTGGATTCTATATGTTTCGAAACAAAAGTAAACGAAAGTTGAAATAAGCAAACCAGCACAAAAAGAATTGCGAAAAACTTAACGATGCCTTTATTCTGCATTCTTTGAGTAGATTTATAGTTAATGTTTTTTTCGAAGGGGCAAAATTAGAAGATTATTTCATTCCTCCCAATTTTAAATTATTCAAAAAGATGATGTATAGAGTTGAATTGTGTTTTATAGTTTCATAGAAATCCATTTGATCAGATCGGCCCAGGTTATTTTCTTTCCATAGAGCAATATTCCGGTATGATAGATTTTCCCGGCAATCCAGGTGGCAATGATAAAAGTAGCCACAAGTAAAAGAATAGACAGAATCAATTGCCAGACTGGAACTCCAAATGGAATTCTCATCATCATACTAACGGGTGAGGTAAAAGGGATAATAGAGAGCCATACTGCCAGCTGGCTTTGAGGATTATTGATGATAAACCCCGATAGAATAATGGTAATTAACAACGGAATGGTTATAGGAAGCACAAACTGCTGAGTATCTGCTTCGTTATCTACAGCTGCTGCAATAGCGGCAAACATGGCCGAATAAAGAAGATAACCTCCCAGAAAGAATAGAATGAAGGCAAATAGTAGCAAGGGAATATTAATTGCTCGAATCCCTTCGAGTGCTTGGGTGATAATATTCGATTCCAGCACCATATCTTCATTCAAATCAACCGATTGACCAGAAGACACTATACTTGTGCTGGAAAAATTTTCTATTTGTGAAACATTTTGTTGGATAGCAGGATGAGTTATCTGAAATCCAAAAATGATAACCCCAGTAAACACTATCCATAGAACGAATTGAGTAATGCCCACCAGCCCTACGCCAATGATCTTACCCATCATCAATTGAAAAGGCTTAACCGAAGTAACGATGACTTCGACAATACGATTGGCTTTTTCTTCGATCACACCACGCATCACTTGCGAACTAAACATAAAAATCAACATATAGATGATGATTCCTGAAAGTAGTCCCAACGCAATGCTGATTTCCTCCGACGATTTGACCTCTGAACCGTCTTTGCCAATCTTTATCGAGTTAATGATGATGCTCGTCTTGATAGAAGTCAATACTTCAGGGTCGATATTTTTGGCCTTCAGTTTTAAAGCTTCGACCTGTTTACGCAGATTTTCCTTTACCACGGTTTTGATGTCTATACCGGTTTGGGAGGTAGAATATAAAATAGCCGTTACGGGTACATTCAGCTCTGTACGAGGGATATAAACCAATGCATCGTCGCCCGAAGCTATCAATCCTTTTTTAGCGGTTTCCAGATCGGTGAAGATAGGAACAAATCGAAAATGCTCGTCGGATTGAAATTGATCGAAAAACAATCCCGTTTCATCAAGAATCTCGACGGTTTTTTTGCCCTGGCTCAAAGTGGTTACATAAATAGGAACTATCCAGAGTGCAGCTATTAAAATAGGTCCCAGAATCGTCATGATGATAAACGTCTTTTTTTTGACTCTGGTAATGTATTCTCGTTCGATGATCAGGGATATTTTACTCATACTCGAAAATTAGGATGGGTTTGCCGGTAAAGAGCCATTTTGAATGGTAGAAACAAAGATATCGTGCATAGAAGGAAGGAGTTCGCGGAATCCGGTAATCTGCATATAAGGCAAAAGAGAAGCCAAAAGATCATTTGGAGCTAAAGAAGCATCCAATTTGAAATAATGCTTGTATAAGCTGGAATTGGGTTCGGTTTTTTGATAATGAATTCCTTGCGGCAAATTCGGTGTTATAGTGCTTAGGTCAGCTTTGTAAGATTCTACTTCGAACAGATTCTGGCTGAAGCGACTTTTAATTTCGTTTACTGCACCGCTAAGCACCACTTTCGACTGATGAATCAATGCAATATTGTCGCATAGTTGTTCGACCGATTCCATACTGTGAGTCGAAAAAATGATACTTGCTCCTTCATCTCTTAATTTCAAAATTTCGTTCTTTATCAAATCCACATTGATAGGATCGAATCCGCTAAAGGGCTCATCGAAGATCAATAATTCAGGTTGATGAAGTATAGTTACGATGAATTGGATTTTTTGCTGCATACCCTTGGAAAGTTCTTCTACTTTTCTATCCCACCAGCTCAGGATTTCGAATTTCCTGAACCAGTATTTTAGACGGGATACGGCTTCATGTTGTGAAACTCCCTTGAGGCGAGCCAGATAAATAGCTTGTTCGCTAGCTTTCATCTTCTTATACAATCCTCTTTCTTCGGGGAGATAACCGATTTTATCGGTATGATTAGGTTGCAGTACCTGGCCATTGAAAAACACTTTCCCCTTATCGGGGGCAATAATCTGATTGATAATCCGGATTAGAGTGGTTTTACCGGCTCCATTGGGCCCCAACAAGCCGAAAATGCTACCTTTGGGGACTGAAATATTGATATTATCGAGTGCCACATAGTTGCCATATCGTTTAGTAACTTCCTCCGTACGTATTAAATCCATTTCGAGGAGATGACTTAAGAGTTGAAAAATTCGCGCATACGAGCAAAGAAGGTTTTTTCCTTTTTATCGGGATGAGGTTTGAAGTTTTCAGAAAGCCGAAGTTTTTCGATCATTTCGCGTTCGGATGAAGTAAGATTCTTTGGTATCCAGATGTTTAGAGTTACCAGCAAATCGCCTTTTTTATAGGAGTTTACTTCAGGCAATCCTTTTCCTTTGAGCCGGAGGATTTTTCCTGCTTGGGTTCCTGGTTCGATCTTTATACGGGCTTTTCCTTCGAGAGTAGGCACTTCGACGGTTGTACCGAGAATTGCATCGGGTATGCTGATATATAATTCGTAAAGTAGGTGATTCCCTTGGCGTTGAAAATCGGGGTGAGGGAGTTCTTCTATCACGATCAGCAGGTCGCCTGACAGGCCTCCTTTAGGACCTGCATTGCCTTTGCCGCTGAGGCTCAAAGTCATTCCATCGGTTACGCCAGCTGGAATATCCACTTCTACAATTTCTTCTCCTTTTACGATGCCATCGCCATAGCATTCGGGGCATTTGTCGGTAATAATTCGGCCTTCTCCGCCACACTGGGGACATGTAGAAGTGGTTTGCATACGGCCAAGAAAAGTATTGGTAGTTTGAATGATTTGCCCTGTACCTCGGCAGGTAGGACAAACATGGGGCGAGCTTCCGGCTCTCGCTCCTGTGCCGTTGCAAGCCTTACATTTAATGTACTTATTGACTTTCAGTTTCTTATGAGCCCCTTTGGCGATTTCTTCCAAAGTAAGAGAAACCTTTACCCGCAAATTGGTTCCATGACTGGCAGTTTTACGGCTACGTGTACGCGAGCTTCCTCCGAATCCCCCAAAACCGCCAAAACCACCGAACGATTCAAAAATATCACCAAAGTTTGAAAAAATATCCTCCATCGTCATACCATGGCCGCTGAAACCTCCGCCAGCAGCTCCGCCAACCCCTTCATGCCCAAACTGATCGTATCTACTTCTTTTTTCGGGATCGCTTAAAACCTCATAAGCTTCTGCTGCTTCCTTGAATTTCTCTTCCGCATCCTTATCACCTGGGTTGCGATCAGGATGAAACTTCATGGCTTTCTGCCTGTAGGCTTTCTTGATTTCCTCCCCCGTAGCATTGCGCGAAACTTCTAAAACTTCATAATAATCTCTTTTGGCCATATATAATCTACCTTCCTTTCCTTCCATTCTTTAACTGCCAACTATCACCTTGGCAAAGCGTATTACTTTGTCATGAAGCATATAGCCTTTTTCGATTACTTCGACCACCTTTCCCTTCATTTCTTCATTGGGTGCAGGTATCATCGTCAGGGCTTCATGATAATCTGTATCGAAGGTTTCACCCACGTTGCCGATAGGTTTCAATCCTTCCTTCTCCAATATTTGATAGAATTTATTATAGATTAATTCTATACCATCGTGATAGGGCTTCAAAACCTCATCATCGTTTTGATTCAAAGAATCGAGAGCACGTTCGAAATCATCCAGCACCGGCAATAATTTGACTATAAGGCTGCTATTAGCGCTTTTAATGAGTTCCAATCGCTCACGTGCATTACGCTTCTTGAAATTATCAAACTCGGAAAATAATCTTAAGAACTTATCTTTCCATTCGGCAATCTCTTCTTCCGATTTTTCATTTGCTTGTTCCAATTCTTTCATTTTAGCCTCCAATTCTATTACTTCGGATTCATTGGTTGAAGTCTTGCCATGTTTATTCCTCCGTTTACCCCGTGTTACTTTATCATTTAATTCCTGCATCGACCGATCCTCATGGAGGTCATTGTTCGTTTGCTCCTCATTTTCGTCGAGATGGTCATTATTCATAGAATTTTTTTCTTCGGGTTTCTTTAGATCTTGTGGTTGCATATTATCTGGATTGATCATACACATTATCTGCTTTTCAACATTAATTTGACTCTTTATTCAAAGTAATTTCACTGGTTTATCTTTGATAACCACAGGTTGTTTGCAAAAATAATGCCTTTGGAGAGTAAAGGTCAAAATGGCAGAACGAAGCGGATCTAAATGCGTTCAATGTCAGCTCCGAGGACTTGCAGGCGGGCATCCAAATTTTCGTAACCTCTGTCAATTTGCTCTATATTTTCGATAATGCTTTCACCTTTGGCAGAAAGGGCAGCTATAAGGAGGGCGACTCCTGCGCGAATGTCGGGTGAGCTCATGCAGATTCCGCGGAGGCGGTATTTCCAGTCGAGTCCTATCACCGTAGCTCGGTGGGGGTCGCAAAGAATAATGCGTGCACCCATTTCGATAAGACTATCCACGAAGAATAAACGACTCTCGAACATTTTTTGATGAATCAACACACTTCCTTTGGCTTGAGTGGAAACGACCAGAGCAATGCTGATCAAATCGGGTGTAAATCCAGGCCAGGGTGCATCCGAAATACTCATGATGGATCCATCACAGAAAGATTCGATTTCGTAATGTTCCTTAGTAGGTACGATGATGTCGTTATTATCGGGGAAGGTTTCGACTCCCAAACGTCGAAAAATCTCGGGAATGATTCCTAATGATCGATAATTGGTATTTTTAATGATCAATTGGGATTGGGTCATGGCAGCAAGGCCAATAAAGCTTCCCACTTCGATCATGTCGGGCATCAGGGTATGGGTGGTACTGCCAAGATGTTCAACTCCCTCGATAGTCAGTAAGTTGGATCCTATGCCACTGATGCGTGCACCCATGCGATTGAGCATTTTGCAAAGCTGAACTACGTAAGGTTCGCAAGCTGCATTGAAAAGTGTGGTAGTACCCTCAGCCAGTGTAGCTGCCATGACGATATTGGCGGTTCCGGTTACCGAGGCCTCGTCGAGCAGAATATAAGTTCCCTTTAGTTTACTGGCTTCGAGGAAAGGGATATGAGTGGCGGCATTTTCTCCAATCTTTGCTCCGAGTTTTTGAAGTCCATTAAAATGTGTATCCACTCTACGACGTCCTATCTTATCGCCACCAGGCCTGGGAGAATAAGCCTTGCCAAATCGTGCGAGTACAGGCCCAACCACCATCATCGAGCCTCTCAAGGCCCTGGCTTTTTGATGATACTCTCGGCTTTGCATGTACTCAGGATGTATATCGTCGGCTTGAAAACTCCATGAATGTTCTCCAATTCTTTTCGCTTTCATCCCGAGTCCTTCGAGCAGTTCGATAAGCCTCAGCACATCGAGAATATGCGGGACATTATGGATGATCACTTCTTCGGGAGTAAGCAGGGTAGCACAGATCACCTGAAGAGCCTCATTCTTGGCTCCTTGGGGTGTTATTTCTCCTGAGAGTGTTTTATTGCCTTTTATTCTATAAACTTGTCGGTTTTTATTATTATAGTCCATTGTTCTATTTGTGTTTTCTCTTTTTCTTATTTCCTGGTTTGGCAACAGGTTGTAATTTTTGCTGCTGCCTGATTATTTGTAGTAATTCATTGGTAGGTGCCAATTTAATGCCTTCGGTGTCAATTTTTCCATCCGATAGTTCTTTCATTTGTTCAAGAATCACATCATCGGCCACATTGTCCCTATTCCATGTTAAGTAAGCCATTTTCATACTGTTTCCAATCACACGTATCATCGCTTTACGGTCGGGATGGTCGGTATCAAGGGTGCTCACATAGTCGATCATTTTCTGCACATTACGACCATAATGCCTGTATTTGATCTTGTTATCTGAATAGGGAATAGGTTGTGGTTTTAGCTCAACTTGTTCTTTCGAAGGCAAAGGATAAGTAGCATCCACATCGAGGCGGAAATCGGAAATGATATGCAAATGATCCCAGAGTTTCCGCTTGTAGTCGGTATAATCTTTTTGTTCAGGAGTAATTTGTTCCATGCATTTTACCAGAGCCTGGGCTGCCCGCGTGCGTTCTTCCCTGTCGGGAATCTGTATGATATATTCGACCATCTTCTGGATGTTGCGGCCATATTCGGCCATTTTGAGCGGACCTCGAGTAGTATTGTATTCCATGTTGTTTTATTCAGTGAAACGAAAAAAATTGATTCAAATGAGGCTAATAGATGTAAAAAATTTGAGTTGTTCTTAATAAAGGGAACGAATAATGTCTTTCTTATTGTTCGGAAGATAGTGAGAGAAATATAATATAATCAGATGATTTTCAGTTTTGCAAATTTAAGTAAAAGTTGTTTTTGACCAATTCCGGGGAAGAAGACTGTTGCCTTTTTATTGGCACCTTCTCCTTCGAGGCTAATTACCTTTCCTTGTCCAAAGCGTTCGTGTCGAACCTGCATGCCGGTTTGGAGGCAACGGATCAATTCTTCAGTATCGGGGTTCAAGGGTGAGTTCACATCCTCAGGAGAAATTTTTTTAAGCTTCGAAAAATCGGGTTGTTTAGTAGGGATGGTTTTTGGTGATTTTACGGATGCAAAAGGTGGATTCCATGAAACTTTTTTTGCACCCGATTCGATGAATTCTTCCTCGATTTCATCGAGAAAGCGGCTTGGTTCGCAATAATTGAGGCTGCCATGATGATAGCGTGTTTGAGCATGGCTGAGGAAGAGTTTTTTTTGTGCCCGTGTAATGGCTACGTAAAATAAGCGGCGTTCCTCTTCCAGTTCGATGCGAGTACCCAAGGCTTGGATGTTAGGGAAGAGGTTTTCTTCAAGGCCAGCCACAAACACATAAGGAAATTCCAGGCCTTTTGCTGAATGGATAGTCATGAGTGAAACCTTGGGAACGCCATCGTCTTTTTCGTCGGCATCCGTCAGAAGGGCAATCTGTTGCAAAAACAGGTCGAGTGAGCGGATACCGGTTTGATCCTCCTGATCGATATTCGGGATAACCTCGTCGTTTTGAGAAAAATCGTTGATTGCGCTGAGCAGTTCTTCGATATTATCGAGCCGGGCAACTCCTTCGGGGGATTTGTCGTCATCGAGTTCCTTTAAAATTCCTGAAGCATGCGCAATTTGACGGGCCAGTTCATAAGCATTGTGGGTTTTTATCTGATAATGAAATTTTTTTATCATAGCCACGAAGTTGCTCATTTTCTCTACTATATTGCTCCTCAATTGCAAGCCATACTCGAGTGGATTGGAAATTACTTCCCAAAGCGGGACATTTCTTTCGATACTGCAAACCATCGCCTTATCCATAGTGCTTTCGCCAATTCCTCGAGCCGGATAATTGATCACTCTGCGAAGGGCATCTTCGTCATTCGGATTGACCACCAAACGGAAATAAGCCAAAAGGTCTTTGATTTCCTTTCTTTTATAAAATGATAGTCCACCATAGATTCTGTATGGGATATTCAAGCGCCGCAAGGCTTCTTCGATGGCGCGCGACTGTGCATTAGTTCGATACAACACGGCAAAGGCATCACTTTCGAGCTGGCGGTTCATTTTCAATTCAAAAATAGTGTCGGCTATAAGCTGGCCTTCTTCATTATCACTACTTGCCCTGATTATCTTTATCTTTTCGCCTGCTTCATTATCTGTCCAAACTTTTTTATATATCTGCTCTCTGTTGTTGGCAATCACTTTATTTGCGGCTTCTACAATAATCTTCGTGGAACGATAATTTTGTTCGAGTTTGAAGACCTTGTAATCAGGATAATCGTTCTTGAAATTGAATATATTCTGGATATTGGCTCCTCTGAATGAATAAATGCTTTGGGCATCATCTCCCACAACACAAATATTCTCGAAGCGAGCTGCCAGTTGTTTGATGATGATATATTGCGAGAAATTGGTATCCTGATATTCATCTACAAGAATATTCCTGAAGCGGTTCTGGTATTTGAATAGAATTTCTGGAAAAGTTTGTAGGATACGGTTCATATTGAACAGCAGGTCATCAAAATCCATGGCTTGAGAACGGAAAAGCCTGTCCTGATATATTTTATAGAGTATTCCGGTTTCAGGGCGATTGGCTTCACGGTCGGCGGTTTGAATCTCGGTAGAATCGAGATATTCCTGCACAGAAATCAATCTGGATTTAGCTGCAGAGATTCGTGCGAGAACCCATGAAGGGGAATAGATCTTGAGGTCGAGGTGCATCTCGTCGATAATGGATTTCATTAGGCGTTTCGAATCTTCGGCATCATAAATAGCAAAAGCCGCCGGATATCCGATGAGATGGCCTTCTACTCGAAGAATACGGGCAAATATGGAATGAAATGTGCCCATCCATACATTCACAGCTTCGCTCTTACCCACCAACTGCAGCATACGTTCCTTCATTTCACGGGCTGCCTTATTGGTGAAAGTAAGTGCCAAGATATGAAAGGGGTCGATGCCCTGTTGAATCATATACGCTATACGATAAGTAAGTACACGGGTTTTGCCTGAACCTGCCCCTGCAATTACCATCACAGGCCCTTCGATGCATCGAACCGCTTCTCGCTGGGCTTCATTGAGATGTGATAAAATATCCTTCTCCACCTAAATATTATTTCGTAAATGCAAAATTAGATGTTTTAAGTCTTTTACAATTAAGAATTCCTTAATAATTTACAAAATTTAATTTTATAAAAAATATTCGTAAAATAGTCTTTCCTGAGAATTTTTAAATTTCTCAAATAAAAAATAATGTGGATTGAAATATTTGTGGTCATTTAATATAAAACATTGAAATACAATAAATAATAATTCCTCTAAATATGCCATTTAGATTTTGGAAAGATAAAAAAATTATTTTTTAAATACAATAAAATTAGGATGGATTTCAAGAAAATTTTTCCAAGGCAAATGGAATCATTCTTCAGGGGGCAGGTGGGGATCGGAAGCCGTTTGAAGCCCGGAGGATACTTCCGGAATGATGCCCATATCGACATAAATAGGATGGAGTATTTGGCGAAGTTGAGGCAATTTTTGCCAAAAAAGTGCCGCACCTATCATGCAGCATATTCCGCCCACTGCTATGGTGAAGGTAACTCCAATTAAATCGGCCAGGCCGCCGGCCAGCAAGCTTCCAAATGGGGCGGTTCCCATATAGGCCATAGTATAAAAGCTCATTACCCTCCCTCGTTTGTCATCATCAGATAATGTTTGTAACAATGTATTGCTCGAGGCCATTTGCATCATCATTCCCAGTCCAATAAAGGCCATCAGTAAAAGCGAAAGTTCGAATATACGCGAAAACGAGAATATGAGAAGACTTGTCCCAAATAATGCAGCTGAATAGGCTATCAAACGGCCTAATCCCAACACGTTCTTCTTTGAAGCCAGGTAAAGTGCACCGGCTAATGCCCCCAAACCCGAAGCCCCCATCAAGAATCCAAAGGTATAAGATCCTCCATGAAGAATTTCTTTTGCAAATACTGGCATCAATACTGTGTAAGGCATTCCCATTAGGCTTACCAGAGCTAATAATAAAATAATATGTTTCAATACTTTATGTCCAAAAGTATAGAAGAATCCTTCCTTTAACTCTATTAGAACATGAGATGAATTCTTTTCATGCGTTTTTGGAGGAATTCGCATCATTAGTAAGGAAGTAACTACAGGAATGTAACTTAGTGCATTGATGAGGAAACACATCCCCTCGCCTGTAAACGCAATTAACACGCCAGCAATCGAAGGTCCCAATAATCGAGCCGCATTCACCATAGAAGAATTCAAAGCGATAGCATTGGGCAAGTCGTCTTTATTGTCGATAATCTCGACGAAAAACGATTGACGGACAGGAGTGTCGAATGCGTTGATACATCCCAGCAAGATGTTCAAAACAAGGATGAGCCATATATTGATCACTCCGAATAAAATGAGAAAGGCTAAAATAAAGGCTTGAAGCATTGCGAAGACCTGAGTAGCAACCAATAGATGGTAACGGTTCAAACGATCGGTGATTACGCCAGCAAACGGAGCGATAAAAAACATAGGAATCTGTCCGGCAAAACCAACTAATCCCAATAGGAAAGCCGATTTGGTCAGATCATAAACCAGCCAGGGCAGGGCAATTCGCTGAATCCATGTTCCAATCAAGGAGATGCTCTGTCCTATGAAAAACAAACGAAAATTTCTATAGTGGAGCGATCGGAAAATATTCTTCAAAACTCCCGTGTTAATATTTGACTCCATCGAAAACTTCGAATGCTTCATCGTCATTTTTTTGTTCGATTTTTTCCTCTTACAAAACTTCTGGGAAGTTTGACATCGGAAATAAAGAAAGGATTAAAGGGCGATGCACGGAGGGGATCGCCTTTTGATTTGTTTATCGACTGATTTTTAGCAGGTTGTGAATATCATCATTATGTCCATAAAGAACAAGAATATCGCCTTCCAAAATTACCGAATCGGCTTTAGCAATCCCTTGAATCTGAGGCTTGGTGACACGTCTGAAAATACCCAGAATGTTTTTTTCTTTCACATTTTTCATAATGGTAAGGACAATAACGTTATAATTCTTGCTAAAACCAATTTGTTCTATCGTTTTTCCCCAGAAGCTTTTAGGAGCTTTTACTTCGATGATACTGTACTTATCTGTTAATTCGAATGAGTCGACTATACCGCTGGTGGAAAGTTTTTTAGCCCAGCGTTCGGCAGTTTCTTCTTCTGGTCTGACAATTTCTGATATTTCCATTGCCTCCAGAATAGTTGCATGTATAGGAGATACAGCCCGGCTGATCAAACGTGCAACTCCTGCTTTTTTTAATAGAGCGGTTGTAAGCAAATTGGCCCCTTCATCTTCTCCAATGCCAACAATCGCCACATCTGTATTTTTAAGAGGTAGGCTGGCTATGGCTTCCTGGTATTTACAATCCAAACAAAAAGCCATGGTAATTTTATCCTTGATTTCGTCTACTTTTTCCATTTGCTTATCCACACCAATTACTTCATGACCCATATCAGTAAGTTTTATAGCCAGAGAAGTTCCAAAATTTCCCAATCCAATGATGATAAATTTCATAATTTAAACGCATTTAGTTGATTAAGATACTTTCAGAAGGGTAACGTCCAACCCATGTAGATGATTTTTTGAAGAATGCGATCAAAATAGTAAGCATATTTATTCTACCAACAAACATGGTTAAAATTAATACAATTTTGCTAGCTCCGCACAAATGAGGCGTAATTCCGGTACTGAGGCCAACAGTGCCAAAGGCCGATATGCATTCGACGGCAATATTCAGGATGCCTTTATCGGTCTCGAATATTGATACAAAGAATATGGATAGGAAAATAACAAAAATGGATAAGAAAATGACGGCGAAGGCCCGATGGATCGAAACAGGAGAAATTTCACGTTTAAAAGCCTCCACTCGTTGTTTCCCTCGAATAATACTTAAAATATTCAACCATGCCACGGCAATAGAACTCGTTTTAATTCCACCGCCTGTCGAAGCTGGCGAAGCTCCTATCCACATCAACAAAATGGTAATGAGGAGAGTAGAAATATGTAAAGCTGATACATTCACTACATTGAATCCAGCAGTTCTGGGAGTTACAGCGCTAAAGAATGAGATTGCCAATTTTCCTCCAAAACTGTGTTCATACAAGGTATTGTGATATTCTAAAACAAAAAATAAAATAGTGCCTACTAATAGCAACAACAAGGTAGTATTCAATACAATTCTGGTGTTTAAGTTAATGATCCAGGGAGCGGTTTTGGCTGGCTTTTTGCCGATGATTTTTAGAAACCAAAATTTCAATTTCAATGCAATAAATCTCAATAAATTGAAAAGAATAGGGAACCCAATTCCACCTAAAATAACCAATAAAGCAATGGTCATCTGCAGGGAATAATTATATCGCAGCGCCGGATCGTAAAGATTGTTGGTCAATGTAGAAAACCCTGCATTGCAAAACGCAGAAATTGCATGAAATATGGAAAAGAATATACGGTCGGATTGGAACATAATAAGAGATTTACCGACGCACTCATAAATAATTAAAGCCCCTGTAGCTTCAACAATAAACGTAATTAAAATAATTCTTTTTAAAGTGCCGAAAACTTCGGCCATTTTTTCAGTATCGGTCATTTCATGCAGCATGATCTGATTCTCGTATGTGGAAGATCCTCTGAAAAAATAACTAAAATAACTGGCAAATGTCATAATCCCTAATCCACCAATCTGAATCAAGAAAATGATGATGATTTGTCCGAATTCGGTAAAATAAGTAGCCGTATCCTGAACAGTAAGTCCTGTTACACAAACTGCACTGGTTGACGTAAACAGGGCATCTAAGAAACTTATTCGTGAGTAGGTGGCATTGGGCAACATTAATAAAAATGTCCCTATAACGATAATGAAAAGAAAACTAAAAATGAATAATTGTGCGGGATTTACGATTGTTCGTTTAAAACTGAGATTCAATGCCGAAAATTCCCTCAGGAATACCGCTGCGGTGGCAAAATATAACCAAAATGAATTTTGTAAAAATATGGGCAACTCTATGGATGTAATTCCACAATACTGTATAATCATGCATAAAAGCAGAACCAGTAAAATTAGGTCGAAAGGCAGGGATTTTAACCTTGGACGAGTTGCCTTTAGAATATATCTTCCAATCAAAGAAAAGCATCCTGCTATGATAGTAACAATATAAACCAGGAATAAATATTCGAGTTCATTGGGTTGTCGCTGAAATCCGAAATCATAAATAAATACAAGAATTGATATCGAACTCAGCCAAAATGGTATGCGCAGGAGTTTCTCGAAACTTGAAAATTTTTTGTTTTTTCGAAAAATGAAAGAATTATTCACTGAAACAAAATCTTTTCATGATCACATCAGTCGTGATAATATTGCATAATATTCTTCTTGCCGAAAAAAGAATGTAAACCATTGCAATATTACGAAATTTATCCTTCGATTTTATGATGGTTCATATTTACTCTCTGTTTTCATCGATATCGGAGTAATTGCCCTTCTGTCCCTTGTTACTCGAGAATATGGCAAATTTGCAGTGTCATGTTATAACTGTATTCTTAGTCTGCGTAAAAGTGCACATCCATACTTCGGGGAAAAATCAACCTTCTTTTCAACGAGAAACAGCAGTAAAATGGGCGAATAGCGCTCTTTCTTCTTCTTCAATGTTCAGGTGTCGAGAGGCAGAGGTTTATTTTGCAATGAAGCGATCATCGCCCGCTTCTTCGAGTTTATTCTTGAACCTGTTATAATGATAATAAGTGGAAGGCACTGATTTGCTGCTTTTGAAGATATATTCATTCAACAGGTAATCATAGGTATAAGAAGCGTATTTACGACCCAGAGCCTCGGCCATGTTGTAGATCATTTTGAGAGTCAAGGGTTGTACTTTGCGATAATGAACTACTTTATCCTTATCTTTTTCGAACCCAAAGCCACTCTCGGTGATCTCATCGCTTACGTAATTCTCGGCATATAACTGTTGCTCCTTTTTGTCTTCATTCAAACGGTTAATCGAAAACAAGGCATGCAAGGAGACCGCCTCCAGATCGATATCTTTCTGATATAAAGCAGGATAAATGTATTGTTCGTCCGTTATGGGGATATTAAACTCTCGTAACTCGAGATGATCCATAATTACTATCCATGAATCTTCTGCTGGAAGGCAAGTGAGTGAATCGGGACCATCGAGGCAGACTCGTACGCCTAAAGCTCTAAGCTCTTCCATGTAAGAATTTACAAATCGAGTCAGAAAAATCGAATCGGATAAATTCTTCAAGAAAATACTCTTTTCGAATCTAATGCTATCACGCTGGTACTGTGTATATGCCGATAAATCGAGAGTCGGATATCGTTTCAGATTTACTTTATCGACGTATCCTGTAGGGATTAAATAAACAACAGCGCGTTTCGACGATTGATCCACGTATTGTTGAGCCAACTCCCGGTAGGGACTGCACCCTGCAAGTGTCATCCCTCCAAGCAATATCATAACCAATTTCGATAGACTTTTCATAGCACTATCCTTTTGTTTTATGGATTTGAAATAATGCACTTCAAGTAATAAAAAGAACCTTCTAATTTCGTGTCAAATATGCAAAAAATTTGCCAGAGATGTCAGAATGGGGACAGTGGGACTGAAAATAGGGAATGAAGGAATGGAGGGATGGAGACGAGGGGATGAGAGGATGGTGAATGGTGAATGGCGATTAGTGAGTTAAAAGTTGAAAGTTTATAAAGGTAAAAACGAAAGAAGGGAGGAAGGGAGGAAGGGAGGAAGGGAGGAAGGGAGGAAGGGAGACGTGGGGACTAGGAGACTGAGAGACGAGGTGGATTGGTGATGGTGATTGGTAAGTTAAAATTTATAAAGTTAAAAGTGGAGAAAGGGGGACGAGGAGACAGAGAGACTGGAATTTGGGATTTCGAATTTGTAATTTATAGTCGTAAGTTGTATGTTGTTAATTGTAAGTTGTTGGTTGTGGCTTAACCCCCTATTGTTAGAACTAAATTAGTGATGTTTTAACAAATTTATCATCTTTTTTAGTAATTTTGTTATTAAGCTCTTCATAAAATTCTTCAGACAGGGCAGAGAGCCATTTTGGCCTCTGTCCTCTGAAGAAAAATGTTTGTTTTGTTCTGTTCCCTTTCTTTTTGTTTATTACCCCGATATTTCCTTTTCAGCCATTCATTAAAAAACACTGCCGGCGGCAAGTATAATATTGAACTGATAGTCCTGCGAAAATATAGGTGTAAAAGAATCTATTCAGTACCTGCCTTCCTTGTGAGATGTCATCAAATTCATATTTTTTGCATACCAGTTCTTCTACTACATGGTTAAAACTTTCGATATGGGCATTCTGCTGAGGGGTTGCAGGCAAAATGAATTCCTGATCCACGAAGTTACTCTTTAGATAATCTTGAAGATCCTTTGCAACAAATCTTGAATCATTGTCGCTACGCAGGCATACTCTTACCTTTCCATCAATACAAGGTCGATAAGGTTGAAGCCAATCTTCAATTATCCTGTCAAAAAGCATAGCTACATTTTGATGCCGAATGGAATATTGAAAATCCCATGCAAGAGGTAAACGGGTAAAAGTATCCAAGAAGGTAAGTAGAAGAGCATTTTTACGTTGTCCACGTATGTAAATAAATTTGATGTCCATTTTAATTTTTTCAAATGGTTCTGAAGGCAAGGGCTGAGTAAATTGTACATATTGCTGTTTAGCCTTTTGAGGTGAAGGAAGCAATAGATGATTTTCTTTCATCAAACGGTATGTTTTGTTTTTACCAATGGCATAGCCCCTATCTTTAAGTAGGAAACCTTAAAATAGCCATTTTCCATAAATTTTCCACTCAGTGTAGTGCGAATATCTTCTATTACTTCTTCATTTGAAATCAACCACATACCATCTTTTAAACAATGTGTAGAAGCTGTCCTACCCCCCTTTACCCCCACGGGGTCGCTAGTAATAGGTGCTTTTACTCATACCTGCTATTGCTGATGCTTTATCTGCTTTCATACCTCTTGCTATAAATTTCCTGATTATCGCTTCACGTTCTTCCATTGTTCCATCTTTTTTTTAAAATTTCCGTCTACATTTCTAATTCAAGTTCCTTGTCTACAAGTAGCTTTTTTAACCACTCGTTCTCCTTTTCAAGTTTTTTGATGTCTTTTCTTCCCCGCTTAGCGTAACCCAGCAAAAGTGCAGACTCTCCGCCTTCGTTGTATTTCCTTTTCCATTCATAATAGGTTGTGGCATATATGCCGTGCTTTCGAAAAGTTTCCACAACACCATTAGTTTCAGCTTCCTTAAGAATCGAAACTTTTTCTTCTAAATTCCATGTTCTTTTCATATTCTAAAATTAGTGTTTTTAATCACTAATCGAGTCCAAAGATTTAAAGGGCTAAGACAAGACAACATACAAATCAACTAACGTTCTTTCAGAGATTCACCAAATAACCATATCACAGTAACTTTGGTCTAACTTTATTCATTCATTAAATTTTTCAAAACATGCAGATTGTTATCACGGGAATAAGCAAGGGATTGGGACTGGCTTTGACTAAATCTTTGCTGCAAAGAGTCATAGCGTGATTGGAATTTCTAGATCGGGAAAAGTTTTTAATGAACTCGAAAGTCTTTCTCTCCAATTCGGCAATGCCGGTTTTATTGGAATTACGGCCGATATCACTCAGGAAGTTGAATGGCAGCGGATTTATGAAATCATTCAGAATAGCATTGATACTATCCATGCGCTAATCAATAACGCTGGAATATTGATTAATAAACCTTTCACTCAAATGACGGCGGATGATTTTGATCGTATGTTTTCGGTCAATGTAAGGGCTTTTTTCTTTGGCATTCGAACCTTAATACCCCTGATGCGGTCGGGCTCGCACATATTAAATATTGGTTCCATGGGTGGGGTGCAGGGAAGTGTAAAATTTCCGGGCTTATCCTTATATAGTGCCTCGAAAGCTGCAGTAGCCGTCATGACCGAGGTGCTTGCAGAAGAACTCAGGCCTCGGGGCATTCATGTCAATTGTCTGGCGCCAGGTTCCATAAAAACTGAAATGTTCAGAGAAGCCTTTCTCGGAGTGGATGAAGCCTTCGATCCCGAAGAACTCGCGGAATTCATAAGCGATTTCGCCGAATATGGCTTCGAATTCTTTAATGGGAAAATCCTGCCTGTTTCGGTTACTACACCTTGACTTTATCAACTTTTTCTGATAGTGTAATTTGTTTTTACTATGTTTTTGCGGGAAATGACCCGAAATGAGCCATTACTGTTCTTTTTCTGTTTCTTCCTGTTTCTGAGGCTTAACTCTGGCAATCTTGAAATTTTCTCCTTCGATTGCCAGAGCTACAATTTTTCCTTCTTCATCCTTCTGGGTTCTCCATTCTATATCTTTCTGAGTTATGGCATTGAACCCCTTGATGGTATACTCGGCCAGAGTCCATAAATTAATCTCTTCGTTTCTGTTTGCCATTTCATCGTTCGATTTTTTCTGGAATAGTCCAACAACGGGTTTCACAATTTTGGCCAATAAATGAGGCCGGTCTTCATTTGTATTGTTTTGCTGTTGTGCGATCATTTCCATATAAATGGCTGTTTGTATGCGATGGATATTTTTAACTTCGGGAGGAGTTGTATGTATAGAAATATTTGTAATTTCTTTTGATGGCATGTTGGCTATAGGAATGAGAACTTGCCGCTGAGGCAAGGAAGTAGAAGTGAGCTTTGCAGCAGGTTGGATTTTGCGGGTGGTTTTTTCTTCTGTTGAGGGGATAATAGAGGGCAAAGAAAGCGGAGTAAGAGAATGTTCCTGAACTGTTGAAGTTTGGGCAAATGGTCTATCAGATGCTGGTGGATAATTTCGATGTTTCGAAGGTTGAAATAATATCAATAACATTATAGCGGCTGCTGCAGCCAAGGCTGGAACGAAGTATTTTAGAGGTATGTTTTTCTTTTTATGTAACAATTGTTTTTTATCGGGGAAGGGAATATGTTGTGGTTTCAGGCGGGTTAAAGCATACAGATCGAATTCCTTCTCCAGTTCGGGATGTTGTTTCAAGAAGAGATCGAGGCTGTAGCGTTGGGGTTGGGTAAGCTCACCTTCTAAGGCAGCAATGAAATAATATTCGTAGTTGCTGAAGCTGATGTTTATGGCTTCGTCTGCCGAAGGATGTTTGAGCCATTCCTTTTCGGGGAATGACAATTGGATATTGGGCAGGTGAATATTTTCCCAATCCTCGAATTTGGTTTGCCATTCTGGATGCATAGCCAAAAATTGCCTTAAGGAAGCAATTTCGTCTTTGCTTAATCTGCCTTCGTAGTAATCGAGGAAATAGGCTTCGCAATTGTCTGTATTAATGGTATTCATCACTTCGAGTCTTTAAATAAGGTTATCGATAGTCACAAGATAATTTTTAAGGCTCTGGCGAGCGCGAAAGATATAAACCTTCACCTGGCTCTCGCTCAGTCCCGTAATTTCACCAATTTCGGCATAGGAATACCCTTCGTAATCTCGCAACATCACGACGGCTTTTTGTACCGGAGGTAATCGGTTTAAGGCTTCTTCCAATATTCCTTTGATGCCGTCGTAATTAGAAGGTTCGTAAGCTTGCTCGGGGCTGGTTTCCAAGCTTGCAAAACGATTCTGATATCTCACCGTGTCGATCAATGTATGATAAGCCGCTGTAAACAGATAGGATTTTGATTTTTGATAAGCAATAGTCGAGGCCTTTTCCCACATTTTCGTAAACACTTCCTGAACGATATCCTTGGCCACTTGTTCATTTCCAATATTTTTGACTACAAACCGGTAAACATTATCGGCATGTTGTTCCACGCAATGATTATATTCGGCAGTGGTCATGAGAATTTTGGGATGTTCGAATGATTAACTAAAGACGGAGGAATGCTGGAAAAGTTACAAAAAATGTAGAATTCTTGCTTATCAGTCCAGTTTTAAAACAGCCAGAAAAGCCGATTGAGGAACTTCGACGTTTCCAATCTGGCGCATACGTTTTTTCCCTTTCTTTTGTTTTTCGAGGAGTTTTCTTTTACGTGTAATATCGCCTCCATAACATTTGGCGGTGACATCCTTGCGCAAGGCTTTTACGGTTTCGCGGGCAATGATTTTCGAACCTATGGCTGCCTGAATGGCGATATCGAATTGTTGGCGGGGAATGAGTTCTTTGAGTTTTTCGCAGATACGGCGGCCAAAATTATAGGCATTGTCACGGTGAATCAGTGTGGAGAGTGCATCTACCGAATCGCCGTTGAGCAATATGTCGAGTTTTACAAGATTGGCTTCCTTGTATCCTATGATGTGATAGTCGAATGAGGCATAACCTTTCGAAATGGATTTCAACTTGTCATAAAAATCGAATACAATTTCTCCCAAGGGAAGATCGACGATAAGCTCGATGCGGTCGGTTGTAAGATAAGTTTGATTGACCAGTGTTCCGCGTTTTTCGATGCAGAGTTTCATGATAGCTCCAACAAATTCCGCTTTCGTAATGATATTGGCGCGGATGTAAGGCTCTTCGATATGGTGAATTTGTGTGGGATCGGGTAAACCGCTTGGATTGTAAACATCTATTACTTCGCCCTTGGTGGTGTAAACTTTATAGGAAACGTTAGGAACGGTAGTAATTACATCCATGTCGAATTCTCTATCGAGCCTTTCCTGAACGATTTCCATGTGCAACAATCCCAGAAATCCACATCTAAATCCAAAACCCAGCGCGGCCGATGATTCGGGTTCGAACACCAGTGAAGCATCGTTGAGTTGTAGCTTTTCGAGCGAACCGCGTAATTCTTCGTATTCATCGGCATCTACAGGATAAATACCAGCAAAAACCATGGGTTTCACGTTGCTGAATCCTTCGATGGGTTTATCACAAGGTCGTTCCACATGCGTGATAGTATCGCCTACCTTGACTTCCTTTGCTGATTTTATTCCTGAAATGATATAACCAACATTTCCAGCACTAAGCTCGTTGCATGGTTTACGCTCCAAACCCAATATTCCTATTTCATCGGCATGATATTCTTTACCCGTGGCAACGAATTTTACGAAATCGTTCGTGCGAAGGGTTCCATTGAAAACCCTGAAATAAGCAATGATTCCTCTAAAAGGATTGAAAACAGAATCGAATATCAGAGCCTGCAAAGGGGCTTCGGGATCACCTTGGGGAGGTGAAATTCTTTCAACGATTGCCTTTAGGATTTCTTCGACCTGATATCCGGTTTTGGCACTCACTGCAATGATTTCATCGGGCGAACATCCCAAAAGGTCAATCATCTGGTCGGAAACCTCATCTATCATGGCGTTTTCCATATCTATCTTATTGAGAACCGGAATGATGGTCAATTCGTGATCGAGGGCCAGATAAAGATTGGAAATAGTTTGTGCCTGAATGCCCTGCGTAGCATCTACAACCAGTAGAGCTCCTTCGCAGGCTGCTATGCTACGTGATACCTCATACGAAAAATCGACATGCCCTGGCGTATCTATCAGATTGAGAATGTAATCCTCATTATTGTAATGATAATTCATCTGAATAGCGTGGCTTTTAATGGTTATGCCGCGCTCACGCTCCAGCTCCATATTGTCGAGCACTTGCTGCTGTTGCTGACGTTCGCTGATGGTATCAGTAAGTTCTAAAAGCCTGTCAGCCAGCGTGCTCTTGCCATGATCGATGTGGGCAATGATACAAAAATTGCGAATGTTTTTCATCTCTGCAAATTTAAAAGCAAAATAACGATTCGACTATATTTCGGAAAATTTCCTTCATCGAGATGCTCGATTTCGATGTCATTGCTTATTTCTGGTCATTATAAAAGTCGTTGATAAATGAATGAATTCAGGGTTTCATTACAATTAAATCGATTTTCTTCATTCATAATCTGACAAACTACAGGATAAATCTCAGAAAATTAATAAGAAGAGTTCTTTATGGAAACTTTTAGGAAAACTTCATCCCATGAGGTTCATTATCTTTGCTTGTGAAAGAGGAGAGAATTCAAAATGAGAAAGATTGCTCTTGTTTTCGACTTTGATGATACATTGGCACCAGACAGTACCTCGGCTTTTTTGGAATGGATGGGAGTGAATGCGCAAGACTTCTGGAAAAATCGCGTAGATCCTCTGTGCAGTGATGGTTGGGATCCCGTTCCGGCCTATCTTTACAGCCTTTTAAAGCTTTCGAACGAAAATGAGGAATACAAAATTACCCGCCAATGTCTCGAGGAATTTGGTTCGAAAATGAAATTCCATAAGGGCGTGATGAAAATTTTCTCTTTTCTTATTAGCTATTTTGCCAAACATTATCCTGAAATCTCTCTCGAATTTTATATTATTAGTTCAGGAATTGGCGATATTATTCGTAACTGTCGCATCCGGAAATTTTTCAGCGATATCTGGACCTGTGATTTTCACTATAATGAAGAAGGATGGGCTATTTTTCCCAAAAACATCGTTTCGTTTACCGACAAGACAAGATATTTATTTCAGATTTCGAAGGGCATAAGCCGCGAGGATTCCAAAGCCGACCATTATGCGGTAAATCGCAGGGTATCGTCGAATGGGTATCGTATTCCATTGCAGAATATGATTTTCGTTGGAGATGGCTTGACAGATGTTCCCTGTTTTTCGGTGATTAGGCGACATGGCGGTATTGCTATTGGGGTATACGACAAACATCGACATGAACGCTGGGCAAAAGCATGGAATTTTTTGGAAGAAGACCGGATAGACAATCTCCTTTCGGCCGATTATTCTTTGGATTCAGATTTGACTCGCTCACTGATTATGGCCATCGAACGCATTGCCGACAGAATGTAAAGTTTGGAGTGAAGCCATAGAAATAGGTATGGCTGAATCTTCATCCTCGCCCAAAATATCTCCACAGGCTTTAACTGAAAAAGAAATTCTGTACTAACAAATTGAATTTCGATGAAATTTGAGATAATAATTTTAGATCGTTTCTACGGGACTTGAATTTGTTTTTCTTATATTTTGTCTACCGATATATTATCTTTACAGGACAAATAAATCTATTCATCTTCCATTCGTTAGTTTTGCAAAAATTTTAAAGGTTGTTATAGTCTAATTATGAACTCGATATGAATAAAAATGCAATTCCTTATTCTATGAAAGTGCTGTAAAGTTCGAAATAATGAAAGAACTTGGATTCTTGATTGAAGAGATGATTTATCGTCAGGAGAGGTTATCGGAAGAATAATTTCACTGGTAAAGCTCTTAAAGATAATTCGATTCGGGCAAAGATTAAAGAGGACGATGAATTTGAGAATATTTCTTAAGAAATTCTCTGAAAAAACTTCAAAATGCTTGCAAGATTGAAAATTTCTTTTACTTTTGCTTCCTAAAGATTGTGATTCATATTAAATGCCAGAGTCAACAATAATATTATCAGTTTTAGTTGTATTAATGGTTTTCTTCTTGAAAGAGACATTAAGCATAACTCTTACGAAACAGGAAACTTCCCTATTGGTTAACCCATCATCTATGCTTCCGCTATCCGAATTTTTTGTTAATTTATTTTATATCAATAATTTAACTATCATCCCCCCCCCCCCATCCTCACTGCAAAATCACGAATTTATTCATTTCCTAAATCATAGAGGTAGAGACTGGGTAATTTTGGTTTTTTAACATTAACAAACTCTTACCAAAAACAATTAATAAACAAATTTTAATTAATAATTTAAAAAACTAATAAAAATGAAAAGTTTAAAAATAAATTTATTTTTAGCATTACCTATCATGATAATTTTAGGTACATCATGTTCAAAAGAACAAGTAAATCAACAAAAAAATCAGCTTAAAACCTCTGATACATGTCTGATTAAAATTGCTAATATTGATTCTATAGGAATACCACATTTAGCTATTGACTCATCCCGTATTTTAAATGCCTATCAAACATATATGAATAATTACAATGATGATTCGCTTAATATAAAGTATTACGCGGATTCCTTAAACTTCAACTGGTATTATAACGATAGTACAGACGTTGAATCATTGGCAAATAGGCAATTTTATCTTATCATTTACGGCCATAAATTTCAAAATGATGAATTTTATGGGTATTCAAAAATAGCCACTGAACTTATAAGAATCGAAAATGAAGTATTTTTTAATAGATGCAATGACAATAAATCTATTGGAGTTACTTACTCATATGAATGCATAAATAAAGGCTGTGCTGCTGGATGCGAATGGGTATATGCCTGGCATTGGTGGATTTTTCATGGAAGAATTACAAATTGCACATGCCCAGAAACTCCTGGTGAATGTGAATTTCACATGGGGGTTAAACATGATTTATCGCTTTTCTAATTATTAATTCAAATCAATTTTTCTGCCTACAAATGCCTATATCTATTAATCTAGCTAATTTAAGAATTTAACATTAATAGAAGTAGGCATTTTTACAAGATAATTTAAATTATTTATTCTGTTATTTTTTTAATTTATTATTTTACATTATGAAAAAGAATTTTTTTATTCCCATTATTACTTCGCTTATTTTATTATTTCTTAGTCCAACTCTTCATTCACAAAATCCTATTGTTATTGCTGAAAAACAAGGCAGTAACTATAAGATTATTTATGATTCTGTAAAATTAATCCAATTGATTATCGAAGACCTTGAATTTTTTTATAAGGATGAGCATGTTTTAATAACTCCCTCAAAAATATATCAGCTTCCTTTTTGGGAACCTTTTGATAGCTTGAAAACTTTTCTCAAAGCACGCTTTAATGAAAGTAGTCATATAATTGGTGGTTATACCAAAGATTTGACTTATAAAGGATCTTTTGATCATCCTGAACTTATTGGTGAAGAAATACTTGGTCTCATCTTAAAAGCTAATAACGAGCCCAAAGATACAAGCGGATTTAAAGTTTACGCCCTAAAAAGCAAAGTCGATAGTATTAAAATCGAGAAAATTTATGGTCAGTGGTGTTTAGTAGGCTATGGAAAATATGATTCGGCCGATGCTAAAGCTTATTATTTTTTGAAGAAAAAAGGCAAAAAAATGATTTTATCCGTAAAGGATAATATATTAGAAGGGATGGTAATATGTTCGGTGGTTAACCCTGAATATGATTGTAATCCAGTTCTTGGAGAGTATGGTTGTGAATGTATGGAAGATAAAGGGAAACAAAAGGGTTGCGATCCGCGAATCGACCAGCGCAGTACTTCGCTGTCTGGTCATAGTTCTTTTGGTATGAGTTCACTCTTACCCTCGCCCTATCCTTTCTAAAAAGTCCAACTATTTCTTTGAACAAATTTTTTAATTATTAAATATTCTGTTAAATCAAAAAAAATCATTATGAAACAAGTTTTTTTAGCACATACTCAGGAGAAAGTTGCGATTATCGTCCTGGCAGCAGTCCTATTTTCTATGCTTTCGTGTAACAAAAGTAGCAAGCAGGTTGCTATTGCGAGATTGAATTCGAAGGATAGCAGTTTCGAGTTTTCGATGGATACCAATCGGCTGAAAGCCTTGATGATTGAAGGTTTCGATATTGATCGCTCCGATTCTAATATTCTATTAACCCCCACCGCCATCTATTATGCCAATATTATGGTAAGTGATACGCATACAGCTCCTGTCATGGCTTATTTCAAGGAAAGACTTCCCAAGGGCTCTCAGGCAACCATTACTTTTACAACTACCGAAAATAAGAGCGATATAGGCAGTATATTCAAGACCAGAGTCATTTTAGCTGCTGATGCCGAACCCATACATTTCGATGGCTTAACGAAGATGGAGGCAAAAACCCAAATTAATGGCATCAAAATTTCGAAAATTAGGGTGCTTATTGGCTTGAAGAAAGGGAATTTATGACCAACTGTCGGTGGCACTTTTCTTTCGTTTAAAGAAATCTGGTACTAATTTATTTCTCATTGAAGAACAGAATCCGAAACACAAAACCTGCATTTCTTGTATATAAAGAGATACCACGCTCTCCTGCAAACCTCTTTTTTCAGAGGATTTGATTTGTTATTGCGAAGGGCATCCACCTGTGAAAAATGAAGGATGCAGCAAAGATATCGGATATGCATACGCAGCCGGCCTAAATACCAATTATAGTCTTGGAAAATTATTAAGAAAGTAAATCCTTGGCAGTAGGGTTTGAAACAGTTTGTTCAAAACAGCCAGCCTTAACCCAGGTTATAGTATGGCCAACTATTTTCAGAAAACTTACAATCGATAGATGATGCAAATTCTCGTTTCGTAGGAATTTACTAATGGATGCACGATAATTTTCTTGTTCTTTAGCGAATTACCATGTTTGGAAACAGTTTTACCCACTGTATAACCCAGTAAGGCTCCTGCAAATACGTCTGAAGGCCAATGTTTCCCGTCATGGATTCTCGATAGTCCCACCAAGCTTGCCATTGAATAAGAAACTGCTGTGATGAGCCAGTTATCATGGTAATACTCGGCTAAGACAGTTGCCACTGCGAAGGCAGTGCTGGTGTGTTCCGAAGGCATTGCATCCCTTTCGAATGATAAACTTGGCCCATCGAAACGATAGGGATCATCTGTTTTGGAAGGTCTCCATCGGTGAAGTAATAATTTTGCACCTTCGGCGAAAGTTGCAGAAATAATAAAGGCTTTAATGGCTTGCAAGGCTGCTTCTGAATGATATGACTGTCCTTGCCATTGGTTATACCCATACATAGCTAATAGTGCTGGCAATGTAATCAATCCTGAACCCAGTGGTTCGAGGAAATAGCGGGAGATATTCTGGGTAAAATCTCCTCTTTTATCTCTGATAAAATCATAAGCTTCCTTATCGTATGCCATGAGCCAACCGCCAGACGTAGCGGCAAATCCTGCAAAAGCCCAATCGGCATCGGTCATTTCTTTGGGCAAAGTAATGATGGAAAAGGCATCGGTGAAATAACTCTTGAAATAGGTCTTTGCCGTGAAAGATAATGTATCTCCACCCATTACCGTCGAAGAAACAAAAAACAGAAGAATACCCACTAATTTGATGGGTGATCCTTTGAAAATATATTTTTTTATAGAAGAGATGGAAGAAATAGTAGAGTAATGGACTTTATGTGTTTTTGTCGATGCCATCGTGAATTTTTCGACAATAATAGGGAAAAAGGCCAAACGAATTGAATCCCTTGAGAGAAAAAAGGCTGTCAAAGCAAATTAGAGCAATGACAGCCTTTATGCAAGCAATGAGGTTAAGTTATTATCTTATCAGTGTTACGACTCCCGAGCGGGTATATTCAATACCTGGAGCCGTTGGGCTATTCCCTTTATAAACAATTTTCCACACATAAACTCCAGAGGGGCAGATTTCACCATTCATATCTTTCCCGTCCCAGCCTTTGGTGATATCATCGGTTTTATAAACCAACATACCCGAGCGTGAATAGATATACATCTGGAAATTGATCGTTTCGTCAGAAGTAATTATCTTGAAGGTTTCATTAAGGCCATCGGCGTTTGGTGAGAAGGCTGTAGGAGCCCAAACATAACCTTCACACATCTGAACCTGAATGGTATCTATTTTATAACATCCTCTGTTGGATACTTTAACCCAATAAGTGCCATTTTCTTTTACTTTATAAGTTCTCTGCCGAGAACCATCCTGCCATTCATAACTTACATCGAGACTTCCACCTCCAGCATCCAGAACGACTGGTTCACAATTAAACAGATACAAATCTTGTCCAAGATTTACGTATGGAGTAGGATTAACATCAAGTTGATATGTAATCGAATCGACACAACCCGAGGCGGAAGTTCCAATGAGGGTATAGGTAGTAGGTTGAGAAGGTGAGAGCAAATAATTTTGATTATCGATCTTCTTTAATCCTGTAGCGGGTTTCCATTCATAGTGAGGCGCTCCTGATGTAGTAATCAGTATAGAAGAATCGCGGCAAATGGCTGTGTCGTATGGGAATATACTCAGCACAGGTAAAGGATTGATGAACAATGTGAGCGTGTCGGTGTATAGTCCACAGGGAGAATTGCCATTTACGTTTATAATCAGATAAACAGTATCCTGGTCTTCGACCTCATCGTTGGAAAGAGTGTAGGTAGGATTCAGGCTAGTTGGATTATCGAAAGTACCTTTCCCTGTGGATGTCCAGAGAATATTGCTATAATTTTCGGCGTAAGCATTCAGTATTTTAAAGGCTCCTCTTTCGCAAACCGAATCGAGGCCTCCAGCAAAGATGATGGGAGCGGGAACAACATCTACCGTTATCGAATTGCACTCGGTAATGCCACAAATGTTTTCATATCTGGCATAGTAGATTGTTGTTTGGGTTGGTGCTGGGATACTCAAGGGATTTCCCGTACCAATTTCGGTTCCTCCACAGGCATTCGTGAACCAGCGTAATGTATCTCCATTACCACCAATTCCTCCCAGATAGATAGGTGCGCCATAATCGCTGCAGAAACCATTCGTATCGACTGTAAGAAGAGGCGGAACAACGGGAGTATTTACTTTGATGATAATGCTGTCCCATTTCGAAACTCCACAATGATTTTCCCAGCGTACGTAGTAGGTAGTAGTAGTATCAGGGGCAAGAAAGTTATAGGGTTGTCCGGTAACCAGCAACTGGTAAGCCCCATTTTCCCATTTGTACCATCTGAGAAATTCTCCATATCCGCCATAAGCCATTAAAGTAATGTCTTCAACCTCGCCTTGGCAATAATTATTGGTATCAGCCCAGATATAAGTCACAGGCATAGGAATATCGACAACCACCGTAAATGCAAGACATTCACTCACGCTGCAGTGGTTTTCCCAGCGAGCATAATAAGTGGTGGTTTTTACTGGCGCAGGTATGGTAAGCGAATCGCCAGTTCCTATTTCAATGCCATTACATTTATCGATAAACCACCGTAAGGTATCGCCAAATCCCGAAAGCGTATCACCATATCCTCCAAAGGCCTTGAGGGTAATCTGAGTGACTGTATTCGGGCAGAAATAGTTGGTATCGACGGTAATCAGGTCAGGTGGAATTGCTTTTGGAATAACCAGTACCTGAACCGAATCACAAGCTGACTCTCCACAATGATTTTCCCAACGTGCATAGTAAGTAGTGGTTACAGTTGGCGAATTGATTTGCAGTGTATTGCCTGTACCTATAGGAGTAGTTCCACAATGATTGGCAAACCAGGAGATTTTATCTCCATGACCGCCACTTGCATAAAGATGGATTTTTCCTGGATCGTCGAAACAAACGATAGTTTTATCTACCCAAACGCTATCCAGAGGAAGAGGTTCGTCCACTACTACCCTTATGGAGTCGCATTCTGATTCTCCACAAGTATTTGTCCATCGGGCAAAATACCAGGTTGTTGTGTCGGGAGCCGGTATTCTGAGTTCGGTTCCTTTTCCAACATAATTGTTACCGCAGCTGCCGGCATACCAGCGGAGAGTATCGCCAATACCTCCAAATCCATTAAGGATGATAATGCCATTGTAGGCCTGGCAGAAATAATTGGTATCAACAGTGAGGAAATCGGTTACAAGAGGTTGTGGAATGACGTTTACAGTATAGCTTGTGCATTCGGAAGGACCGCAGTTGTTTGCATACCTGGCATAGAAGGTTGTAGTTACAGTAGGAGCATTAACGAGTAAGGAATTTCCTGTTCCTATTGGATTTTGGCCACATTCTCCTTCAAACCATTGCAAGGTATCTCCAAATCCACCGAAGGCAGAAAGTGTAATAAATCCTACTGTTCCAGCGCAATAGTTGTTTTGATTGGCATTAAGGGAATCGGGAGCAATAGCTGCAGGTAGTACATTTACAGCGATAGATTGACATAAAGTAGTATCGCATCCATTCATCCAGCGTGCAAAATAAGTTGTGGATGTATCTGGAGCAGGTATTATTAGCGGGGTACCACTACCAATTGGAGTACTGCCACAAGCATCCATGTACCATTCGAGATAATCGCCCTGGCCTCCCCATGCAGTAAGAGTTATATTTGTGTAAGCTCCTTGACAGTAGTTGTTGTGGTTGACCGTCAATGAATCCATAATGACTGGTAGAGGATTAACAGTAACAGTAACCTCTTTGCAGTTAGAAGGTCCGCATGCAGTTTCCCATCTTCCAAAATAGGTTGTAGTAGCCAGTGGCGCAGCAATGGTGAGTGGATTGCCGCTTCCTACAAAGTTTAATCCACAGTTATCTGTATACCAGTGGAATACTTGACCAAAACCTCCTATAGCTGTCAATGTCAATGAATCTATGGAAGTTGAACAGAAATTGTTATCGCTGGCGAAGACAAGGTCTGGTGCAATAGGATAATGAATAATGTTGATCTGGATGGAATCGCATTCGCTCACGCCACATTGATTTTCCCATCGAGCGAAGTAGACGGTAGTATCGGCAGGTGAAGGAAGGACGATAGAGGTTCCTGTTCCAATTTGTGTTCCACCGCAGGAAGATGAAAACCATTTGACTATATCTCCCGAACCTCCAATAACGCTCAGGGTAATATTGGGCACAGTACCTGTGCAGAAATTATTGGCTGAGGCATGCAAACTATCGGGAGGAGTAGGCAAGGGATAAACATAAGTGGATTGTGTCTGAGACGCATAGCAACCGTTTGGATCGGTGTATTCATAGGTAATATCGTAAGGTCCTCCCACCCCTGCTGTAGATGGAGTAAATAAGCCCGTACCGTTGCCGTAATCTGTCACGCCAGTTCCACTAAAGGCGCCATAAGGTTTATGATTGCCAACGAGGATGACGGGATTAGCATTTATACAGTATCCAGGTTCAAGGGTGTTGAAGCTAACTTCTGGCAAAGGATGAACGATTACTTCGATGGAAATTGCATTGGAACATCCATTGGGGTCGGTGTAAGAATAAGTTATTGTATAAGGTCCACCAACTCCAGCGAGAGAAGGATTAAAGATGGCTTTTCCAATATTTAGATCGATGATACCGGGGCCGGAGAAGGAACCCATGGGTTCGAAATTGCCTATTATTGTATCGGGTGTGGCATCTATGCAATAGGAAGGCTCAAGACCGGTAACACTCAATTGAGGTAGATCTATCACGGAAGTTGAATCGGTATAAGTTCCGCTGCAGGCATTATTGTCGATGTAAGTATAGGTAATAGCATAAGGGCCTCCAATGCCTGCCTGATTAGGATAGAATCTGGCTTTCCCATTGCCAAGGTCCAGAATGCCGGGGCCGGTAAAGGTTCCAAACGGTGCCTGGCTTCCTGTAAGAATATCGAATGGAGCATTAATGCAATAGGTTTCTTCGAGTCCTGTGAAACTAATATTAGGCAGAGCATTGATAACTACGGTTTTCGTCTGGCTATTGGTGCAACCATTGGTGTTGGTGTATGAATAGGTAATTTGGTGTGTGCCGACACCTGCCGCGGTGGGATCGAAGGTGGCCGTTCCATTAAAATGATCGGTGATGCCTGGTCCGCTGAACTCACCAAATGGTGCATGATTGCCTTGCAGAAGGATGGGATTGGCATTTACGCAATACATCGGATTAAGCCCTGTGAAACTTACTTGCGGTAAGGCAAAAACAATAGTGGTTTGCGATTGAGAAGCAGAACATCCATTAGGATCAATGTAGGAATATGTAATGGTGTAAGGTCCACCGGCGCCTGCAACCGATGGTTTGAAGAAGGCAGTCCCATTGTTGTTGTTTGTTATTCCTGGACCAGTAAATGTACCATAAGGAGCCATATTGCCTACAAGAGTGTCCTGGGGATCATTCAGACAGTAATCTACATTAAGTCCGGTAAAGGAAGCGGTAGGAAGTGCATTTACGGTAACTGTTTTGCTCTTTGCGTTGGAGCATCCATGAGGATCGGTATAAGTATAAGTAATAGTGTATGGACCGCCCACGCCTGCAGCAGCCGGATCGAAGATGGCTTGGCCAAGCCCGATATTCGTAATTCCTATACCGCTAAAGAAACCATCAGGAGCATGATTTCCTGTTAATGTTACGGGATTAGCATTTACACAATACTGTGGGGCCAAACCGCTGAAATCGACTACAGGGAGAGCATAAACGGTAACCAGTTTTGTTTTTGAATTTTCGCATCCCCAGTTATCACTGTAAGTATAGACAATTTGATAAGGACCTCCTATACCAGCTAAGGCAGGATCAAACATAGCCGTACCATTGCCTAAATTGGTAATCCCAGGTCCACTGAATATGCCTTGAGGAGCCATATTACCAGTTAATAGGGCAGGTGCAGCACTTACACAGTATGAATTGGATAATCCTACAAAATTTACTAAAGGAAGAGCACGTACTATAGTAGTTTGTGAAGAACTTTTTGAACATCCCTGTGGAGAAGTATAAGTATAGGTAATAGTGTAAGGACCTCCAGTTCCAGCAATTGACGGACTGAACCATGCAGTTCCGTTTCCATTATTGATGATTCCTGGTCCGCTGAAATAACCATCTGGAGCATGGTTGCCCGTTAGTAATGCATTGCTGCTGTTGATGCAGTAATTTGGCTCAAGTCCCGAGAAGAATACTACGGGTTCCGGATAAACTGTAACCGTTGTGAAGGCACATGCAGAAACCCCACAGGCATTTTCCCAACGGGCATAATAAACCGTTGTTTCAGTGGGTGAAGGAATAGTAATAGAAGTTCCTGTTCCAATGATATTTGTGCTTCCACAATATCCTGTAAACCATCTCACCTGCTGGCCATTTCCACCAACTGCAGTAAGTGTAATGTTGGGTAAGGTTCCTACGCAGAAAAAGTTGTTGCTAACCGTAATTTGGCTTGGAGCAATAGGATTGGATATTACATGGATAGTAATCGAGGTACAGGATGATTTTCCACATAAATTTTCCCAATATGCATAATAGGTCGTCGTAACTGATGGTGGATCAATCAGTATGGAGTATCCTGTTCCGATAACTTCTCCATTACAATTATTTGCTGTCCATGATAAAATTTCGCCCGAACCTCCTGTCGCAGTAAGTGTTATAGGACTGCTGTTATTAATACATATTGTATCGGTGCTTGCAATAATTTCAGTAACGGGTTGGGGCAAAGGTGTCACATCGATCATAATAGAATCGCATTCACTCGAACCGCAGACCGATTCCCAACGGGCATAATAAGTAGTAGCGAAAGTTGGAGCTGGTATAGTGAGTGGAGTACCTGTCCCGACTTCATTTCCCCCGCATGAATCGACGTACCATTTCAATACTTCTCCCTGACCACCGGTAGCCGTTAGTGTGATGTATTCTGTTCCTTCACAGATAGGGTTTTGATTCGCACTAACTGAAGACGGTGGCAAGGGAAGATCGATTACATGTACTTCAATGCTGGCGCAAAGTGAAGCTCCACAGGCATTTTCCCAACGAGCATAGTAAGTGGTTGTGGTGGTTGGGCTTGGTATAGTCAAAGGAGAACCCGAGCCAATCAGTACACCTCCACAACTACCAGTATACCAATTCAGTACATCGCCAGAACCACCATTGGCGGTAAGAACGATATTTCCCGGATCGTTTGTACAGAAATAATCTCTATTCACTGAGGCAGCAATAGGTGGATTGGGGAAGGGGAATTGACTTTCTATCGTAAACTGATCGTCTAATTCACAGTTATTGGCATCATTGATAAATACCCAGTAAGTACCTGCAGGAATATTAGTAAGGTCTTCGGTAGTAGCTCCTGTCGACCAGAAGAAGTCGTAAGGCAATGTTCCACCGCCAACGGTAAGGTTGATGCTGCCTTCGTTTCCGTTGAAACAAAGTGCATTTTCGATTTCGGGAGGAGTGGTTATGGCAACCTGATTCAGACGAGTCAGGAAGGCATCATCTCCACCCTGACTAATAAGGGAAAATCCTCCAAAAGCAGCTTCATTGCTAAATGATCCTCCCAAGGCAAGGTTTTTATCGTGGCTAAGTGCAATAGCCATCGCCGAATCGGCACCTGTACCCCCGGCCTGCTGCGACCAGACCAAATAGCCATTGGTGTTGTATTTGGCAACGTAAATATCGCTACTTCCAACACTTGTCAAAGTTTTTCTGCCCAATGTAACATTGTTACGGAAGGTACCTGCAGTATAAGTATTGCCTAAGGCATCTATATCCAGATCCTTAGCATTGTCTATTCCTGCACCGCCAATTGTTCTGATCCATTGTGGGTATCCATCTTTAGTGTATTTTGCAATGAAGGCATCTTTTAAACCATGTGAACTGACATTTAGTGTTCCAAAATTGGCATTACCTTCGATACTTCCGGAGAGATAAATATTTTGTGAATAATCTGTTTTCACTGCGCGAGCAAGGTCATTACCTGTACCCCCGGCTTTACGCACCCATTTTACATTGCCAATGGGGTCATATTTTGCCAGAAAGATATCGTTGTTGCCCGATGAAACGAGGGTTGAAGTTCCAAATTGAGCAGTACTTTGAAATCTTCCAGTAATGATTGCATCTTCAGCGATATCTATTGTAATTGCATAGGCAAAATCTTCCGAGGTTCCTCCTGCATGTTTAACCCATTGCAGTTCGCCATTGGGGTTGAAACGAGCTACAAATGCGTCATCACCGCCATTACTTATCACCGTAGAATTCTCGAAGGTAGCTATTCCCTGAACAGAACCTGCAAGCCAGGTATAACCACCTTCTGTGGCAACTATAGAATTTCCCACATCGTCGAAGAATCCTCCAAAGTTTTTGACCCATAGCACGTTCCCGTTATTATCGTATTTAGCCAGGAAAATATCTTTGTTCCCATTCGCTAAGATTTGGGTCGATCCAAAGAAGGCCATCACCTGGAATGAACCTGTGAGATAGATATTTCCAAGAGAGTCGAGAGCCAGGTCATGACCTTGATCCTGTAAAGAGCCTCCAGCCTGGCGAATCCAGCTTAAATTACCAGCTGTATTATACTTGGCGAGGAAAATATCGTCGAGTCCAAAACTGGTTAGGGTTTGAGTCTGGAAATTTGCTGTCCCTTGGAATTTGCCGGTAACGTAAGTATTTCCATTCTTATCGGTTTTGATAGCCATGATCATATCGTTGCCCGGGCCACCTTGTCGCAATACATTGCTGAAAATCGTCGTATCATGAACGAAAGCCAGGGGATCTGGTTCGCCAATTTCTATGGTCTTCTTTTCGCGGCAATTATTATGGTCAACAATGTAAACACTATAAAAACCAGGAGCCAACCCGGTGAGGTCTTCCGAAGTTGCTCCGTTCGACCAATGATAATGAACAGGTTGTGTGGCATTTACAAGCGTGAGGTCTATTGCTCCATCACTGGCTCCATTGCAACTGATGTTGGTAGTTACGGTATTGATGGCAAATTTTTGAACTACATTCAGAGTAACAATATCGCTATCGTAGAATCCACAACTGCTACTGATTACTCGACAGAAGTATGTTCCAGCATCGGCAAGGGCTACTACAGGAATTTGATAAATGCTATCTGTCGCTCCCGGAATGGGTTCGTTATTATGATACCATTGCAATGAAATGCTATCTCCAATTGGGATTATCCTGAAACTTACAGAATCGTTTTCGCAGCGAGTCTGGCTATATGGTTGAGATACAACCCCAGGCAATATGTTTACCCAAACATTTACACTTATTGTCCAGGCTTCACCACAAGTGTTGTGAATATAGCAACGGTATATACCTCTATCGCTTATAGTTATGGCTGGAAACTGTAAGGCAGCACTGCTTGCTCCTGTGATGGGATTCCCATTTTTGTACCATTGGTAATGAAGAGAATCGCCTGTTATACCAAAATCTATAGAAACAAAGTCGCCTTCACAAGCACTTACATTAGAAGGTTGCTGAGTAATAACAGGAACGCGATTTACGGTAACTTTTGCCTGATGTGTCATGGTATTTCCACAGCGCGTGCTCATGTAACAGGTATAATTTCCTGTCTGATTGTATTGAATGTTATATATCGTATAAATATTGGAGGTAGCTCCAGGGATATCGATGCCTTCAAGTTGCCATTGATAATGGATGGAATCGCCGAGGGCTGTAACACTTAAGGTATAATTTTGACCCTCACAAGTAGATATGCCTTGTGGTTGCTGAGTTATAAGGGGTGCCGTATTTACCCAAATCCAAACCATATTGCTCCAAACCGTCCCACAGTTGTTTTGAACTCTACACTGGTACTGGCCTCTGGCTGAATAGTCGATCGGATTGAACTGTAGAGTGCTGTAAGTTGCTCCAGGTAAAGGACTCCCATCTTTAAACCACTGATAACTAATATAATCACCTGTTGCAGCAACTTGCAGAATTACATTATCTCCTGTACAGGCCTTTTGATTTGTAGGTTGTAAAGTTATAGCAGGAGGAATATTCATATAAAGTGCAACCGGTTGAGTATTGACCTGTCCACAAGTATTCCAGATATGACAATAGTAAACTCCAACATGGCTGGCTTGAACAGGATTGAATTGAAGAATATTGTTGGTTGCACCCGGAAGAGGATTTCCGTCTTTAAACCACTGATAGAATAAACTGTCACCGCTTGCTATAACTACGAATTGTTCTGTATTTCCTATACAGGTGGAAATATTTACTGGTTGTTGAACAATTTGTGGGGCAATATTGACCGTTAAATAGACGGTATCTGTATAAACAGTATCGCAGTTGTTCGCTAACTCACAAAAGTAAGCTCCTGTTTTAGCGAGGGAAATATTGCTAATGGTTAAAACACTATCATTTGCCCCAGTTATGGCTGATCCATCCTTGTACCACTGGAAATTGGGCAGAGCAGAGCCCGCTGCCAAAATTCCAACCACGAAAGATTCCGTTTGGCCTAAGCATGATGAAATATTTTGAGGATCAACAATTACCGCAGGATCGATATTGGCATAAAGGTGGGCTGTATCGCTAACTACCGTTCCGCAAGTGTTCCAAACTATAACATCATAGACTCCAATATCGGCAAGGGTTACGGGATTAATCAAATAATCCTGACTTGTAGCACCTGCAATGTTACTTTCTTCGAATCTCCATTGATAGAACAGAGAATCTCCAGTGACATCGATATGGAAAAAATCTATATCGCCAACGCATGTAAGAAGACTTAAAGGTTGGTTTTGGATAACAGGTGGAATATTGATATTGAGGTATGCAGTATTCGAGAGAACAGTGTTGCATGTATTGTAAACCAAGCAACTATATGAGGCTGTGTCTGCATAACTTACTGGATTAAAAATGAGTGTGTTTTGTGTAGCACCTGGAATATCGAACCCATTCTTTTTCCATTGGTAGAAAAGTGAATCTCCCGTTGCTATTACACTGAAACTTACATTTTCACCCTGACAGGTTGATATATTTACAGGTTGTTGAATGATAACAGGAGCGATATTTACGGTGACATGAGCCTGCTGGCTGAGAACGGAACCACAAGTATTATATACATAACAAGAATAATAGCCAGTATCACTATAATGAACGGGGTTTATAGTTAATGAAGATGCAATTGCTCCCGGAATATTTGTTCCATTGAATTTCCACTGATAATAAAGAGAATCCCCAGTTGCAGTGATATTTAGTGTAATACTATTTCCTATACAAGTAGAAATTTTATGGGGTTGAACCGTGATAACGGGAGGAATGTTGATAGTCAGCTTAGCAGGTGCAGATAATTCAGATCCACAGGTATTGGTTACTAAACAGGTATAAGTGGCAGTATCGCTATAAGTTACTGGATTAATCGTAAGGCTCGATGAAATTTTCCCTGGCATAATCACACCGTTTTTCATCCATTGATAATTTAGTGAATCTCCTGTGGCAGTAATCGAGAATGTGGCGGTATAGCCGGGACAAGATGAAACCTTTTTAGGTTGAACCGTAATATGGGGTATGAGATTAACACTTAAGGTAGCTGGGTTGGATAAAACTCCCCCACAATTATTGTAAACCCAACAGGTATAATCACCAATATTGGTCAAACTTACCGGATTGATAGTAATGGATGGTTCGATAGCACCTAAAATATCGATTCCATTCAAACGCCATTGATATTTCAATGAATCTCCCGTAGCGACAACATAGAGCGTTTCAGAATCTCCTAAGCACGAAGATGTTTTCTGAGGCTGAACGGTGATAACAGGTAAGAGGTTGATATTTAAAACAGCGGCATTCGAATATATTTCTCCGCAATTATTCCAGATATGACAAACATAACTTGCCGTATCGGAATATTGAATGTTGTTCAGGATCAATGTTGCTTGAGAAGCCTCTGGAATTAGAGTTCCATTTTTCAGCCATTGATATTCCAACGAATCACCTGATGCTATTACAGTGAAGGTAGCAGTTTGTCCAAGGCATTTCGAGAGCTTATGAGGTTGAGTTATAATAACCGGAGGAACATTCATATTAAGATGAGCATTGGTCGAAGTAACTGTTCCGCAATTATTATTAATAACGCATACATAGTTCCCTGTATCTGAATAATGAGCGGGTATAATATTAAGTGTGGAATTCGTTGCGCCAGCTATATTTCCCCCATTTTTTCTCCATTGATAATGAAGTGAATCTCCCGAGGCAATAACCGTAAAGTGAGTATTTTGTCCATCACATATTGAAACGCTATCGGGGTTGTTTACAACTTGTGGAGGGATATTCATGTTGAGATTGGCAATGGAAGAGGTAACGCTACCACATGTATTGAATACTATACATTGATAATTGGCAGTATCTAAATAGGTGGCCGGAGTAAATGAAAGTATATTAGTGGTATCTGTTGGGAGGTTCACTCCATTTTTCTGCCATTGATATTTCAACGAATCACCCGTGGCTAAAACTATAAACTGAGCATTCTGATTGTTGCAGATGCTAAGGCTATCAGGCTGTTGCGTTATAACAGGAGCGATATTGATATTGACGAGGACGGAATTAGAGATTGCCATTGCGCAAGTATTGGAAACAACGCAATGGTAATAACCTGTATCGGTATAAGTCATCCCTGTGATGGATAGTATGGAATCCGTTGCACCACTAATATGCGGAGGGTTATTGCTCAATGGTATAGTTCCATGGTACCATTGAAATGAAAAAGGTTGACTGCCGGAGGTGCTGATATGGAGTGAAATATTCTCGCCCAGACAGGTGCTAACAGGTGAAGGATGAACAGTGATTACCGGATTGAAAAGGATGGTAACATTGCAGGCGTTGCTGGTAGTATTTCCGCAGGCATTGGAAACCACGCAGGTATATGAACCAGCATGGGTTGCATTCACATTGTCGATAATCAGATTTTGAGCTGTTTGTAAGGGTAAAATTAAACCATTGTGATACCATTGATAAGTATATGGGGTTAAGCCCGAGACATTCACTGTAAGGTTCAGGGTAGTTCCCTCACATACCGAAAGTGTATTGAATGCAATAGTGGCTACAGGATTCGAAAATCGTACAATTCCGAGTTTATTGGTATCGCCCGGGCATCCGTGTTCATTTATTTCAATTACCCATAGAGTATCAATACCGAGAGTGTTTCCCCAAGTTACTTGAATATGAGCAGAAGAATCATTATAAAGATAAGTGATAGTGCCATTACCATATTTAGTTCCCCACAAAAAGTGAGAGCCATCCGCACTATCTACTCGATAGGATTCCGTGCTGCCCGTACACACTGAATCAGGCTGAATGGTCGAATTCTGTGCTTGAACCCACGAGTAAGGAATTATTACCGTTATGAGGAAAATTGCAATTTGTAAAAACCTGCTTTTCATGTGATGAATCAATTAGATGAATGTCTGTAACTTTGTTGATTTTCTGGTAGTATGATTAATGTGACAATCATTGAAATATAACTGGGTAAATATAGACTACAAATTTATTAAAATATAACAACAATTGAATTAGTTTTTAGGATTTTCTTAATGTAAATGTGTATATTTTTAATCATAGATATTGTTTTAATCATGATAAATCATTCTGGAAGGAGGAAGAGGAATTATATTAAGCTGAAGGCTATCAGACGATTGGCAATTGTTTTCGTCCATCACCTGCACCCAGATCAAACCGCCTGTATGGGTTGTAATCTTTTGAGAAGTGTTGCCATTATACCATAAATATGAATGATAAATTTTCCCTGCATCGAAGGTAATTTCTTCTCCCTGGCAAATGGCAGTATCATTCCCAATATTCACTGGGGTAACCGGGTAGTGAGAAAGTATAATGGTGTCGCTCAGGGTACATAATTCGTCGGTTACAGTTACATAATACTCACCGGGATCATTCACGATGATGGTTTGGGTTGAGGCGCCTGTACTCCATAAATAGCTTGTCATCCCTGCTCCGGCATCTAATGTAACGGATGTTCCAGGGCAAAAACTAATATCGGGTCCTAAATATAAACTGCTGTAGTCGCTGAAAAAACCATACTCCGAACTGCCCCCCAGTTTATTGAGAATCCCAAGATGAAAGGGCCCTAACTCATTTTCAATGATATTGGAGCCGGTGGGTAAAAGAAAAGTACTATTCAATTCTTTACGTGCATAAACCCAAATCCCGCCTGTACCTGAAACGGCTGAAAAATCGCTGGACGTAATAATTCCATTATTCCCATTTACTAAAAAGCCCGATTTGAATTCGTCCTTTGTAAGAATCATCAAGGCAAAATCCAGATTGCTGGTGCGATTGAAACCGATTTGTTGCGATCCCGTGCAGGTAATCTGCGGAATGACTGCACTTCCTAATTCATCGTAATGCCCTGATATGTGGTAAACATATACAGGTTTATCGGTCAGAATATAATAAGCATCTAACTCCATCATTTGAAAATATGTTTCTCCCGCATTGATTATGGTTGAAGGAGTTGAAGAGCCATTGATAAAGATTTGAGTATTCGGTTGTGTAGCCAATACATAGAATTTCTCGAAATTTTGAGAGCCACTGTAAGCAAAACCTTTCACTACAATATATTCAATCCCCAATAAATTAACAGGCTGAATCTGGTCTCCCACAAGGTCGTAACCTCCTGTGGTAATCAGAGGCCTGAGGCTATCATCTATTATGGTAACAGCAATAGGTTTATTGGTCACAATGTGTGAACCTGCAAGAGTATTGCTAATTGCTGTGCCTGTACATCGAACTGAATATGTTTGACCCCGATGGAGAGTTATCGACCAGGTAGAATTTTTGCTATGACCGACTACATCATCGGTAACAGTGATAGTTACTGTTGTATTGTTTTCTGTAGCAACTATTTCGAATGTCTCGTTCCCATGTTGATTGGGGTAATGAAATTGAGAAGGAATAAAAAACTCCAGTCCTAAACCGTTTTTCCCTTTTAAAGGAAAGATATCAGGGTTCACTTCACTGGCAACTTCATAATAAGCAGTAACCAATTGGGAAGAAGTTAATTTCAGCCCATAATTCAGGACAGTATTAGCCGGTTGGTTTTCGATGATGTTTTTAAAAGGAGTAAGATTAATGCTTTGAGTGGCATTTACGGGTATGTTTAATTGAATGGGAGAGAACGAAGGATTGGCCGGTTCTGATAAATTGATGTTTGCCGCTTCTTCTAAGGTTGAAATTCTGATGAAAATAGGAGAATCACCATGCTCGGCCGCTACATCAGGGGCAACAAACCAGAAAACAGTATCTTGTTGCGCAAAGATTTTCATATTAAGTAATTCAAATACAGCTATGAAAATGATTTTTTGATAGAAAAATAGGGTTCCTTTAACAATTTCAAAAAATATTTTCATTTTAGATTAGACAATATTTACTTCGACTTGGTTGTGCCAGATTCAGAAAATTTGTGGTTTATTGTTACAAAAAACCCCGGCCAAATATCTGAAATATTTTTAAACTGATATTGATATTTGTTTCATCCATGCAGATGTAATTTTTTTGAGTTGCTCTATTCATTTCTAATTTTCTGCTATGATATGATTAGAGTTCAAGTATTTATATAAGAATGACATTGTAATTGTATTAATTATGGTGTATCAATTTTGGAGGAGGCAAAGGGTGAACTATAATTTCTATGCTATCAGAAGATTTGCAATTATTAGAGGCTGTTACGGTAACAGAATATATACCTCCTTGACTTACAGTAATATATCTTTTAGTACTGCCAGTATTCCACAAATAATTCTTCATGCCTATACCAGCATCTAAAACGATGGAATTTCCTGCACAAAACGCTGTATCACTGCCCAAATTTACTTCAGGTAGTGGCAGAACTCTTAAAAAAACGGTAGTATCCCAGGTACATCCGAAGTTATCAGCTATATATACAGTGTAAGAAAATAAACCGGTATCGGAAGGCGAGATGAGGTAACCCGATGAAATGGTGTCTATTATAAAAGGTCCTTCTACCCATGCACTGTCGATTTCGGCAGTATAGCCCCAGGCCTGAGGTAACAGTTCGGGAGAAAGGTTTAGTGTCCATTCGAAAATATACCCATTATCGATAGCCCATTTATCGCAAATTTCAATCGTCCATTTTCCGTTAAGTGGGCATCCAACGAGATTCGAAAACATTCCATCCGGTAAATAATAGTTGATTTGATTTACCCGGTCAGTAGAATCCAACCTTGTTTTCCCTGCATTCGCATTTATGGTACCAATATTTGGATAAATTTCGCTCCAGCAGTAATTCCATGGAATTCCAACAGGGTTATTAACTGGATTGCAACCTTGGTCAGGGGTTCCGGGTATTCCCATGTCGGCACCCCCCCAATGAATATATTCTTTTAAAGTATCATTTTGTCCATTAGGACAGATGATTCGAAAATTCAAGTCGCCTACGTATGAATGTTCCATGAATACACAGATGGAAAGAATATCATCGGCACTTGTTATGGTTTGATTGGGTAAAAATGAAGTAAAAAATACGTCAGTATTATAGCAAGGATTTGTGGGATTGCAGTTGGGCCCATCGGGAATAAACATCAAGCTATCGAATTTCTGGCTTGTAATTTGGCTGTAACTGTATGATGAATAAGTAGTAAAAGTAGAAGCATGAAGGGTAACCATATCATTTAAACAAATTTCTGGCATTGGCTTAACTTGATTGATAGGATTGGAAGTCACAGTAACCCGTCCAATCAAGGGCAGACTAAGGCAATCATTGGTATCGATGATATATACACTCACTTCGAATCCCTTGGCTGTATCGTATGTGTGCCATATACAGGGAGTATCGGTTACAATTTTAGTTCCATCTCCAAAATTCCAGGTAAAGATAGAAAGGCTGTCGCTTTGATGATAAAGATTATCGTTTTGGGGATAGATACCTTTTATTTTAAAAAATACACTATCACCCAAACAAACCCTGAAATAAAAGAATAAACCAGTGTCTTGAGGAACAGGGATACACTCTATTGTATCGAATACTGCTATGATTTGCTGGCAAGCGGTTTTGGTTTCGTCAGTTGTACAATTAATGCTTTCCGGTGCAATTTTGAAATTCTCATCCACAAAAGGCTGCTTTCCATTTATTATTAAGTCCTGAGAATAAACTTTACTTGCAAGAAGAATGAGAATTACGATTAAGATTGGATGAATTGCCGAATCATTTGATTGTAAGTGAGTCATAGAAAAAAGACAAGAGAAAGGTAAATAGTGTGTTCTCAAATATTTCGCTTCAAAATTACGAGAAAACATCGAATGTTATTTTAATGTCGAATGATTTGGTTAGTTAAGTTTCATTTTGTTCCTTGAGATTTTCTATTCCAATAATTGTCGATGGCTTTTAGATTGAAGGGGGATTATAATCCCTCTGAATAGATTATTTTTTCTGAATTACGAAGTATGGCTTTAATAAAAATTATTTCATTGAATTACAAAAGATTGGATATTAATGAGGCTATATCTTGAGGAGAAGATATCATTTGTGTTTGATTTGAAGGGGAGACGGAAGAGGATGTTCTATTACTTGGATAGAATCGGAATTGGAGCAGTTGTTCCAATCAGTAACTGTTACTTGATACGATCCACCCTGAGTAACATTAATGACTTGCGAACTAGCACCTGTGCTCCATAAATAGGATTTAAAACCTGAACCTGCATCAATGGAAATCGAATAGGTAGAGCAAAAGCCCGTATTTGGCCCTAAATCTATGATAGGCAGCGGATGGAACCACACATTTGCCGTGCCGCTCACATTTCCGGTGCATAAATTATTGGATACGGAAACCAAAGAATATGTTCCTGAGGTATGAGCTTGCAGAATATAGGGAGAAGGGCCACTATAGTTAGTAATAACAGGTTGAGGTATGTTATCGATCGCATAGACAAAATCGAAAGGAGGTTCACCCGTTAATTCTATAAATAAAGGAATCGAGTCGCCCTGACAGACTTCGCCACCACCTTTAAGTTTAGCAATAGGACAAAGAGCTTCTGGGGCAAGATAAGTGGTGGAGTTATTGCAATCGAGATTATCGGAAAAATTAACATTCAAAGTGTGAATATTGCCATTGCATGGAATGTTGTTTAAAGTGTAAGATTGAGGAGAAGTAAATGGAGCAGAAAAGGTTTGATTTACTCCATTGTTGTCTGAAATAATCAAACTACCGGTTGAAGGCGGGTTGGTAAAGATGATCTGTCCACTTACATTGTAAGTATTGGTAGAAGGATTGCAAGCAGTAGGGACAGCACTAATAGCAACTATGGAGCAATCGAACACGATATTGCAGTTGAGCAGGCCTTCGCCGGCAGTTTGTTGAAAGGTTACTTCTGTAGGTTGATTAGAATAATTGGTTAACACTAAAATATAGAATTCTCCGATTATTCCATCTGTTATATCGGCATATTCGGGGCCAGTACCTCCAGCATAGCTGCAATCTTCCACCTTATTTTCAGTTAATCCTGCCACACAGGGAGTAGTTGGATGATCAAAAGGCCCCCAAAGGCAAAAATCTATGTCGCGAGGGGGGTTGCTTGTGATTTTTATAGTTACATTTCCATTGTTTTGCATTTGCATATAAAACCACGCTGGATTGGGTTGAGAATATAAACAACTGTAATATGCTCCCGACTGTGCCGTGCCCGCATTTACTCCAGCAGCATAACTAATGACATCGGTACTGCAAAATACAAGTGAATTTTCACATAAATTATTCTGTGCCTGAAGCGAGATAAACCAAAAATTAAAGACAATGAAAAGAATCTGATAATGATGTATTCCTTGCAGAATTGTTTGAAATTTCATCATTCGAACGAGAGTTATAGGTTAGGCTCATGAGGCGGCAAAACTACTAAATTTCTCAGGCTCATTCTCAATTGTAATTTTTATTTATCCAGTGTGAGATAAGATCTTGATTTCATTCGACTTCCTTTTGTTTCCTGTAAGTGAACATTCATCTGCTGAATAGGAAGAGGGAAGTAGAAAATGCCCTTTGAGTCGTAAGGTTGCTATAGTAATTTAATTATCTTGCCTAATCTAGTTTATTCGTTGGTTTAATATTGGTGCGATTTTGTCAGTTATGTTTTATTTGAAGAGGACCAGGTAAAGGACTTACAAAAAGATAGACTTCATCGGTTCGGGTACACTGTTCGCGGTTGGTTACCGAAACACTGTAATAACCTGTAGTTGAGACGGTAATTTGATGAGAGGTTTGGTTATTATTCCATAAATAGGTATAGTCGGGGTTATAGCCGGCATCGAAGGTATGTGATTCTCCTTGGCAGATCACTACATCGGGTCCAAGATCAACTATTGGTGAAGGCTTAACTGCAAGATGGTGAATATGAACGCTATCACAACCCAAAGTGTTGATGGCACTATCATAATAAGTTCCGCCGGTTTTATAATAAGTGCCTCCAATCAATATACTATCGCCATCACAAATTGTATATACATGTTCATATTTTTCTGAACGCTTGTATAGCAATTCAATAGGTATTAGTGATGTACTAACTGCAAACCACCATGTATTGATGGAATTTTCATCTCCAAGGCTGTATCCCCATGAATGGCAGCCCTTAGTGTCGATGCAACCGCTGAGGTTTATTGAACCGCCAAGGTTGCTATCATCCCAAAAGACTTTGGGTTTATTTCCTTGAGGTCGTATTAAATCTACGATAAAGCCTTTCCATGTCGAAGCACTATATTCTACGTCATATAGTGGCAAATGTGTTAATCCGTTTACATAAGTGATTTCAATTTCAATAATAGTTCCACTTGGAACTGAATCGCCCAATCCATTCAAGCCATTCCAAACTATAGTAGTTGAATATCCACTGTAAACCGAATCAGTAAGATTGATATCTTCTGGCTGAACACCGGGTGCCGGATTAATTTGCAGAATGATATTGGCCACCCCGGGTTTATTGACAAAAAGCGTTATATTCAGATGCCCATCGCATTGATTGGATGTTACCACCGAATCGACACCGCCCAGGATTCCTGTTGGGAAAAGAATAGAATCTGGATTATTGACGAAGATTTTATATTCTGGATAGGTGTAGTTTCCTGCTACTGATTTTCGATCGATGATAAAGTTACCCGTATTGGAGACCCCTGTTGGGTTACATGCAACTGTAAAACGTGCAGGTGCCATTCCATTGAAATGGATGGAGGTGGTAATCTGGTCATTTGTATAGGGATACATTACTCCAGTAAAAGGATCATTATTGTTCCCCATTTGAAGTTGCCAATTCTTCGACCATAACCTGCCCTTTTTTTCGATGTTACCACTTCCCACAACAGTAATGTCCCAGTAAGTAATATATCTTTGCCCGCTGGCCGGGGTCCATGAAAACTCGAAATAAAAATTCCCTGCATAATTAGGTGAAAATGTTAATGGATCATATCCGGCTGCGTTAATGGGTTTTGGCCCATACACAGCTTGATTGTAATTTGAAATATATCCATTGCCAGAAGTCGGTAAAGGCACGGGCGTGCCTGATGCAGGATACACTACTGTTCCAGTTGAATCCTTAATAACAAAAGAAAAATTGGGGCTTTCAGGTTTGAAACCAAAATAGACTATTTCGGATGTATTGCCAATAGTAACCCAAAGCCTATATTCGGGAGGAGCAACAGGTGTTGCAAAAGGACCTCCATCATTGTTGGTCACTGGTAATGAATAACTCAATCGAAGTCGCACATTCCGATTGGATTCGGGTTGTAGCTCTCTTGTCCCCTCGGCTTCGGCTTGAATCATGAGTGAAAAAAAACTCGATAAAAGAAGAAATAAAGATTTTAAATTAGCGATCTTTCCCCAAAATTTCATAGTACAAATGCGAGATTGTAATAGAAAAACACATGATAGAATCGATAAAAGTTCTTAAAATTCTCATTACAAATTTACATGAAAAATGTTATACCATACCTTGTTTTTTTATATTCTTGGGCTAAATTATGCGGATGATAATGATTTAGAAAGACCTTTATATCTTTTAAACCCTATTAAAACCTTTAGGCGAATACGTGTTTAATCTATTGATAGTTAAAAAGATATCAATCGTGATAGATGGGTTTTGGAGGGGGTTTAGGATAACTGGTATAATTTACCGATCCTTGGCCGGTGCATTCTGCACTATTGGTTACGTTAACGGTATAAGTTCCACTTTGTGTAACAATGATCGTTTGAGTTGTTGCACCTGTACTCCATAGGTATTGATAGCCGATGCCCGTGGGAGCAGTAAATTGAACTGGTAGACCATTACAGACAGTTGTATCAGGGCCTAAATTTACGATGGGAGTTGGCCTCAAGGTTAGATTTGTTGTAACAATGCTATCGCAGCCTTGCTGATTCATCAGATTATTCACATACGTTCCCCCAGCATATACCCAAATTCCATTAATTAAGATCGAATCCCCTTCACAAATGCTGGTATTTATGGTTCCCGTATAAGAGCGGCGATAATTTACCGTAACCGGGTCTCCGGTAGTGCTTGATGCATACCACCAAGTATTGATGTAATTATTATTCCCCACTGAATATGAAAATGAATGGCAACCTGTAGTCGATATGCAGCCATCCAGATTGACTGAACCGCCCACTTCAGAATCATCCCAGAAAAGGGCGGGGGAGGGTCCCGCAGGTCGAATCAATGAAACTTTAAAACCATAGGGATGTGTATCTGGATCGCGCATAGGAAGATTAGTAAGCCCATTAATGTAAGTTACCGTAATCGTAAAAACCGTACCGCTTGGCACGGGCAAACCCATTCCATTCAATCCATTCCAAGTAATAGTATTATTGCCGACATTTACATTAGCGGTGAGACTTAAATCTTCGGCTTGAGTACCTGGAAGTGGATTGATATTAAAAAAAATATCAACCTTTCCGGTTTTATTTACTGGAACGAAAATATCAAGGTTGCCATCGCAATGACTATCTGTTGTAATGGGTCCGGTTATGGATCCAAATGCTCCAGTTGGATAAACAGTAATATCGGGATCATTCAAAAAAATTTTGTATTGCGCATTTACTGTATAAGAAGTGCCAAGTTTTGATTTACGATCTACTTCGAAAACTCCTGTATTAGTAATCCCCGTGGGGTTGCAGTAAACGGTAAATACATAAGGCTGAATACCATTGAAATCTATTTTAGTTACTATGCCATCATCGGCATAAACAAAAAGGCTTCCCGTAAATTCATTGTTTTGATTTCCCGAGGTAAATTGCCATGCTTTTGACCATACTCTTCCATCAACTTCTTGATTAGCTGAATTTCCTACTGTAATATCGAAGTATTTGAAACGACAGCGGTCGGGAGAACCCCAACCAGAGTAATTAAATGAAAATTCGATATAGTAATCTCCTGTCATGGTAGCTGTATGTGTCAAAGGAGTGTAACCGCCTGTGTTTCCAGTCAAATTACTGGGGCCAATGGTTGCTTGATTATAGGTCGAAATGTAACCTGCACCAGAAGTGGGAAGGTTGGCTGGCCCCATAGCAATAGTGCCATCGGGTTTACGTAATCGATATTGTACATCTGAAATGTTTCCACCGTAGTTGTCGATACGATCGCCAAAGCCAAAACAGATTTTTTCTCCAACAGTTTTAATATGAATATTGAGCCTGTCATCAACTCCACAATCGAACCATGCAAAATTGCTAAATGATGGCATAAGTTGTAGTTCTCCAAAGCTGCTGGTTGTAGGCATAATTTGTTTGGTACCTTCGGCTAATAAATTTGTAGATAAGAGAAGAAACAGGATTAAAATTTGTGTAATAAATAGCTTTTTGCAGCCAGTTAGTATCATAGGAGTTATCAATAGAGAGTTAATTTAAAAAATTCAGTTGTGCTTAATAGGTTTGGGAGGAGGTAGAGGATGAACCGTAAGTTGAATCGTATCGGTATAATGGCAACCATTTTCATCTTCAACGGTCACCGAATAAGTTCCCGCTGTTCCCGTAGTATAATATTGATCATGAACATTTCCTGGCACCCAAAGATAATTCACATAGCCCGCACCGGCATCGAATGTAGCAGTTTGCCCCTCACAAATTTCGACATCTTGTCCCAAATTAACTGGAGTAGATGGGTAGTGAGAAATGATTATGGCATCAGACAGAATGCAAAGGTCTTCTGTAACATCAACCCAATAGGTTCCTGCATCCTTCACCCAGATAGAAGAAGTTGTTTCGCCTGTACTCCATAGATAGCTTTCCCTTCCCGCTCCTGCATCTAAGTAAGTGCTATCACCATAGCAAATAGTCCTATCTGGGCCTAAATTTAAAGACGCAAAATTGCTGAAAAAGCCATAACGGGCATTATTGGAGGAATTGCCATACAATACGCCGAGATGGAATAATCCCGAAGAATTCGAAATGCGATAAGCTGTGTTGGAATTGACACCCGACATATTTCCCATGCGTGCATAAACCCATTCGCCTGCAGTACCCGGAACTGTTTGAAAATTACTCGAAGATATGGTAAAAGTTGGAGGGTTGACAGAAAAAGATCCCTGATTCCCTGAACGAGTAAATAAGATCAAGCCAAACTGTGAACCTGTAACACTGCTTCTTGTAAATACAATTTCGTTAGAACCCGTGCATTCTATAGGTGGAATAACTGCTCCGGCTGGCTGCTGATTGTAGCCCGACATGTGAAAAACCTCTACGGGTTTGGAAGCGGAAAGATAAATTACATTTTCATCGCCAAAATTATAAGTATAAAATTCCCCTGGATTATTAATCGTCGATACATAAGTTCCATTGATATATAAAGCTGTATTGGCCGAATCGGCAAAAACATATATTCGGTCGGCCGATTGAGAAGAACCGGATACGGTAAAATAACCTTTCACAATGATGTGTTCCTTACCAAATACATTATAAGAAATGATTTGATCACCAATTAAGTCGGGACCAATATTCGTGCAGGATTGACACTGACAAACCGAATCATCATTTGTGGTTACAGCGATTGGTTTATCAGAAGTAATGAGCGTTCCGGCTGCATGTTCCGCAGGGCTTTGTCCTATAGAACGGCAAGCATAGGTTTGACCCTTATTCAAGGTTACTGTGAATGGAACATTGGCCGCATGCCCTTCGATGGCTACCGTGGGTTTTATAGTTACATGGGTGTTGTCTTCGGTAGCTACAACTACAAACCATGAAAACTTTGTGCCTCCTAAATCAGTCCTTTGACTGTTGTAATAAGTTGTCTGGAATGGAACTATGAACCTTGTTCCTAAGGCATTTCTTCCTTTCAGGGTAAAAATATCTGGATTGCTGCTGCTGCTTTGCTCGTAATAGGCAGTTATAGGATTAGTACTGGTAAGTTTTAAACCATAGTTTAGAACTTGATTTTGTGGTTTTGTTTCGATTACATCGGTAAAGTCCGTAGGATATTGTAAATCAAAGGTATAAGTACTATTTGCATTGATATCTACGGTAATTGGAGTAAATTGGGGGCGAGCGGGCTGACTTAGGGTAACTGTAGCTGGTAAATTAAAAGTAGCTACTCGAATGTATAATGGCCTATCACGTAATCCATTGTTGGATTCATTTTCTGGCCCTGCAAACCAAAATTCGGTATCTGATTGCGAAAAGCCATTTATCGTTAATATTAATCCAGCTAATAAGAGAAGGAAATTCCTCATTTGATTCTTTTCAATGTTTTTATGACACCATGAAATGTTATTTAGTTATAGAACCACAAAGATATAGGTTAAATAAATACGAAGAAACCTCACAGGTCTCCAAGACCTGTGAGGTTTGATTTGATAAGTTCAGTTAGGTTTGAATTGTATATATTTGCCACTTCATAAATGAAAGAATGAGCGCTTATTACCAGAATAAGGATGAACTCATAGAGATTTTGGGTGAAAAAATTGCCTATCTGAATAAGGTGCTGTTTCACAATACTTCTTCCGAATTTTATTTGGAAGATATCATAGAGGCCATTGATTTTTTGAAAGATCATAAATATGTCCTTACCGGGCAAGGTTTAAATCAGCTGGAATTTTACATTCATGAGGCTGAAGAATCATTGCGGAGGTATTTAAAAAAGAGTTGAACCCTGTTTTAGGAAGAAAAAGGGTTTATCGTTTTCGAATCTGATAGCGATAATATCCATTAACATAAACTGTAGAGCGATTTCGTTGGCTTGATTTCGGCTGATTCCCATTAATCGCCTAAAACTTTCCAAACTAACCAACCCTTGTTTTTCAAGCATTTGAAGGAAGAACTTTTCAAATGGACCATAAGATAAGGTAGTAATTTCTCCCGAAGATTTACGAGTCCAATATTCTGTCAATATTTTTGGTGCCTTAATGTCCCGGTCACTTTGTCGAAGCCATGCAGTCCATTGTCCATGTTCATCTTGAGCATAATACGGGCGATGTCGGCCTTTCGAAATAATAATTTCCAAAATCATTTTTCCTCCCATATTCCATTCAATACTTCTAAATGGAATCGGAGGCCGTGAAAAAATATGTGCAGCCGTTTCTACCATGTGAAACTCTTCGACTGTTTTCACTCCTGCAATAACTCCATTGTCTTTCACTCCAATCAATAACCGGCCTCCGTCGGTATTAGCAAAGGCTACCATAGAACGGGCAATTTTACGGGAATCATTTACGGCGAATTTAAAATCGAGGTGTTGATTCTCGCCCTTCTCGATTAATTTTTCAATGTAAGATTTCTTTCTATTGGAGGCCATGGCTTATCAGGCTTTAAGCGTCGGGTTTAGGGCATTAAGTTCTTGCAAATATCATAATTTTGTGCCGGGAATCGTACAAATTATGCTTAAAAACTATCCTTTTTCGGCTGTTATTTTCGATTTGGATGGGGTTATCACACAAACGGCCCTGGTTCATAGCGCCGTATGGAAGAAAATGTTCGATGAATTCCTTTTGAACTGGAGTAAAAAAAATGAGACGGAATTTCAGGAGTTCGAACATAATCAGGATTACCTTCCTTATATTGATGGGAAACCGCGTTATCAGGGCGTGGAGTCTTTTCTCAAATCTCGGAATATTGAACTACCTTACGGCGATCCCTCCGACTCTCCCGAAATGGAAACTATTTGTGGACTGGGAAACCGAAAAAACCTTACATTCAACGAGGTTCTCGAAAAGGAAGGCGTTAAAGTGTATCAATCAACCATAGACTTAATTTATGAACTTCGGAAAAATGGAATACATATAGGTGTAGCCTCTTCGAGTAAGAATTGCAAGCCAGTGTTGGAGAGAGCGGGCATTTTAAACCTATTCGAAACCATTGTAGATGGAACTGTTTCGGCTGAATTAGGATTAAAAGGTAAACCTTTTCCCGATATTTTTATTACGGCTTGTAAGAATCTGAATGTTTCTCCAAATAAGGCGGTCGTTGTTGAAGATGCCGTGTCGGGGGTGGAAGCGGGCAAAAATGGCAACTTCGGATTTGTTTTAGGTGTTGCCCGCGAAAATAATCATCGTGAATTACTGATTCATGGTGCCGATAGGGTAGTAAGCGACCTCGAAGAATTGGGTGGAATAAAAGGAATGATGGATTGGTTTACCAATGGTTTGTCAACTGATAACAATAGCCTCATTTATTACGATCTGGTTCCCGAGAAGGAAAAACAAAGGGAAACTCTTTTGACAGTTGGGAATGGATATTTTGCAACCCGTGGCTCGATGGAGGAGACGTTAGCCAGTATATGCCATTACCCTGCTACTTATATGGCTGGTGTTTATAATCGGCTTGTTTCGAAAGTAGCGGGAAGAGATGTCGAAAATGAAGATTTTGTAAACTGTATCAATTGGCTGCCTGTCACTTTCAAGATTGGCCAAGGCGAGTGGTTTGATCTAGATAAGGCCGAAATCATAGAAATTCAACGTGAGTTAGATTTTCGTTCAGGTATTATGAAACGTAAGTTGACAGTCAAGTTTGAAGGGAAAACCACTCGAATCGAATCTGAACGCTTTGTCTCGATGCACCAGAGAAATATTGCTGCTCAGAAATATACCATTAAACCAATCGATTATGATGATGAGATTACGATAAAAGCAGGGCTCGATATCGATTTGATCAATGATGGTGTGGACCGCTATCGTTCTTTGAACCAAAAACACATTTTGCCTCTTGAAGAAAAGGTAGAGAGTAATTCGGGTTATTTGGTGGGTTGCACTACTCAGAGCAATATAAGGATTGCCTGTACTTATATTTTGGATGCTAACAAAGAAGGGAGTTGGCAACCTCTTGTTTATAAAGGCAAGGTTTTTTCGTTGTTTACTGCCTGCATAAGATCTAATGAAGAAGTTACGTTGACTAAACGTATTGTATTGAATAATAGCCTTTCGAATGATGATCCCCTAACTTTAGTTTTAGTAGAAGGCAAAAATTTGAAATCGTATGAAGATTTGCGAGAACTATCGGAAGTGGCTTGGCGAAATATCTGGACACGGGTAGATATTGAACTCGAAGGTGATCGTTTGGCTCAGAAAATTTTCCGACTGCACCTATTTCATTTATTCGTAACGGCATCACCTCATAATGCTTCGCTTGATGCTGGTATTCCCGCACGTGGGTTGCATGGTGAAGCTTACCGTGGACATATTTTTTGGGATGAACTGTTCATACTTCCGCTCTATAATTTGAGTTTTCCAGAAATCAGCCGCAGTGCCTTGATGTATCGTTATCGTCGGTTGCCGGCTGCACGAGAATATGCCCGTGCGCATGGCTACAGAGGTGCCATGTTTCCATGGCAAAGCGGAAGCTCAGGTAGAGAAGAAACTCAGGTAGTGCATCTCAATCCTGTTTCTGGTGAATGGGGCGACGATTACAGCTCCATTCAGCGCCATGTTTCACTGGCTATAGCTTATAATATATGGGAATATTATCATTCTACTCTCGATCAACAATTTCTGAATGATTATGGAGCCGAATTATTTTTAGATATCTGCATGTTCTGGACTGGCTTATGCCATAAGGATGCCGAAGATGGAAGATACCACATTCGCGGTGTAATGGGACCAGATGAGTTTCATGAGAAATATCCTAATGCTAAGCGTGGAGGCCTCGACGATAATGCTTATTCCAACTTAATGACAGTCTGGGCTCTACAAAAGGCCTATCAAATGAGAAATATCATTGGTGAAGAATGTTTTCGAAACGTTGCCAGAAAAATCGGTTTAAACGAACAAGAATGGCAAAGATGGAAAAATATCCGGCAAAATCTTGCACTTTGTATTAATGAAGAGGGTATTATCGCTCAATTCGATGGATATTTCGAACTCAAGGAACTCGATTGGGAATATTTTAAGAAGAAATATGGCAATGTTTATCGCATGGATCGTTTATTAAAAGCCGAAGGCTTATCGCCCGATGAATTCAAGGTGGCCAAGCAGGCCGATGTTTTGATGATATTCTATAATCTTTTGCCCGAAGAAGTGAACCGTTTGCTTCAAGAAATGGGTTATGATTTACCCAAAGATTATTTAAAGAAAAATTTTTGGTATTATTTAAATCGTACCTCACATGGCAGCACGCTTAGCAGAGTAGTTCATGCCAAACTGGCTCATTTGGTAGGTGAGGAGAAATTGGCATGGCAACTGTTTCGTGAGGCTTTAATCAGTGATTATATCGATATACAGGGCGGGACTACAGCCGAAGGAATTCATGCGGGTGTAATGGCCGGAACCGTCTGGCTTGCCTTAACTGTTTATGCTGGACTGAGCCTGTGCGAAGATATCCCTTCGTTTCAACCTGATTTACCATACGATTGGGAAGCAATGAAATTTAATTTTATTTTTCGAGGCATCAGATACTATGTAGAAATAGATAGGCAAAAAATAGTTCTTACAGCTGGTGCACCACATAATATCGAAGTCAAGGCGAAAGTGTGGGGAAAGGAATATATTTTGTTGCCTGGCATTGCAAAAACAATCGAAATCTAATTAGTTTTGTTGTACGTTTCGAAACGGAAAATTGAAGGAAAATGTACGAGAATGTTCTCATCATCAACAAAAAGCATAAAAAGGCAGCTAAAACGATCCTTGAAAAGGTATTAGCCGAGAAAACCGAAAAATACATTATCGCCATTTCAGGCGAAGTTGGGGCTGGTAAAGCCGAAATTGCGCATGTATTGGGGAGGAAATTAAAGAAGCGCGGCATTAAATTAAAAACCATGTATCTGGATAATTACTACAAGATTCCTCCAGCCTTACGTACAGAATGGCGAAAGGAACATGGACTCGATTCCATTGGCCCTCATGAAATCAATTGGGAGCAGGTAAAGAAGAATGTACATGACTTCATCGAAGGGAATCGCTCGATTATGCCTTTGGTTGACTTGATGAATGATCAGGTAGACCAGCTGATGACTGATTTTAAGAATATAGAAATTCTAATCATTAGTGGACTATACGCTATTGAACTCGAAGAAGCCGATCTGAAGGTTTTTATCGAACTCACTTATAGAGAAACTCTCGATGTGCAACGTGAATCGGAGAAAGAAGAACTGGATGATTTCCGTATGAAGGTGCTCGAGCAAGAACATAAAGCCGTGCAAGCCTTAAAACATAAAGCCGATTTCTTTGTTGATTTTGATACGGCTCTCGAAATCTTTCATCTTTAAGTTGAAATTCACTGAAGGGCGAAGGCATTAGAAGACATTATATATGTGCACGGCGCAGGGTATTAAAATGAGGCTGCGATTAAATGAATTTCATCCAAAATATCCTTATATACGATTTTGACTAAGTAAGAAGGAGTGGTGTATTTAACCAAAATATAAAATAGGTATAAAAAGAGGAACATTCTTTTTATTATCTAATTATCTAAAGCTGACTGGTGCTATTTCATAAATTGATAGTATTTACTGTGCTCGACAAGGAGAGGGTTCCTGATTTTTTTAAGTTTCCAGGTGTGTATGTTCCGCCTGTATAATATCCCCCTGTATTGATAGAAGTCGAATAGGAACCACCTGTATAGATTTTGTACGAAGCGCCTTTGGTCATGTCGGGTGAGGAAATAAGAAATTTATATCCACCATATTTTGGTTTGAAGGTAATGACATCGGTCGAATTGATTTGAATATTCAGAAATGTAGAAGAAGAGATCAATGAGCTCGAAGAGATGAACATATTAGGCTGAGTGGATGAATTACTCATAGGTTTTGTCATGTTGGAATTCGAGCCTGCACCAATAAAGATTCCGCCATTCATATTAAATATGCCGTTAAAATCAACGGCTTCTTCTATACCATTAGATGGCCCATTAGCTATAGTTAGGCCACCTGTTATCAGAATATCCCCGTTGCTGTCGATTGCGTCGCCATTTGTGCATGAGGCTATGAGAATTCCCCCCGTAACATACAAACAACTTCCATCATTTTGTTCCGTTCCGCCGCTGACCAGGCCTTTGGTAGCATTTATGGCATCATTCGTAGCAGTAATATCAGTAATTCCTCCGTTGATATAGATAAAAGGCGCCTCGATGGCTTCGTAAGATTTACTGACTACAATATTGCCACCGTTCACATATACATTGGTTTCTGATTTTATTCCATCATCTGCTGAAGAGATAAGTGTTGTTCCACCGACGAATTTTATATCACCATCTGCTTTAAGCGCTTTTGGTGATGAATAACTTGTGTTCCCTAAGCTAATTTCACTTCCCGTGGTGGTAATAGAAAGTGTGGGCGAAGTGGAAGAACTCCCCAGAGTAAAGATCCCATCGCTTGAAACGCCTTTTCCTCCCGCTCCCGACGAAGATAAAGCGATCGTTCCATCGATTATGACGATATTTCCGTCCGACGTCAGGCAAGTAGCATTGTAAGCATCTGTCTTGCCAGAAGTGTTAGTATAGATAGCTCCACCGCCTGAGGTTGAAATTGTAATCGACCCGTTTGTAATTTCAATATTATTATCCGCAGAAATACCTTTGCCACCTGTCCCTGTAGCCGTTATAGTAAATGTTCCGCCGTTGATATAAATCGAATGATTACATTTGATGGCTGTACAATAGGAGGGATCATAACCCGAACCGGAAGCTTCCAATATGGCTGCCCCCGAGGTGTTGATCGTGAATGTTCCCCCCGAAAGCGTCATGTCTTGCTTGCCCTTTAGCCCCTTGGCTGCATTCCCCTTTAAAGTAAGATTGATGATACCTCCGCAAACGTTGATAGTGCTATCTGCTGAAATGGCTTTTACATTTGCCACAGAACTCGTGAAAGTAATACTCCCGCCTGATATATCGATGTATCCTTCTGAATCGATTCCATCACCCGAAGGAGTGAGTTGAAGAATCCCATCACTCATTGTGAAATAATCGTTCACGTGAATGGCATCTTTCCCAGCTGAACTAACATTGATATTTCCACCCTTCAGGGAAATGTAATCATCGCTTGCAATGGCATGTTTCGAAATACTCGATATATTCAGTGTCCCATCTCCAATAAAAATAATTTGACCCTCCGAAAACAACGTGGCTTTCTGATCTTCCGAACTGCTGGCATAAGTTGCCCCATCAGCCAGAATATTTGTCGTGCCCTCAGAAAGCACGAGTGTACACATCTTGCTCGATTGCAGATTGATGGCCGGACCGTCATTATTGGTCATATTGACCCCATTTAATGTAAGTTGGTATTTGTAAATACTGTAGAGTTTCAAAGAACCGCTGGAGGTTGTCCCAGAAAGAATATAATCGACTGAGATATTGGAGAGTTTGGAATTAACGGTAACATCATCACCATTCACCGATATATTAATGCCTTTGTTAGCAAAGGGATTAGTTATGACTATACCAGATTCGGAATAAATTATCATCACTTCATTGACATCAATACTGCCAAATGTCAAACTGTCAATCTTCGAAAGGGGATAGCTTGCAATTACTTCGTTATCCTTATAAATGGAAAGTACGGTTTGATTTGAAGTAAACTTTATGCTGTCGATATCTGCCCGATCGATCGCATTTACTGATTTATCGCTCGAGAAGATGAACAAATAGTCTTTAGCAAATAAACCAAGAGTTCCCAATGTGAGAAATGATAAGAGTAGGATTATTTTCTTCATGGATAAGAATTTTCAAATGTGGATATTATTTATCGGCTTTATTGTTCTGGACAATCTTAATTAGTTTGATTGTTGGAAGATTTTAAAGTTTGATGAACTTAGCGGTCGAATTCATGACTTTTACTAAATAAATTCCTTTGGTTAAATTGTTTACGTTTATGGATGTGTTGGATGGATTGAGGATACACGATAACACAAGTAAACCGGTCAGATCAAATATATAGACCGTGCATGTTTCATTGGGAAGATTGAACAGTTTGATGGCATCACTCGCAGGGTTGGGGCTGATGACGAGGCTCGTGTTACCAGAATTTACGATGTTTATTCCTGATGAAGCCGTAAATGTAATTTTACGTATTTGATCGAGTGCAATAGGCATATTGGCTTCATTAAAAATGAGGTTGTTGCCTTCGAAATAAATCTTTGAAATGGAGGTAAGAGGATAAGTATTGCTGGTTCCATCCATGAGGGAAATGGTTATGGTTTGACCAAATACATCAACCCCTATCGACGAAATCAAAATTATAAGAAGAGGTAGTAAGAATCTCGCTGAAGTTTTCATGAAATGGCTTTATTAAAATTTTATGATACAAACAGATTTTAATTTTTAAACATCAAAGCACTTAACAAAATTATATACAAGTTCGATTGAATTTTTACAGTCAGAGATTAATTTATATGATAAATCCTATCTTCCTCGTTTGCAATGGATTTTGATTTTCTCCATTCATGGCTTATATTTGTTAAGTTGTTTTGTTGCTTGAAAAACCGAAATTTTTCATTTTTACTGTTTTCTTTGGCTCTAACCATCTCATTTTCTCAATGGAGGATAGGTTGAATTCCTCAAACATTTAGAATAAACATTAATTAAACGTCATAGAGATTAAAGGTAATTCTAAGAAAAGTGAAAAACATCGCCAAATGCGGGAAAATGGAAGACGGATAATGGGGGAATGGAGGGGGGTTTGGGGTTAGATTAAAAGATGGTAGGTTATTCAGGGTGTACGGATGCTTGAAGGCCTTATTAACGATCGGTCGAGAATTTATAGATGGTTAGCGATCGGAATATCTGGCCAGGTCGAAGCACGGTGGAAGGAAACTCAGGATGGTTTGGACTGTCAGGGAAATGTTGTGTTTCTAAGCAAAAGCCATCATGTTGTTGATAGATTTTTCCATTTTTCCCTTTAATTTTTCCGTCGAGGAAATTTCCCGAATAAAATTGCAATCCTGGTTGGTCGGTAAAAACTTCGAGAATACGGCCGCTTTCAGGATCATAAGCTTTAGCGGCGGGATGAACAGTGGAATCCGTCGTATTTAAAACATAGTTGTTGTCATAGCCTGTTTTTTTGTTGAATACTTCTCTGATTCGGCTGCCAATCGGACGTGGTGATGTAAAATCGAAGACGGTATTCTTTACCGGAACGATTTCTCCGGTGGGTATCAAAGTACTATCGACGGGTGTGAAAGAATCGGCATGAATTATCAGTTCATGCTCGAGGATATTGCGCTGGGTAAAACCGCTGAGATTGAAATAACTATGATGGGTAAGATTAAGTATGGTAGGATGATCGGTGGTGGCCTGGTAATAAATTTTGAGCTCATCATCTAATGTAAAACAATAAGTTACGTATACGTCCAGTGTGCCAGGATAACCTTCTTCACCATCCTTACTGATGTAATGCAATTCGAGACATGCGCCTGTGGTATCTAAATATGGTCTTGCATCCCAGATGACCTTGTCGAATCCTTTAAAACCTCCATGAAGATGATGATTCCCATCATTGGCGCTTAATTGATAGGTTTTCCCATCGAGGGTAAATTGTGCAAAAGCAATACGATTGGCATAGCGGCCGGCAATGGCTCCAAAATATGAGGTTTGCTGTATATAATCTTCCAAACTGTCGAATCCAAGGACGATATCTTCGAAATTTCCTTCCCTGTCTCTTACATACAACGATTGGACAATAGCACCAAAATTCGTTATACTTACCTTGCTTCCCTTTGGATTTTCGAGTTCAAAGATTTTAATTTCTTTTTCTTCTATTCGACCAAAAAAATTTTCGGAGATTTTCATAGTAGTGTCAGATTTCATATTAAGGCATGAGGAAAGAGTAAGCTGACTTGTAATAATAACAAATACAGTTAGATAAACAAATTTTTTAGAGCTTGTTTTCATGGTGAACTATTGAATTATTGTATTTTTTACAATCAGAAAAGAGAGGATTTGCTTCACGGAAAAAATATTTTTATATCTTGCGCCCAAAATTGATAAAAAAATAAATATGACCGACTATGAACAACATGCAATTTGGTACGATTGATTATGTAATATTTATTTTATATATTCTCACCATCATTGGTGTGGGATTATGGGTGTCACGCACTAAGAAGGGAGCGCAGAAAACCTCTCAGGATTATTTTCTGGCGAGCAAGGCTTTGCCCTGGTGGGCAATAGGTTCTTCACTGATAGCAGCCAATATTTCCGCCGAACAGTTTATAGGGATGTCGGGTTCGGGATTTGCAATAGGCTTGGCTATTGCTTCTTATGAATGGATGGCGGCTGTGTCGTTGCTTATTGTGGGTAAATTTTTCCTGCCAGTTTTTATCGAAAAGGGTTTATACACCATTCCTGAGTTCATCGAAAAACGTTACAGCACGCAGTTGAAATCCATTCTTGCGGTGTTCTGGATTGCGCTGTTTATTTTCGTGAACCTCACCTCCGTTTTATTTCTTGGCAGTAAAGCTCTCGATACTATCATTGGAACGGGAAACGGCGATTTAATCATGTACTCTATTATTGGATTAGCATTATTTGCTGCAGCCTATTCCCTATATGGTGGCCTTTCAGCAGTAGCATGGACTGACGTCATTCAGGTAATACTGCTCATAGGAGGAGGACTCGTAACTACCTTTCTTGCACTGGGCCATGTATCTCCTGATGGAGGAATTATCTCTGGATTCAAACATATTTATGAAGTTGCGCCGGAAAAATTCAGCATGATTCTTCAAAAGGGAGAAATTATTACTCCAAATGGAGAAGATGCTTATAATTACTTGCCCGGCTTGGCTGTTCTGATTGGAGGCATGTGGGTTGCCAATTTGTATTACTGGGGATTCAATCAGTATATCATTCAAAGAACCTTAGCGGCCAAATCGCTAAAAGAAGCACAGCACGGAATAATTTTCGCCGCTTTTCTCAAAATTCTTATTCCTTTGATTGTAGTTATTCCGGGAATTATTGCCTTTGTACTGAATGCTGATCCCACTGGACATATTACCCCCCAAAGTGCCGATCCTACCTTTTTTAATGCAATGGGAGCTGTTGATAATGACCGGGCGTATCCCTGGTTGGTTAAGACATTTATTCCAACAGGACTGAAGGGTCTTGTGGTTGCTGCGTTGGTGGCCGCCATAGTTTCTTCCCTCGCCTCTATGCTGAATTCTACCAGTACAATTTTTACACTCGATATCTATAAACCCTATTTCTCGAAGAATGCTTCCGAAAAGGAATTGGTGACTGTAGGTCGAATTACTTCTGCGATTGCTCTTATCATTGCAATATTTATAGCACCCTTACTGGGAAATATTAAGCAAGCATTTCAATATATACAGGAATATACCGGTATTGTGAGTCCGGGAATTCTGGCCATTTTCCTTTTAGGATTATTCTATAAGAAGGCTACCAATCGTTCTGCAATCTTTGGAGCTCTCTTCAGTATCGTGTTTGCTTTCTATTTAAAAATAGGACAGAACGGATGGATGGCGGGTACACCACTTGCAGGATTTTTCCCATCCTTCCCATGGATGGATCAAATGCTGATCGTATGTTTGGGCACCATGCTGGTGATGGTTATTTATAGTTATTTTGAGGCACGAGGTGTGAATGATCCAAAGGGAATTCCTTTGAAAAAGAGCACTTTCCATACCGATTCGGTATTCAACATTTTAGCTACTGTGGTAATTCTTATTTTGACGGCCATTTATGCCATATTCTGGTAAGGTTTGTAAAAAGAATGTTTTAATATGGCGAAGGATCGAACTTCCTTCGCCATATTAAAATCTCCCTCAATTTATGAATAACCTCTTACCTTTGCCATCCGTTTAATCATTCATGCGAGTTGAATCATCAATGATGTTTCGTAACTACTCTTTTTTCCCTCTCTGCTTTTTCGTTTTCTTCAGCTTTATTGCATGCAACAAAGAAGTAAAAGATAAAACATCTTCTTCTGAATTAGTGCTTTACGATTCTGCTATCGTCTTTTATTATCCAGATGGTAAGTTCGAAGATAGTTTGAAGAATGCGCTTGGACTCGAAGAATTCCATCATTTGAGAGATAGCCTTACACAATTTAATTTTATATGGCGCAAATGGGCCGATAGCCTGCGTTTAAAACAAATCGTAACCGATGCTCGACTCATTGAATTTAAAATAGGGAATGGAATTGCTTACACCATAAAGCTTACTAAATTATGTCAACCTTGGGGTATTATTTTATTTTATAAGAATCTTTATCCCGAGTTCATAACTCATCCACCCACTTTTCCTCCAGCAGTTCATACTTCTGAAACACAAACATTGAAGCAACAATCGAAGAAAAGTGCCATAAGTCGCACTGGCATTCAAAACGACGATCATTTAAGCTCATCGAAAAAACCAGCCGATTCGCTCCCATTTCTAAAACGTTTATCAGCTCATATTATTCAAGTTTTTACACCACCTAAAGAATTTACTTATGAAGGACCTTCGGCTTCTGCTGCTTTTCATGGTAAAGTTCTCCCTCAAAAAGTAGTGAGTGCCTTTGTAGATAACGATGTATTTCTCGGAACTGACCTATGGTACACCCATGGGGCTAATATCACCTGGATAAATCCTGCTTGGCAAAGTAATCCTTTAACATTCTTGCTTCATCCGGTAATCGGAAAATCATATGATTATTATGGATTGCTGATCCGGCAAAATTTTTACACTCCCGTTTATAATACCTATGAAGAGATACAGTATAATGACCGCCCTTTTGCTTCTTATCTCTATTTAGGTCAGTTCAAGGTTTCGAACTTTCCTTCCTTTCGAATGAAATTTTCCACCGAGTTCGATATCGGTATGTTAGGCCCAAGTTCTTTGGGACAGGAGGTTCAAACTTTTGTGCACAATTCGAATAAGAAACCCATTGGATGGAAGCATCAAATACATGATGATATTGTTTTGCAATATCAGGCAGAAATTGAAAAATCATTGTTTTTCGTGCCGGGGCACGATATCACTTTAGAAAGCAGGTTGCAAGCTGGAACTTTATACGATAAACTATCCGCCGGATTTGCTTATCGCTTTGCCCGTTTCGATCGGCGCTATACCAATGATCTTCCTCAAAGGAATAAATCGGTAATATGGAAGGATTTTTTCGCTGGAGCTCAAATAGAATTTTTTACTAAGGTTGAAGCTACTACTGTTTTTTATGATGCCACTTTACAGGGAGGAATGTTCAATCATTCGAGCCCTTATACCCTTAGAAAAAAAGATGTGGAAAGATACCTGATGATGACCAGCGCAGGCATTACTACGATGTTCAAAGGCATTAGTCTGGGAGCTAACGTTTATCTGCTTAGCCCCGAATTTGCCCAACAAAAACGCTGGCACAAATGGGGTAGAATTATTTTGAGCATTGCCTATTGAATACTGAATTCTTTTACCAAGTCGTGTATTTTTTCAAATATCATCCTCGAATGAAATAATTAGATATTTTTATTCCATTGTGTATTTTCGCAAATCATTAGCCTTAATCATCTTTTATTATGGATTCGAAGGATCTTCTTCGGAAATATTTTGTTCAACTCTATGGAGAATTATCTATAACTCTGCTCGAAAAATTCCTCGCAGAACTGGAATCTACTGACGGGTTATCTCTCGATCCTTTGCCTTCTCAATGGTATAAAGATGCAGTGATTTATTCGACCTATGTGGATTTGTTCGATAAGGATTTTCAAGGTTTAACCGATCGATTGAATTATCTGAAACAACTGGGTATTGATTGTTTATGGCTTTTACCTATTCTTGATTCTCCCATGAGAGATGCTGGCTTCGATATTCGGGATTACCGCTGTATACGTCGAAGTTTGTTTGGTTTGCCCGAAGATGCTCCTGCCGAAGTTACCCAGCAGTTGTTTCACGAATTCTTGAATGAGGCTCACCAGAAAAATATTCGTGTGATTTTCGATATAGCTCTGAATCATACCTCCGACCAGCATTCCTGGTTTCAGGAGTCTCGCAAAGGGCCCGATAATGCTTACAGAAATTACTATATCTGGAATAAGGACAGCAACAAGTACAATGAAACCCGTCTTCTGTTCAAGGGTCTTTGCCCAAGTAACTGGGAATACGACAATGGTTGGTATTATTTTCATCGTTTTTATGAATTTCAACCCGATTTGAATTATCGCAATCCTTTGGTTTTATTGGAAATGAGCCGCATATTGGTTTTCTGGCTCTCTCAGGGGATCGACGGTTTTCGTGCCGATGCCATTCCTTTTTTATGGAAGGAAGATGGAACTGACTGCGAAAATTTGCCCCAGACACACATCATCGTGAAATTTTTCAGAGCAGTTATCGATATAATTCGGCCAGGGGCACTTTTGCTGGCCGAAGCCTGTCAACCACCTAAGGAGGTCGTGAAATATTTTGGAGAGGGCGACGAATGTCATGCAGGTTATCATTTTCCATTGATGCCACGGATTTTCATTTCGATGGCTCTGGCCGACTATCAACCTGTCCGAAAAGTGTTGAATCCCAAAGTTACTCCTCCAATTCCCGAAATCTGTCAGTGGATTAATTTTCTCCGCCTTCACGACGAGCTTACACTCGAGATGGTTTCTCCAGAAGAACGCCATATCATGAACGCCTATTATCGTCATGATTTACGCTGGAATTTCCGTGAAGGAGAGGGTATATCAGCACGACTGGCCGAACTTTTTCGCTTCGACCCCAGAAAAATTTTACAGGCGTTTTCTATTATGCTTACTCTCCCAGGCTCACCGGTAATCTACTATGGCGACGAAGTGGGCAAAGGTAATGATGAAGAATGGTATGAATACATGAAATCTGTTTCAGGACACCCCGATAGCCGCTTCTACGTCAGAGGACCTATCTATTGGGAGGAAGTGGAAATTGCACTCGGAAATCCTTCTTCTTTCCCTGCGAAAATTTATACGGGTTTACAACAAATGTTGAAAATCCGCAGAAAATCAAAGGTCTTTGGCCATCGAGCTATCCAATGGCTCGATGATATACCCTGCGAAATCTTGGCTTTTGTCCGCTACTATCAAAATGAGAAGATTTTGGTGGTTCACCAGCTTGCCAATACAACGGGCGAATTCTTATGGCCTGAATTCGTCGTGGCTCCTATAGACCTTTTCACCAATAAACCTATCGATCTTCATCTCCCCCTTGCCTTACACCCATTTGATTTTTTCTGGATAAAATATTCATAAAATAGAATCATAGCATGAAAAATATATCTACTATAATTCAATATTTTACGAGCGGGAATTGACTTTGACCGAAAGAAATAAGAACCTGTTCTTATTGTTGATAATTCTTTCTCGGCAGATTTGGCGCTTTCGAGCTTGTAACCTGTATTTAAAAGAAGGTAAAATTCAAATCGTTCGTGATGTGAATTTATAACTCGTCGAATCTCCCTATCCCCAGAGTTCACGAATATTGATCGAAGAAGGAATTCATTCAAATTTGACCTTACTCCTCATCGTATCTAATCGCGGAATAGATTTTCTGTTTTATACTTCCTGACATACCAATGCATTTCACATTCATCATGCTTATTTACTTTTGGAATTATTATCGGTAATTTCCGCCATTATCGAAAAGGCTTTTAGGAAACAATTACTTCCAACTCAGAACCCGGCAAGCGGGCTCGCTTTCGATTTATCCTGCCACCTGATTTACCTTTCGAGATCAATTCGAAATTCAAATTCATCGATGTTGGAAACATTAAACATGTTCAAAAATTCAATCCATAAAAAAATAAAGCTGACCTTGGCTCGAAAATGATGGTTCCCATTTTGTCATCCCCGAGTTTTTCAAAACTTAGTCCTTCTATGGCTATCTTCAGCCTCGAACCTTGAGAATTTAAGTCGCTTGTAGCGTATTTCTGCGCTTCTGCTATGGAAAGTTCCCTTAGAGAAATGGGATGAATTGTTTTTGTGATTGTCAGTTATGAATTTATTGCATATTTTAGCCTTGCAAAACTATTTATATTATGAAGAATACTCCAATTGATTATCAAATTGTTAGAGATTGTATCTCGAAAAATGGATTGATTTCGGTAGGAAAGGCATCCATTCGTGAAATCAAGAAACTGGTTGATGATATTGAACAGGCCAGTGGTCAAAGGTTTATCCGTATGGAAATGGGTAATCCGGGTTTACCTCCTGCAGCGCCTGGAGTAAAAGCCCAGATAGAAGCTCTTGAAAAGGGTATTGCCTCCGAATACCCTGATATCCAAGGTATTCCTCCGCTTAAAAAGGAAATTTCCCGATTCTTAAAGCTTTTCGTAAATATTGATGTCGACCCACAATATTGTTTTGCGACTGTTGGCAGCATGCAGGGTAGTTTTGCATCTTTTCTCACCGTTAACCGCATGACCGACGGTAAAAACAAGACCTTATTCATTGATCCGGGGTTTCCAGTTCATAAACAACAGGTTAAAGTTTTGGGACAGCCTTTCAAATCGTTCGATGTTTATGATTATAGAGGTGAAAGACTACGAGATAAACTGGAAGAGGAATTGGCCGATGGCACGGTGGCTTCCCTTATTTATTCCAATCCCAATAATCCTGCATGGTTCTGCTTCAACGAGCAAGAACTACAAATCATTGCCGAGGTAGCAACCAAACACGATGTGGTGGTCATTGAAGATTTAGCCTATTTTGGGATGGATTTTAGAAAGGATTATGGTCAGCCCGGCCAACCTCCATATCAACCAAGCATAGCTCGTTTCTACGATAAATACATTCTCTTGATATCGAGTTCCAAGATTTTTAGTTATGCAGGAGAAAGAATCGCATGTCTCATTATTTCACCAAAGTTATATCATACAAATACTCCAGATTTAAAAAAGTATTACGGTACCGACAGTTTTGGCCATGCCTTTGTTTTTGGTACATTATATACTCTTAGCAGCGGAACAGCACATTCACCCCAGTGTGCACTATCCCATCTGTTAAAATTAGTGAATGATGGGGAATACCATTTTCTGAACGAAGTAAGAGAATATGGTGAGAAAGCTGCAATAATGAAGAAAATGTTCCTCGAAAATGGCTTCCGTATTGTTTATGATAAAGACCTCGATGTCCCAATTGGCGATGGTTTTTATTTTACTTTTAGTTATCCCGGATTCAGTGGGGATGAGCTGCTCGAAGAAATGATCTATTATGGGATTAGCGCCATTACCTTGGATATTACCGGAAGTCAGCGCAAAGAAGGAATCAGAGCCTGCGTTTCTTTGGTTCATCGTGATCAATTTCCCGATCTCGAATGCCGCCTGAAAAGGTTTCATATAGATCATCCTATATAGAAAAAAGAAGGCTACGTTTTCCTCGTCTTAAAATTTTAATTCACGTTTCATGAGTGGCATGTTCCAAGGGGAATGGTATTTTTAGGGCTGAGGACGAGTGGATGGAAAAGTTAAAAGTATTATGGAGCATGGGTTACAGATCATGCAAGGTGTTATTGCTTTTTTCTGCCTGATATTATTTTGACGAAGGTTGTGGTTGGTTTTCTATACCTTACAATGTCCGCAAAGAAGATTACGGAGTTTTGAATAGAAAAAAGTCGAATCATTGCCGCATCGTTCAGTTTCTCGGACTCGGGCTCTTCATTTTGCCCTTGATATAGCTTTACCCGTATAAGCAATATGATAGCGAAAGATGTTCGATTATCTTCGGATCATGCATTTTTAGGATAATTCAGATAAATTTTGAATACCTCTAACTGTATTGATAAAATTTTCCACCTCTTACATAGGGAATATAAGATATTCAAAAAACTCTACAAATAATTAGATTTTAAATGTTTCCAATCTTTTCATTCACCATTTGAAGGATTTCGGTTTCTATTTCAATGGCTTTTCGTTCAATTTCATTTCCTCGACGGATAAAATCTTCGGCCAGTTTTTTGTTCTTTAATCCTGCAGCATTGATTTTTACATTCAAGAAAGCTCCGATAACGGCCGAGCGGGCACATATGGCACCAACTCCTGCATCACTCACCGAATTGGGATTACCTAACTCTGCCATTGTTTTGATCACTTCGAAAGCTTCCAGAGCTTTTTCCATTGTATTGAAGGGTGTTTGCGTAGCATATAACATGGCCTGCTGTATAGCTTTTTGTCGAGTAGATTTTTCTTCTTCTGTGGTTTTAGGCAAACCATAGGCTTCCATAATTTGGTTGAATGCTCGTGTATCTTCATCCACCAATAAAAGGAGGTCTCGAATGATGTTTTGTCCTTTTACGGCCCAATGGCTGAATTCTTCCCAGCGATTATCCCAGCCTGGCTTATGAGCGCTAAGGTTGGCCACCATGGTTCCCAACGATGCTCCAAGGGCACCAATATAGGCAGATATGGATCCACCACCAGGAGCGGGACTTTCTGAAGCCGTTTCGTAAGTAAAATCAGAACAACTCATATCGATGAGTTTTTTCTCTTTTACATCGGACTCAAGCATGTATTCGATGATTTTTTCTTCGGGTCGGAAAGGCTTCAAATCATCGAGACCCATGCTTTTAATCGCAATCTTGATGATTTCTTTATCCGAAACGCCGAGACTTCGCTGCTGTTTGTGCAGGAAATAACGGCCTGCGTCGAGTATAGCTCGCGCCGGAACTAGTCCTACGATTTCGGTTCCACTGACTCTGAGCCCTCTTTCTCTGGCTTTTTCACATACGGTTTCAAAAGCAATATGAAGGGGTGTGAGTGAAATATTGGTAATATTCATCGAAACCTGGGCTATACCATATTCATCGATATACCATCCAATAGCTTTAGTGCCTTTCAAGAGGCCAGGTATCCAGATCTCGTTGCCTTCTTTATCTTTTTTTATTTTTCCTTTAATGGAATTCCCCTCGCGCAAAGGCCGTCCTTTTTCTCTTACGTCGAATGCTACAGCGTTAGCCCTGCGAATAGATGTAGTATTCAAATTGAAGTTTACGGCAATGAGAAAATCGCGGGCTCCTATGGCAATGGCACCTGTCCATGGATTAAATTCAGCCGGTCCAAAATCAGGCTTCCAATCAGGATTGGCAAGTTTTTCGGCCAGACCTTCGTATTCTCCTGCCCTTACATCGGCCAGATTCCGCCGCTCGGGTTTCAATGCTGCATTTTCATAGCAATAAACGGGAATGTTTAATTCCTTCCCTATTCTTTCTGCCAAACGATGGGCATATTTTACAGTCTCTTCCATCGAAATATTTGCCACTGGAACCAACGGACATACATCGGTAGCCCCAAAACGTGGATGAGCTCCTTTATGCTTGCGCATATCGATCAATGAAGCCGCTTTTTTGATTGCTCTGAAGGCAGCTTCGACAACCGCTTCGGGTTCCCCAACAAATGTAACTACCGTACGATTGGTAGCCTTGCCTGGATCAACATCCAGCAGCTTGACACCTTCTACCTGTTCAATCTCGTCCGTAATTTGCCTGATGATCCCCAAATCTCTTCCTTCACTGAAATTGGGAACGCATTCAATGATTCTTTTCGTTATCATGAAGAATTTTTTTGCAAAGTTATGGCCTTTCGATTGTCTGCCCAAAGTCTTCCCGTAATGAAATACGTATGGGAAATTCGAATGGCCTTTCTGATTTTGGATGAAATGCGTAATTTTAAGCAATTAAAATTAACTGCACGATGAAGATACAAAACAGCTTTCTGACAGATTTACTATTTGCTTTCCCATTAATGATTTCTATTCCCTTGTTGGGGCAAAATCATCATTTGCAACAGGTAAATTTTACTTCAGTAAAGATTACCGATGAGTTTTGGGCACCACGCATCAAAACTAATCATCAGGTAACCATCCCGATTTCTTTCGTAAAAAGTGAAGAAACGGGTCGTATAAAAAATTTCAAGGTAGCAGCCAAGCTTGAACCTGGAGGATTTTGTTCTACATATCCTTACGACGATTCCGACGTGTTCAAAATCATCGAAGGAGCTAGTTATTCCTTGCAATTATTTCCCGATCCACAACTGGAAGCAAAACTCGATACATTGATCAATTACATTGCTCTAGCTCAAGAACCCGACGGTTATCTTTATACCAACCGCACCATCGATTCTCTACATACACATCCTTGGGTAGGGAAAAAAAGATGGGAAAACGATCCCAAGCATAGCCACGAATTATACAATGTCGGGCATCTTTACGAAGCTGCCGTGGCTCATTATTTAGCTACCGGAAAAACTACACTTCTGAATGTGGCTATAAAAAACGCCGATTTGGTTGCGAAAGATTTTCTCGATAAACGATTGCCCTATTATCCTGGGCATCAAGAAATAGAACTGGCTCTGGTAAAGCTCTATAAACTGACCGGAAATTCTCGCTATCTCGATCTGGCCAAATATTTTCTCGATATCCGTAAAGGAGGTAATGAATATAACCAAGCGCATTTACCCGTAAACCAGCAAACCGAGATTGTTGGCCACGCCGTTAGAGCCACCTATATGTATTCTGCCATGGCCGATGTAGCAACTTTAAAGAATGTCCCTGAATATCAGGCTGCTATCCATAGAATGTGGAATGACTTGATCAATGGGAAATATTATATAACGGGTGGTATAGGTTCACGAGCAAGCAACGAGGGCTTTGGAAACGCTTATGAACTACCCAACGAAGAAGCTTATTGTGAGACCTGTGCGTCGATTGGCAACGTATTGTGGAATTATCGTATGTTTTTAATGGATGCGGATGCCAAATATTACGATGTATTGGAACGTACTCTTTATAATGCTTTACTTTCGGGCGTTTCATTGAGTGGCGACAGATTTTTTTATTCAAATCCTCTCGAATCTCATGGCCAACATGAACGCCAAGCCTGGTTCGATTGTGCTTGCTGCCCAAGTAATGTTTGCAGATTTTTACCTTCATTGCCGGGTTATATTTATGCTCTGGATTCTTCGACTCTCTATGTCAATCTCTTCATTCAAAACCAGGCCACAATGCCTGTCTTCAATCATCAAACAGGTATCGAAATTTTGACCAATTATCCATGGGATGGAAAAGTACAGATTAGAATATTAGACTCGAATCCTGTTCCCTATGCAATTGCCGTTCGTATCCCAGGATGGGCAAGAGGAGAAGCCGTTCCTTCCAATTTATATAAGTTTGCTGATGATAATATTTCCAAATGGAAACTTCGGGTCAATAATAAGGAATATCCCTTCGAATTATCGAAAGGTTATGTGTTTATCAATAAGGAATGGAATAGAGGGGATGAAATCGAACTTGAATTACCCATGGAGGTTCGCATGGTAAAAGCCCATTCTACCGTAAAAGCCGACTCTGGAAAGATAGCTCTACAGAGAGGCCCCCTGGTTTATTGCCTCGAATGGGCTGACCAGCCCGGGAAAGACCTTTGGAATATCGCCTTGAACCTACAGAAAGGTTTTGAGATAATTCGGGATGACTCATTGCTTCCAAATTGTATAAATATTAAAGGTGAGGCTTGTCAGATCGAGAAATTTGCCAGCGACAAATGTTTCGAATTCAATGCTATCCCCTATTTTCTTTGGGCACATCGCGGGAAAGGCCCTATGAGGGTTTGGATTCCCTACTTCCCTTCCCGTCATTAGCTTACTTGGACTTGATCTGCAAACCAAATTCTTGATTGTGGCTATCAACGTGGTTTATATCCTGACTGATTGAAGAGCACCGCATAATCTTCCTCCTGGATGATTTCCTTGAGATTCTTGTCGGGATGTTTCCTGGCATAAGATTCAATGATTCTCAAACCCATATACTGACCAATACGACCGGGACTTCCTTTTGGAAATCCTTGAATTGTAGGACTTTCTTGAATAAATTTCATGATTATGCTTTTATCTTTACTAAAAAGTAGATCCTGGTTCAATAGAAACGACCAGATTTCCTTTTCGTTATCCTGACACCATTTATATTTTTCGGCAGTGTACCCCATGAGAAAATATGGTGGAGTTTTGGGAAGAATATTTTGAGCAAAAAACAATAATTGTCCATAGGCTATCATCTGATCAACCAGAGCTCCATCGACAGGAAAAGGAGGTAAAAATTGCTGTGCTATCGTTTTAATAATGTCGGGAATCAAATAATCTGGCGTCATTCTCTCAGCAATGTATTTAGGTATGCCAATGGTTCTATATCCCGGAAAATTACTTCCTAGATAATTGTCGAGCGGAATAATCAAAACCGAGTCATCGATAAATATTCCTTCGGCTAAATCGTAGCCACTGATGTAAGAATATACCGATTTGGGTGGATGCCATGAAGGGAAATAATAATGGATATACCGAAAAGCTTCAGTTAAACCATCTTCGATTTGCGCCAAGGAAGGAAATGTTTTACAGGCTTGAACATAAGCCTCTATAATTTGAGGATCATTCAAATATTGCCGCATTTGCAGCAAACTTGCCGGATTATCATACTCATTCCCTATAAATAAGGGATATTTGTTTGCCAAATGCTTCAGCAATTCTTGCAAGCTATCGATAGGAATACGAAATAAATCCTGTTCGTATCGTTGAATGCTAACTTTTTGAATCTCAATTTTATTAAGTTCGGGTTTATCCATTTTATTTCTGCAATATAATCCCGAAAAAGCTAAAAGTGAGACTACTGCAAATGAAATGATGATGTATTTCCGCATAGGTGTAATGTAAATAATAGAAGACCATGATTTGTAGCATATAGAAAAGAAGCCCAGTAATGATTCATGCTGGGCTTCATGGGGTATAAACCTTCATGTGAGCTTTTAAAGTATTTTCCAACCTAATGTAATATTAAAAAGATTGTTCTTGATAGATTGACCGGGAGTATTGGAGATATTATTTAAGCCTAATTCGTACCTCATGTCGAGTGTAAACATCAATATATCCACCCCTGCACCTAAGGTGAGAGCCCAAACGCCATCCTTCAATTGTTCTTGATCCTCTTTATTATCGTCTTTCTTCATTTCCTTGTCGAGGAAGAACGAAGCCACAGGTCCCGCAAATATTCTGACCTTTACAAAAGGAATATTGATGATTTTGCTACCCACCAAAAATGGAATATCAATGGCATCCATCGAATACGTATATTGCGATTCTTTTGTTTCTCCTTGGGGAATGCCCGTAAACTTTCCACCTCTGGCAGAATATAAAAGTTCGGGTTGAAAATAAGTCTTGCCTCCTATCCTGAGAAAGGCTCCAATCTGAAGGCCAGATTTGCTTTCATTTTTGACGTCAGTAATCATTTGGTCGAAATCGGTAGATAAATGGTTGAGGTTGATCCCAATCTTAGGCCCAAAAGTGATTTGTGAGAAGACTTGTGCCCCAATAATTACAAAAGCAACTGATAAAATGATCTTTTTCATCGCTTTTCGTGTTTTGGTTATTCATCTAGCAAAAATAAAGTTTTTTATTAAAACAGCACTTTTGATGCAATCTCGTTCTTTTGATGATTTTTCGTGAGGATATTTTAACCCTAACAGAGGAAAATAGGGTTGAAAATTTCATCAAGAAGTCGGACTCATGTTTTTATTATTGTTTTGATATATAAACAGTTACATGTCTTGTTGTACATTTATCAGATGTTTTGTTTCTTGATTGATAATGATTTATATCCTTATAGATTTCCAATGATTCATTATTTGGCTTGCAATGACTAAAGCTCTAATTTTGCACGATTGAGAATAAACAAACCCAAATCAAATATTTTATGAGACGAAATGTTATTATTATTGGTGCTGCGGGTCGTGATTTTCACAACTTCAATACTTTCTTCCGCGGTAAGAGTTCTTACAATGTAGTGGCATTTACAGCCGCTCAGATTCCTGACATCGATGGTCGAAAATATCCTCCCCAACTAGCCGGAGAAGATCTTTATCCCTATGGAATCCCTATTATGGCCGAACAAAACTTGCCGCAATTAATCAAAGACCTTGACGTGCATGATTGCGTATTTTCTTATAGTGACATTCCTTACCAGCGAGTTATGGGCCTTTCGGCTATTGTTAATGCTGCTGGGGCTAATTTCATGCTTTTAGGTCCTCGTGAAACCATGCTAAAGAGTACAAAGCCTGTAATTGCCGTAGGCGCAACGCGAACGGGTTGTGGGAAAAGCCAGACCTCTCGTCGCATCATCGAAATTTTAATGAAACACGGCTTAAAGGTCGTGGCTGTGCGCCATCCCATGCCTTATGGCGACCTTGTGGCACAAAAAATGCAACGTTTTGCTACCATCGAAGACCTTCATCGCCATAAATGCACTATTGAGGAAATGGAAGAATATGAACCTCATTTAGTTCGTGGAAATGTAATATATGCTGGGGTCGATTATGAAGCAATTCTTAGAGCTGCCGAAAATGACCCCAATGGCTGCGATGTTATTCTTTGGGACGGTGGAAACAACGATTTCCCTTTTTACAAGCCAGACCTTATGATTGCTGTAGCCGACCCACACCGGCCAGGCCACGAAGTTTCTTATTATCCCGGTGAAGTTGTTGCCCGTATAGCCGATATCATCGTTATCAACAAGATTGATACGGCTTGCAACGAAAATATTCTCACCGTTCGTCAAAATATTGCACGCATCAATCCTAATGCTATTGTTGTGGATGGTGCATCTCCGCTTACCGTTGACCACCCTGAACTCATCAGGGGCAGAAAAGCTCTGGTAGTCGAAGATGGCCCAACACTAACCCACGGTGAAATGAAAATTGGAGCTGGTACGGTTGCCGCTTTGAAATATGGCGCCTCCGAACTTATCGACCCACGCCCTTATGCCATTGGTAAAATTGCCGATACTTTCCACATTTATCCAAATATCGCTGCCTTGCTCCCAGCTATGGGATATGGGGATCAACAAATTAAAGATCTCGAAATAACCATTGAAAATACACCTGCCGATGTTGTTATAATTGGTACTCCCATCGACCTCACCCGGATAATAAAAATCAATAAACCTACTGTTAAAATTGGTTACGACCTTCAAGAAATTGGACATCCGGATCTGGAAGAACTCCTCGTGAATTTTCTCGAAAAACATAACCTCACCAAAAAAGCTCCCAAAAGCTGCTGTTGATATTCGAAGACCCCGCAATTGCGGGGTTTTTTTTTAGAAACCAGAAAGATTTTTACTTTTTTTGATCTTTGAACTTAAATTTGAAACGGAAAAAATAACCACCCACTATGAACATGAAGAATAAAAGTCTGATTTCGATCAATGACTTCTGTAAGGAAGAATACCTTCAAATTCTTGATCTTGCCACTTATTTCGAGAAAAATCCTAATCAAAAGATTCTTGAGGGTTTTGTTGTAGCAACCTTGTTTTTTGAACCAAGTACCCGTACCCGCCTGAGTTTCGAAAGTGCAGTAAACCGTTTAGGAGGCCGTGTGATTGGTTTTAGCGATGCAGCCTTGAGCAGCACCACGAAGGGTGAAAGTTTGGCCGATACCATACGCACGGTTAGTAATTATGCTGACCTGATTGTAATGCGCCATCCTATTGAAGGTTCTGCACGATGGGCTAGCCAAGTAGCAAGTGTCCCCATCATCAATGCTGGAGATGGTTCTAATCAGCATCCAACACAATGCCTTCTCGATCTTTTCACTATTCGCCAGACACAAGGCACTCTCGACAATCTAGATATCGCCTTCGTGGGTGACCTGAAATATGGTCGTACTATCCATTCCAACGTCATTGCACTATCTCATTTTAATACCACCTTTCACCTCGTCTCTCCCGAAGAACTCAAATTGCCAAGTGCGGTCAAAATGCACATTAAATCTAACAACCTCCAGTATTTTCAATATACTGATCTCGAAGAAGTAATTCCTAAGGTGGATATTATTTACATGACCCGTATACAGCGCGAGCGCTTCGCCGACCCCATCGAATACGAAAGAGTAAAAAATTCTTATACTCTTACTAAAAAAATGCTCGAAGGTTCAAGGGAAAACCTGAAAATTCTACACCCTTTGCCCAGAGTCAACGAGATTAGTGTAGATGTGGATCTCGATCCCCGTGCCTATTATTTTAAACAGGCCCTCAATGGTGTTTATATACGCCAAGCTTTGATCGCTTCTATTCTTGGCCTTGCTTGATTCTAAAATGTAATCATGATTTTTATCTTTATTCTAACCCATATGAAACCCGAAAGCCGAAAAAAACTCATCGTGTCCGCCATTCAAAATGGAACAGTAATCGACCATATTCCCTCCCATGCTGTTATTCAGGTAATGCGTATCCTCAACCTCATTCAAACCGACCATCAGGTGCTCTTTGGAATGAACCTCGATAGTAAAAAGTATGGCAATAAGGGAATTATCAAAATTAGAGATAAATTTTTCGATGATGTGGAAATCAATAAGATAGCCCTTGTAGCCCCTACTGCTACCCTTATCGAAATTCGTGATTTTGAAGTGATATCGAAGAAACAAGCCGAAATACCCGATATTGTCGAAGGTATCGTCAAATGTTTCAATCCGAAATGCATTACCAATTACGAACAAGTACGAACACGCTTTAGGGTGATCGATAAGCAGAATTTGCGTTTGCTCTGCCATTACTGCGAAAAGATTACCAAAAATGAAAATATCGAGTTCATCTGACCTCTGCTTGCCTTCTTCTTTGCTCATCTTATTGCAGATCCCAAACAAAGGAAGGAGGATCATGTTAACCATGAATGCCTGCGTCGCTACCTGATCTTCCTTCCCTTCTTTGGGAGGTTGCCATGTTTTGCATAATTTTGTATCCCAAATTGGCTATATTGATGAAAAATTCATTCGGGTGGTTGATTGCTGGGTTCCTTTTCTTCGAATTATTGATGATTCAATCCTGTTCGAAAGAAAATAACTCTTCCCAATATGCTTATGATCTTCAACCACATATCGAAAATCTATATTCTTCCTTCATTTACAGGTATAATACTGGATATTACACTGCCGATACAGGTTACAAACTGTTATTGAATCCCGAAAACAAAGAATTCGAGATTCATCTTACAGTTCAGGACTATAAATCAGGGTGGATGAAATTATCTTTCTTTGATGTAGATCAAGAGATTGTCTCTACTGACACCTTGCGTTTCAATTATGACTCGATATTGCAAATTCCGGTTTCGATAGATTCTCTTAGTTTGAAATCACAAATTTTTACCGGAATTATCTATTTTTCTCTTCAACCTTCATTCAAATAATGAAATCTTCGTCGAATATGGATAATTCTCCGATTTCGGATGAAATTTAAAATATTAAGTAAATTGATTATTAATCAATATGTTAAATGAGTATCAAGTCTCTTTTTAAGAAATAAATTGTTGTTTTCGGAATATTCTATTCCCAAAGGGTAGCCCTCACATGTCATTTTCTCATTGATTTTAAGGATATTTATTATTATGGCACGATAGTTGTACTTTTTTTAGAGCTGTTGCAGGTTAATACCTGGTAATACCAAACCAAACTAAACTCTCTTTACCTACTAATTGTTTTTGTTGTTTAAGTAATTTTGATTACTTTTTTCCGGTGCGTAGGGATACGCGCCGGTTTTTTTTATGACGGGCATACATTACTACTTGCAAGATGAAAGTTCTTGTACACGCCGAGTTGGGAGGAGGTGTTAGCGAATGGAAGGGTGTAAGCGGGATTGATGGGATGGGAGTAGGAGAATTTGTCGAATGGTACACCCGTAATGGGGGCACCTTACGTCACTCCTTACTGAGTGGCAACTATTTGCCACAAGGTATCAAATTCGTAGAAATCACTAAGCCTAACGGAGGGTTATGCAAGTTATGTATTTCCACGATCATCGACCGAGTCATCCAACAAGCGATAGCCCAGGTTTTAAGTCCGATATACGAGAAGACGTTTTCCGATTATAGTTATGGTTTTCGACCCAAACGTAATGATCGACAGGCTGTACGCAAGGCGAGTGAATATGTAGTTATGGGGAGGGAAATTGTTGTAGATATCGACTTAAAGAACTTCTTTGACGTTATAAATCACGATCGACTGATGTACCGATTAAGCGAAACTATCGGGGACAAGGTACTACTTAAGCTGATACGCAGGTATCTTCGAAGCGGGATCATGGCAGATGGAGTGTTGAACCAATGCACTGAAGGTACTCTGCAAGGCAGTCCGCTCTCGCCATTACTGTCTAACATAGTGTTGGATGAGCCGGATAAGGAATTGGAGAAAAGGGGGACACTGTTTTGTTCGATATGCTGACGATTGTAATATTTTTGTATGCAGCCATGAGGCAGGTGAAAGGGTATTGCGGTCGGTAAGCAGTTTTATCGAAGGCAAATTAAAGCTCAAGGTAAATACTGAAAAGAGTAAAGTTTGCCTTAGCCGAGAAGCCAAATTTTTGGGATACGGCATTGAAATAGATGGGACGCTCACCATTAGCGGAATAAGTATCAAGCGTTTCAAGGACAAGATACACAGGTTAACTCAACGTAATCGAGGGCGAAGCATAGCCCAGCACAGGTTATTTGAGAGCTGAATCCTGTATTACGAGGCTGGCTGATGTATTACGAGGCAGCGAAATGCGCCTCTTTTGTACGTGAACTTGAGGGATGGATACGTCGCAAATTGGGATGTATCAGGCTCAAGCAATGCAAACGGGTTTACATCCTACAGCAATTTTTGGAACGGCAATGGGTGAAGAAGTGGCAAAGTTGGATACTTGCGTTTTTTGGGAAAGGATGGTGGCGAAAGTCAGGCACACTCAAAGCCCCACAGGCCATGGGGGACAGCATGGTTCAAGGAACTTGGCTTATACAGTTTGTCATTAAACCATGGAGCATTACACTCTTAGATGAAACCGTCCGGTGCGAGAGCATGCTGGGTGGGGTGAGAGGGCAGGGGAGCAATCTCCCTACCTACTCGATTTTTCAAGGCTCTCGATTCATTATCCATAGGTCTAAATTATCCGTAAAAAATTTCGCTGTTTTTGAGTTCTTTCACTTTCTCCATCTCATTGCTTTTCTCTTTCTCTAAATTCAGGGCCAGAAGAAATGCTTTTCTCTTGTTATATTATAATGTAGTCCAAATCATTATATTGAATTTTCTCTAAGGATCGCCATCGGAATTTCTTCCTTAATAACAAATTCGGAATGAATTCAGGTGAATAATCATTAATGTTTTAAATCGAATACGGGCAAGGGAAAATTCTTTATCGAAAACTGAGGAAAATAACTTTCTATTTATCATGCTCAAAAAACCTTGATGGAGGCGTTCATGTTTATCATGGTAAAACTGAAAGGCAAAGTTTATCTTTGCATTGTAATTATAATGCTTAAAGATGAATGATTCACAGATAGAAACAGATCTCTTTGATAAATTTCGAAATCTCAGGGTACTTGTAGTTGGTGATGTGATGGTAGATTCCTATATATGGGGAAGGGTAGAGCGTTTATCGCCAGAGGCTCCGGTTCCCATAGTAGATGTTTTGGATAGGAGTAACAGGTTAGGAGGAGCGGCTAATGTAGCCATCAATATTAAATCGTTGGGAGCCGAACCTATATTATGTTCGGTGATTGGTAAGGATTCCCCATCGAGGACTTTTGTTCGACTGATGAAAGAATCCGGGCTCGACCAAGACGGTATTTTGCAGAGCAACAATAGGATTACCTCGACCAAATATCGAATATTTGGAAATAATACACAGCTTTTAAGAATAGATGAAGAAACCAACTGCCCTATTTTACCGAGCGACCAATCTCGTTTACTTCAAATTATTGAATTCCAGGTTCAGACCAATCATCCCGATATTATAATTTTTCAGGATTACGATAAGGGCGTACTCACTCAGGGGATAATTCGGGATATAATGCAACTTGCTACCGAAGCCAAAATCAAAGTTTGTGTCGATCCCAAACGAATAAATTTCTGGGCTTACGATGATGTATTGCTTTTCAAACCCAATCTGAAGGAATTGAAAGAAGGCCTGAAGATGAATCATATCTATCAGACCGATGAATTCATTCTGAAAGATGCCATCATAGCCCTACAAAACAAGATAAATGCCGAAATCGTTCTGGTTACGCTTTCCGATGAGGGGATGGTGATAAGATATTCGGTTGAAAGTGAGGGATTTCAATATCAGAGTATTCCGGCACATTTGAGACACATTGCCGACGTTTCGGGTGCAGGCGATACTGTAATTAGTGTGGCAAGTCTTTGTTTGGCAGCTGGATTTTCACCGCTTCTTTCGGCCGAAATTGCCAATGTTGCCGGGGGTCTGGTTTGCGAAGAGGTGGGTGTAGTTCCAATTAATGCAAAACGCTTGTCGGAAGAAATCGAACGATTGAATCTATATTGAAAACTGGATAACGAAGCATGGAAAATCATAGGAGTACTCAACCTATTCTTTTTGATGAAATTGCACCCAGATATGACTTTCTCAATCATCTTCTTTCGGTAGGAATAGATATTTCATGGCGTAGAAAACTGGTCAACCGTTTACCTGAAAACAACCAACCTTATATACTCGATGTAGCGACCGGCACGGCCGATCTGGCTATTATGGCTGCAAAAAGAATACCCTGCCGAATCATCGGTTACGATATTGCTGATAGAATGCTTGAAATAGGGGAAAGAAAAATTGCACAAAATTCCCTCACGCATAAGATACAACTCATTCGAGGTTCTGTTGAAGACCTTCCCTTTGCCGATAATTCATTCGATGCTGTAATGGTGGCTTTTGGCGTAAGAAACTTCAAAAATCTGCCGAAAGGTCTTTCTGAAATGTACCGAGTATTAAAACCCGACGGAATTTCACTTATCCTTGAATTTTCTATTCCAGAAAATAAAATCGTAAGGAATCTGTATCATTTTTATTTTTTTAGAATATTTCCCTTAATAGGTGGTTGGTTGTCGAAAAACCGCAAGGCATACACTTATTTGCCCGAATCGGTACAGCAATTTCCTCAAGGTAAGCATTTTGAGAGGATGTTGAAAGGAATGGGATTTCGTCGCACCACATTTCAATCGCTTACCTTCGGCATAGCCATACTTTATGAAGCTATAAAATAAAACAAATCAAAAATAAAGCTCTATCGCTTTCGTTTATCCATCAAATCGAATGATGCGCCAGATACGCAAAATACATTTTCTCGGTTTTTTATTCCTTCTGATCTCGGTAATGGTTTATTCTCAGGAAGGTCCATCGGTGATGAATTTACCAAAGTTCGATCGCGCATCTCGACATTTTGGATTCTATGTATCTGGTAATCAGATGTTTTTTACGATTCAACCGGCCGATAAGTTTCAACAAAAAGTTTGGAATCGCGACCAAATTCCCGACCTTGTGGCCGACTCGGCCCGGGTTATTGGTATCGAAAGTTCTCCTGTGCCGGGCTTTTCCATTGGTTTGGTTTCAAACTTACGCTTAGGTGAATATTTCGACCTTCGGTTCCTTCCGGGACTTCAGTTCGGAGAAAGAGAGCTGCATTATTCGGTTATGCAATTTTCACATGCCGATTCGTCTATCGTCAATATTTCGAAAAACATCAATTCTACTTTCATCGACTTTCCGCTTTATGTCAAATATAAATCGAAGCGTTTAAATAATTTCCGAGCCTTTGTGACTGCCGGAGCGTCTTATAAAATCGACCTTGCTTCTTCAACAAAAGACAAGGCCGAAAATCCCTCCAATGTCGTGGTAAAATTGAAAAAACATGATTTTACGGGTGATTTAGGAGTAGGTTTCGATTTCTATACCGTTTATTTTAAATTTTCGACCGAGATCAAAATGTCGTATGGGATTAACGATATGATATATAGAGAAGGGAACATCTATACGGACAGCATTAAGAAATTATCTGCAAAAATGTTCCAAATTTCTTTTACCTTTGAATAACTAATATACACACTATGGACGGAATTTCGAACGAAGAACTTTTTTCGACATTAAACGATAAGGGCAATCTTAAAAAAGAAATCTATCAGAATACCGAACGGGCTTTTGAATTGATCAATCAAGCTGCACGCAAGATTTCTCAGATTTCACCTATGAAGGATGAGCATTTGAGAATTGAATTTAACCGGATAAGTCCATTCCAAAGCCAATTATTTTTCGCTGGTGATGCCTTGATATTTTTTATGCAAACCGACATGTACGAGTTTTCGCGCGATCATGATGTAATGCGAACGGCTTACATCCGCCAAGACAAAACCCGGAGCTACGTGGGCATTATTCATATCTATAACTTCCTGACTGATTCTTTCAAATACAACCGTGAGAACGATCTGGGCTACCTTATCGGACGGCTTTTTATCAATAAGAACATGCATTATTTTATTGATGGTAAAAGAGAAGTCGGTATTCTTTATCCACAATTCGGAACCCTTTTGTTTGATGAAACTGCGGCTGAAAACCTAATCAAATCGAGCATGCTTTATACCATTAATTTCGATCTGTTGACTCCACCCTTCGACGAAGTAAAAGTGATTACAGCCGGAGCTGTCATTCATTATGCCGAAAACTGCCGCCTCGTCATCGGCAAACGTTTGGGGTTTAGATTCCAGGCCGATAATGACTAATGTTTTCCGATCTCTTTGATTTTTTATTCAATTTTTCGTTTTCTCGTCCCATGATTTATTTTTAAGGAAGATTTTATCTTCTATTTGTAAGCCATGAACAATAAAAAAATTCATACCGTCTGCTCATTGATTTTTACATTCCTCTTTGCTGGCCTGAATATTTTCGAATATTCTTTTGTTCATACTCTTGAAGCTCAAAACCTTCATCTTATGGCCAGGGGAAAGATATTTCCTACTCAAAACTCGCTCGATACACTTGAAACATTGCCGCCACCATTGCCCGGCGATAAATACGACATTGTTTTTATGAAGTTGGAACTCGAATTAGACCCCTCGATTCATTACGTAAAAGGGAAAGCCAAAATTTACATTATTCCAAAAGAAGATAGCGATAGCATTTCTTTGCAATTACACGATTCGCTTCAAGTGGAATATGTTAATTTTCATGGAAATTTTTTGAATTATTCGAGACCTGGGATACATGCGCTTATCATCAAATTTCCAGAATTTCTGCATAAAGGAGAATTAGATAGCTTGGAAATCATGTATCAGGGTGATCCACCTGAATATCTCGGAGAAAATGCGTTTTTTACAGGTTTTCATAATGGCAAGCCAATTTTGTGGACACTATCCGAACCCTATGGAGCATTTACTTGGTTCCCATGCAAAATTACCCTCGATGATAAAATCGATTCTACGGATATTGTGATTCAATGCCATTTAGATTATCAGGCAGCAAGCATTGGAATGCCCGTCAAAACCGATACCCTCGAAGGATGGGTAAAAACGTCATGGAAACATCGTTACCCAGTTGCCTCTTATCTTATAGGTGTTGCCGTGGGTGATTATCAAACTTATATAGAGGAAGTCCCTACTCAATATGGAACCATAACAACTTACAACTACGTTTATTCCGGAGATATAAGCCAGCAACAAGCTGCTACGTCAGGGCTTTTCCCGGTGTATGCGCTTTATTCAGAATTATTTGGTCCTTATCCTTTCATCGAAGAAAAGTATGGACATCTGGAATGTGGCATGGGTGGAGGTATGGAACATCAAACTTTGACGTTTGCCGGTCAATTCAATCATCATATTTTATCGCACGAACTGGCACATTCATGGTTCGGGAACAAGATAACAACGGGTTCCTGGACTGATATTTGGTTAAATGAGGGCTTGGCTTCGTATGCCACGGGCTTGACTTATCAATACATGTTCGATGGATTTTACTGGAAGAAATGGAAAACCGAGACGATTGCTGCCGTTTGCCAGCAACCTAACGGTTCTGTCATCGTAGATGATACTACCTTCGCTGGCCGGATTTTCGATGCGCGCCTGTCGTATCACAAAGCCTCATTGGTGCTTCACATGATTCGATTTTTAATTGGCGATAGCGCTTTTTTTCGGGCATTGCAAAATTATGCAGCTAACCCCTTGCTTTCTTATGGTTATGCCCGAACTTTTGATCTAATTGGACAATTCGAAACCAGTTCGGGTATCAATCTTTCCGAATTTACTGCCCAATGGCTCTATGGTGAAGGATATCCTACATATACCATAGATTGGGGAATTTCGGGTAACGATACACTCGAGCTTTCCATCTGGCAACAAACTTCTTCTCCCTCGGTCGCTTTTTTCGACATGCCCGTGGAAATTGGAATAAAAGGCGCAATGAATGACACACTTATTCGCTTGAATCCTTCTTTTTCCGGCGAACAATTTCAGATTCCACTCACATTCACACCCGATAGCCTCGTTTTCGATCCGAATCTATGGCTCATTTCGGCCAATAACCGGGTGAATGGAATAAAGTATGAACCGCATGAAACCCTGAGAGTTTATCCCAATCCGGCTACATCTTTTTTCTATCTTCCAGTTACATTCTCATTGCCAATCCAACTAACCGTTTTTGACCTATCTGGAAGAATCATCCGACAATGCCAAGTGATACAACGGTCTGTACCCGTAGATGACCTCGAAGCGGGAATTTATATCATAGCACTATCAAATGGCAAAACCACAGCTTATACAAAATTGATAAAGCAATGATCTGAACAATATGCCTTGATTTTTTCGGATTCGATTATTCCTACAATGAGCTCTTTGTTATTAAATCTTATTGTTAAGCGAGGATTATATGCAGAAGTGCATTTGAAATGAGACGAAGAATTGTGCAATTCTTCAACGTTTCACAATTCCATAAAGTACGATATCGATCAGGCTATCCATCATTTCATCGTAATTATCGATATATTCAGAGATCAAGTAGGGCAATTCTGCGATTTTGAGAGCTGTGAGAATAGCATTGGTGGTATTGTTTAGGTCAGTAAGATAGAAAATATTGCGTTTAGCACCTTCTTCGAGTATTTTTTTGATAATAGTGGTTTCTTCATCGTCGTATTTTTTTCGCATTTCCTTAATAAAAGGTAAGTTTTCATCGAGATGGTTTTTGAAAGGCAAGAGGTTAATTAATTCCTTTGTTTTCTGTATGCGTAATTCAAAGTACATTCGCAGTTTAGAAATGGGATCTACGGTTGAATTGAGTTTTTCGTTCACTTTATTGCGCAGAGAATTGATTTCGTTTTCCAGAACTTCTTTATAAAGAGTTTCCTTATCGGAGAAATAATAATAAATCAGGCTTTTGGCTTTCCCAAGGTGTTTGGTAACATCTTCAATCGTAGTGTTTTGAATGCCTTTAGCCGTAAACACTTCAGCGGCTTTTTTCAAAATCAGATTGCGTGTCTTGTTTTTCTTTGTTTCCATTATTCAAAAATCAAAGTATCTATATCCCATGCTTCTAACATAATGAGTTGATCCAAGTGAGTAACTTTAATGTTATAGTCTTTGATTTTATGCATTAATTGTTCGAATTTTGACTGTTCTCTTATTTGAGTCATAATCAATACATTGTATCCAGGCCATATAGGGTTATTCATACGAGGATCTCCTATGCGATTTTTTACTTTAACATTGTCTAAAATTTGAAATGCGCTAATAAGGCATTCTTCGAGTATTTCGATGATTTCATTTGCTTGGGCCACGTCGCAATGAATATTCACATGTTTCATACGTTCAAGAGTTTTTTGGGTTGAATGTGCGCATAAAATATAGCATACAATACAGGAATCCAGATAAGTGTAATAAGTGTAGCAAACATCAGGCCGCCAATGCTCGTTATGCCGAATGGAGCCCAAACTTCGTGCAATAGGCCTCTATTTATGGCCATGGGCAGCATTCCCATAATTGTAGTAAGGGTAGTCATCAATACGGGTCGCAGTCGTGATCTTCCGGCTGCAATCAAAGCGTCGTAGAGGGAATAACCACGCTTGACTAGCATGTTAGTATAATCGACCAATACAATGCCATTGTTCACCACAACTCCCATCAGCAAAATAATAGCTACGAACGATATCAGATTCAGGGTTGTGCCTGTGAGGTAGAATGCAATGATCGAGCCCACCACGGCAAAGGGAGAAGACAGGAATATGATGAAAGGTTGAAGCAGGTGGCCAAATTGCGCAGCCATGATCATGTAAACCAATAATACGCTGATTATCAATATTAATCTAAGATCGGCGAAACTCTTTGCCTGTTCTTCGGCTTGTCCTTTGAGTTCAATTCTTACCTGATTATCAGTATCTAAATGAGATAGAACATTTTGAACTCGTTTGACCATAACTCCAAGGTCGGTGCCCGAATTTATATCGGCTCCAACGATGGCTACGCGTTGTTGATTGTCGTGCATGATTTCGACATATCCATTATTGAGGTTCACCTCGGCTACTTCGCGTAAAGGATAAGAATTGCCTAAAACCGAAGAAATTCTGATATTCATAATATCGTTGATAGATTGAACCTCATTGCGTAAATATCTGACATTGATTGGAATTTGTTTGCCTTGATCGTCGAAATTTCCTGCTTCGGTGCCATAAAGGCTTTGACGAATCTGCATGGAGGCTAAAGCGGGATTGATCTTCAAGTCGGCCATGCGTTCCTTATCCAGAGTTATCTGAAATTCTGGCTTGGTATTGGCCAAACTGTTCTGAACATTTTTGAGGTCAGGTAATTGCATTAGTGAATCCTCCACCATTTTTGCATATTTGCGTAAAATTTCAAGGTCAGTTCCTGAAATGACAATCTCGATGGGTTTGGTTGTCCCAAGTAATGCCGAACCTATGATAGAACCTCCGGTTACATGGTATTGCTCTATTTCGGGCATTTTTTCTAATTCTTTTTCGACCATTTTGGCTACTTCGGCGGTGCTCATCTTGCGTTGATTGGAAGGAACGAGGTGATAGACGATGGTAGCAAGATTTTTATTTTCCTTAAATCCAACGGATGAGAGAATACCCTGTTCGGTCTGTCCTGCTACAGTAAAGCCAAACACAATTCCCGAAACATTCGATTCGATATATTTTTCGATCCTCATTGCGACTTTTTCGGTTTCATTAGCGCTATAACCTTCGGGCATCTGAACTACAGTTATGAGATCACCTCCATCGATGTTGGGAATATAATCGGTGCCTATGTGATTATTGATTAAAAATACCGAAAGGGCGATAAAAGCCGCAACAATGATAGTTACAAGAATTTTGTTATGAAGGCTCCATTTTATCAATCTTCCATAAGCTTCCTCGAGTTTAACATACCATTTTTCCGTAGTATCATAAATTTTTGGATGTTTTTTTTGTTTGGATTCTTCCAATAGGAATTGGCTGCTCAGTGTAGGTGTCAATGTCAGAGCGATGAGCAATGATCCAAGCATTGTAGCAGCTCCTATAATGGCGAATTGTTCGAAGAATACACCCACAATACCGCCTGCGAAAATTAAAGGGAAAAACACCGCTATGGTAGTTAGTGTAGAAGCTGTAATAGCTCGACCCATTTCGCCCGTAGCAAATATTGAAGCCTCCTTTTTTTTGATGCCTTTTTCTAGGTATTTAGTAATGTTTTCGACCACTACTATACTATTATCGACCACCATCCCAATAGCCACCACCATCGACATCAAGGTAAACACATTAATCGTGTAGCCGCTCACAATAATGGTAATGAGAGCGATAAACATAGAAAAAGGTATTGAGAGGCTGATGATGAAGCTCGAACGCCAGGCTCGTAAGAAGAGCCATACTACCAGAATTACCCATAATCCTCCCCAAAGCAATGTTTGAGTGATATTATTTATTGATCCTTGAATAACTTCCGTAGTATTAAAAACCTCATACAGACTAGTCTCTTTGGGCATAGGGATTTTGCTTACTTCCTTCATTACCTGCTGATAAACCTGAAGCGCATTAGCCTGAGATTGTTTTTGGACAAGAAGAGCGGTTGCCCTTTGCTGATGAGTTCGGGCTATTTCATCTTTCTGTTTGAACTGTTTATGTACGATCGCAATATCAGCCAATCGGATTACTTGCCCCATGTAAGTGGTAAGCGGCAAATCCTTTATCGCATCGATGGAAGGCACCTGACCCTTTACAGTAACATTTAAGTCCCAAATACCCGATTTCAAAGAACCCGCCGGAACATTCAAATTGAGACTTTTCATTAAGGTGGCAATATAATCGATGGTTAAATGATATTTCTCGGCTTTTAAAGGATCGATTTCTACGGCTATTTCATTTTCAGGTTCAGCAATGGTCATCACTGTGCCTACTCCATCTATATGCTGAAGCCTCGGAGAAATTACCTTTTCGATCAGGTCGCTGATATCTGTCTCCTCATTGGTGGTCTGAAGACCTAGTATCACCACTGGCATTACCGAGGAATTGATCTTCATGATGATAGGTTGTTGAGCATCACGAGGCAGTTTATACTTCACCAATTCTATCAAGTCGCGTGCATTGGCCGAAGCTTCCGTAATATCAGTTCCCCAGTCGAACTGTAAGGAAATGGTGGAAACATTATCTTTCGAAAAACTCTGAATTTTTTTGATGTTTTCGGTACTCGCCAAAACTACTTCTAACTCTTTGGTTATCTCTTTTTCTACCTGTTCGGTATTGGCACCCGGATAAACGGTTACAACCGTAAGCGTAGGAAGCTCAATGTCGGGGAACAAATCTCTTGGTAAACGAAAAATAGCCAATAATCCAAATAGAAGGATTCCCGCAAAAATCATATAGATTGCAACCGGATTCTTGACTGAAGTGTCGGTGATTCTCATAGCCTTAGATTTTAATCATTGGATGTGGGAATGATTTCTACTTCAATGCCCTCAGCCAAATTTTTCTTGCTGGAAATTACAACTTCATCGCCCTCGCTTACTCCTTCCACCACAACATTTTCACCTGCGTATTGAAAAACTTTGATGGGTTTCTTGATGATTTTCCCTTCGTTATCGACTGCATATACAAAATAGGCGTCATGGTTAAGTTCTTTCATCATGGCCTGCAAGGGTATCATCATCACCTGATGGCTGATTACATTGATAAAAGCTTTTCCTGTCATTCCAGGGCGAAATTTGAGGTTTGGATTATTTATTTTTATTCGAATATTAGCCGTGGCCCGGGTTGAATTCAAAGTAGGACTGATGAAATCGACCCAGCCCGCAATGGTATCATGAGAATAAGTATTAGCTATGGCCTTTACAACCATATTCTTACTGATATAGGAGAGATCTTTTTCGCCCACCTCGAATTCGAAGTAAATGGGATTGATTTTTACCAATTGCAATATTCCTGTCGATAAGGAAGTACCTAAATCTATAGATGCCGAAAAGAAGTAATTTTCGCCTTCGTGGGCTAAGTGCTTTGCCACTATGCCATCGAAAGGAGCTCTAATTTCGGTGTTCGACCGCAATAAATTATACTTTGCTTCGGCAGCTTCGTAACGAGCCTTTACATGATCAAAATCCTGCTGACTGATGGATTGCTTCTCAACGAGGTTTTTTACTCTCTGAAAATCTTTCTCGAGAGTTTTATATTCTATTTCCGACTGAAGCAGGAGTTCAGACGACATTTGCACCAGCAATTGCCCCTCTTTTACGGCTTCACCTTCTTGAGTATAGATCTTTTCGATTTTTCCAGGGATAGTAGTACCCAAAGTAGCCTCCTTAAAAGGTTTAAAACTCCCCAAGTAAGAAAGATTCAATGGAACATCTTGGGTATGAATCCTGTAAATTTCTACCTTTGGCTTTTCACCCCCATGATTTGAAGGATTTTGTCGATTTTTATCGTTACAGCCTCCCAAGAGGATTATTCCTATAAATCCGAGAGATACTATGCTTTTTTTCATATTTCTTCTGTTTTTATTGAAGTATTCCATAAGATTTACGTAATTTGGCATGATAGGAGAGTAAACTGGCATAAGCCTCATAATAATCGGTTTCTGCCTTTAACCACATTGTCTGTGCTTCAGTTAAATCTGATAATTTTAGCATGCCTTCGTGAAACATATCGGTTTGAATTCTCAAATTTTCTCTTGCCAGTTCTACATTCTTTCTGGCAGCTTCTATCTGCATCAATTGTTCCTTGAGCTGATTGGTAACATAAGTGGCCTCAATGTTCAATAAATTGCGGCTGTCTTCCATTTCCAACTGAGCAGATTTATATTGTAACAATGCCGACTGTCGCTTATTGTAACGTTCAAAAGCATGAAATAAAGGGATTTTGAGCGATAACCCCAAGGCATAATCATCTCCAAATTCATCCTCGAGTCCTTTATAGGGATTGGGATTGATATAGAAATAATTGGCAGTCAAACCAAGTTGAGGCATCATATCAGCCTGTGTAACCCTCATGAGATTTCTGTTTAATTGTACTTTTTGTTCGAGCAGTTTTACCTCAGGCCGGTTGTCAATACTGAGTTGAGTATTCAAAATATTTTGAATTATTTCAAAATCTGCCTTCAAAGAATCTTCGACCTTAAAATCCTGTTTGATATCTCTGCCTATTTTTTGATTCAACAGTTGCTTTTGGACCGATAACCCGTTTTCTGCCTTAAATATATCTACCTGGGCTTGATTAATCTTCGATCGTATCATGAGTAGCTGATTGCTAGTAATCAAGCCTTCCTTTAAATAATTTTCCACATCGTTTTCAATTTCTTTGAGTAAATCGAGATACTTAAGTGCCAATCTGTATTTTTTTTCGGTAATCCAAACCTTATAGTACAAATCTTCTACTTCGTACAATAAGGATTGCCGGTCGATTTCGGTTTTGCATATGGCTATTTCAACGGCATTTTGAGCCATTTTATTCGCAAAATAAATCTTACCTCCCACAAAAATGGGCTGAGTCAATGAGAGGTTGAACAAAAAATTATCTTTCTCGCCCAATTTTGATTGGCTGGCTGGAAGCCATGCATAATTTTTGAAAACAGGATGGCCATTTGCATCAGTAAATGGCATGCCCGTGGCAGGATCCAAGGCAAAAGCAAGAGGTGCTATTTGAGGATTATTCAGACTGGATATCGAAACCTGCATATTAGCTGCCTCTATGGCTTGGTAAGGAATTACGGGAAGAAGGAGATCATTTTTGAACATTTGAAACTGTTTGTTCAATCTCAAATATGTTCCCGAGAAACTAATGTCGGGGAAATAATTTGCAAAGGCCGACTTACTGCTGTATTTAGCCGATTGAAGATTGCTGCTGTCTATTCTTAGTATACGGTTGTTCGACAGGGCAATTTGCTTGCATACTTCGAGCGTAAGAACTTCCTGCGCTGATGCTGATAGTGAGAAGAATACCAGCAAACCGATGAGTGTTTTACGCATAATTTTTTTTGAACAAAATTAGTAGAAAATTCTAATATAATGATGTTCACCCTAAAAAATTTTTATTTTAAAATTGAAATCATTGATAGTTAGATAATTATATTTAAATGATTTTTATATGAATATTGAAGAAAGTTCAATATCTATTCTACTCCCTGTGTTAAAATGCTGTTATTATCCAAAGTGGAATCGATTCAAGGATAAAAAAATTTCGTCAGAAACCGCAGGAGAGTTAAAAGAAGATATGGTGATCTACCAAATTTATTGGAATAAGCGCATGAAAAAGAACTGAAGATTTGATAGATAGCGATCGAAACCCAAGCTATTGTATTACTTATTTTAACCCATTCATTATAATTCGAGCTAAACATGAGGGTTTTCGAACCCGAGCAACCATTTTTTACGCCACAATTCGCCTCCGTAACCCGTAAGGTGGCCATGTGCTCCCACTACCCTGTGGCAAGGCAGAATGATGTTGATTCTATTCTTTGCCACGGCTCCAGCCACTGCACGCACAGTCATGGGCTCATTCAGCTGGCTGGCCAAGGCGGAATAGCTGATGAGGCTGCCATACGGAATTTTCGAAAGTTGGGTCCAAACTTTTTTTTGAAAATCCGTTCCATTCAGAATAAAGGGAAGATTGAAGGTTTTGCGCCAGCCTTCGAAATATTCGCGTAATTGACGGCGACATTCCAATAAAGGATCAGGACAACCCTGGCAGGTTAAGCTCAAATTGTGGGGTTTCTCAAATTTATTTTCGAAATACACCGAATGGATTCCATTCTTATCGCCCGTGATTTCTAAAAGTCCTATGGGCGATTCGAGATAAGTCTTGAAAATCATAAAAGATTAGCTAACAAAAGAATACTTCAGGGTTCGAATAGCAAGGTGGTAGATGTTCGGTTGTAGGTGTCATTCACCGTATCGAAAGCTGTAAGCACTACATTATAACTCTTTGGTTTTGCAACTGGCCTTGGATAATCCTTCACCGGGTTTACCAATGTGCTTGTGGTTCCATCACCAAAATTCCATAAATAGGCATCGGCATTTTGCGAGGTGTTGATAAAACTAACCCTTACAACATTTTCCAATACATTCATAGTATAGTCGAAACTGGCAATGGGACTGAATACATTTGGATAAGGGTTCACGGGTTTATCCTTTTCACACGATAGAGTAAAGATAACCACCAAACCCACTGCAAATCGTAATTCCTTTGAAATGTTCGCCTTATGCATATCACGAAATTTTAATTTTCTAAACTATTTTCATCTTCAATCCTCACAAATTCTGAGCGATGCATAATGTTCATTGGCATCATAAAAAAAGGAAGGAGTTTGCAAATATAACCAAAGAGCAAACATGAAGAGCCGATGTCGAAAAATTTCCAAATTTCTATCGATTATCCCAATCAATCTTATGATGAAATCTTTTAAAAAGATCATGTGCCTCATATTATATCCATTCATTTTGAAAAGTCATAAACATTCTGCCAACTTTTTTGTTCTTTTAGAAAACCTCGAAATGAATTCATTTCCAGTAATTTTGTCTATGCTCTTACTCTCACTATCTTGTAACTCTAGCCATACCAATATGAATGACTCTACCAGTAGGGATACTTCAAAACAGTATAACGCCCTTTCTCCCGAGGAAGAAAGAATTATAGTGCACAAAGGCACCGAAAGACCCTTCAGTGGGAAATATTACGATTTTTGGGAAGAAGGGACTTATGTATGCAAAAGATGCAATGCTTCTTTGTTTCGTTCGGCAGCAAAATTCGATGCTGGTTGTGGCTGGCCAAGCTTTGATGAAGAAATTCCCGGAGCCGTCATTCGACAACCCGATACCGATGAAAATCGTACCGAAATTTTATGTGCGAAGTGTGGAGCGCATCTCGGGCATGTATTTACGGGTGAGGATTTTACGCCTAAAAATATCCGTCATTGTGTCAATAGTCTTTCGCTTCGATTTATTCCTCAAAAATCGTCTCAAACCTCTGACACAGCCATTTTTGCTGGTGGCTGCTTTTGGGGCGTAGAATATCATTTCAAAAATGTAAAAGGAATAATTTCAACTAGAGCTGGATACACTGGAGGTACACTCAGCCATCCAACCTACCAGCAGGTATGTTCGGGAAGTACTGGCCATGCCGAGGCTGTTGAAGTAATCTTCGATCCTGAACAGCTTTCTTTTGAAGACTTAGCCAAATTATTTTTCGAAATCCATGATCCCACGCAACTGAACCGACAGGGACCAGATGTGGGACTTCAATACCGCTCGGCTATTTTTTATTTCGATGACGAACAAAAAGCCATTACCGAAAAACTTATCTCTATTCTGAAATCGAAAGGATTTGACGTGCTTACAGAGCTGAAACCTGCTTCAACCTTCTGGCCAGCCGAAGATTATCATCAGGATTATTACGAAAAAACCAGCAAAAAGCCTTATTGTCATATTTATACCAAACGATTTTGAAGTAGATGGGAATAACCTGACAATTTTCCCGTATTTTTGAGCCCTATTGATTCTATTATCTCATTTTGACTATAAATCACAATTTCTTGCCCGATATAGTAAGGAAAGGTGAGATATCTTGTCTATAAATGAGGACAATATTCATTAATACTCGATCTGTATGAAGCAAAAACTCTTGTTTTTCGGATTATTTATTTTTATTGGATTAGCGAGAGTTGCAGCCCAAGATGAATTTAGGGTCGATGCCGAATTAAGGCCAAGATTCGAGGTAAGGAGGGGTTATCTGAAATTAGCCCAGCCTGATGATGCTGCTTCTGTTCTATTTTCTCAACGTACACGCCTGAAATTCAGTTATTTAAGCAAAAAGCTCGACATTGTGGTTTCACCTCAGGATGTGAGGGTATGGGGTGATGAAGAAAATGCAAGTATCGCCGGAGTCAGTGGCAATGATGCCTCGTTGGATTTGTTCGAAGGATATGCTGATTTGAAGTTTTCTTCTTCTGTTTCATTGGCGGTTGGTCGAACGGTGCTGGCTTACGATAACGAATGGTTATTGGGTCGAAGCAATTGGAATCAGAATGGCATTTCGAGCGATGCTCTCTTATTGAAAATAAACCCCCAGGGATGGAAATTTCATTTGGGCTGGAGCTGGAATTCCCTGAAAGAAACCCTGAAAGATAATTTCTATCCCCCCGATCGGTATAAATCCATGGGTTTTATATGGATCAATCGCCAAAGCAATCAAAATTTTACATTTTCCTTTTTACAACTTGCCACAGGGCAAACACCTTCCGATAATACCAATAAGCAATATTTCAGGAACACTTCGGGCTTCTATCTCAATGCCAACGCTGGACGCTTGGGTGGTTCTCTCAATCTCTACTATCAATATGGCAGAAACAATAGAAATGAAAAAGTTTCGGCTATGCTATGCGTTGCCGAAGCCAGTTACAAAACCCTTCGATGGCGGCCAGTAGCTGGTTTGGTTTATAGTACCGGCAATCGGGCTGGCACTTCTACCGACCATTTATTCGACCTTGCCTATAGCGCACGGCATAATATATTAGGAAATTTGGACTATTTTAAAAACCTAATTACAGATACTCACCAGGGAGGATTGACCGATGTTTACGCAAAAATTGAATATGCGTCCTCCAAATCGTTGAAATTCTCCAACACCAGCCACTACTTCTGGCTTGCTCAGACTAATGAACTGACTCCTGCACAAAAAAAATTGGGTTTCGAAAATGATTTTGTGGCTGCTTACAATTTAAAAGAGATGGGCAGCCTCGAGGCTGGATATCTGTTCTTCCTTCCTACTCATGGCTATAGAGAGATGCAATCTGTGGATGGAAATGCATTCTCTCATTTCTTTTATGTTCAACTCACTATTTTTGTAAAAATGTTCCATTCGGGAAATAAGAAAGAAGGATGAATGCAATTTATATGTAAAAATTAGTAGTAATGATGGCATTGTCGTCGTTGATGATAGCCACATAAATTCTGAACTCTTGATTCAGCATTAATTAGGTTGTCATGATTTTGAAGATGGCGTTATAGCGTTACCTGTTCTCAATGATCGCTTTGATCACCTTGTTGAGGTGTATTTCTTTCATCCTAATTTATAAGAGGCTAATAGATAGAGGAACAAGCAAATAAATAAGAAGGTAAGTTATGTGATAAAAAATTTTAGCATACTGTTATAAAACAATTGTGGTGCAAACGAATATTTTATACCTTTACCCACTCTTTTCTTTTTTGATTAATTTGGTTATCAGAAAATTTCGGATTTTAAATCGAATTTCAAGTAAAAGGCAATGAATTCTTTATCAAAAAGAAAGGAATAAATGATATTAAATGGACACATTCGCAGGATCAAAACAAAGAATGAATTGGAATGAACTTTCAGGATAATAGCCAATGTTTTCGAAAATCGGTAGTTTTGGTGCCTCGATTTTTGTTGTTGAATTCCAACAATTTCATTGTCAAGATTGTATTAAGTAATTCAAGAGAAAAGGCCAATTAATTTATAAATCAATTATGTACAAATCATTACTTTTTACCTTAGCCGTCTGGTTGATTCTTATTTTGCCTGGCTTTGCCCAAAATGAAGTGGTTTATCCAACTTCTATCACAAAGGCAGTATATTTTGATGTCAGTTTACCCTTACGTGATATTATTCCCATTCCACCTGAAGAAGCCGACAGGACATGGAAGAGTGGTGTAGTAAAGAATTTTCTCAACCTGCGCCAGCCTGATACCACACATATAGTCGACATGGTTGCACAGAAATTTCCAGGGAAATGGATAAGCAGTGGAATAGGTGTCAACATCAATGGAATAGGCAATATCAACAACGTAATGCCACCCGATACGGATGGTGATGTTGGCCCAAATCATTATTTCCAGATGATCAATCTATCGTTTCAGATATTTAACAAGAGTGGTATATCGATATATGGGCCAGCTGCCAATAGTACCATTTGGAGTGGATTTCCGGGTCCATGGTCGGGCACCAACGATGGAGATCCAATCATTCTTTACGATGAATTTGCCGATCGCTGGATTGCTTCGCAATTTGCCCTTCCTAATTATCCCAATGGTCCTTTCTGGGAACTTATCGCCATTAGCACCTCGCCTGATCCAACAGGAAGCTGGTATCGCTATGCTTTTCAGTTTTCCGATATGCCCGATTACCCTAAACTTGGAGTATGGAACGATGCTTATTTGTTAACAGTCAATCGTTTTTCTTCGGGGAGCACTACTTATAAAGGCATAGGGGCTTATGCACTTCAACGGTCTAAAATGCTGGTGGGCGATCCCAATGCAACAATGATTACCTTCACTTACGGAACAAATGGCCCTTATAGCATGCTTCCTGCCGACGTTGATGGAACTTTACCTCCCGAAGATGAACCCGCCTATTTTGCTTATAAAAGCGATCCCAACCAGTTAGTAATCTATAAAATGAATATTGACTGGACTAATCCAACTGCCTCGACTTTTGGTTTAGACCAATCCATACTTGTTGCATTTTATAGTTCGAATATTTCGGGAATACCACAGCCAGGTACCACTCGCAAACTCGACCCTATTACCGATCGCCTGATGTTTAGGTTACAGTACAGAAATTTTGGATCGTATGCCAGCATGGTTACCAGCCATACGGTTAATGTAAGTGGTACGGCGGGAGTAAGATGGTATGAAGTAAGAAAGACCCCCACAACCTCATGGTCGCTCTATCAGCAAGGAACTTATGCGCCCGACAATGTACATCGCTGGATGGGCTCTCTTGCCATGGATTCTTTCGGAAACATTGCCTTAGGTTATTCTGTATCCAGTTCTACCGTCTATCCGGGAATACGTTATACTGGACGCTTGGTGAATGATCCTTTGGGAGAAATGACTATTCAGGAAACTACAATCATTGACGGTGGAGGTTCCCAAACTGGAGGATTCATGGGGAATGGCCGTTGGGGCGATTACTCAGCCATGATGGTCGATCCCGTTAATCCTTCTACATTCTGGTACACTCAGGAATATATGCAGACAACCAGTTCTCAAGGCTGGAAAACACGTATTGCCTCCTTTTCCTTCGAAAATGTATTTGCCGTTACACTCACCGCTTCCCCCGATCATATCTGCTTGGGCGATTCATCTCATTTGTTTGCTTTAGCAATGGGAGGAACGGGTAATTATACTTATTCATGGACATCTTATCCCGAAGGATTCATTTCCAATCTTCCTAATCCCTGGGTAAGTTCCATTGACACAACAATATATATTTGCCAGGTAACAAGTGGAAATGATACAATCACCGACAGTGTTTCTGTTTTTGTGAACCTTCCACCTGTGGTTTGGGCCGGGAACGATACAGTAATATGCGCTAACAACAGTCTTCAACTCGATGCTTTGGCCGTAAACTACGATTCCCTGCTTTGGATAACCTCTGGAGATGGGACTTTTTCGGCTAATAATACACTTACATCTGTCTATACCCCCGGTGCAGGCGATATTGCCAGCGGAAGCGTTAATCTCGGCCTTTATGCAACGGCTCTTACAGGCTGCCCCGGTCCAGCTTTCGATGAAATAATCCTGAATATTACTCCTTTGCCTGTTGTTTCAGCAGGAACCGATACTCTCATCTGCTTCTGGCAACTTCCTTTTGGCTGTATGGGTCAATCCACCAACACCACCTCGATTTATTGGACTACTTATGGAGATGGAACCTTTGATGATCCCGAAAACTTGAATGCCAAATATTTTGCCGGCTCTAATGATATGAACAATGGAAGCGTTATCCTAAAACTTACTGGTCAACCCCTGATTCCTTGTACTGACAATGTATCCGATGAAATGACCCTTTATCTCGACCCTTGCGTGGGTATAGTCGAAAATAATTCTCCCAATTTCCAATTACATATACATCCCAACCCTAACAATGGAAATTTCTTTGTTACCTTGAATGCATCAAAATCTGCCGAGATCGTTTTATGTATTACCGACAATAAAGGGAATGAGATTTATCGTAATACCTTGTCTTCTTCTAAGATTCAACATTATCCTATAAATCTTGGAAATCCATCTTCGGGTGTTTATTTGTTGAAGGTTGAAAGTAAAACTGGCAAGTCCACAGCCAAAATTATAGTTAAATAAATAACCATTCTTTTCAATGCAGCCTCGTCAGTTTTTAATTGATGAGGCTGCTTCACGTTTAGAATATAATTTATGTTCATTCAACCCTTAGGAGTTTCTACATACAAATAAATTTATTACTTATTTTTGCGAATATTACCGAAATGGATTTTTGCAGCACAAGATACCCTAATTCATTGCAAAAGCCCTAAATTTAAATAACCCAGCTCGGAAATATATTTATTCACTCCAGGATATGCAACGCCTTTATGGAAAAACATTGGCCGAATTGGGCGAAATTGCCCAAGCATTGAGCTTTCCTTCCTACACAGCAAAACAAATAGCCCAATGGCTTTATCAACATCACATAAACCACATCGACGAGATGAATAATCTTTCGAAAACCGCTCGTGATAAATTAAAGGAAAGGTTTACTTTGGGACTCTCGGCTCCTGTACGAGTTCAAATTTCGAAGGATGGGACCAAAAAATACTTGTATAGCTTGGCAGGAGGGCGATTTATTGAAGCAGCTTATATTCCCGATAATGACCGTGGTACGCTTTGCGTTTCCTCTCAGATGGGTTGCAAGATGGGTTGTTTATTCTGCATGACGGGAAAACAAGGTTTTCAGGCAAACCTAACTGTAAATGAAATCCTGAATCAAATTAGATGCCTACCCGAATGGCATGAACTGACCAATATTGTGTTCATGGGAATGGGCGAACCTCTCGATAATATAGATAATTTAATGAAAAGTCTTGAAATACTTACCTCCGACTGGGGTTATGCCAGAAGCCCGAAGCGTATCACCGTTTCGACAATAGGAATAATCCCTACCATGAAAACTTTCCTCGAAAACAGCCACTGCCATCTAGCTGTCAGCCTCCATTCTCCTTTCAATGAAGAACGTAAAAAACTCATGCCTGTCGAAAATGTCTACCCTATCAATGAAATCGTTCAACTTCTCAAAAATTACGATTGGACAGGTCAGCGCAGACTGTCATTCGAATATATCATGTTCAAAGGATTAAACGATTCACTTACTCATGCCAGAGCCCTGTTAAAATTGCTCAATGGACTGAATTGCCGTTTGAATCTCATCTGCTTTCATGCCATCCCCGGTTCAACCCTAGAACCTTCGACCAACGAAACTATTCATTCCTTCAAAGACTTTCTAAATTCCAAAAATCTTCTTACCACCATAAGAGCTTCGAGAGGAGAAGACATTTTTGCAGCCTGCGGGCTTCTTAGCACAAAAGAACTTATCCAGCAAAAAAATATAGGAAATTCGATCGGAGATTAAGAAATGATGGGGAACGCCCTGCCTTTTTATAAAGGCGTTTCAAAACCATTCATAACTATTACACACCCCATTCAAGAGATCTTTCTATTGAATGAGCATTGAAAAATATCATATCTATCTCTAAATCCTTCTCCTTATAACTATACTTTCATCATTGGAACCCTAAGGATTGAAACTGATGAGCCATATCATTAAAAACCAAATTCTCGGTCATCTCTCCATTCATATTCGATTCTCCGAAAAAAGATCTGAAAGGCTTCATAGAGCTATTTCACCATATCAATCAAAAGCAGGCTTGGATAAAAAGAGAAAAAGAAAAATAAAACAATAAGATAAACTTCCAACTCCTCTTTAATATTTTCGAATAGAGGATAGAGTAATATAAAATATGTTATCCTCTTTGCAACATATCAGTCTTTGATTCATTAATTCTCCTTACAAGCTGATATTGATTTAATTTGATTCGAATAATTCTAATTCTATCGATTTGTTATTCGCAATCAATGAGATAAAGCCAATTGTAATTTATTTTCTCTAAGGTTTCAATATAGGAATTTGTAAAACTTAAGAACATTCTCCTAACTTTGTATCTTTAGAAACAATTTAAATGAATATGAGCCACTTGACCTGAATTTTTATAATTTGAAAGATATGAATAAAAGAGATGCAACTTTATCTATCTCAAATACAGAAGATTTGGCAGAGGTGATCAATGATATTCATCATTACCTCAATAAGCACAAGGAATATTTGAACAGTTTGAATGTATTTCCGGTACCTGATGGAGATACGGGACTTAACATGGTTCTCACGCTTCAGGGAGCAATGGCAAATATGACAGGCAAAGTCTCTTTAGAAAAATCGGCAGGAGAATATCTGAAGGAGTTTGCTGAGCACATGCTTCTGAACAGCAGGGGTTGCTCTGGTGTTATTCTTTCGCTTTTCGTGCAGGGCTTTGCAAATGTGGTAAGCAACAATAATTTTTCGAAGGAAAATATCTACAAGGCTATTGAAAATGGGTATAGAAATGCTTACGAAGGCACCAAAAATCCTCAGGAAGGAACTATGCTAACCCTGATGAGGGCATTCAGGGATAAGTTTTATGAACAAATGCAGCACGAAGATAATCCACTTCTAATTATACGGGATATTATCCCTCAATTGAAAGAAGTTTTGAATCAAACTCCTGAGATGCTGCCAATTTTGAAACAAGCAGGAGTAGTCGACTCGGGTGCTGCAGGTTTTATTATATTGTTGGAAGGTATTAATAAAGAACTGAAAAACCATCAACTTACCGGGATCTCTATCCCCTCGGTACTGGGTATTGGTAAAACCATAAGAAAATTGCTAAAGGACCGAAGATCGAATTTGAAGAGAGATCCCCTACTTCCGTTGATTTTGAATATCGATTTCAACCGCATATACAATAAACGGTTACAGGAAGTATTGGCTGATGCCAGAAAAGTTTTCGGTCATTTTCATATCAACAATAGAATGTCTCTCCAGAAAAAAATTATCGACAATTTGCAGGGAATCGATAAATCGTGGAATCCAGAAATCAAATATAGATATTGCACAGAATTTACCTTGGAATCCGACCACATTTCGAAAGAGCATCTCATAGAATTATTGAACGGTTATGGTGATAGTTTGATAATAATTCAGAGCAACAATAGATTCAAGGTCCATATTCATACCAATAAACCCAATGATGTTTTCGAACAAGCATCGGAGTATGGCAACTTGCTGTTTACAAAAGTAGATGATATGAAGAAACAGCACAGAAATTTCATTAGTGAGGATATTATTGGATTCGAACGCGATAAAAGTGTTTTCTGTATTGTTTCGGGAAGAGGATTTGCTGAGATATTAAAAAATTTGGGAGCCGACGATATTCTCTGTTATGGCAAGAATAAACCCTCGGTGGATCAGCTTTTGAAGAATCTGAATAACCTGAAAGCAAAGAATATAATTGCTGCGGCCGACGATCATGATATCCTGATGGCTTTGAAATTAGCTATTTCGTTATGCAAATCGAATGTGTATGTGGTCGAATCGGATAATCCCATTTCTTTGATCAGCATAATGATGAATATGCCGAAAGATTACGATATTACTACCATGTTCGAAGAAGCAATGAAAAACCTTCACAACATCCCCTTTTCTTCCATAGCTCGAGCCACAAGAGATGTATCTGGCATAAATGGCATAGAAGTCAAGAAAAAGGATTATTTTGCAATATACAATAAATCAATAATAACCTCCAACCCTCGATTAAACTCACTCATCGAGGAAATAATTGGCAGATTTGCCGCTGATAGTGTTCTAATTACCTTTTATAGAGGGGAAAAAGTTAAAAACAATGCCGAATTACTGCAAGTTTTAAAAATCAAATATCAAACTATCGAATTCGAAGAATATTATGGAGGCCAGTCGAAATATGATTATTATATAACTTTCGAATAAAATCACCGTTATGGAAAAGAAAATATTTTTTATTACAGCCGATAATTTAGGGCTTACCAGAGAACAAATCGATTATCCTCATCTTGAAATTCTGAAATTTCCGGTTATCATCGATGGGATAGGATATCGCCAGAGCGATGAGTATAATGCTAAATGGTTGATTTCAAAATATGAAAATGAGAATATCGTAGCTAAATCATCCACTTTAGTTCAAAAAGAAATTGTAGACATTGTGGAGAAATACCATAATGACTTCGATATGATGATTCATGTGCTGATGAGTAGCGGAATGTCGGCGGCTTCGTTTAAAGTGGCCGAAAACGTTCGTAAACAGTTCGAAAACGTGATCCCAATAATAAATATTGACAGCCGGCAAGCCATCAATGGTGTGGGGAATGTTCTGTTAGCAATCATCGACATCATGAAAGCCAATCCCATTTTGAGTCTGGAAGAAATCGATCAAAAGGCCCAGGAAGTAGTGGAAAGCACCTTCAGTTATTTTGTTTTACCCGATCTGAAATATTTGTATAAAGGAGGAAGGGTAGGGAAGGCCCAATCATTGATGGGAAGTATTTTGCATATTATACCCGTTGTTGGGCTAATAGGAACTGAAAAAGAAGGCATAATTGTGCCTATTGGCAAAGGAAGAACCTTTAAGCAAGTCAATTCTTTGATTTATGATAAAATAACCGAAAAGATGAACGAAAAGGGCGTAAGTAAAATAAAAAGAATCATTTCGATTTTTGGTTATGGCGATAAAAATGCCGATGCCTTTACCGATTTAAAAGAGAAGGTGCAAGCAATTCCCTGCGATGATTTTATAGAGGGGAAACCGGCGATTGTAGATGCTGTTTACTGTGGACCAGGCGCTTATGGAGTTTCAGTCTATTTGTAAACTTTTTTGTTATGAATATGATTCTATTATGCCTGACTTGCTTTTTTGTTGGATACCTGATAGGCTCCATTCTTTTTGCCCATTTGATTACAAGAATTATTTCTGGAAAAAACATCAGAGAACTGGGAAATCTCAATCCAGGTGCTTATAATGTTTTTACCCAGGTGAATAAATTCTGGGGTGTGGTGTCAGGATTATTGGATGCTGTTAAGGCACTGTTGCCCATGATGATTGCCAGTTATTTTTTCGATGTTCCCAACATCGCTCTTGGTTGCTTAGGAATAGGTGCCATATTCGGACATCGTTACCCTCTTTATTATCATTTCAAAGGTGGGCGTGGAGCGTCAACTTTACTAGGGATGTTTCTATTTTTTATTCCCATCGAGTTTGGTATTTCTTTGGTCGTAGATGCCATACTGGTTTTAGGTTTTATAAGAAAACAATATGGCACATGGGGGCCTTCTATACTTATAGCGCTAAGCTTGGTTTCTTGCCTTTTCTTCCAACATCCTGCCGAGGTAAAAATTTTAGTATGGATTGGAGGACTCATTGTATTATGGTTTAACAGGGATGGATTGCAAAAACTTTTCATTAAACCTGTAGCTGAGGAAACCTTATCTAACTAAACCGATAAAGTTGAGGATAATTTTGGATTTCATTCCCAGGAATCGATCCAATTAAAACTATACAAGGAGGAATGAATTAATCCTCGTGAGGAGGGTGATACTCAATTAAATCCTCTTTGTTTCTTGATATCGTCATAAGCCGCATTGATCTCCTGACTTCGACACATTTTAGAGGTTATTTTTGTAACAATTATATAATGAGATATTTGTGTTTTTTGCGTCACCTATTTGTGTGACGCAAGAGGGGAAAGTGTTAGATTTACGCATGTTTGTACGTAAGAAAAAAATCGTTCAGGAACTACAAGTGTCGTTGTAGCTGAAA